>Ga0209460_1000806_pt1 | contig 23497 bp, 18 predicted proteins | sample EBPBio132013_DNA_FD_185868 | JGI IMG/M metagenome (GOLD analysis project Ga0209460, IMG submission 185868) | Wastewater treatment Type I Accumulibacter community from EBPR Bioreactor in Madison, WI, USA - Reactor 2_5/13/2013_ DNA (SPAdes)... | ecosystem: Engineered > Bioreactor > EBPR >... | reverse complement strand
GATGTGGAATAGGGTAGGCGTAAGGAATAAGGTTAATTCTGAGGGTGATCCTTCTACCACTATTTCGCACCTCTGGTGCGGGGCAAACATAACAACAATTTTGTTTTTGACATTTTGGCTCCAGCGGAGCCGTATATTGGTAGAAATAATTTCCCTACAAATAACCACCGCTCCAGCGGAGCGGAATTAATTTTTAATGGCCGATGGTGCCAATTCTGAAACCACATTTCACCCTGCTGGGGTGAGAATAAAACCAACACATGAATTATCCAATAAATTGTATTTATCCTGACTATCCTGAATATCCCTGTTAAAAACGGATTTTTATTTTCGCCCCTTTTAAAACATGACTGATCATTCAAAAGAAAAACAAACCTCGGAAATCATCAAAACCTGGGTAAATCTGTACTCTGACAGTCTTTTTTCCTGGGCTTTGCATAAAACATCAGACCGGGAAGTTGCAGAAGATCTGGTTCAGGAAACCTTTCTTGCTGCGTTGCAATCTTACCACCGGTTTGAGGGAAACAGTCAGCCCAAAACCTGGCTCATGGCTATCCTTAAAAATAAAATCCTGGATCATTACCGCTCAAATTTCAAAAAACCAGTTGCCTTCGAAAATTCTTTCCTTGATGGCATTTTCACCGAAGATGAAAATTGGAACCCAAAAGAAATTCCGCAACACTGGGCCGACGATGCACATGAAATCATGGATCAGGATGAATTAAAACTGATTCTTTCCAAATGTCTGAAAAAATTACCCCTCCAATGGAAAACTGCCATCCAACTGAAATATTTTGAAGAAAAAAGCGGTGACGAAATCTGTCAGGAACTTGATGTCACCCCGACTAATTTCTGGCAAGTCATCCACAGGTCTAAACTTCAGCTCAGAAAATGTCTTGAAGTAAACTGGTTTAATAAGGTTGCATGATGAATAGGATCTTGAAAAAACTGGTTTTCTCCTGTAAAAAAGCCAGTGAACTGATAGATAAAGAGTCTGTTTTTCCGCTTACCTGGGCAGAAAATATTCAGCTAAAGGTTCACACCTCTTTGTGTAAAGCCTGCTTGGAATATGAAAAACAAGGACACCTTCTTGATGAGCTACTCGACCGGCATCACCTTGAAAGCAATCAGGACGAAGTCCCGCAGGTTGAAAATCAGGATTTAAAAGTTAAAATTATATCCAAATTATAAATTTCTGCCAGATTCTCCTTCAAAATCCACACCAACCGTTCGTTTCATTTTACCTGATAGATTCATTTCTTTTGTTGAAAAATAAACTTCTGTTTTGGAAAAGGAGTTGATAAAAGTCGAAAAACATGGATGAGCTTTGCAGAACTTCGTTAACCGGATCCCCGATTCCCGATTCTCGGGACGGGGCAGGCTAAGTCTCCAAGTTACACCGGATCCGCGGTTCGTAAACGAACCTTGGACGGGATGACAGCTTCATTGAATGACTTTAAACGGTGATTGTTTCATCCAAAGCTTTGTAAACGTCAATCGTTTCTTATTTGGTTTTTGAAAAAAACCGAACCACCATTTTAAATTCAATGGAAACAACAAAACATCCACATGAAAGCTTATATATTACCGGCAATTTTCCTCCTGTTTACGATCAGTTGTACCTCCGATAAAAAAGGTCCCACCGATCAGGAACAGTTTGCACAGTTCGGATACATCATCAAAAATTCATCGCAGGTATCCGACAAAATCAATGATACCAATTATGTTTTTTTGGATACACGCCATTTCTCAGATTATGAGGAACTGCATATTAAAGGTGCCTTTCCTGCAGATGAACGGGGTGGAACGGCACGACTAACCCTGGCTCTTCTTGACACATCAAAATCTTTAATTGTTTATTGCAGTACTGCCGTTTGCGATACCAAGATTTTTCCTTTATTAAAGGAAATGGGCTTTAAAAATGTCATCTATTTATCAGACGGATTCGGCGGCTGGCTTTACAAAGGTTACCCGACTGAACGGTGATTAAACCACATCACGCACCTTCGGTGCGGATATCGCTTTTTGTGACTTTGTTTTTCTACCAAGATTTCACCCCGCTGGGGTGAGGATATTACCAGAATCCTGTATTTACAAACAAATTGTATTCATCCTAATATTCTTGCCTATCCCTATACAAAAAGTATTTTAATTTCCGTGTAATCCGTGAGAGCGGCGGGAAACGTATTTTCATTTCCGTCCGCACGGGGTGTCATTTCATATTTGGGTCTGTGGCCGGGCGGGTTGGGTGTTCATGTGTTCCGACTTTCTACAAACATATCACCCCGTTCGGGGTGAGTAGGGTTGTGTGTTGTTCTTTCCACCGGGTTTTACCCGGGGCTACAATCAGGTCACCCCTACGGGGTTGCAATATCAAATTTCAATTCACATTAACCCTGTTTGAATAGGAATACCGACCAGAGGTCGGTGTTACATAAATGCAACTGCATTTCAATTAACCTTATACCTTACGCCTTATGCCTTATGCCTTATGCCTTATGCCTTCCCCATTAACCATTTGCCTTCTTGTTTATCCCCTCACTTATTCTTAACTTTCAGGTTATGAAAAAGAATGAAAATCCTGCCGGTTCCAACATTGAAATCACCATCGGTGACCTGCTCTTTTTACCCTCCGGAGCGCTTATCTGTCCCTGTCAGTTTGGAGGAAGACACGATAACGGCGTCTGCCGCCAGATCCTGCAGCTCGCAGGAAAAGATCTGGAACGTGACATAAAAAACCATGCCAAACGGGAAGGTGCTTACCTGTCGTCACCTTACCGGTTGGGGATGCGTCAGATTAAAAATATACTTCACCTGAATATTTCTTCTGAACCACCATTAAAGGCTTCAATTGCCAAGGCCCTTGATGAGGCTTTTATTCTTGCAGAAAAAAAGGAAATCCAATCGGTTTCTATCGGATCATTAAACGCTTCTGCATTCGGGATTTCCTGGCAGGATGCTGCCAACCTCATTTCTGTGGCACTTTCCAGACTTCAGCCAACAGAAAATCCGATTTCAATCCGGATTACAGACTCCAATCTTCAATTCATCACCAAAATTCGCGAGGTTCTTCATGCACCAGCCTAAAGGACAGTTCGTCTATGACTATCCACGCCCGATGGTTACCTGTGATGTTGCACTTTTTTCCCAAAAAGATCATAAAGACTGGCATATTCTTTTAATTGAACGGAAAAATGAACCGTTTAAATACTACTGGGCTTTACCCGGCGGTTTTATTGACATGGATGAAACCCTCGAACAATCAGCCCTCAGAGAATTGAAGGAAGAAACCGGTATCCATGAAGTCGGAATTGAACAATTCTGGACCTATGGTGATCCGGGTCGTGACCCAAGAGGACGGGTAATTACGTCTCTTTTTATCGGAAGGATAGATTGGGAACATGCCATGGATCAGACCAAAGCCGGTGATGATGCAGCCAATGCAAAATGGTATCCTATCCAAAAATTGCCAACTCTGGCTTTTGACCACAGAGAAATTATCGATCACGTACTCAGCGAATTCCCATTTGACTCAGATCAGATTTGAACAAGCCATTTAAAATAATCCGCCATTATTACCGGAGTTACTTCCTTTTTTTCAAGTCTCTGGTAACTGATCTCCCGCACGAGCTATATAAAATTGCAACTGCAGTTTTATCTCTGATCATTATTGGTGGAATCATTGTCCATTTTATTGAAGCTGATGCAAATCCGCTTTACTCAACCATTGAAGATTCCATTTATTGGGCAGTCGTTACTATTTCGACGACCGGTTATGGTGATATCGTTCCTAAAACGACCATTGGCCGGGTTGCTGCTGGAACCATGATGCTTTTTGGCATCGTGATCATGTCACTGTTTACTGCTTCCATTTCATCGATTCTCGTTTCCCGAAAAATCCAAACTCAGCGTGGTCTTATGAATATCTACGTTAAAAATCACATCGTGATCTGCGGGTATTTCCCGACGATAAGAAATGTGATCCAATCCTTGTACAAGCAGGATTCCCATGCCGTTCTGGTTCTGATTAATGATTATGAACAGGATACCATTGACCTGCTTCTGAGCGAGTTTTCAAAAAACAACCTTCACTTCGTCAGAGGAAATTTTTCAAATGAAGTTTTTCTTGAAAAAGCAAAAATAAAGGACGCCCAATCCGTCATCATCCTTCCTGATATCAGTCATGACAAAGTGAACAGTAAATTCGATGAAATGACCCTCATGACGGTTTTGACGCTGAAACAAATTGCGCCGAATGCCAAAATTTTCACGCATGTGGTTGATAAAGAGCTCATTCCCCACCTGAAACGGGCCGGGATTGATGGCTATATCATTTCGGATGAAATTTCAGGTGAGCTGATTGCCAATTTTATTATATCACCCGGTGCAACGCAGGCCGTCAAACAAATGGTTTCTCTGAACGCCAATCAGAATCTGAAAGTAGTGGAAATTCCCGGGTTTTATGTTGGCAAAACCTATCAGGATTTACTCACGGAATTTAAAGCAAACCAAAACGTTCTGGTGATGGGCTTCATTTCGAAGGAAGAACCGATCGATTTAAACGCCCTGCTTTCGAATGATATGTCGGCAATTGATGTGTTCATCCAGAAAAAATTCAAGGAAGCCGGTATAGGTGCTGAAAAATCTGATCAGGTACAGGTAACTATTAATCCTGCCCTTTCTTATGTTATTCCAGCCAACGAATTAGCACTTGTGCTGGGAGCCTGATCATGGCCTTACATTTATCGGTTGAAGAACTTGCCGGAATGCCGCTGTTTATTGGCGTCCCGAAAGAAAAACTTGCAAAACTGCTTGATATCATCACTTATGAAAGTCATGGTTCAGATGTAAAACTTATTTTGGATGGTGATTTTGGTGATTGTGTTTTTATTCTTCTCGATGGCGATATCGAAATCACCAAAATGATGACCCTTTTACCTGATTCACCTAACACAAATCCCGAAAAATCGCTCATCAAACTGAATGGCAGTTATAAACCTTTTATCGGTGAATTAAGTTTATTTGATGAAGAATCGAAACGAACTGCAACTGTAAAGACGTTAACACCTGTAAGGGTTGCCGTTATCAAAAGAAATGATTTTCTGAGCATGGCCGAAAGTGACTATGAAGTTGGGTACCGAATCATGCTGAACATTTCAAAAACACTGGCGAAACGTCTCGGAAAAGCCAATGTGGATATTCTGAAACTAACAACTGCCTTCTCACTTGCTTTAACTAAAAGATAAAGGAAAATATGACAACAACTGAAAGCCTGCTGATCATCCTCGCCTTTTTTATTGCCCACTGGTTTCTTTCTCTCTTTAGCCAGACTTTCTACCTTCACCGGTATTCTGCCCATAAAATGTTCACCATGAACAAATTCTGGGAAAAATTCTTTCATCTGTTTACCTACCTGACTCAGGGATCTTCTTACCTGAATCCGCGTGCCTATGCCATCCTTCATCGCATGCATCATGCCTTCAGTGACACCGAAAAAGATCCGCATTCTCCGCATTTCTTTAAAGATGTTTTTTCGATGATGATGCGCACGAAGGATATTTATTATGAAGTTCTGAGAAACAAAGTCAAAACCAGCAAGGAATTTCTTGGAAATTACCCAATCTGGAACTCACTTGATCATTTTGGAGGAACCTGGGTTTCCCACATTGCCTGGGGTGTTTTTTATACGGCCTTCTATTTCTTTTTTGCCACTGAATGGTGGATGTATCTGCTGCTTCCCGTTCATTTTCTCATGGGACCTGTTCACGGTGCCATTGTTAACTGGGCCGGACATAAATACGGTTACCAGAATTTTGACAACGGAGACAAATCGAGAAACACACTTGTTCTCGATTTTCTGATGATGGGCGAATTATTCCAGAATAACCATCACAAATTCCCCAACAGACCCAACTTTGCGTCACGCTGGTTCGAGTTTGACCCGGTTTACCCGATCATGAAAGTGCTGGCCTGGGTCAGGATTATCAAACTGAACCGTCATGGGTTGGCTCAGGGATAGGCATCAGGCATAAGGTTTAAGGCGTAAGGGATAAGCTTAGTTTAAAATGCTCAGGTTTGTGTCAGATTCATATCCGGTGCAACCTGGGCTTTTTTGTTTCTTTCCCACGGATTGCACGGATAAACAGCCGGATTTTTTCTGGGAGAGTTCCTCCCTATTTTAGTTTAAATCAAACCCTAATTCGCATGAACATTAAGTTTCCGGGGATCTGATTCAAATTAAGAAATATAAAGCTGTCATCCCGAACTTAGCCTGCCCCGACCACTGTCGGGGATCCGGGATCCATTCAGTTTTTATTGAATGAGTTTCGTAGGATTTCGTTAGGATGGATTCCCGCCTTCGCGGGAATGACACCCCACTTAGTATGGCAAAATTAAAAGTATTGTCATCCCCGCGAAGGCGGGGATCCAGTATTTTTAATCAGGGTTCAAAGATTGCACGGAAAAACAGCCGGATTTTTTCTGGGGGAGTTCTTGTTTATTTTCGTGCAAATAAACTCCTTCTCACTTCCATTTTAATTTGCCCTTATGACCCATTCAAAACTTTTCTTCTCTATTCTTTTTGCTACCGGGTTTCTATTCACCCATTCGGCTTTCGCCAGTGGTGGTGAAGGCAGTTCAACACTCGTCAACAGTGTTGGAATTTCAATTATTGCCGCCACGGTTCTTGCTTACCTTGCCCATCTTTTAAAACAGCCGCTGCTTCTGGCCTATCTAGCAACCGGAATGCTCATTGGTCCGCTGATCGGTTTCGGTTGGGTCAGTGATCAGGCCGATATTGAAACCATCTCACACATCGGGTTGATCCTGCTTCTTTTTCTGATCGGACTTGAAATTGATGTGAAGAAGCTAATGGATTCAGGAACCTCCCTTATTACCTCGGGAATCAGTCAGTTTCTGATCAACACCCTGATTGGACTTGGTTTTTTTGCTCTCATTGGCTTCACAATTTCAAACGGTATTTACGATCTGCTTTACCTCGCTATTTGTTGTTCACTGAGCAGTACTGCCATAGCAGTAAAACTGCTTTATTCCAAATTTGAACTCGATACACTTGCCGGCCGGTTAACCCTTGGTATTCTGGTTTTCCAGGATATCTGGGCCATTCTGGTATTGGGGATTCAGCCTAACCTTGCCAATCCTGATCTGCTGGGGATTTTAAAGTCACTGCTTGAAGGTGTTTTACTTGTACTGATTGCTCTGGCAGCAAGTAAATACCTTCTCCCCAAACTTTTCAAACGCATCGGGAAAAATCCTGAAATGGTTTTAGTTGCCTCGCTTGGCTGGTGTTTTGCGCTTTGCGGTTTATCAGTAAAGCTTGGAATGTCTGCAGAAATGGGTGCACTGATCGCCGGTGTCTCAATTTCAACATTTCCCTACAACCTTGATGTGATTGCCAAAGTCATCAACATCCGTGATTTTTTCGTCACCCTTTTCTTTGTTGCGCTGGGTATGCAGATCCCCAATCCGTTTCTTCAACCCGAACTTCTGGGTCTTGCCCTGATTACGGCTCTTTTCCTGATATTTTCCCGGTTTATTTCGGTCTATCCGGTTTTGTACGGATTAAAAAATGGCCACCGGGTTAGTCTGCTTACCTCCATCAACCTGGCTCAGCTTTCTGAATTTTCTCTGGTGATTGCCTCATTGGGATTTGCTGCAGGTCATATCAGCCAGAATATTCTCACGGTTATCATGTTCACCTTTGTAATCACTTCAATTTCATCAACTTACCTGATTCAGTTTAACCAGCAGGTTCAGGGATTTCTTGCCAAAGGACTTATGGCTATTGGACTTAAAGACGTAGCAAGTCACAAATCAGAAGACGAAAATGAAACCAATGAAGGAAAGGAAATCGCCCTTCTGGGGTTTTTCCGGGTTGCCAGCTCGCTTATCCGGGAAACCATGGATGATCCCAATTCAGATCTGAAGGATAAAATTCTGGTGGTTGATTTTAATCCGGAAGTACACACGACACTTCATTCTCTTGGAATTAAAGCCATTTATGGCGATATCAGCCATCTGGATACGCTTCACCACGCCGGTATCCACGAAGCAAAGCTGGTGGTTTCGACCATCCCGGATAACATTCTGGTTGGAACAGATAATCTGAAAATGATCAGGGCAATCAGATCACTTTGCCCCCATGCCAGAATTGTGGTGACCGCAGAAAGTACAGCCCGGGCACTCAAAATGTATCAGGAAGGTGCCGATTATGTTTTTCTTCCCCGGATACTTGCTGCTGAACATTTAAAATCGCAGCTTCATCTTTTACTTGATCAGGATCAGAAAGTCCTTAACCGTTTTCGTGAAGATCAGATCAGACAACTAAGTGCCAGGCAAGAAATTATCAGTTGAGGGCCAACATGGACTTCCAATCGCTATTCGACCAACAGAAAGCTTATTTTTTATCGGTCGTCAAACCTTCACCGATTAGAAACAGAAAAGAGAAACTGAAGAAAATCAGGGCATGGATCATGACCAACCGGAAAGAGATTCAGCATGCTGTTTTTCTGGATTTCAGAAAAGGACCCGAAGATGTTGATTTATCTGAAATCAAACCTCTTCTTGCTGAAATTGATCACACCACCCGTCATCTGGATGACTGGGCCGGTTATCACGCTGTTTCAAGTCCGGTTTATCTGCTCGGATCAAAATCGGGGATTCTGCACGAACCCAAGGGCGTAACCCTGATTATTGCACCCTGGAATTTCCCGTTCATGCTGGCGGTCAACCCGCTTATTTCTGCTGTTGCCGCCGGTTGTTGTGCGGTCATCAAACCATCAGAACTCACACCCAATACTTCTGCCCTTCTTGAACGGTTTGCTTCAGATTTGTTTCCACCAGAAGAAGTGACTGTAATTCAGGGAGATGCTTCTGTTTCGCAGAACCTGCTTGAACTGAAATGGGATCATATTTTCTTTACGGGAAGTCCGCAGGTTGGCAAAATCGTCATGGCCGCCGCTTCGAAACACTTAACTTCTGTCACCCTCGAACTTGGCGGACAAAATCCGGTTGTGGTTGATGAAACTGCCAATCTGAAAGATGCTGCCGAAAAATTGATTTGGGGAAAACTGCTCAATAACGGACAGTCCTGCGTATCGATAAATGCTGTTTTTGTTCAGGAGAAAGTCAAACTTCAGCTGGAAGTGGAATTGGTAAAGGCTTTTGAAAAATTGTATCCGGATCATAAAAACCAGATCAATTCAGGTGATTGTATCCGTGTTGTGAATGAACGTCACACCCAACGGATTGCCAAACTGGTTTTCAGCACGATTGAGTCAGGCGCCAGAGAAATTCTCGGGGGTGGAATTTCAGTTACTGAAAGGATGATTCCGCCAACCATTTTATCTGACGTCACTTTGGATAGTCCGATTCTGAAAGAGGAAATATTTGGACCAGTCATGCCGATTCTATCTTATAAACATATTGATGAGGTGATTGGCTGGATGAATTCTCAAGAAAAGCCGTTGATGGCGTACATTTTCAGCAAATCAAAACAGAACATCCAGCATTTTATTGATTCAACAACCTCGGGCGGAGTTGCTGTCAATGAAACGACTCTTAATTTTGTTCATCCGGGATTGCCATTTGGCGGAGTGAATAATTCGGGAATCGGGAAAGCTCATGGGAAATCGGGATTTCTGGCGTTTACGAATGAAAGATCCATCTTCATTCAGCGACGTGGCTTGACGACGATGAAACTTGCCTATCCGCCCTATACCTGGTTTAAAAAACTGGTGATAGAAGTTTTGTTGAAATGGCTATGATAGGGAAATTTGCGCGCTAAGGCGCCAGGACGCAAAGGAAACGCTAAGAAATGCAAATTCTTTTTTTAGTTTAAATAGCAGAAGAAATGATGGCGTTGAAAAAGTCATGGATCCCGGATCAAGTCCGGGATGACAACTGCTTAGAATTGCAAAAAACCACGAGATTGTCATTCCCGCGAAGGCGGGAATCCATGAATTTTACCCTCAAAAAAAAACATCAGAACATATAAGTTGCAGCAACATGGAACAACTGGGTTCCCAGCGTGCTGGTACTGTTGTTGTATTCATTGGCAATCAGACTGTTTGAAACAGCGGTAACTGATTTTTCAGGTGCCATTTCCCAGGCTGCATGCAAAACAAATTCCCGTGTAAACTGATAACTTCCGCCAAGCATGATATGCTGATCAACCACTGCCGGGAAAACCGGGAAAATGGTCGTTTCAGGAACCGGATTTGCTCCGTATGCATAACCGGCACGTGCTGTGAATGCTTCAGTAACCTTATATTCTGCACCCAGTTTCACCAGAACCACATCTTCCCACTTCATTGGGAATTCAATCGTCATGGCATTTGAACCCATCATGGTATTGATGTTGGCATTGTTGCCGTTTTTCAGTTTCAGGGTCATATTGTCGAAAGCGGCAGACCAGTTCACCCACTCAACATCACTAGAAAGTTTCAACTCAGGCATAACCTGATAGGCAGCACCAAATCCGACAGACTGAGGAAATTTCAGATCAACATCAAGATCATAACTGGCAATTACATCTTTGGTCATGTCAATGCCCATCCCGGTAAATTGCTGGTAAACTGCACCCTGAGCCTGTGTCTGGGAAGCACCCGGATTTTGAGCCATATATCCCATAACGGCCTTACCAAAAGCATCATTAAACGGCTGAGTCATATCCATTGAAGCTTTTCCATCGGCATAGGTCAGACTTGTAGGCATTGTATAGCTGGCACCAACTGACAATTTATCATTAACAACCCAGGCAAAACCGATTTTTCCGTTAAATCCAAAAGACGAAAGCTCTTTCATATCAGCTGAGGCTGTTACTTCTTCGTAACCAAATCCGCCATTTGCCGGCGGGGCTGCAAACATTTGGCCAAAAGTCATTCCGCCTGTACCATTGGCAACGCCTTTCATCACAGATGGATCAAGTGAGTACGGCATTTTAAATTCGAGCATGCTGTAAACCATGTGAAGGGTCACACCGGCAGACATCGATTCATTGATACGGTAAGCTGCAGAAATTCCACCTTGCATGGTAGCCAGCATAGAATGATAGTCCTGCTCGATATAACTTCCATCAGGGTTTCTGTAAAGTGCATGTTTCAGTTTAAAATCAGCACCCATACCGCCAGTTGTGAAAAATCCGGCACCCATGGTGACTTTATCACTTAACAAACAAGGCCAGGAAGCAGATAGTGATGGCAACGGAAAATAATTTGCTTCACCTTCTTTATTGTTCAAGCCGTTGATAAACTTAACAGTTGGTGCCATCAAAGAAAAATTACCGTCAATCATGGTCCGTCCAAGAAAGGACAATCCTGCCGGATTCGTCAGTTGTAAATTGGGGCTGTCGAAAACGCCAATCGACGTTCCGCCGCGTCCAAGCGATTTTGCATTAAAATCTACCAGCCGGGTTCCGCTTTGGGCAAACACAGCTGTTGAAAGTGTTAAAATTGTGAACAACGTGGTCAGTTTTTTCATGGGTCAATCCTTTTTCTTTGTGAACATGAATTCGCATAGTTACAGGTCGTTATCTCTTTATTTACAAAATATCAAATCTCGTTTTCCTTCAAAAAACCTCAACCGTCAAAGTCGAAAATTCAGGCAAACGGGTTTTTCCCCGATTGGAATATTTTGTATCATGGTGTTGATGCAATAAAAAGTATAAAGTGTCATTTATCTTATTTTTTCATGAAACCTGATAATTATTTGCTCGATTCTCTTTTCCCCGGAGAAAGAATTACTTCGATTTCGCCAATCAAAGGCAGTTCATTAAACTCAATTTTCCGCATTGAAACTGAATCCGGACAATTTTTCCTTAAAATACTGACTGACAAAAACTCATTTGAAATTATTCAAGGTGAAGCAGCCGGATTAAAAGCGATTTCAGCCACGAAGTCCATCAGAACTCCTGATGTTATAAAAACCGTAGAGGAACCCCAACCCCATCTTTTATTGTCATTTATCGAAACTGAGACACCAAAGTCAGAATTCTGGACAAAGTTTGGAACTGAATTGGCTGCCCTTCATCGGAATACGGCAAAGGAATTCGGATTTGATGTGCCGACTTTTTGCGGAAATATTCAAATGAGTAACCGGCATCATGCCAACTGGAATGACTTTTACTTTGCAGAACGGCTTGAGCCGGAATTCAGATTCTGCCGGGATGAAGGACTATTCACATCAACAGACTCTTCCCTGTTTAACCAATTTGCAAACTGGTATCATGAAGAGTCCCGGTTCCCTGTTGAACCCCCGGCCCTGATACATGGTGATCTCTGGTCTGGCAATTTTCTTTGCGGTTCCAATCAAACACCTTATCTGATCGATCCTTCAGTTTATTACGGTCACCGGGAAATTGATCTGGGGATGTCTGAATTGTTTGGCGGATTTGCACCCGGTTTCTATCAATCTTACAGAGAAGTTTACCCTCAGGAACCCGGATGGGAATTCAGGAGGCAGCTTGCACAGTTATATCACTTATTGCTTCATGTTCATTTGTTTGGCGGAAGTTTTACCGATCAGGCTTTGCATATTTTCAGGTTCTATTGTTTCAGGAAGTAACCTTTTCGGGTCGAGACCGTAAGATTTGGGTTTTGGGGGTGACCCTTCGATAATAATTTGAACTTCGTTCAAATTCACTCAGGGTGACATTATAGTACCAAACCACCCCGTCCCGAACGTTTTCGGGAAATGGGCCGTCTAGAAAAAACAGAATTTGGTCAAAAAGGCATGGATCCCGGATCAAGTCCGGGATGACAGCCTTTCAGAATAGCAAATTACAACGATTTTGTCATTCCCGCGAAGGCGGGAATCCAGTATTTTTTCTTTTTAGACAGCTCCGAACTTTGAAACACTTATCACTGACCACCTATCACTTATCACTTATTCATGCTGTTCACTTTACTTTTACTTCTTAATCTCACCACATCCGCTGAATCTGCCGGCAATTCCCGGCTATCCGGTAAACTTACCGATTCTAAAACCGGTGAAAACCTGGTTGCAGCTTCCATCCGGGTTGGGGGTACAACTTCTGGTACCATTTCAAATGCAGATGGCAATTACCAGCTCGACCTTCCTGCCGGAAAACACACACTCATTTTCAGTTATGTGGGTTACCGAACCGACACCGTTTCTTTCCAACTGACGAAAAACAGTCTTTTGAACCACCAGATGGTTCCGATGGATATTTTATTTCCGGAAGTGACCATCAACGCAAGTGAAGATCCGGGAGTTGCAATTATGCGTGCCGCCATCCGGAATAAAAAAGACAATCTGAAAGGGTTGAAATCCTTTTCATTTGCAGCTTATTCAAAATCCTGGCTGAAAACTGACGGGAAAATGGCCTTTGTTCAGGAAACTTTTCTTGATGGCGTTCAGGAAACCGGAAAACCTCTCAAAGAATTTGTCCGTTCCATCCGGAAAACAGAAAATATCAAAACATCCCGAATGCGTGCACCCACTTTGAACCAGTTTATTGATCTTACCGAAAACCGGCTAAAATTTGGTGATGATGTTTCCATTATTCTTCCTTTGGCTGATGATGCGTTTGACTATTATGATTTTAAATTGGTAAGTACAAAAACTGACGGATCACAGGCCTTTTATACCATTTCAGTGATTCCGAAAAGCAGGGTGAGTCCGCTCTCAAAGGGAACAGTGACTATTGAAGGTGACAAATATGCACTTGTTGGCGCCAATCTGGGCAACAGTGAAGGCGTTAAAATACCTTACGTGGAAAAGTTACGGTTGAATTACAGCCAGACTTTCACCCAATATAACGGGTATTGGATTCCTCAGGTCACGGTTTCTACAGCATCATTGGTCGTCAATTTTGGCGGATTGATTTCACTGGATGAAATTGAAGTTTCTCAGAGTTACGCCATGACTTCAGTTAAAGTAAATACAGACGTGCCTCCTGAAATTGCCAAAGCAAAGAAGTCAGTTTATGGCGGATTTACAACCGATACAACCGGACAAACGAAACTTCCCGACTGGATGAAAAAACGAAGATCCAAAAATCCGCCGGATGAACGATTTGTCCGAACGACTCCAACTGAAAAACCGGTCGAGTTTACGGCAACACTTGAAGACACTCTCCGCCCAGTTCCGCTTTCTGATCTTGAAATTGCAGCTTTTAAGGAACTGGATTCTACCAAAATTCTGGAAGATCTCATTAAGCCAAAGGGCGTTTTAAGCGGAATGGCTACCGTAAATTTCGGATCGGAAAAGAAAAAGGAAAAAGAGTGGCACGAAACACTCAGAGAAGGTTTGTTTAAATATGGCTCCATCAGGAACAACCGGGTCGAAGGACTTTATCTGGGAGTCGGTTTTGATTATGATTCACTCACAACTCCCTGGTTTTTCAAGAGTGAAGCAGGTTATGCTTTTTCACTCAAGCAACCTGAAGGTCAGTTAACCGGTGGCTGGTATCTGGGTCCAGACTTTCTCGATCAGGTTGATTTAACCCTTTTCCACCAGGTAAAACCCTACCCAGCATGGAGTGTTCATGATCCGCTTGAAGTGACCCTTCTTCACACTATTTTTGGCTCTGATCCCTGGAATTATACTGTGAACTCAGGATTTTCAGGTGGATTCTCCTATTTCTTTACTGATTCCCTGACGGTTCGTGCAGAATTCACCGGTGAGCAAATCAGGAATGAACGGGCACATACACCCCTTTCATTTTTTAACCGGACCACCAATTTCCGCCAAAACCCCGCTGTTACTGAAGGATGGGATTCAAAAGCTTCCCTTCAGTTCCGTTGGGGGCAGGATCCAACCGGACTTTCAGTTTCCCGGCAAAACGGGCTGATCATACGGACAGATTTTTCAAAATCGTGGCTGGGCAGTGATTTTGATTACACCTCAGTCATGTTAAACGGGCAAGTAAGAATTCCAACAATTTACAGTCAGAATCTGCTCGCCCCTTACCTGCTCATCAGAACCGAACTGTTGGGAGCCTTCGGAAAACCGACTTTCAGACAAATTTTCACGCCATCAACCGCACTTGACCGGGTTACGGTTTCGGGTGTATTCAACGGATTAAAACCGTGGGAGCTTTACGGGGACCGCATGGTTTCTGTCTGGGCAGAACACAACTGGAGAAGTGTGCCTTTTCAATGGATTTACCTCGACTGGGTCGCCGAAAAAGCCATTGAAATCAACACCGGTGGTGGGTTTGTCTCAGCCTCTCAAAAATCAACTTCTTTTGGCAAATCGGTTATAACCAAACCGTACTGGGAAGTTTACGGCGGAGTTTCCAGGCTATTCGGATTATTCCGTGTGGATGTTACTTATACGTCCAGAAAAGATTGGGTGACAACGGTCGGGTTGGGAAGTCTTTTTTAGGAAAGGCATAAGGCGTAAGGGTTAAGGGATAAGGTCCGGATAGATCAAAATCTTTAGTTATGTAACCCCGACCTCCCGGTCGGGTCTTCTTTTTGATTCAATATCCCGACCCGGAGGTCGGGGTTACAAAAGAAAATCCACTCAACTAAAATCTAAACTAGTAACCAATGAAACTCATACTTTTTCTTCTTTCCGGATTTTTTACAATTACAGGTCATGCCCAGCCGTCAAATCCCGATTTCAGTTCACTTCCAGAATTGAAATGGGAATTCAAAACCGGAAAATCTATTTATTCATCACCGGTTATTTCAGGAAATCAGGTTTTTTTTGGCGGACTGGACAGCGCTCTTTACGCTGTTGACCTCACAACCGGAAATGAAAACTGGCGTTTCCGGACGAAAGGCGAAATCAGGTCCACAGTCTGCATCAACGGCAATAATCTCTACCTCAATGGCGGAGATGGAAAGTTATATTCCCTGGATGTTAAAACCGGAAAACTACACTGGACATTCAAAACAAAAGGGGAAAAGAAATATGATTTTGCAGATTATTTCCATTCTTCACCCGTATTTTTCAAAGACCGGATTTATTTCGGTTCTGGTGACGGAAATATGTATGCCCTTCATGCAAAAACCGGGAAAATGGCCTGGTCATTTCAGACCCTGAATATTGTTCACACCACACCGGCAATTGACCATGGAAAACTTTTTTTCGGTTCCTTTGATGGTCAGATTTATGCACTATCCGCCTCAACCGGAAAGTTGATCTGGTCTTTTAAAACGGTTGGTCACCGGTATTTCCCGATTGGGGAAGTTCAGGGTTCACCATTTGCTTTCAATGGACTCGTTTTCATCGGTGCCCGGGATTATAATGTTTATGCATTAGATCAGGAAAAGGGTTTTTGCCACTGGAATAAAGCTTTTACCCGGGGCTGGGGGTTGAATCCGACTGTCAATGATTCCGTTTTATATATTGGTTCTGCCGATGAACGGGTCCTGATTTCTGCTGATCCATCGACCGGACATGAAAACTGGAAATTACCCATGGAGTTTTTGATTTTCGGAAACAATGCCTTCACCGACAGCATATTGGTTGTGGGTACGACCATCGGAAAATTACACGGTATCGGAATAAAGGACGGAAAGAAAAAGTGGAGTTTTGAAACCGGGTCTTACCTTGCCAACCGATCAAAATATTTCAAACCGGATGATACTTACCGGGATGATATTTATTCAATCATCAGATCAAATGAACATTTTCTTGAAGTTGAATGTGAACTGGGCGGCATTTTCTCAACACCGGTTATTTCTGGAAACCTGATTCTGTTTACCAGCACGAACGGCAGTCTTTATTGTCTTAAAGGAACAGGCAACTAGCTGTGGTCCCTGAGCGGCACATCGACTCCGCTCAGGGACCAAGTCGAAGGGTTAGCTGTTGGCTGTTAGGTAAATTCAAAATAAATTGAGTGGTTTGTCTTTCAACAAGCTCTTATATCTTGGGAAAATTACAATAAAACCCTGAATCCTTTCAGAGAACAATAAAATGTTGTAATTTGATCTTTCCCAAACGGAAGGTTCAGATCAGGTGATGAAGTTTCTCTCTGTATTTTTCATTTTTCTTTTTATAGCCGATGTCACGCAGATTTTTGCGCAGGATACACTAAAGGTCATCTCCTTTAACCTTGCTGGCAGAAAACCCGGAACTGATCCTGACAAACGCCTTTTCCATACTATCCAAAATCTGAAAACCCTTAACCCCGACATCATTGGACTTCAGGAAATCAATGAATCAGTTTCATTGAGTGGGTCTGATAATCATGGAAAACTGATCGCCGATTCCTTAAGTGCCTATTTTGGGATCCCCTATTACGCCTATTCGGTTATGTCACACCTCTCCTGGAATGACCAGTTCAAAGAAATGATTGGTATTGTTTCCAAATATCCGGTTCTGCAAAAAAGTTCACTTTCACTCACGGCAGGCGCCTTTCCAAGAAAGGCTATCTGGCACCTCATTGAAACGCCAATGGGAAACATCCATTTTTTTAACACGCATCTCGATTATCTGAATCCTGGCGTCAGAATTCAGGAAATCAAAGAAATCAAAAGTTTTATTTCAGTAAAAGATAGTTTGTTTGAATCCATCGGAACGGTTCTCACCGGTGATTTCAATGATACACCCGGTTCCACTGCCCTTCTTCAGATAACCAATTCAACCCGGCCATTTACCGATTCATTTAAATCTGCAAATCCCTCTTCCAATGGGTACACACTTCCTGCTCAGGGTCCTACATCCCGGATTGATTTCATCTTTTCAAGAGATTTGGACGGACTGAAAATTCTTTCGTCGAAAGTGATCATGAATAAACCGTACAGCCCCACGCTTTTCTGTTCAGATCATCTTGGGGTCATGACTACTTTTGTAAAAAGCGGGACAAGTTCTTCAGTTTATGGTGAATCAGGTTCGGAAAAAAGTTTTGCTCTATTTCCCTCCTACCCGAATCCGTTCAATCCTGAAACTACAATTTCTTACCGGTTGTCTCTGCAACAAAACGTAAGCGTACTGATTTACAATTCTATCGGACAGGAAATAAGAAGGTGGGATTTTGAAAACCAAAGTTCAGGAATTCATTCCGTTCTTTGGGATGGAAAAGATCAGTTCAACCGTGAAGTATCGACTGGAATTTACTTTGTCAATCTGGTAAGCGGAGGATTCACCAAAACCGGGAAATTGGTCTTGGTGAAATAAATTTGGGGTTTGTCACAAAAGGGGAAAATACTGGAGAGTATTGCCCACAACAAATTTTAATGTTGTCATCCCGGACTTGATCCGGGATCCATACACTTTATACTGGATGCTGAATCCCCGAAAGCGTTCGGGGCAGGCTAAGTTCAGCATGACAGCAAGATTACGCCGGGATGACAGCTTAACTATTTAATATTACTTCAGCAACGTCATTTTCTGGGTTATGGCTTTTCCACCAAAAGAAATACGTGCAAAATAAAGTCCGGCAGACAGAGAGTTGGCTTCAAAAACCACCGAGTGACTTCCCGCTTCCATATCCTTGTTCACCAGCGTTACAACTTCCCTTCCAAGCAGATCAAACACCACCAGTTTTACCTGTCCGGATTGGGGCAGATTAAACCCAATGTTTGTTGAAGGATTAAATGGGTTTGGGTAGTTTTGAAGAAGGGAATATTCTTCGGGATTAACTTCAATTGTCAGTATCTGACTGTATGAAACCGTTCCATCCAGATCGAGTTGTTTGAGGCGGTAAACCGCCGGTGACATGGGACTGGTGACAAGGGACGAAAATGCATAAGACTGAGATTCGGTTGTGGTTCCTTTGCCAGCAACAAAACCAATGGTTTTCCATTCTGCGTTTCGGTCACTGAGCGGAGTCGAAGTGCTGACTTCTTGCCTTTGAATCTCCCAACCTGCATTATTCTTTTCTGAAGCCGTTGACCAGTTCAGAATCACATTTCCGTCTGAAATCAGACCGGTAAAGGAGGAAAGTTCAACTGGCAAAGTACCATCTACTGTTTTTAAAATCGTTCCAAATTGGCCCACAACAGTTCCAGTATTTATATCACCAAATGAAACGCCTCTTATCACGAGAGTCGTTCCGCTTGTTTGTACAGTCCAGTTCAGACCCCCATCAAGCGTTCTCAGAATTGTACCATTTTCACCAACTGCCGTTCCTGTTGATGCATCAGAATAGGCTATACCTGTTAATGTGCTCCCCGTTGGTTTTGACCTTCCAATCCAGGTACTGCCACCATTGGATGAATGTAAAATCACACCACCGACCGTTGTAATCGTATTTTCATCTGAATATGAAACACCATATAAAGCCTGACTGGTGAAAGTGTTCTGAATTGCCCAGTTGGCTCCACCGTCAGTTGTTTTAATGACTGATCCACCACCACCAACAGCAATCCCATTATTTGTATCAAAAAAATCAACGCCGTAAAAAACATAAGCGGAAGGATTTGCTTGTCCTACCCAGTTAGCACCGCCATCAATAGTTCTTACAATAATGCCACCAACTGCGGTACCTGTATTTGCATCGGAGAAGTGAACACTGTAGAACGGTTGTGCGGTTTGCGAATTTTGGGGTGCCCAGGTGGTACCTCCATCAGTTGTTCTCAAAATTGTGCCTGAAGACCCAACAATAGTACCCGTATTTGCATCGGTAAATGCGACAGAATATAACGAAGCGGTGGTTCCGCTGTTTTGCTTTATCCAGTTTAAACCACCGTCTGATGTTCTTAAAATAGTACCACTTGCACCAACTGCTGTTCCCGTATTAACATCAATAAATGATACAGCAAACAAATCGTTTAAATCCCGGTTTGCAGGCGCAGTCCAATTAGATCCGCCATCAGTTGTATTAACAATGAAACCTGCAACGCCAACGATGGTACCCGTTATTGAACCGGTTAGTGAAATTCCCTTAAGCGCTTCAGTCGTACCACTATTTTGTGATACCCATGAGGCGCCACCATCAACTGTTCTTCTAATAGTTCCGTTATTTCCAACGGCAGTTCCATTATTTTCATCCGAAAAATAAATACTGTTTAAGGTTTCGGTTGTTGAATTTGGTGTAAAATTCCAGGTTGCTCCACCGTCTGTGGTTTTAAGTATATCACCAAAAACACATGATATATAGCCAAGATTGTTATTAAGAAAGAATACATCTTTCAGGGCATAAGTTGTAGGACTACTTTGCGTTGTCCAGGTAATTCCACCGTCTGTAGTTCTTCTTATTGTTCCGTTATCTCCAACTGCAGTTCCATTGTTTTCATCCGAAAAAAATACAGAATTCAAAGTATTCGTTGTTAAGCTGGTTTGGGTTGTCCAGGTTCCGCCACCATTTATTGTGCGTAAAATGGTACCATTATTGCCAACTGCAACCCCGGTACTTGTGCTTGTAAAAAACACACCGTTCATTGCATAGATAGTGGGGTTCGCTTGCCCAACCCAGGTTTCGCCGCCGTCAGTGGTTCTTAAAATTATTGGTCCAACAGCAGTCCCCGTATTTACATCGGTGAAATGAACTGAATTGATTGGGTGTGATATTCCGCTTATTTGGGGTGTCCATGAAGCACCTGCATTTGTTGTTTTAAGAATAAGTCCATTCAATCCAACTGCCGTCCCGGTATTTGAATCAATAAAATGGATATCATTCAGGCTTATTCCGTTGCCAAACGTTTGTGGCGACCACGTTTGGGGATATAAAACTCCAGTTGTAAAAACTATTGACATTATTGCAATAACAAATTTTTTCATGACTTTCCTTTATATTAATCCACCATAAATCTTACACACATTCACAAATCTTCAATTCAATCAATCTGACCAAAAACAAGTCTTACTTTACCATGACCATTTTTTTTGTTGCCCCAAACCCATCGGCTTCCATCCGGATAAAATAAATTCCTGAAGATTTTCCGACACCATTAAATTCAGCAGTGTAAGTTCCAACCTTCTGCTGTTTATCAACCAGTGTTTCAACCTTTCGCCCCAAAGCATCATAAACTGCAATTAAAACCGGACCCGTTTTGGCAACAGAATAGGAAATTTTTGTTTCAGGATTAAACGGGTTCGGATAGTTTTGCTGAAGGGAAAATTCTGTCGGATTGTTTTCAATCGTCAGGATTTTGCTGTATGAAGTGGTTCCGTCAAGATCGAGTTGCTTCAGGCGGTAAACCGCCGGTGATAAGGGACGTGGGACTGGGGACGAAAATGAATAAGATTGTGCTTCAGTAGTTGTTCCTTTTCCGGAAACAAATCCGATCGTTTCCCATTCTGCATTTATTCTGTCTTCTGACTTCTGACTTCTGTTTTCTTGCCTTTGAATCTCCCAACCTGCATTATTTTTTTCAGAAGCTGTTGACCAGTTCAGAGTTACCAGATCATGGAAAATTTTTCCGGTGAATGACGTAAGTTCAACAGGGAGAATTCCTAACAGTTTGCCGGAGGCAGGATTGGTATCCGTAAAAGAGGTAACTCCTGATGTAGGAAACGGAAGTTCCCTCACATAAAGGGTAAAGGGAGTTGGGTTTTTGAAAATATTCAAACCGAACAGGGCTGAATTTCCTGAAATATCAAGTTCCGACAATTGGTTTTTGGCACAGTACAAATAGTTTAAAGCTGAATTGGCAGATAAATCCAAGGTAGCAATTTGGTTTGAATCGCAAGCCAGATAAATCATGGTTGGATTACCGGAAACGTCCAAAGCCGTTAACAGATTATCATTGCACTGAAGAGTTAAAATGGAAGAACTTGATGGTAAGGTTAAAGTGGTAAGCAGGTTTGACCAAATTGCCACCTGAGTCAGGGCTAAATTGGAAGACAAATCTAAACTGCCAACTTGATTTGAGTACCCTGTTAAAGTTTTCAGCTTTGTATTTGCTGAAAGATCAAGACTACTCAAATTATTAATTGCACAAATTAGTACTTCCAAATTGATATTTGCTGATAAATTTAAAGTTGTAAGTTGATTATTTGAACAATCAAGGTTGATTAACGCAAGATTTGAAGATAAATCAAGGGTAGTTAAAGAATTGTAGGTACAATAAAATGTTTCTAACCCGGTAAGGGCTTCTATACCAGAAAAACTTGAAATGCTGCTCCAGTTTGCATTTAGGGTAGTAATACCTTCAGCAAATATTTGATTGGTAATATTACCACTACCATCAAAAGTAACACCGTTACTGGAAAGGACGTAGCGGAAATTGGGATCAGGAACATTGGTTTGGGCAGTAACTGATAATGAAAAACCAACCATAAACAAACAGATGCAAAGGACACTGTAACTTTGTTTCATAAATTCCCCTTATCATGCATGAAAATAACAATCAAAAATTAACTTAAAACCTCAAACGTTCACCCAGGGTTTATGTTTGAGGTTTTTGGGAAGTGCCCCTTAATTTTAGGCTTTTTTAGTCAACATAATAGACTTATTAGTCCTTATATTTACATAATAATAAGGAATAAAATATTATTTAATTATTTAATATTCTTTTGTCACCAGAAATTCTTACGATTAAGTGATTTTTGTCACAACTGCTTTTGAATGATAAAGCTTCCCCCTCAACATTGTTATATCTTTATTTTACAACTACTTGAAACAACATCTATTTAACCATTATCATCTTTTTTATCGAAGAAAAACCTGCCGCTTCCATTTTCACAAAATAGATTCCTGAAGCCCTTCCTGAACCATTAAATTCTATCGAGTGTTTCCCGGCTTCCATATTTGAGTTAACAAGAACATCAACTTTCCTTCCAAGTACATCATAAGCTGATATTGTAATATGCCCCGATCTGGCAACCAAAAACGATATTGTTGTGGATGGATTAAATGGGTTTGGGTAGTTTTGAAGGAGAGTGAACTTTTCAATTCGTTCAGAACCTTCATCCTCAACAGAAGTTGCCACATCACTTTTCAGGCGGACAACTGCAAAATCATATTTTTCATTGATCAATGCATAGCCGGCCACAAGAGGTTTACCATCTGCCTGGAATGCAAACGAAGTGGGATATAAACCTGTTTGGGCTGGTTTAATCTGAACTGAGCCACCTGTTCCGTATGATTCATCGGTACTTCCGTCCGCATTAAATCTGGCTACCAGCATCTCAGCAGGTGAAACCAGCATATCCAGAAAACCGGTCATCAGAATCTTACCGTCTGGCTGAATGGTCAAATCAGAAAAGAAATTATATACATTTCCATAGTTTTTTATGACGAATCCTTTTTCGCCAAAAGTGGTATCAATGGTTCCGTTTGTATTGAGTCTCACCAGATGAAAATCTGATTTCTGGTTCTGATAAATATTACTGCCCAGAATAATTTTTCCGTCATCCTGCACAGCAACTTTAACACGGTCATTATAGGCAGGGATTATTGCCTTAGATGAGGTACCGAACGTATTGTCACGCGACCCGTTTGCATTTATTTTAACAACTGCAAGAAAATCTTTGAAATCACTCTGCATGGCAGTGCCTGCAAGATAAATTTTACCATTTGTATCAACAGCCATTCCGGTCAGGTTATCAGTGCCGCCTGGTCCGATGTTGGTTGTCAGGGTAATCCCGTCACCGCTAAATGATGTATCATAATTTC
>Ga0209460_1000804_pt1 | contig 23535 bp, 20 predicted proteins | sample EBPBio132013_DNA_FD_185868 | JGI IMG/M metagenome (GOLD analysis project Ga0209460, IMG submission 185868) | Wastewater treatment Type I Accumulibacter community from EBPR Bioreactor in Madison, WI, USA - Reactor 2_5/13/2013_ DNA (SPAdes)... | ecosystem: Engineered > Bioreactor > EBPR >... | reverse complement strand
TGCCCCAGATATCCATCGCCGATAATAATAACCGGATTTCTGTATTTAAAAGTCAGGTCAAAAGCGAGCATGGTTAAATCCAGCATTTCCTGAGGAGTTGCCGGTGCAAGAACAACACATTGTGTGTTTCCGTGACCCAAACCATGACAAACCAATTTTAAATCACTCTGTTCAGGTGCAATATTTCCAAGACCAGGTCCGCCACGCATAATATTAACAATTACTGAAGGAACTTCAGACCCGATCATATACGAAATTCCCTCAAGCATCAGAGAAAATCCAGGTGAGGATGTGAACGTCATACAGGGAAGTCCTGCACCACCTGTACCGTAAAGCATATTGATGGCAGCAACTTCAGAAACTGCCTGAATGAAAATTCCATCCAGATTCGGGAGCAATTTTGCCATCAATTCAGCTCCTTCAGTTGAAGGAGTAATCGGGTAACCGTAAAAATGGCGGCAACCGGCCAATACTGCACCAATGGATGATGCATAAGTTCCTTTGATCAGAATGGGTTTTCCCGGATCGATGGGGATTTTCGTTGAGGGAATTGAAGCTGCTTTTGGACGGGTTTTAACAACACCATCAAAGGTTTCAGGACGAACTGCAGAGTAATCATCTGTTATCGAATCCATGTGAAGTCCATACGGTTCCGGGCAAGCAGTCACACACAATCCGCAATGGGTACAATCTTCAAGATGAAGAATGACCGGAGTCAAACCGGTCAGAGGATTAATTTCATTTCCCATTTCGATGCAATTATGCAAACAGGCATCGATGCACCTGGCACACCCTTTACAATAGGCGGGATCTACAGCCGGTAAAAGGTTCTCTCGTGAATTTGGCATTGTCTTCCTCCTTGTGGATGAAGTGAATTTAGTTGCCATAAAATTACCCCATTTTCACAATAAATAATAGGTTTCCCGGGAAAACTAATCGGATTATAATTAGAAGAATAACTACAGCTAAGTACTTGTAAAATAATAAGTAAGGAATGTTTATTGATCTGCGGAATGATGAAAAGTTGATACACTCAAGACTTAACAAAAGGAAGTTTTTTTGAATATTACCTAAAGATTTTAAGAAAGAGGTTTCATCGGAAAATATAAAATTCTTATTTTGAGAAATAAATCGATAAACTGGTCGGGTATTTCTGCAGGTTTATTAACACACAATTTTTCAACAAATAAAAGAAACAATTTACCATGTCTGAAAAACTTAACAAATTCAGTTCAGAACTTACAGAAAAGCAAAGTCAGGTTGGATCTAAGGCCATGTTATATGGCATCGGTTTAACTGATGATGACATGAAAAAGCCACAGGTTGGAATTGCCAGTATGGGTTGGGATGGAAATCCGTGCAACATGCACCTAAATGAACTGGCACTTGAAGTTAAAAAGGGTGTTAATGAAGCCGGACTGGTTGGGCTTATTTTTCACACCATTGGAGTAAGTGACGGAATTTCAATGGGAACTCAGGGCATGAAGGCCTCACTTCCATCACGTGATGTGATTGCAGATTCTATCGAAACCGTGATGCGTGCACAATGGTATGATGCAAATATTTCACTTCCGGGTTGTGATAAAAATATACCGGGATCTTTGATTGCAATGGCGAGAATTAACCGCCCTTCAATCATGATTTATGGCGGAACTATCAGAGCAGGACATTTGGGTGATAGAAAACTCGATGTGGTTTCAGCATTTGAAAGTTATGGAGAATTTCTTTCTGGAAATATAACAGAACTTGAAATGTGTGATGTTTTAAAACATGCCTGTCCGGGACAGGGAGCTTGTGGCGGGATGTACACTGCAAATACAATGGCTTCAGCTATTGAAACATTGGGAATGTCACTTCCATATAGTTCTTCTTTACCAGCTGATTCAAAAGAGAAATATGCTGAATGCCGGAATGCCGGAAAGGCAATTCTCAATCTGCTTGAAAAAGATATTAAACCTCGGGATATCATGACCCGTGATGCTTTTCTGAATGCGATTGCCGTTGTCATTGCTCTTGGCGGTTCAACCAATGCGGTTCTTCACCTTCTTGCAATGGCACATTCAGCACATGTAAAACTCACTATTGATGACTTTCAGATGGTTTCAAATCAGGTTCCGTTTATTGCCGACCTGAAACCATCCGGTAAATATGTTTTTGAAGATCTGCATAAAATCGGCGGTGTTCCTGCCGTACAAAAATTACTGCTGAAAAATGGGTTATTGAAGGGAAATGTTCTGACGTGTACAGGTTATACCCTTGAAGAAAATCTGGATAAATGCCCGGACTTGGCACCCAATCAACCCGTCATTTTTCCTCTGTCGAATCCGATTAAAAAATCAGGTCACCTTCAGATTTTATATGGAAATCTCGCACCCGAAGGTTCAGTTGCCAAAATTACCGGAAAAGAAGGTTTGGCGTTTACCGGACCTGCAAAAGTTTATGATGGTGAAGAAGCTGCACTTCTTGGAATAGAACAAGGCAAGGTTGTGGCGGGTGATGTTGTGGTCATCCGGTATGAAGGTCCGAAAGGCGGACCCGGAATGCGTGAAATGCTTTCCATTACGGCAGCAATTATGGGCGCCGGATTGGGTAAAAGTGTTGCACTCATAACTGACGGACGTTTCTCAGGTGGAACTCACGGATTCGTTGTCGGACATATTTCTCCGGAAGCCTACGTTGGCGGACTGATTGGTCTTGTAAAAGAAGGTGATATCATTACTCTGGATGCTAATAAGAACGAAATTTCAGTGGCAGTTTCAGAAAAGGAAATTGAGGAAAGAAAAAAATCCTGGATTCAACCTCCTTTACCGGCTACAGAAGGTGTACTTTACAAATATGCAAAACTGGTTTCATCAGCCTCGTTGGGTTGCGTTACCGATTTGTAATTCTTTTATTGAATGAAAAAGGGTTGTCTAAAAAAAATGAATCATAAAGTCATGGATCCCGGATCAAGTCCGGGATGACAGCCAACTCATTATTTTACACTTACCACTTATAACTTATAACTTATAACTTATAACTTATAACTATTTCCATGTTCAATTCTGCTCCCGTTTCAACAATTTTATTGGTTCTGATTCTTCTGCCCAGTTTGTACGGACTTCTGTACAATCCTGCATTCATCGGAAGAACCATGCTTCATCCTTTTTCGATTCACCGTGGCAAAGATTATTTTACCATTGTGACAAGTGGATTTGTTCATGCCAGTTGGGCACATTTACTTTTTAATCTGGTCACGTTTTACTTTTTTGCTTTTCCGCTTGAAAAAACAATCGGTTCACAATCCTTTTTCCTGATTTATGCTCTGAGTCTTGTGATTGCAGATATACCCACCCTTATCAAACACAAAAACGATGAAAATTATGCCAGCCTTGGAGCATCAGGGGCAATTTCGGGTGTTCTGTACAGCTTTATTTTATTCTATCCGCAAACTGAGATTTACCTCTTTTTAATTCCGATTGGAATTCCGGCCTGGATTTTTGCAATTCTTTATCTTGCCGGTACTGCTCTTGCTGCAAAATACAATTGGGGAAACATTAACCATTCTGCCCACTTTACTGGTGCGATTACCGGGTTTGTGGTTACTTTACTGTTGTATCCCGAATTTTTTCAGGTTTTTCTTTCTCTGTTTTGAAATTGGGTGTTGGCTGAATCACGAGAATGAGACTTCTTTGTCTTTACTTGTTGATTTGGTTTTTCAAACGATGTAGTTTTGATTTTTAACCAAAAAAGGTCAATCAATGAAAAAAATTGTTTTTCTTTTCGCCGGATTCATAATTGCCAATACTTCAGTTTTTGCACAAACAGAAGCAGAAACTGCAATCAAAGAAGCTTTGGATGCAGTTAAATCACAGAAATGGTCTGCAGCAAGTACTGCATTGCAAACCGCCATTGTAGAAATTAATAATAAAATCGCAGAGGAACTTGGCAAGGCACTTCCTGCACCCCTGAAGGATTGGACGGAAGAATCCTCAAATGCAATGAATCAAGCGGGTCTGGCAATGCTTGGAGGTGGAACCGGGGCTGAAAAAACCTACACGATTTCTACTTCCAAAAGTGAAGAGGATCTGAATACTACTTCAACAGTGAAAATTTCGATCGTTGTAAATTCGCCGATGATGGCAACCATGGCGATGATGATCAATAACCCGATGATGGCCGGAAGTATGGGAAAATCAGTCAAAATTGGTGGAGAAAAGGGATTTGAAAAGTTTGAACCTGAGAATAACTCCCATGAAATTACTCTTGTGGTGGGTAATAATGTAGTTGTTACCATTTCTGGTTCTGATGTAAAAGATAAAACAATTGTAACTGCTTACGCCCAGGCAATTGATTTTAAAAAGATAAAAGCAACTCTTGCCGAATAATTCAGATTCAAAATTTTCAGTTCGTTCTTAAAAACACAGTTAAATCCAGAGCTTTTAAACAGGTTCTGGATTTTTTTTATCTGTCCGAAATTATAAGAACACTTCTGTTGTTCAGTAGAACTACCCACCGTACTATTTTAATGGTCACTTATGATGATAACACAACCTCAAATTGAAAATCCAGTCATTGACGCCCGGCATGTCAGGAAAACTTTCAAAGAACTTGTTGCAGTCAAAGATCTGTCCCTTCAAATCAAAAAGGGTGAATTTGTTGCTCTTTTAGGTCCGAATGGTGCTGGGAAAACCACTTTGGTAGAAATGATTGAAGGCATTCAAAAACCGGATTCGGGTGAGATCCTTCTTTTTGGTAAAACCTGGAAGGGAAATGAACAGCCCCTCAGACAAAGAATTGGTCTTTCTTTGCAGGAAACCCATTTCATCGACAAAATTACCGTTTGGGAAACCCTCGATCTTTTTGCTTCTTTTTTCGGAATAAAAAGGGATCGGTGTGAGGAGATTCTTACCCTTATTCGGCTCGAAGAAAAACGAAATAGTTACACTGCCAATCTTTCGGGCGGACAACGCCAGAGACTTGCAATTGGCGTGGCTCTTCTTAACTATCCTGAATTGCTTTTACTTGATGAACCCACGACAGGTCTTGATCCTTCAGCAAGGCGTGATCTTTGGGATATTATGATGAAACTGAAGGAAACCGGAACAACGCTGATTCTCACCACACATTACATGGAAGAGGCCGAATACCTTTGTGACCGGATTGTAATGATGAATAAAGGTGAAATTCTTACTCAGGGAACATTGGAAGAATTATTGAGTGCAAGTGGCGGTGGTGAGCAAATTGAAATACAAACCCATCAGCCTGTTGATCTGGGAGAACTCGCCGGAAATCCGGTTTTTATGACCTATCATACGCTCGAAAATAGACTTGTTCACACTTTTACTGTAACTGATACACCGGCTGCGGTTCAATTACTTTTGTCTAAAATTACTGCAACAGATAATTCAATCCGGTCACTGAAATGTACCCGGCGTACACTTGATGATTTATTTATTGAAATGACAGGTCAGCATCTGTCTGAGGAGGCCTGATGTCTGCATCTTTCTGGAAACTTGTATTGGTTCAGTTTCGTGAATTTTACCGTGAACCTGCCATCTTATTTTGGTCGGTCGTTTTTCCGGTTGCAATTGCTGCAACATTGGGCGCTGCTTTTTCTGAAAAAACCGAAATCCACCAAACGATAGGGTTTGTTGGAAGCCTGCCAAAAACCGGCAGTTTTTCTGAATTGGTTAAGTCGGGAGCAAAAGATGATCACGGACAAATTGAATTTAAAGTTGGATCTGCAGCTTCAGGACAAATGATCCTGCATCTGAAACAGATAACTGAAGATTCAGCCATTGTCTTTTTAAAACGGGGAATTATTCCCCTTTACCTTTCCAGAACATCTGATTCAACGGTTTCTTTTCATTTTGACAAAGCAAACGCTTCAGCTCAACTTGCCTATTTTATGATCCAATCAGAACCTGGCCAACTTTCAGCAGAAGAAAAGGGAACCACGATTCAACCCTTAACTCTGCCCGGGACGAGGTATATTGATTTCCTGATTCCGGGTTTACTTGTGTTTGGCATGATGAATTCGTTTCTGTGGGGAATCGGGTTTTCCCTGATTGAATTCAGAATGAAGAAATTGCTCAGACGAATGCTTGCAACACCCATGAAACGATACGAATTTATCTTGTCGCTAATGGTTGCAAGATTATTATTGGCATTTATTGAGGCTGGAATTTTACTCACTTTTGCCTATTTCTTTTTTGGGATTTATCCGCAGGGAAGTTTGATGGGCGTGATTTTACTATTCTTAACCGGAGCCTTTGCTTTTACCGGTATTTCACTTTTAGTGGCCGCAAGAGTCGAAAAAACCAATATTGGAATTGGTTTCATTAATGCCATATCAATGCCGATGATGGTTCTTTCCGGCATTTTCTTCAGTTACCATAATTTCCCGGAAACAGTGGTTTCAATCATTCAATTTCTGCCTTTAACCTTATTAGCCGATGCGACCAGGGCAATTTTTATTGAAGGTGCCGGTTTTGGTGATACTTTGCTGCCGGTGGGAATATTACTGACAATAGGTCTGATTACATTTTCGGCAGGATTAAAACTGTTCAAGTGGCATTGATTGGGTTTTGCTGAAGGTAAAAAACCAGTGACTTGGGACATGGGACAAAGTGGGCATTTCGACTTGGTCATTGAGCGGCCCTTCGACTCCGCTCAGGGACCAAGTAAAAGGGTGCTCAATGGCCAAACTAAAAAAACTTATCCCAATTTTACCAAATCAATGGCGATGATATTCGGATTCATTGATTTAACTTTTTCAACTGTTCCGGCATGGGGTTCATCCTGCAGGTTAATTCTGGCAACTGCAGCTTCTGCATCAGCAAAAACAATGTTTTCCATTTCGAGAACGTTAATATTTTCTGCTTTAATACCATCAAGAACTGAGGCAAGAACTCCTGGTTTATTCAGGTGTCTTACGATCAGCCGGTAGGTTGCCGGTGATTTAACTGAAAGGTTAACCACATTCGGAACGTGGCCGGTTTCACGGAATTCTTTAACAATTCTCACTGTTTCTGCTGCAATAGCTTCCTGAGCCTGATCGGTTGATGCACCAATGTGGTGAGTTCCGTAAACATTGATTTCCTTACCGATCGGATCTGTGAATTCTGCCACACCACCTTCCGGCTCTGCAGCAAAAACATCCAACCCCGCTTTTAATCCTTTTTCTGTGATTGCCTGAAGCAGGGCATTCTGATCAACAACTTCACCCCGTGAGGTATTGATAAAACTGGCACCCTTTTTCATTCCGTCAAAAAACGATTTACCAATCAATCCTCTTGTATCTTTTGAAAGCGCAAGATGAAGGGAAACGATATCTGAATGTTTGGCTAGTTCACCTAAAGTCGGAGCAAAAATCACATCAAGTTCTTCGGCTTTTTCCTGAGTTAAACTCCTGCTCCAGACCATGACATTCATCCCGAATGATTTGGCCCTGGTGACCATTTCCTTCCCTATATTTCCGAGTCCGACAAGGCCTATCGTTTTTCCGTAAAGTCCTTTAGCCTTTGAATATTCTTTTTTATTCCACTTTCCATTTCGGAGGTCTGCAACATTGTCGGGAATCCGGCGGTCAAGCGATAAAATCAGTCCAAAAGCCAATTCTGCCACTGCAATTGAGTTTTTACCGGGGCAGTTTGAAACATAAATTCCTTTTCGAGATGCTGCTGCCACATCAATAGTATTGAAACCGGCACCTGCTCTTACAATCAGTTTAAGAGACCCTGCCGGCATCATGGCTTCTGTCACTTTGGTTGAACGAACAACCAGAATATCAGGTGAGTTTTTTGAAATGGACTCGGTTAAAGAATCATCTTTAACATCAGGATCATAGATTACTGTACAGCCGATACTTTTTAATCCGTCTAGCCCGGATTGTTCAAATTTGTCTGCTACTAAAACTCGCATGGGTCAGATCTCCTGGTTTGGTTTGGTCCTGGTCGGAAGACAATTTACGACAGGCAGGTGTTTTAATAAAGACCTGATTCAAATTTAATTCGAAACTAATTAAACCATGAATTAATAAATTATAGTTATGATTTGTCAGGAATAATAGTCAAACTCTCAATTATGTTGAATTTCTTAATTTTGTTCACCATTTTCCTTACTTATCAAATCAGAGTCACTTCTGCACAGTTATATATATTAAACTCTTGAACGGATAAACGTGAGAATTTCAGATATTCTTCAGAAAAAAGGAAAAACATTTTCCTTTGAATTTTTTCCGCCGAAAACGGATGCCGGAAATCAAACCCTTTTCAACACGTTAAAAAAGCTAAAGCCCTTAAACCCGGATTTTGTTTCGGTAACCTACGGTGCCGGTGGCTCTACCCGGGAAAAATCTTTCGAAATTGTTGATACGATAAAGAATCAAATTGGGCTGGAAGTGATGGCTCACTTTACTTGTGTTGGTCACTCAATTGATGAACTTCAGCCTTCTCTTGATGAACTGAAAAGAAGAGGTATTGACAATATTCTTGCTTTGCGTGGTGATCCGCCAAAAGGACAGCCTGACTGGAAACCTTCCCCCAATTCATATCAATATGCCTCCGACCTGGTGAAACACATTCGCATTGGCGGACATTTTTGCATTGGTGTTGCCGGTTACCCCGAAGTTCATCCCCAGGCAGAAAGCAGACAGAAAGATCTTGAAAACCTGAAACGAAAAGTTGATGAAGGTGCCGATTTTGTCATTACCCAATTGTTTTTTAACAATAATGATTACTTCCGGTTTGTAGATGATGCAGCAAAAACCGGTATTTTTTGCAGAATAATTCCGGGGATTATGCCTATCACCAATTATGGACAAATAAAAAAATTCTCTGAAATGGGCGGAGCTAAAATTCCTGATCATTTGGTCGAATCTCTTACTGAAGTTGAAACTGATGCAACAGAAGTTACCCTGCTGGGGTTAGAATATGCCATGAAACAGTGCCGTGAACTGATTGAACAGGGTGCTCCCGGCCTTCATTTCTACACATTGAATAAATCTGCTGCAACCCGGATTATTTTCGAAAATCTTTAAAATGGATTACTGAAATGAAAAAGGAACGATGGGGACGTTGGATCGGATTTACGTCCATTCCGGTTTTTATTTGGTTACTTTCAGTTTGGGTTTTCTCAGATAATTACATCAGTCAGGCAGTTGTTCATCTTGGCCGGATAAGTAACTGGGCATCATTCATGCTCAGAAACGACCCCGTTTATCAGAATGCAGCAACCTCGAAAGATCTTGCTTATATTCCCATTTCCACCCGAAAAGCCTTCAACTCCTACGTCATCAAATTCCCGATTTCTTTTTACGGATTTTTTAACGGAGAAAAATTTCTTCGCATTCGTTCACCTCTATCAGAAATGAAAGGATTGCCGCAAAACGTCAACTTTCATGATCCGATTTTTGTCGATGGTGACTCAATTACCTGGGAAAAAACGAAAACGCAAAAGGGAACTACAATCCTGCTTGTGAAGTCAGTTCTGAGTCAAAAGGAAGGCAAGAGAATTGAACTGATTTTGAGTCAGGAACTGGGTGATTATGATCATTATGTTTTGCTTTTTTCCCTATCATCGGGTGTCTTTTTTCTTCTGGTTAGCCTGGTTGTGGTTTTCTCTTACAGATACACCACCGGTGCACTGGTTTCACAAATTGGGCAACTGAATCGTGCAGTTTCATCAGATGCGGTTGCTAAAGTGCAGCTTTTTACAGAATTGAAAACCTCACGGTTTAATCAGGTCAGAGGACTTTCTTCTGAACTTTTATCCGCTTTTGAAACTCAATCCCGCCTTTCTGAAAAAATTGAATCTGCCGGAAATGAATTGATTGATCAATCGAAACATTTAGGTGTTTTTATCGATCTTCAAAGCCGGTCATTTAACGAATTGACTCACAATATTTCTGATGTAAGTGTTTCTTCAACTCAAATTGCTAGATCATCTGAGCACATTACTGATCTGGCAAAAACCCTGACCACCCAATCAAAGCAAAACAAAGCCAAAATTGCTGAAGCAAGCCGGTCAGTTAACGATCTTGTTGAAAGAATGGATAAAATTGAAGCCAATACATTGCTCTTCAGAGAAATGCTGAACAAAAATATTGAGGAAATTGAAGCCATTACCCGAATTACTGATGTGGTGAGTCAGATCAATGATAATCTCAAGCTGATTAGTTTTAATGCACAGCTTGAAGCTGTTGGCGACAAAAAACAAACTCAACGGTTTATGGTGGTGGCTACTGAAGTTAGAGATCTGGCAGTAAACGTTGAAACCACACTTAAAAAAATAAAAAGTCAGCTCATTGATATTGTTGAAAAAAGCCGGGAATCAGGTCACATGTTTAAATCAGTCAATCAGCTTGTCTTGGATGGAACCAAGCGACTTCATGAGATCAGTGACGTAATTCATCTGCTCGAAGAACAATATGGCGTTACGATGAAATCGGTTAACACGATTACCAAATCAGCTACAGAGCAGTTGTCAGCACTTTCACAAATTGCCCATTCAATGAATCAAATGAGAATGGAGTCGGGTGATTTAAGTAAAAACCTTGACCGTCTAACTGCGAAAACAGCCGAATTAAAGGAAAACGGGCAAAACCTTGCTGATTTGATTACGGAGTTATAAATGAAACTCATAAACTTTTGTTTGATTTTTCTTGCTACCAGTTTTTTTCTTTCCTGTGAATTCAGGAAAACTGAGCCTTTTACTTTCGGTTTTATTCCTGCAAGTGAAATCGAAGAAGTGGAAATTGTGGCTGATAGTCTTTGTACTGAACTAACCAAACAAACAGGAATAGAAATCAGGTCGTTTGTTGCTCCTGATTACTCTTCGCTGATTGAGGCTATTCGTACCCGCCATGTTGATATTGCCTGGCTGGCACCCATGAGTTTTGTCGAAGCAGAGGCTGAAATTAAACAAACTCCTTTGCTTACATCAGTGAGACAAGGGAAACCATTCTTTTATTCAGCTATTTTTACCCGTACAGATTCAGGTATCAGAAGTGTTGAAGATTTAAACGGGAAGCGTATCGGGTGGACTGATCCGACAAGTACCGCCGGCCGGATCTTCCCGGAATATGAACTTCGGAAAAAAGGTATCAATCCGGCAACATTTTTCAGAGAAATTAAATACGTGGGTGGGCATGACAGAGCAGTTAAGGCGGTTCTGGATGGTGATGTTGATGCTGCAGCAAGTTTTGCCAATGATACAATAAATACGGATAATGCCTGGCATCAGTTTGTGAAGGATAAAGAACAAATTGCTAAAATCAGACCCATTCTTTATACAAAACCAATTCCCGGTGATGTAATTTCGATGTCAACTCATGTTTATTCAAGAAGACAAGCCGATGCAGAGAAATTGAAAAAGGCCATTCTTGCCTTTTCTGTGACATCAACAGGGAAGAGATTGATTAAAAAACTCAACCGAACAGATGCACTTGCACCTGTTCAGCCAGAAATGTATGAAACGGTTCGTGAAGCGGCAAAATACGTCCTGGGACAAACTTTTCGCTGAAGTTCCTTTATTTCAGTGAATTCAGAAAATCCACTACCGAGGCATCATCCCATTGTGCTGCTCCCAGGTGAAACGCAGCCAGATTCCCTTTTTTATCAATAATATAGGTGGCCGGAATTCCTTGTGTTACAAAATCTGCCGGATATTCACCTTCTGCAGTAAATGCCGGCACTGAAAAATCTAGGGGTTGAAAAAAGGATTTAACTTCCTCCTGGGTTTCATTTGAAACCAGAAGAAAAACGACATCTTTATCAGCAAGTTCCATTAGTTTTTGAACCGAAGGAAGTTCTGCTTTGCATGGCGGACACCATGTTGCCCACAAATTCAGAAAAATTACTTTTCCTTTGTAATCTGATAATAAAACGGTATCACCCATCATATTTTTAAACTGCCAGTTCATTTCAACTGGTTTGCCGATTTTTGGATTTGTTGCCGGCGAAAGATCAGGAGCACCAAGACCCGAAATATATTCCATTTTAACCTTATTTTCACCGGGAACAGTTTGAGGCAAATCACCTGTTTCTTTCTTGCATGATGCAAATAGAACTATTCCGGTAAGGATAAGTAGATAATTGATGTGTTTTCGCATTTTTTTCTCCGTATTTTTCTGCAAAGTTAGTTTAACAATTGCCCTTAACCAATAAATGATAAAATGAGTTCAGAATTAAGTATATCGGGTTTAATGGTTTTTGCTGATGGGGTTCAACGCAAGACTGCATTTTTTAATAAAGAAACAGGTCTGATTACACGGCTTTCAGATACACCAGAACCTGATTCTGTTATTTATTCAGACGATTGTCTTATTTTCCCCGGATTTGGTGATATTCATATTCACGCCCGGGAAGATGTTTCCCAAAAGCACATTTATAAAGAAAATTTTTCAAGTGCTGGTTTTGCTGCTTTAAACGGTGGGGTTACCCATGTGGCTGATATGCCCAATAATCCCGTCCCACCAATTGATTCAGAGTCTTATTTTGCCAAGCAGGCACTTGCTTTAAAATCTCCGGTTCACATCACACTTTATGCCGGAATCGGTCCTTCAACTCATCCGCTTGTTGAATCAGTTCCCTACAAAGTTTTCATGGGTCCATCAATTGGAGAATTATTTTTCCGGACGAATGAAGAACTTGAACAGGTCATCTCACGATATAAAAATCAGAATGTAAGTTTTCATTGCGAAGACCCGGTTGTTCTTGAAGAAAATCGGGATAAAAACAGTCATGAAGAACGGCGGCCGGCTAAAGCTGAAATTCTGGCTACGGAATTTGCATTGTATCTTATTGAAAAATATAATCTTACGGGAAAATTGTGTCATTACTCAACAGGTGAGGGTTTACCACTGATTCTGGCTGCAAAAAAACGTGGTATCCGTGTTACCTGCGAAATTACCCCCACCCATCTGTTTTTTGACAAAACGATGATTACTGAGAAAAACCATAAATGGCTTCAGATGAATCCGCCTCTCCGCAATCCGGAAGATAAAAAAGTTTTGCTCTCTGCTTTAAAAAACGGAGATATTGAGTATCTTGCCACTGACCATGCACCTCATTCAAAAGAAGAAAAACTAAAGGGAATTTCTGGTGTTTCCCACCTTGATACTTACGGGCTTTTTGTGACCTGGCTGATCAAATACCAGCATATTTCTATTGAAACAATCCGGAATGTCTGTTCTCTGAATCCTGGAAAATTTGTGAAACCCTACATTCCAGTCAGGTTTGGAAATGGTTTTGGTGAAATTCAGCCAGGTTATTCTGCCAGTTTTTCGGTTTTAAACCTGAATAAACCGCAGCAGGTTCGATCTGAAATGATCAGGTCAAGATCTGGCTGGTCTCCATTTGAAGGCATTACTTTTCCGGGTTCAATTGAGGATGTTTGGTTTCACGGTATACAGCGTTCCAGAATTGAGGGATTTTTATTATGAGCAGCTTTTCCGGATGGATTAAGACCATTGATTATCCCCGTTATCAATTCAGTAAAGCTGTTTCAAGGCGTATCAAACACCATGAGTTAGTGGGGTATTTGGTTGAACTGAGTATTCAACCGGTAAAAAAGGTTACAACCGGCACGAGTTTAGAAAAACGGGAACTATTCCATTTTTCTTGGGGAAACGGACCTGTTTCAGTGTTGCTTTGGTCCCAGATGCACGGAAATGAACCAACTGCCACACTTGCAATCCTCGATTTTTTCAACTTTATCCAAATTGAAAAGGAATCTGAATTTTTAAAGTGGTTGTCTACCAAGCTCACCCTCCATTTTATACCCATGCTCAATCCTGATGGGGCTGAACGGTTTCAGAGAAGAAATTCATTGGGAATTGATCTTAACCGGGATGCACTTGATTTATGTTCTCCCGAAAGCAGATTTCTTAAATCTGTTAAGGAGGCCGTGAATCCGGTTTGGGGCTTCAATCTTCATGATCAAAATCCCAGATACTCTGTCGGTTCAACCGATAAGGTTGCTGTTATCAGTCTTCTGGCGCCGGCATTTGATTCAGACCGGAATGATAATCAGGTAAGAAACCGTGCAAAAAAACTTGCAGGTTTCTTAAGACAGGAAGTAGAAGCCAGAATTGGTCCACATGTAGGCCGATATGACGATGCTTTTGGTTCGAGATGTTTTGGTGATAACATGCAAAGTTGGGGCGTTTCAACTGTTTTGATTGAATCTGGCGGTTGGTATCAAAGTCCTGATAAACCCCTGATCAGGGAGTTGAACTTCCGGATGTTTCTTGATGCTTTTAATGCTATTGCTGCCGATGAAATTGAAGAACTATCCACTGAACCGTATGAATCCATTCCGTTTAACGGTTCTCTGATGACTGAACTGAAACTTGAAAATGTCAGGCTTGGTGACCGGCGGACTCCTGATCCAATGCTTGACCGGCGGGCACATCCTCCGGTTTCAGTAGATCTCGCTATCAACTACCCGCCAATGATCGACTGGGTTACCGGTGTAGAACGGATGATTGGGGTTGTTGCTGATATAGGTGATTTGTCGCCGTTGAAAGCAATGGCAACCATGGATTTTTCTGCCTACCTGATTGAACCCATGAAAGGCAATTTTATGCCAATGCCGGTTACGACTGATGTCATCAGACGATCGGTTCTTGAAGGTTATGATACTTTTTTCTATCCGTCTGCCACTGACCCAAAAAGACTTCGTTCACAGATTGCAATTGCCGTAAGCCTTTTCAGGGAGGATTTCTTTTCTGAACATCATACAACTTCATTATTACCCGGTGAACGGGCTTCCTTCAGAATTCTTGATCCTGGAACCCGGGAAGTTTTATCAATTTGGATAAACGGATTTGAAGTTTATAACAGGGATTCAGGTTGGCAAAAAGGGGAACCCTGGGTGATGCCAAATCGGGTAAAAGCCTTGGAAGTAGAGCTGTGAGGTTAGAAGATAGAAGATAGAAGGTAGAAGGTAGAAGTCGAGCGAAGCGAAAATCCTAAAAATTTCGAGAACAAATGATTTAACTTACAATAAAATGTTCGATTTATTCTATTGTCTCTAAAAAATCAAAGGGTCGCTGATAGAAATAAACTCCTTTTTCAATTGAAGAGGGGTGGTGTTTATATTCATTGAAGAATTTATTTAAATCAATATCCGGATCTGTGCAAACAATTATATCTCCATCGATTACATATCCCAAACGAATATATTGCTCTGAACGCTGAATATAATAAAAACTGAATTGTTCATAGTACTTTACAATAGATTGTATATATTTATTGAAGGTTAATCGATTTTCTAAAAAATAACTTGTTTGTTCATCACTAAATAGAACAGTTTTATATTTTAGAGAATCTCCTGTTCGGAGTGAATATTCAAAACTGAATTTTACATCTTTGTTATATTCTTGTATTGCAATTTTATACTTGGTTGCATTGTCGATGGGTATTATTGAAAAATAAATATTTGCAGGTAAGGTAAGTAACTTTTCTTTGTTGGTGTGCCAGTATTGTTCGTAAAAGCTATTATTATTCGAATTGCACGAAATTAGAATAATAAAAAGAAAATAAATCGTGTGTTTTCTCATTGTGAATCACACTAAATATATTTTTGACCTAATTTTTATTCTGTTTAAAGTACTGAACATTAACCATTAACCTCTTCTTTCGCTTCTTCCAAAACCACTTCCGGTTTTCTGAACGACTCCCTGATTGAAATGATAATCAGAATAATCAGACCGGTGGTGATACACATATCTGCATGGTTAAAAATAGCCGTCCGTACAAACCCGATTCCAACATTTAAGAAATCGACAACTGCACCTTCCCTGAAAAATCTGTCAATCAGATTTCCGAAGCCACCAGCCAGAATCAAGGTGAATGCAATCAATTTAGCAAAAGATTGTTCTTTATGGGTTTTAATCAGATAAAAAAGTAATCCAAGCAACACTGCAAGAACAACCAGATTAAAAACAAGAAATCTGACTTCAGGCGACCAGTCAGATCCGAGTGAAAAAGCTACACCCGTATTTTCAACATAAACTATTCTGACGGTATCATACCAGAAAGAATGAACTACACTGTAATCAAGGTGTGTCATTGCAATCCATTTTGAAATTTGATCTACAATGATATTCAAAGAAAAAAGAAGAATGAGAAAAAGAAGACGGGGAAGAGTCATCATAAGAAAGGTGTTGTTTAAAGGTTAAAATTAATTCTTGCAAATTACCCATTTTCGTGATTTAATTCCATTTCCCCGCAGTAAATTCCGTCTAAGCATTAAAAATGTTATTTTTGTGCCATTCATTTACCTGAAGCGATCCAGATCAACCATGTCAATCAGCCCCTGCCGGATTTCAATTCTTCATTTGTTTACCACAGGTCCATCACAGAGATATGATGACTGTTTTCAGTTTGAAATCAGAACTCTTTCAACTGAAATGAAATCTATCATAACCAATGGCTGGCTTTTTTCAGTTTCCAGACCTATTGGTGATATCCTTAGCAAAGAATCGGGAATATCAACTTTTGAACTTTCAGGGAAGCTTTCCTTTAAAGAGGTATTGCCAGAAATTCTAAGCTTGCTTTCTGAATCAGATTTTATCTTTTATTTTGGGAATGAGAAAGAAACCGGTTTTTTAAAAACACATTTGCCGCCAAATTTATTCGCAAAGACACTGAATCTGAAACTTGCCGCCCAGTTGCTTTTTCCTTATCTCGAAAAATATACCCTCCGTCACATAACCAAATTGTCAGGAAATATACAGGCGCATCCAAGACTTGATATGCAATCCTGTCTTGATATCCTGATTCAATTTCTTAAAACCTGTTATTTCAGGTTTCAATCTGATGAAAAAATCAGGTTTTTCATTTCGCACTGTAAATCTATAAATTCACCTGATCCGCTGTTGTTTTTCTTCTCGAAACTGATTCCAGGATTAGAACAGTTTCCCGGACTTCTTATTGAACAGCCCGATTTGCTTCTTTCCGTTCCTGAAAAAAGATCTGCCATTGAACTTTATTTCAAAACTATCCTCAAGTTAAAAAGTATTCCCTTGACTATTCCGGCGGAGGCTTCAGATTTAAACTCGTTTAGACCAATAAATCCGGTTAACATCCGTGATTATTTTGAATCAGGGAAATTGGGAAAAACAGAAGGAACTTTTGACCGGCGGGAGCAACAAATTGATTATGCCCTTAAAATTGCTGATACGATAAATAACCGGTCAGGACTTTTAATTGAAGCTGGCACCGGAACCGGAAAAACATTGGGTTATTTGCTTCCGGCAATGGAATTCCTTCGTCTAAACCCAGGTAAGCGACTCATTGTTTCGACAGCAATGAAAAATCTCCAGCATCAGATTTTTGGAAAAGAAATTCATCGTGTGCGTCAGTTTTTCCCGGCTGCATTCAAAGAAATTCAGGTTTCGGTGCTGAAAGGGAAGTCAAATTATGTCTGCCTCGGACACTTAAAAAGGAAACTTGTTCAGCATTGGGATGAAGATTTATTTCAGTATGCACGTGAAGATTACTTTCTTTCTCTGTATTTGGTACATCTGGCTGCTTACCGACATTCTGCAGATCTTGAAAGCATACCACAGGAAGTATTTCAGAGATTTCCTGATTTAGTTGAATTTCTGGAGCAGGTCAGGGCCGACATTGTGTGTTTTAAAGGTTCATGTGACTATGCCGGAAATTGTGTTTATGATCAGAGTGTGAGAGAAGCTGAACGAAGTCAGCTCGTCATTGTGAATCACGCCAAATTCTTTAATATGCCACAATTTTTGATGGATACCTGTCATGCAGTTATCATTGATGAAGCTGACCTTTTTCCCGCTTATTTTAAAGGAAGTTTGTCGGTTGAAATAAATGCCTGGGAAGTACGAAAACTCCTTAGCGGTGCACTTGGCAAAAGGGGAAAACCTGGCTGGAGAAGTCAGGTGAAAATGGCAGGAAGTGACGCAAAACTTCTCGACATTGACGAATTGTTCCGGCGGATTGACGTCGGTTTTGCAGGTGTTACCCGGAAGTTGCAGAATCTGGCAAGAAACAAACCTGGATTTTACCTTCCTGATTCAAGTGAGATATCTTCGGAATTTGAATTAAAACAGCTTTTCAACGAGTTAAGTGAACCTGTTCAGGGCTTGAACCAACTTGTTCAGGAACTGAAACAGGAAGAAGGGTTTCAGGTACCCCAAAGAGCACAATCTTTATTTTCAGTTTTTTCTTTCCGGCTCGAAAACCTGGCTGCTTCATTTTCATTATTTTCAAGAGATTACCTGAGCAAAACATACTGCCATTTTGCAACAGTTAAAGACACTGATTGGGTTGTCGGGAAAAGGGCTGTTTATCTTCATGAACGGTTTAAAGAGTGGGTCGAAGAACATTCTCCCTGTTGGATATTTACTTCAGCAACTATGACTCTTGATAAGGAATTCGATTTTTTTACGAAGGAGTTGGGATTAAAGGCCGGTGATTATGAAGAAATCACTATACCTTCTCCATTTAACTATCCTGAACAATCAGCCTTGATGGTTGCCGGCTGGATTCCACCCTACAATCACAACGATTACCGGGCACGAATTATTTGGAACCAGGAAGTTGTAAAAGCTTGTGGCTACCTTTCTGCGGCGGCAAATGGGCGTACACTGATTTTATGTACATCTTATGATCAGATGGATTCAATATTCAGGGAAATTGCTGATCCGCTTGAATCAGCAGGAATTATGGTTTTCAAACAGGAAGGTGCAAGTGTAGACATCATGAATCAGTTTGCCGAAAATGAACATTCGGTTCTGATTGGTGTCGATCGCATGTGGACGGGTGTTGACTTTCCGGGTTCAACGCTTTCGCAGGTCATCATTGTTAAACTTCCGTTTGTGCCCGCTGATGATCCTGAAATGAAACACCGTCAGGTTGTCGAAGGACAGTCATTTTGGTCTTATTATAACGGCGTAGCCAAATTGAAATTCAGACAGGGAGTTGGCCGGCTCATCAGAGCACGGAAGGATTTGGGTGTTGTTGTCGTTCTTGATTCACGGATTACCACCGGAAAAAACCAGCAGTTTCTGCTGAATATTCCTGATATGCCCGTGTATAATTTTAAAACACTTGCAGAAACCAGTGATTTTATGTTGAGAAAAACCCATCTTTTGCAGGAATTCAAACGCAGAATTGAGGTTATCGAACCAATTATTAAAAAATTTGCTCCTGAAACGTTATCTTTGTGACTCATTTATTATTAACTCATTCTGATTGAAATACCATGTCAATTGACCTGATTCTTGTTCTCGTTATTGGGCTTCTTATCCTTTCCAAATCTGCTGATATGATTTACATCCGATTAATCGGTGGTCATGTCGAAAAAATCAATGTTTCAGAATTAAAAGAATACCTGAAATCAAATAAAGCAAACCGTGATTTTTTGCTTTTGGATGTAAGAACAGACGTTGAACTTAAAATCGGCAAAATTGGTGGCAGTGTTAATGTCGATTACCGTAAGTTTAAAGCCGATGATATTCTGATTAAAAACTTCCGTGAAAAACCAATTGTTATTTATTGTGAAACGGGTTCCAGAAGCAAGAAAATTGCCACCAAACTTGCGAGGAAGGGATTCCCGAAGGTTTATTTTCTTGGCGGCGGTTATAAAGTTTGGAGAGGCGAAGTTTCTCTTTAATTTAGTAAACAGGCTCATATCAATTAATTTCTAATCTCAGCACTATTGACTTGACTTCTGCACCATTGTAACTTTGCTGTTAACAAATTGTTTTGGTCTGACCAGATACCCACTTTCTGGAGACCACATTGAGAAGTAAGGAATGGGGACTCCTTACTTCGCTCGAAGGAATAGAGTGTGGGGACGCTCTATTCCGCCTGTCAGGGGGAAGGTATGGGGACGCCTTCCCCTTTTTTTTGCCCTTTTATTTTCATTCCGTTATTCACTTGCCTATTTTTGCCGTTCAATTTTACCAATAGGACACTCCATGAAAAGAATTTATTTGATTATTGCAGCTGCAATACTTACCGGTTATTCCTGTTCTGATAAACTTAAAGATGAGGAATTGCTCAGAGTCGACACCGTTCCCATTAAGAAAGTTCGTGTTGACGCGGCTGTAAAAAACTATCTTGAACAAATGGGCACCCACAATGCTGATGACAGCATCAAGATCAGAGAGCAAATTATTGATGGTATGGTTAAAAATGCTCTTTTAGCCTTACGCGCCCAAAAAGAAGGATTTGTTTTTGATTCAACAGAAGTAAACCGTTTCATTACCATGTTCAAAGGTCAAATTGGTTCAGACTCCCTTCTCAACAAAAAGTTGAAAGAAGCAGGTATGACATTTGAAGACTGGCAACGTGATGTTCAGGAACAATCGATGATTGGCAAATACCTGAAAGCTACTTTAGATGAGAAAATAACAGTTGCAGATTCTTCAGCTCTGGATTCTGCCAGAAAAGTAATGAAAAATTTTGAAGTAAAAGCTTCACATATTCTTTTAAAAGTTACTCCTGATGCACCGGCTTCCGAAATTCAAAAAGTTGGAATAAAACTTGAAGGAATTGAAAAAGAAATCAAGGCTGCTGGCGGTAAAAACTTTGCTGCAATGGCCAAGAAATATTCTGAAGATGGATCAGCAAAGTTTGGTGGTGATCTTGGTTATTTCAAACGTGGTACCATGGTTCCTGAATTTGAAGAAGTTGCCTTTTCATTACCCAAAGGGGAGGTTTCTGGCATTCTTCGTACTCAATTCGGACTTCATATCATCAAAGTTGAAGATCGTCGGGAGACTGTTGTACCTGAAGAATCAATTAAAAAGGCTGCTCTTAATCTGACGAAATCAAAAGCATTTGAAAAATTGATAACAGAATTAAAAGCCGAATATAAAATTCTCCGCCCGGAAGATTCAAAATAATCTTATACTTTTATTGGATTAAACAAAAAAGGCGGAATTTTCCGCCTTTTTTGTTTATATATCTCCAATTTCAAGATTTACCAAAGCAGATTGCAATTCACTTTTTGCATGTTGATTGCCGGCTTTTCCCGCCACTGCAATTCCAGCTTTATAAATTCCAAGTGCCTTATCATTTTGACCTGTTTTTTCAAGCAGTTTTGCCAATTGGTAATAGGTTCCTACGTATTCTGGGTTCATTTCCAAAAGCAATTGAAAAGTCAGAATTGCCTCTTCAGTTTGACCTTCACCAGCCAATTCCAATGCCAATGCATACCGGGTAAAGGAATCATTGGGATCTTTGGCTAGGAATTCTAAAAGGCGTTCTTTTCTGGTTTGCATATTTTCCTTTATTAAAAAATGGTTGTGTCCCTATATTTCTGACACCATTTTTCTTATCTTCCATCAAACAAAAACTACTTAAAAGGAGTCGAAAATGGTAAAAAATGTTGGATCAACTGACAAGGTAATCAGATATATTTTGGGTGTTGTTATTATTGCAGCTGGATTATTTTATCAAAGCTGGTGGGGCTTAGTTGGTCTTGTTCCCATTCTAACCGCTGTCGTAGGTTTTTGTCCGGCATTTCTTCCTTTCGGAATTTCAACTGTTGAAAAGAAAAAATAGTTGATCAAGCTTTTTTTTATTAAACACCGGATGACAACTTTGAATTCCGGTGTTTGAATTAATGCCCTTATGATTTTGTCCGGTTGATATAAAGTTTTACCATATTCCTGATTGATTCAAAGGCAATTTCGTTCAACTGAATCAGATCAGGTTGAAAAAATTCAAAACCAGCAACATCGTCTGCAGCTTTGATTGTTTCAATCGATTCGGGAATGCAAATAAAAGCCAGATCAAGAGTGAAATACTGAACATTTTTGTAAAAATACCGGTTTGGAAAAGTAGTAAGGTAAACCATTTTCCTTATTTCAAGGTTGAGTTCTTCTTTTATTTCACGTCTAAGTGCATCTTCAGCCCGTTCACCCAGGTCAACAAAGCCACCTGGTAAATCCAATAGTCCTTTTCCCGGATTTCCTGCCCGTTTCACTAACAAAAGTCTTCCATCCAGATCGGCTATTAACCCGGCTACCGCACCCCCGGGGTTAATGTAATACAAATGACCACAATTTGTACATCCAAATGATTTTTCTGAATTGGGTTTAAATGATTTCTCCCCGCATTGTGGACAAAACTGAAAAACCGGAAGAAGAGGGGTTAATGAAAAGTCAGAAACTGACATATCTGCATAATTCCTGTTTGAGTTGTTCTGAATTTAGGCTTAATTTGCCAAAAATGGATTTAAAAAAATGAAAATACAATATACTCTTGTTGCAATCCTGTTTTCGGTTTCAAATCTGGTAGCTGGTGGGTTAACTGACTGGTCAACCGGTAAAACTTTCCGGTTTGATTTTTTTCATTCCGGTTCTGCAGGAATCGAAAAAATCAGTCAGGATGAAATTCGTTTGGAAGGGAATTGGGCTGGTTCTGAAACAATTCTCGTTGAAAACTTTGATTTGGGATTGTACAAAGCTGAGTTGAGAGAAAAAGAATCGGGTAAACTTCTTTTTTCAGCCGGATTTTCAAGCATTTTTGGCGAATGGCAAACGACCGGTGAAGCTTCAGCCGGAAAATGGAAAACATTCCATGAATCTGTTCGTTTTCCAGAACCCAAAACGGATAGTAAGCTTATCATTTCAAAACGAAATCCGGATGCATCCTTTCTCCAATTGGCTGAATTTGACATCCAACCCAATTCCCGCTTTATAAACCGCTCAATAATTCCTCAAAAAGGAAAAGTCATAGACTGGATGGTTTCAGGTCCTCAAAATCAAAAAGTTGATATCGTTATTTTAGCTGATGGTTATACGGCTGACCAGCTTTCAAAATTTAAATCCGATGTTGACCGGCTTGCTGGGTATATGTTTTCGGTAGAACCTTATAAAAGCAGAAAAACTGATTTTAATGTCAGACTGATATTTGCTTCTTCCGAGCAGGAAGGGATTTCAAATCCTAGAAAAGACCAGTGGATGAATAATCTATTGGGGTTTCGTTTTAATGCGTTTGATTCTGACCGGTATGTTTTATCTTTTGAAAATAAAACTATCAGAGAGCTTGCAGCTCAGGTTCCGTATGACGCCGTCATTGTAGTCTGTAATTCTAAAAAATATGGTGGCGGTGGAATTTATAATCTCTATGCCTCTGTTACAAGTGATACTGAACCCTCCACTTATGTGTTCACGCATGAATTCGGACATTCTTTTGCCAGTTTAGGCGACGAATATTACACCAGTGATGTTGCTTATGAATTATCCAGTCAGCAAAAATATGAACCTCAGGAACCCAATATTACCGCTCTTTTGGATAAATCAGCACTCAAATGGAAAGAATTTGTAAATCCTGGAACCCCGCTTCCTACGCCATGGAAAAAAGCTGAGTTTGAACAGATTTCAATTGATATCCAAAAAAGAAGAACTGAGCTGACAGCGAATAAGGCGGCAGATTCAACCATGAATAAATTATTCAGGGAAGATAAAAATAAAACAGAAGCCCATTTAAAAGCTGAACGTTTTTATGGCCAAACAGGTGCCTTTGAAGGTGCCGGATACGAATCTCACGGACTTTATCG
>Ga0209460_1000802_pt1 | contig 23559 bp, 22 predicted proteins | sample EBPBio132013_DNA_FD_185868 | JGI IMG/M metagenome (GOLD analysis project Ga0209460, IMG submission 185868) | Wastewater treatment Type I Accumulibacter community from EBPR Bioreactor in Madison, WI, USA - Reactor 2_5/13/2013_ DNA (SPAdes)... | ecosystem: Engineered > Bioreactor > EBPR >... | reverse complement strand
CGTCAGATAAGGCAGGTTGAAGCGTGGCGAGGCTTCGATGGCTTCATTCGCTTGCTGCTCCGCCTCGGCGAAGAAGCTGCCGGACTCGCTGTTCCGCGCTTCGGCAATTGCTTGCTGCCCGAGCAGCAGATTCGTGTAAGCCAGCGCTCCGATGACCACGGCTCGCGTGTCCCGGTCGGTCGTATCCGTCAGCCGTGCTTGGGCATCCAGCATAATTTGCTTGGCCTCGGCATATTCTTTCTCCCCGATGAGCGCCATCGCTGTAAAGTAATAGGGCGCTGGGTCAAAGCTGTTCGCCACGCTCGTGATTTCCGCGCGGAGGGTCGGCAGCGCCTCGGCATACCGTCCCCGGTCGATCAGTTGGATCGAGTCTTGCACACCCTTCGCGAAGGCTGGCGGAAACACGCGCGTCGGTATCGGCGGCGCGACGTTCCCGTTCGGCAGTGCCGGTGGTACCGTCGGGCTGGGCGTAGAGGTCAGGCGAGGTGTTGGTGAAGGCGTAGGCGTATCACCGGGGGTCGGTGTAGCCGTCACCGTAGGCGGTGGTCGCGTCGGGGTGAGCGTCGGTGTTGGGACAAAGACCAACCCGCGCAGTGCTGGCGTATTCCACACGATGCCGTACCCTGCGAGGAACAGCACGATGATGCCAACCGTAATCGCTCCCGCAATCGCCCCGCGCAGTCCCCAAATATCACGTTCACCGGCGCGTCCTTTGGTCTTTTCAACCCATTGGCTCGTCGGGCGCTTGGCGACCAAATCGAGGTAATCGGTCAGCATTTCTTCGGCCTCGGCGCTGACCTGCTGCAAACGGTTCGCATCCGGCACAGGGATGCCGGGGGTTTGCGCGGAAGCCGCGATCTTGGCACGGTTATCCGGTCGCGAGGGCAGTGACGACACCTGACCTGCCAGTTGTTCCCGCGTCATCCCCAGCGACTTCAACGCCTGAATACCCATGTCATTACTGGGGTTAATTTCGAGCAAACGGTTCAGGTAGAACATCTTCTCGCGCTGGTCACGTGCGAGGCTCACCAGCCATAACCACGCCGCTTCGTTTTGTGGCTCGGCTCGCAGCGACTGTTGGAGCAGTTGACGTGCTTCTTCAACCTCTCCCGCCTTGGCGGCTGCAATCCCCCGTTTACGCAGTTCCTTTGCTTGATCGCTTGCCACGTCTGACTACTCCCCATTAAGCGATAATGTCATTTGCATTGTAACCTAAAGCGCCGATTGACGAAATTAAAAACCGGCTGGTTCATCAGCCGGTTTTGTAAACAATCAGATTTGCCAGCGTTTAAGGGGTGTCAACACGGGTGATACGGCCTTCAACTGCTGGTGCGACCGGGCTGTTCGCCTTGATGTAATCACCTAGTACCAAGTCCAACGGACTGCCACCGTCGTAGGGGTTGATAGCGTTTTCGCCGAACACACTGTAGCCGTCCCCACCGCGCCGCATGAAGTCGTTAGTTACGACCGTATAAGTCGCTTCAGGGTCGATGGGCGCATACGTGCCGTCCGCACCTTCAACCTCGACGCTGACAATCCGGCTGCCCGCTTCCTTGCTGCCATCCCATGTGAAGTGTAAACCGGAAACCTGCGGGAAGCGACCCGCGCCGCCTTCGACCTGCGACACGCCGTTTTCCAGCGCGGCAATCACATCCGAACCCTTGAGTTCGAAGTAGGCCGCTACGTTACCGAAGGGCAGTACTGTCAGCACATCACCCTGCGTAACATCCAGCGCCTCCGCAAAGTTCAGGTCTTCGGGGATGTCCCCGCCTACCGGCACGTTCGAACGGATGCCACCACCGTTGGTAATGGCGATTTGTGCGCCGGAGTAGGCACGCAGAGCATCGGTAATCAGATTACCGAGGTTACATTCTTCCACGCGGCAAACGCTGCGGTCGCCCACGAGGAACACGCTCGATTGACCAATAACTTCTGCGGTGAGTTCCGAAATCGGTACGCGCAGTTCATCCACCAGCGCGGTCATGTCAGGGTCAGGCGTAATATAGCGCGAGAGCAGGATCGTATCACCGCTGGCGCTGGTGACCGCGCCTTCAGCGTCCCATGTCACGTTCAGGCGACCGAGATAGCGCAGGCTGCTGCCCGCTTGCACGATATACACATCGTTGCCGTCCTTGTCCGCCACCACGACCGGATACGAACCTTCAGCAGCGGTATAAGCGTTGCTGAGGAGTGTATGGCTGTGACCACCAACGATCACATCGACACCGCTCAGTTCAGCCGCGATTGCTTCATCGACTGATAAGCCGATATGCGTAAGGAGAATAATTTTGTTCACGCCCTGCGCGGTCAGGTCGTCGATAATCGGCTGTACTGTGCCAATCAGGTCGTCGTTAAACTTCACATCCGGGCCGGGGGATGAAAGAATAGCCGTATCCGGCGGGGTGAGGCCGATTACACCAATTTGCTGCCCCCCGACTTCAACAATCGCGTATGGCTTAATCTTCTCGCTCAAATTCGCACCGAAGGTCACATCCGAAGTCACAATTGGGAACTCCAGTGAGTCCACAAACTTAACGAGCGTATCATCACCGTTATCGAATTCGTGGTTGCCGACGGTCATCACATCGTAACCCATCGCGTTCATGATGCGTGCGGCTTCTTCGCCGCGCCACTGTTGGTGGAAAAGTGTCCCTGTAAAGCGGTCGCCGCCGTCCAACAGAAGCGAGTTGCCACCTTCCGCACGAATTTGATTAATAACCGCCATTTGACGGGCAGCACCACCGTCCGTTCCGGCATCCAAACCCGCGTCATAGGGACCGTAAGCACCATGTACGTCGTTGGTGTGCATAATTGTCAGACTAAAAGAATCATCTTGTGCAAAAACGGATGTACTAATGACTGCTGCCGTTCCAAGCAGCACCAAACCTAAACCAAGTTTACGCAGCATACTTCCCTCCATATTCAGATCGTCAGATAAAGATGTCCGATAACGATTTAAAACCCCTCAAATTCTATTTAACGATAGGTCAAGAGAAGGTTTCTAATCCCCTGATGAAGCGGATTACCCTAACGGTCTTATACCGGCGGCCACGGGTAGTTCGGCCCGCCCGGCCCCGGTTGAGGATATTTGCGTGTCCTGAGGAGCGTTTGGATACGGTTTTGGAAAGCGTGAATTTCGCGTTCCGTCACTAACTCGTTCAGTGCTTGTCGGTAGGTACTCTTGGCGTTATCGACTTCGACGCATAAACGTTCAATATCTTCGAGCAAGTTGTCCGCGATGGAGTCACCGGCGTAATCCCACACGACCGTCCGCAGTTTGGGGCTGCTGTTGAAGGTGATTCCGTGGTCGATACCCCACACATGCCCCTGACTATCGACCAAGCAGTGACCCCCTTTACGGTCGGCGTTGTTCACCAGAATGTCAAAAACGCACATGCGTTTCATCTGTGGGATTTTATCGTCGTCGAACTCAAAATAGTTCATTTCAGGGTCGTGGTCGATGAAAAACTGCATCGACCCAAGGCCATGCGGTCCCTGCCGCAGCACCGTCGGCGGGACGATCTGCCAGCCAAGCTGCTCGGAGGTCACGAACGAGGCCACCTCGCGCTTACACAACATCCCATCAGGGAAGTCCCACAGTGGGCGTTCACCCTTTTGCGGCTTATAGACAGCCATGACGCTGGTGTCGTTATGGTTGATCGACAGCAAAAAGGTGTAGTTAGAACTCCAACGCATCATGCCGTGTTCGGATTCCACTTCACCCTTTTGCAAGATTTCGAGTACGGTTTGGCTCGTTAGCCTTTGCGAGTCTGTGTCGTGGTTCGGATTGGTATCCATACGTTATGACCAGTAATAGACTAACCGACCGTTTTGTTTAGGGTCTGCGCGACCAGAGTTTACGACTTCGAGCGCGTGTTCGCAAAGCAGCGCCATCTGGTCACGCTTGCACCACAGCTTGACGACCCCCGGCTCAATTTCACTCAGTTCGTCAACATCCGTGGTCGAAACCAATTCTTGTGCGACCAGCACCACGAGGTCATGGTCTTCGTCGTAGCCCAACCCCATCTGTGCCACTCTGAACACCGGTTCAATCGGTTCGCGCAGATCCATATCCACGCCGGTCAAGTTCACGGGCGGCAAATCGTCGGCATCCGGGTTGCGGCGGTTGAGGTCATCCAGCATTTCGCGGATGGCTTCGCTCAGGGCGCGGGCTTGTTCTTTTTCGATGATGAGCGAGACAAGCTGCCGTCCCTGTCCGCTTTGAAGGTGGAAAATGCGCTGGCCTCGTGGCCCAATTGTGCCTATCGTAATAAAGTCTACCGGGTTGAGTTCGATTTCTTTACCGGTCATATCCTATCTTTCGCTGATAAATCATGCTCATACAACGGTTCGTTAAGCGCTTTTTTCGGCTGCTTTAGCCTGCTTACGTTCCTGTTCCATTTGCAGAACATGCGCCATATCGTTCATGGTTCCAACGTAGGGGCGACCAAATCCTAAAGACAACATGCTGATCGAGGCGGGTGAAACAACAATCCTCTGGAATTCGTCGAGGTGCATCCCTAAAAAGTGTGCCAGCACCATCTTAATAATGTCCGCATGAGAGACAATCGCTATCGTTTCGCGTGGGTGTTTGGTGACTAATGCTTCGACTGCGTTCACCGCGCGGGTTTGCACACCGCGCATGGTTTCGCCGTTCGGGAATTCCGCCCGCGATGGGTACTGCTGTACGACCTGCCACATCTTGCGACCGAGCAGTTTGCTGATCTCCATCCCTTCCCAATCTCCATACCGCACTTCGCCGAGTTCGGTGGTTTGTTGTATTGTCAGGTTTGGATGGTGCTGGCGGATGGCTTCTGCGGTCTCCATTGTACGCTCCAGCGGGCTGGCGTATAAATGGTCAATCGGTGTATCCGCCAATCGTTTACCTAAGGCTGCCGCTTGTGCTTGGCCTTCCTCGTTCAAGTGTACGCCGGGTGTCCAACCAGCGAGTTTGCCGGTCTTCACAAAGTCATTTACCGCATGTCGGATTAGCAGAATTTGGGTCATGCAACGTCTTTAGTTTTGTTAAGTGAGTCTATAGGCATGATAGCATACTTGAATTTAAATGCACACTCTCTTTTAGGGTAGGTTAATCATCGTGGGCGCAGCGCCCAGATCGTCCCACCGCCTAAGCTGACGTATATCCACCCCTCTCGGCTGACGGCCACATCGAACGGGTGATGCTGCCAGAAGCCGCTGGCCTGATAGTGCATCTTTTGCAGGGTGATGCCGCTCCACTGCGGCGAACGCCCCGGCACTTCCGGCAGGATAATGTGCGGCTCGGTAGGCTGCCCGGCCTCATCAAAATCAATCGTGACCAGCGTGAACCCGTTCAACACCGCTTCGTTGCTGGTTCCCCCTAACGTCACCAAGAGCTGCCCTTGTAGATGCGGGAACGCCTCGCCTGTGTATGCCGTGATGCCGAGGGGGTTGCTGTGGGTCGCGAAGGTGAGGGCAGGCGGTACGGCTTGTTCGCAGTCAAAGTCCCCGGCGATGTCCGGCGTGTTGCCCATGCCGATGCAGTAAGGCCAGCCATAATGCCCACCGGTTTCAACACGGTTGAGTTCATCGTTATTCGTGTCCAATGGGAGGTCATCGCGGGCGCTGTCTACCGTCCACAGCACACCCCCGTGGAACATCAGGTCGTTCGGCTGGCGCAGCCCTGTAGCCACTACCTGTTTATCACTGCCGTCGAGCGCGAAACTGAGGATGGTTCCCCGTTCGCCGCCCTGCTGGATACAAGCGTCACATGCCGCGCCAATCCCAACGTAAATACGCTCGTTCTCACCAATGGCGATACCCCCTGTCCAGAAGCCTTCGCCAGCCGGTAAGTCATCCACCAGCGTTTCAAGCTGCGCGTCTGCCCAGCGGTAGATATTTGACCCGCCGGAGATATAGAGGGCATTGTCGTAATAGGCCAAACCGTTTGGCAGCGTCAAACTACGGATGACCACTTCCGGCGCATCTGGCAGTCCGTCATCATCGCTGTCGGTCAGGCGCAGCACCTCGCCGGATAAGGGGCGGGTGGCGTACAAGCTGCCGTCGGGCGCGGGCGCGAGGGATGTGAAAGCGAGTTCACCACCCGTTGCATCATGGATGACCAACTCGGCACAGTAGAACTCGGCATTCACCCACGGCGGGTCGATAAAATGCGGGCGTTGATCGCATTCGGGCAGCGGCGTTTGGGCGAGGCTGACTTGGGAATGAGCGAGCAGCAGAAGCAAGAATGCGCTAGATGAGAGTTGCCGGATGGTTTTCATGTGGTCGGTATTTCGCAAATGTTAACAGTTGATGATGAAAGTCGCTGGAAAATAATCGTCTACTCCCCACCGACTTACTCACGTTCTCTATTATTCTATGATTTCTCAGATGAGAAAGGGCAGTCTTTTTAAGATTCATACACTATAATATTCCCATATTCTGTCTATTTTAGGGTTAGAGGATGAAACTTGGACTCATTGCGGATATACACGGAGATTATGCCGCCCTCCAAACCGTCTTAGATCGGCTGGATAACTATCATCATGTTGATGAGATACTCTGCGCGGGCGACTTGGTAGGGCGCGGGCCGGAGCAAGAAAAGGTCGTTGAGGTGATCCGGCAGCGCAGCATTCCCACAGTGAAAGGTAATCATGACGAGTGGGCGTATGGCTTCGATCTGGCGAATGCGGATTTTCTGGAAGACCTGCCTATCAACTGGCAAAAGCGTTACGATGGTTACAAAGTGTTTATGTGCCACGGCAAGCCCGGTAATAATATCTGGGGATTGTATCGTGACCATGTGTCGAACACGCTGTTGAACATGATGCTGCAATCGCTGGATGCGGATGTGTTGATCGTCGGACATACGCATGTGCCGATGTTCATCAAAGTGGCGAACGGCTGCGTGATTAACCCCGGTTCGCTGTATACCTTTCACAGCACGCGCGTGACTTCTCATACCTATGGAGTATTATCCTTGCCGGACATGCAGTTTGACTTATTTGACCTGATGGCTGACCCTATCAAACCGGTGATGCCATGACGACACCAACCGAAGCACCCAAAGAACATTACACCCGCGAATATTTCGAAAAGTGGAATTACGCGGATCGTCCGTTGGGCAAGTACAGCATGTACTGGTTTGCCCGCCGTTACTACGCCGCGTTGGTGCAGCGTTATGCGCCACCTGCCCAACCGGGTCAGCCCCAGCGTAAACTGCTGGAGATGGGCTGCGGGTTAGGGCATCTGTTGGGCTTGCTGCAAGATGATTTCCACTGCGTCGGTATCGACCTGATCGACTACAGCATCGAGCAAACACTTAAAAATGCGCCGAAGGCCGAAGCGTTCCAGATGAGCGCCGATGACCTGAGCGCCTTCGAGAGTGGCAGCTTTAGCGTGGTGGTCGCGCTGCATCTGGTCGAGCATCTGCCGAACCCTGAAAACACTATTCAGCAGGTTAACCGTATCTTGAAACCCGGTGGGTTATGGTTATTCGCCACCCCGCATCCCGGCTACAGCCTGCGCCGCTTTAAAGACCGCGACAATGATGCCATCGGCAAGGACAAGACGCATATCAATGTGCATCCGCCGGAGCAGTGGCGGGCGTGGTGCGAGCAAAAAGGCTTCGAGTTGGTCAAGCACTTTGGTGACGGCTTGTGGGATGTTCCGTACCTGCCCATACTGCCGAAGATCGTCCAATTCGGGCTGTTCGGGATTCCCGCTTTGGCGCAGGTCGTCACCCGTACGACATTGACACCGCTTTCGATGGGCGTGAACCAAATCGGCATCTTCCGCAAGCGTTAAGCAATACCTATCTATCAATTTGCCTAAAAGCAATCAAACGATTGTTTTGCTTTTAGGCGGAGTTTGTTACAATGCTCAACTCTTGGCAATGTAGATATAGGGTGCATTGTGCATGGCTTTTCGAGTCTCCCCTCAATCGGTTGCGGATTGGCTGCGCTACTTCGAAAAAAGTGACGAGCCACTCAACCGCCTCATGTCGTATGAAAATGACCTTATCGCCCTTCTACAAACAGGGTTGAACCGCGAACACGAATTTCGGCAGACGTTTGAGCTGCTCAAGCATGTTTTCCCCTATTTCGCGTTAAGCCTGTCGCATACCGAACAATGGTCGCGGTTATTGATGGATGCCTTGCTGATGGCGCAGGACATCAAAGATAACGAACTTCAAGTTACGATTTTTCGGTGGTGGGGAGAAGCCTATTTAAAAAGTGGGCAGCACCAACCCGCTAGCAATGCTTTCAGGATCGGTTTAGAGCGTGCGGAATCAGGGGAAATTAATGACATGCTGGTGGCGATGTACACTGGCATTTTTAAGCTGCAATGGTTTGACCTTGAACAAGATGTGACCCAACCGCTGCTTCAACAAGCTCTTGATGCGGCAGCACGTGTGAGAGATCGGGGTTTACGCGCGAACTTATACGATGCGTTGGCTTCGGCCTATACGCGGCTGTCAAAAACGCAGATTGCGCTCGGTTACGGGCAAACGGCCTTTGCATACTGGTATCGGGTAGGCAATCATTCCGGCTTGGGGCGCGCGGCCTATACATTAGCGTCCATCTACATCTATATGACCCAGCTTACAGAGGATAACCGCTTTCTGGATCATGCGATCATATATTTGGAAATCGCCCGTGCTGAACTGGCTCAAACCGACGATGTTTGGCAGTACCCGTTGCTCGCGTATCAACAGGCCGGTATCTACTATCAGCTTGAGGATTATGAGGTGGCTGCGGATTGGTATGAGCAGTCGCTTAAGGAAGCTGTCAATACAAATGCACCGCATTACATTGTCATTGCCCACCACGGATTAGGTTTAGCACAGGCAAAACTGAAATTGTTCACTGCTGGTCGGCGTAACCTGCTGACAGCGCTTAAAAGTTGGGAAACCCTTCATAATAGCTATGAAAAAGGGAGTGTCTTAGTAGGTTTGACTGATCTGGAACTTCACGCGGGTAACTTGGAAAAGTCGCGAGCCTATCTTTATACTGGCCTTGAAGTGGCAAGGTCTGTAATGGATAACGGGATGCGACAATTTTTGACCGACCAGTTTGATGACCTCGAAAGTAAACTTGGCTGATACACAGGCTCACTTATTTGGGTAAATGAGCCTGTATGGTGCTGCCTGCCGCTTAGACGCTAGGCGGTGGGGGCAGCGGTGGGTAAGGACCGGGCTTCTTCATGAGACGGCTCTCCAGTAAGCTCGCGAACGATGCTTACAGCGTCTCATGTTCACCCGTGATGAGTCTGTGTTCAGCGGACAGCTTGAGGACAGCCAACGGACAATTCTTTATTACCAATCATTACAAAACAGGGTGCTGGTATATTGGGCGGTGGGCAAACGACTTGGAAAGCCAGTCGTTTAGACCTATAGTTATTGCCAAGCGCATTCAGCAATCGGTCAGGCGGTGCATAACGTGTTCATAAAAGCCTTGAGTCGCACTCTCATCGGTATCTTGCTCATATCCGTTTTCAGGACTTGGGTTTCGCCTGCTGTTGCACAGAACACGCCGCCTGACTATTCCATTCAACTCATCCAGAACAGTTTTAGCCCCGACTTTAGCGAGACGATTGTCAAATTTGACGTGCTGAATTCGGGCGGCGCTGCGACTGACCCCGCGACCGCGACCTTGAACCTGATTAGCACGGGTGAACAGATCGCTACGGCGACGGTGCCACCGTTGGCAGCTAACGGGCGCTATACGGTGGAATTGGATTTCCCGAATGATCGCTTCGGGCCGAACGCGGTGGAGTCGTTCCGCGCGGCGGTTGGCGTGGATGAGGTCGAGGAAAGTGGCACGCCGTCGATACAGGACAACTTTGCTCGTATTGTCATTACCTTTCCGGCGAACCTACCTCAGCCGGAAGTGACACCCGCTGTCGAGCCGACGACTGAAGCCGGTGGTTCAACGGTGAGTGGTGACGAGAACCTGCTTAACCCGATTCTGTCACAGCTCAATATCGACCCCTCCAAGCCGGAACAACTGGCGCTGTTGACCGGGGTAGTTATCGCGCTGCTGGTGGTGCTTCTACTGCTTTACACCATCTTGCGTCTGTTGTTTACCCGTAAACCGGATTATGGGAATTGGCAGCCGTCCTATGCCAACATGCCGATGGCTGACCCCAACAGTTTGCAGGGGCGGCACCAGCAATGGCAGGCGGTTGCCCAGAACAGCGTGTTGCCGCTGGATGGCGCTGAGGGTGCGCTGCACGTCCGCAAATTGGTGGCAGGGGTGAATGACCAGTATTTATCCGGTTGGCATGTCGAGGCGTTCCAAATCTCGCAGTATGACAAGTATGGGCGCATCAACCGGACGCAGGTGGTTTCGCCCCCGAAGTTGATTAAGCGGCTGGAGTGGGTGGTGCAGCGGTTGGAAAAGCTCACACCGGAGCAGCGAACGCGCCAACTACGGCCTGTTGCCAAAGGCTTGAGCCAGCAGGTTCGTAAGAAGGTGAACGACCGCACGGCTGCGCTGCCGCTGGCGATGGATATTCGGCTGCGGGCGCGGCACGGCGAGGTGCATATCTGGTTCGAGTTATTCCGCCGCCAGTACGGGCAGTGGGTACGCATCGACCGCTGGGAACCGGAGATGATGGTCAGCGGCAAGATGATCTACGAGAACTTCACCTATACCCTCTACGGGCAGCGAGCAGGGGAAACCCTGAAGCAGTTCCAGAAGCGGCTGGAAGAAGATCTTGTTATCCTGTTGAGCGATTTCTTAAACCCCACGTCGCCAGCTTTACCGCCGCGACCGGATGCGCCGACCGACCCCCATATGATGCCGGTGACGCTGCCCCCACAAAACGGATGATATTTAGGAAGCATCATCGTCGAGGTTGCCGCTGACGGCATATATCAACACACCAATGGCTGCCAGAATGAAGCTGCCAATGATGCCGACCGCTTGTAGGAAGCCGAAAAGTGGTTCAGTGTTGGTGCTGCTGATATGCGAGCCAAACCCGACGACATCTGCCGTGCCGGACATAGCAGCAAAGAGTAAACCGGTTAGTGCTAACCGGATACCGATCTGTTGGGCGAGGTTAGCCGGTTTGCCGAAGTAAAACGTGAACTTGGCGTAAACCAACGCGCCGCCGATCAGCAGCGTGAAGCCGACCAGTACCGTGAAGATTTGCACGATACCGATGCCCCGCGCGGGGTTGAGGCCGGTAACACCGGGGAACAACCCCATGAAGGTGAGGACTGTTCCCAATGCACCGAGGGCGATACCAAATTGGGCAATACGCGGCATAATATGACCTAGCTGGCAGGCAGGACTTGCCGGATTTTGCGGAGCATATTGCCGCCCATGATGGCTTCAACATCCGCTGGTGAGTAGCCGCGTGCCTTCAGCGCATCCCCAATCTTCATTAAATCGGTTATGGTGTCGAGGTCTTCGGGAATACTTTCTTGCCCGAAGCCGCCGTCAAAGTCGGTGCCGATGCCCACATGCGCGGCGCTGCCGGTAAGCTGGCAGACGTAATCCATCGCGTCGATGACCCGTGAAAGCGGTATCTTCGACTTGGGATCACCACTTGCCCAGTCATCACTCAGGAAGCGGTTGTAGAGGACGATACCCATGACACCATCGCGTTCTGCCAGTTGGCGGATCATGATGTCGGTCAGGTGACGGTCGCTGTTTTTGAAGGTGCGCGGGTTGCTGTGGCTGGCGATAATCTGACCTTCGTAATGGTCAAGGGCTTGCAAACAGGCTTCTTCGGCGAGGTGAGAAAGATCGAGCAGCGCGTTGAAATCCGCCATGACGTTGAGGAGTTCGTAGCCGAGTTTGGTCAGCGGGCCGGGGTTGCCCGTACCGCCCGCATAGCGTGTGCCTGCCCACGCTGGCCCGACGATGCGGAGGCCGCGCTCGTACCACTCCTCGAACTGGCGGGGTTCCAAAATTGGGTCGGCGTTCTCCATGAGGAGTACCAAACCCTGCTTATGGTCGGCGGTCGTTTTGCCATCGGCCCATGTTTCCAGCACCGCGTCCAGATCGGCGGTGGTTTTGACGAGCCGGATTTTGTCGCTCTCGTCGGCGATCCGGTTATAGTAGTCTAATTGATCGGAAGCCAACTTGTAGGCTTGCTGCGGCGTTTTATAGGTAAAGCTCGACCATGCTTGGTTTTCTTTGCCGTCGTCCGGCGCGACGAACAGCGTTGAAAAGACGACCGCGACCCGCCCTAAGAGCGAGTCCGGCAAGCCAATGGTGGCCGTGCCACGGCGAGCGATGAGCGCGGGATCGGTTTCATGCTTGCGGGTTTCGAGAGCGCTGCGGCGATAATCGCGCCCATAGCACAGCGCGTTGTAGGCAATATCTTCGTGGGCATCAACGATAATCATGGTGATAAGTCCTAATGAGTGTACCCAGAATAAGTTTATCTAAGCCCTATTGTAAGCAAACAACGGTAAAAATCCAAAAGTGGAAAATTGGCGTAATGGATTGTTAATGATCGACGACTAGAATGTAAGCAGTCTAATTTCGAGTGGGGATACCATGAATTCAAGTCATAAGCCAACAGTTTGGACGGGTGTACTCGTTGGAGCCGGTTTAACTGCCGCGCTGATCGCCGTGTTTTATCTGGCGCAGCAGCTTGCAGGGACGGTTTTCGTTCCGTTCGATATGTTCGACTGGGTAGGGCGGGTTGCACCCGGCGACCTAATTACCTTCGGCATTGACCAGATTGTTGCGGTCATTACAACCTTTCAGTTAGGTGAACTTTCGAGCGCGGCTAAAACAGCGGAACTGACGCTCGCGATCCTCGGGATGTTTGCTACCGGTGCGGTCGTCGCCGGTATTTTATATGCTGTTTTACTGAATTTGAAACCTGAACAGTATCAACCTGCGGGTTTAATCACTGGACTGATTGTAGGTATTCCGGTGATGCTGATTAGCGCGAGTGTGGATAAGAACTCGACCCAATCGCCGTTCGTCAACTCGGTGTGGATTATGCTGGGTTTCTTAGTTTGGGGGTACTTGCTGAGTTGGTCGTATGCCCGTATGGTCGGCGTTGACCTGAATAAGCCGGAGCAGGGTGTATCGGTGCAGCCGATTGACCGCCGTCAATTCCTCGTGCGGTTGGGTGGGGCGACGGCTGCTATCACGGTTGTCGGGGCAGGGTTGGGTGCTGCGCTGCGGCGACCCGAAGAACCTGCTCAGGTGGCTTTGAATAGTGGTTCGTCATCCGCGCCGCAGCCGTGGTCTGCCTCGAATAAGCTGCCGAACGCCGATGACCCGTTGGTTCCTGCACCGGGGACGCGACCGGAATTAACCCCTGTGGATCAACACTACCGGATCGACATCAACACGATTCCCCCCCGTATTACCGAGGAAGAATGGCTGCTGTCGATTAGCGGTTTGGTCGAAGCGCCCATGAACATGACATTGGCTGAACTGAAGGCGAAGTACGATCCGGTCGATGAGTTCGTGACACTGGCGTGTATCTCTAACCCCATTGGTGGCGACTTGACCAGTACGACGCGCTGGACAGGTATCCGGCTGAAGGATTTGGTAGCCGATATGAAGGTCAGCCCGAACGCGACCTACCTCAAGATTACCTCGGTCGATAACTTTGATGAGTTCGTGGCGCTGGACTTGATTAATAATGACGAGCGCGTCATTTTGGCCTACGAGTGGGATGGGCTGCCGCTAACGGTTGACCACGGCTTTCCGCTGCGAATCTACATTCCTGACCACTACGGTATGAAGCAGCCCAAATGGATTACCACGATTGAAGTGGTTGAAGGCTGGCAAGAAGGCTGGTGGGTGCGTCGCGGCTGGGATAAAGATGCGATCATGCGGGCGACCTCGGTGGTCGATACGGTTGCAGCGGATGCGGTTGTGACAACCGAAGGTGGCGACAAACTTATTCCGATTGGTGGGATTGCCCACGCGGGTGATCGCGGCATTTTAAAGGTTGAAGTGCGGGTAGACGAGGGCGAATGGGTAGAAGCCCAACTGCGTTCGCCAATTTCAGAAACGACATGGGTGATCTGGCGTTACGATTGGCTGTTTACAGCGGGTTCGCACATTTTTACGGTGCGCTGCTACGAGGGTGACGGCACACCGCAAATTGAACAATATGCCGACACACGACCCAGCGGCGCGACGGGTTACTACCAAATGCGAGAGTCTGTATAAATTGATGCTACAGGAGGTTTGGAGTCGATCTAAACCTCCTGTAGGTCAAAATTCTTTCAGACAGGACTCATTTCCTATTCCTCAATAGTATCAGTTAGCCTTCATTTTCCAACCGCCTGTCCCATCCCCTACAGATATAACTCGAATATGATGATGTCATGGTTTCCTGCTGAGGATATTCTGAGTGATTGAGAGGGCTACTATGATGTCCAATGCACGATTTTCCCCCAACTACCAAGAGATTGTTCGCCTGCCGAACGTTGAATTGGTTCAGCGGGCAAAGTTGGCTTTGGACGAGTACATTAAAGCCATTCGGATAGGTAAGAACGTCACTGAAAAAGCGAAGATTTACCAAGCCTATGAGGACGAACGCCTAAAAAGGCTTTCTCAAATTAAGCGGCAGCGTGGACAGCACCTCAGCTAACGTTGTCAATATATGGGTAAGAATAGTTGAGATTTTGTAAATTAATTCTCACCATATTGACTTAGAATTAATTTATTCGTATGATGATAACAGTGGTCATTATCTACCACACATTATCAAGATCGTTCAATCAATTCAGGAGTTCTTATTATGTTGTACATGCCCCGTGAAGAAGGCCAAGGTCTCGTAGAATACGCTTTGATCCTCGTTCTGGTCGCCGTCGTCGTCATCGTCATTCTGGCGCTGCTTGGCCCGGCTATCGGTAACATCTTCTCGAACCTGGTTCGTAACCTGTAATTCTCAGTTTTCATCCATGAAAAAGACGGCGATAAGCCGTCTTTTTGTTTCCTACTACATGCGCCTGTTTAGTGGTTCAGTATGAAAAACCGCTGCGGGTCGGGCGCGGGGCAACGAGCGCGGTTGCGGTTTGGATGAGGACGGGACGCTGCGCTGTGGTTACGGCCTGAACGGTGGCGGGGAAGTTTTCGGCTTCTTCCGTCGAGCGGGGTAGATTTTGCTGCACGATGCTGGCTACAGTCGCGGCGTATTCGGTTTCCACCGTGTTGTATTCTTCAACCGGCGCTTGAATGCGGAAGACCCCCACAACCACCAGCCCTACGACAAACCACACCAGCACCAATATCGTGAGCCAAATGCCAATGCCGCGATTTTTTGCACGGGTCTTGGGCGTGAGCACCTTGAGCGGCGAACCGGCTTCCGGCGAGGCGAGAAAGAGGAGATGTTCAGCTAATGCTGGCAGCGGGTAACTGCTGCTGAAATCGAACACGCGCAGGTGATTCATGATTTTGGGGATGGGTGCTGGCTGGGCGGTGAGCAGAACGACGTGTTGATTATTATCAAACGCCTGTATAACCACGTTCTGTACAGTCGCGTCATCGTTGGCAGCGGGTGAGGTGACGGCCAGCAAGATCATGCCTTTTTCGGCGGTTAGGCTTTCTTTGAAGGCAAACCCTTGCGCCTTCAAGTCCTGCATCACGCGCTGGGCAAGCGCGGCATCTTGTGGGTTATAGACGAGTGTAAGCATAGCGAGCATCCTTTAGTACAAGTTACGAGTTTTGTCTTTGAAACGTGCGAATGTAATTCACGATGTCCCAACGTTGGGCATCGGTTAAGGCGGTGTCACAAGCGGCAGAGCCTTGCCACCCGTCGCGGGTTGCTGCGAAAAGCTGTTCATCGCGGGTACGAGCCAACCGGTCGACAAAGCGACCTTGATTGTCACTTTCCCATGATGGACATGAGGCGCGGTACAAAGCCGCACCTGCATCCAATGATTCTTGGCTGGGTATGACAGCGTTGACGACGGTTGGTGGTGGGTTGATAGCGGCAACGTACTGTGCATCGGTGTTTTGGATGACCACAACTCCGATTAACGTCAGCACGACCGTCCCAACGACCGCGCCGACCGCGACGGTAACATTGGCGGGTGAGAGGTCAAGGCGTTGGTAGACCCAGTAGGCGAAGGGGTACAAGACCCACATGACAGCCAGCAGTACGATCACAAGGGCGATGATTTGCTGGGGACGCGGCGGCAGCGTGATCTGTACAGCAGCGGCATCGGTAATCTGCCAGTCGAAGGCGGCACGGTGAATGCTGCCATCGGGTAAGGTGACATCGAGCAGTGACCACCACTGCCCGGCGCGGTCGATCTCCGCACCCGCGCCGATATAAAGACCTTCTTCGGCGTTTTCGAGCGTATCCCAGCCGCCACGAACATCACGCTGCGGACTGACCATTTGCAACCGTAAACCCACGTCATTGACTGGCTGCCCAGCGCGGGTGAGTGATACATCGTAGGTGTTGATACCGGGGCCGCCGGGGGTGAGGGTTAGGGTGATGTCGAGGTCGTTCAGCGATTGGCTTTCGCTGGGTGAAGGGACGGCCTCTTGAATGAAGTAGGGAATGGGAACCGGCGTAGCACTCAACACCCCAACGCTTGCCAGCACGAGGAACGCTAAACCTGTTTCGAGGCGCAAGGTGGGGATGAAGCCGGATACACGCGCTGTAAACCCTTGCCAGCGGGCGTAACGTTCTGGTCGCAACGCCATGTGATGCGCGAGCGCCACGATTAAGAGGCCAGCTACCAATACGATTTTGACGACGAGCGTACCGCCGAAGGGTGTGCTGGTCACATCGGGGGGGGTATAAACCCATGTTAAGGCGCTGTAGATGCCTGTGGCGATGACCAGCACCAGACAGGAAACCGCTAACCTTGAAAACCGCTGCATGACGGCGAGTAAGGCTTGGCGACGCTGTTCACCCTGATAGGGGGCGAGGGCGGTGGGCAGGACGAAGGCCAGCGCCGCGAGGCCACCAATCCACAAGCCGACCCCGATGCCATGCAGCCAATCGTTAAAGGTGGCGACCCACGGCCAGATAATGCTGCCGGCTGCGTGGCTGCCGGCGCTGAACGTCCCAACCATAAGCAGGCCAGCCCACGCATTCGCCGTCCAAAAGGGGCGGACGGTGTCGGGCTGCTCGGTGCGCCAGTACAGACTGAGGGCGAACAGCATAGTAATCAGCACGAGTAAAAACATGCGGGCTGTCCATAAGTCACCGAAGCGGGTGCTAGTACGGACGACGGCCCATAAGCTCTGGCTGATGACGCGCCCGACATCGGCTTCAAAGAACACCATACTTTGCTGGAGCAGGGCTAAGATGCTGCCGATGAAGGCGACTGCTAAAGCTGCGATCATCACCCGATTGAGGGCGGTCATGACGCGGGGTGGGAGTAAACCGGCGCGGAATGACTTGCTGCCCCATGCCGGTACAAGGATAGTGCTGTAGAGGATGCACACGCCGAACAGGAGCATGGTTGAACTGAGCGACAGGGTGCGCCAGATGACTTCCAGAGGGTTAACTTGATTAAGGGCGGCTTGCCCATCTACGCCGCTGACGGCTGCACCGACGAAGAACACGCGGCTCTGCGCGATAACATGCCCATCGCTGGCGAAGGCGATCCGCATGTCTACGATGTACGCGCCATCGGGTAGGTCGCGGGGGAGGCGGGCGGTGAGCAAGGCGTTATTCTCCGGCGAGAGACCGCCTTCGGTGACGACATCACCCTGCTGGTTCAATACCCTTAAGCTGCTAAATTGGGCTTCTAAACCTTCGCTGAACCAGTATTGAATGCGGGCGGGCGGGCGTTCAAGAACCGCACCTTCTTCGGGGATGGAACGCAGCAGATAGCCGTGAGCCGCAACCGGACGTATGCCGAGCAGGAGCGTGAGGACGAGCAGCGATAGGAGGCTAACCAGACGGGTGTTGCGAAGTTTCATGGTGGTTATTCAAGCGGGAAGCGACCCTGTGTGGGTTCAGTCGTTTCGGTGGGTTGTTCGGTGGTCGCTTCGAGTTCTTCGGGCGTTGAGACACGGCTGCGTACCCAACTGATGCCCATCATGACGAGGAAGATCGCGGCGATGGACAGGAAAACGAGTTCATCCCATTCGCCAAGCGCCCCGTGGGCGAGGATGAAAACTGGTCGCATAACTTTCTCCTCTATCGCGCTGCGCGAGGAATTTGTGGACGTGAATGGGGCGCATTTTACCACAGAATAGGCGGCCTGTTCAATTTTTCACGAACTGCTCAGGGAAATAAAAACGCGCGAAGCTGCGCGTTTGAGGTTACGCCCGATAGGAATCGAACCTACGACCACCCGCTTAGGACGCGGAGACTCTGCCTCTGAGTTACGGGCGTGAGAATGACCTGAATGTCAGTATACTCGTTATTGGCGGGCGAATGCAAGTCAGTAACCGTTAAAAGTTGAAGGTTGAAAGTTAAAAGGAATGTCGGCTATTGGCAGTTAGCGATTGGCTTTTGGAGTGATCGGTTGATGTTAATATGCGTTATTAGACGGCTATAATAATTGCAAGTTTTGCATAATTTGCACATTTTCTCGCTGAAATGGTCGGCGGGAAGCTCGCGTGCATCCGCCGAAGGGTTATTTTGTGACGGCATAAGTGAGAGAGCGCGGCGCTGAATTGACACAAACCCGGCGGATGGCTCCCGTGTAAACGCCGCGTTGCAAATATTGCAACTGCATAGCGGGAGTGAGGGAGATTCCCGCCGAGAGTAGTTTTAAGTGACAAGTCGCAAGTTACAAGTGAAGACAAATTCCGTTTAACCGCAGAGACGCAGAGAAAATGCAGAGAGAAATGCAAATTTAACCGCCAAGTCGCCAAGAGAATACCGAGATAAAACATAATAGAATTATAGAACAAAAAGGCTAAAATTGCAAGTTCGAATCGGGTTTGTCTTCTGTTTGGACGATGAGGCGGATGGCAGCAAGAGGATCGTCGCGGCGGATGGCGGCGAGGATGGCTTGCTCGTGCGGCGTGAGGTCGGCGCTGTGGGATGGTGGGGTGGGGTCGTCGGTGCGGCCTAGCAGGTAGTCAGCGGAGACATTGAAGGTGTCCGCCATGCGGGTGACGACATCACTGGAGGGGTCCGATTCTCCTGCTTCATATCGCACAATTTGACGCATGTTTATATCCAGCGCTTTGGATAAGGAAGCATAAGTATGATTATTTTTTAAGCGTAATTGTCGTAACCGTTCAGCTTGGAGCATGATAAATCCTATAAGGACTTGACTTAATGGCAAATTTGTCGTATTATTGCTGTATATTGCATAATAAGGTGGTAAACAATCTTTCAAGAACTGAGAAACGCACAATTATAACGACGATTTGCGAATTGGCGCTTATGAGCAAGCCGCCGTTGACGGTCACAAAGTAAATTGATACACTAATTACCCTAAGCAGGCTACATAAACTATTTGTAGACAGCTTACGGGGCAATGGTGGAACGGCATACACGGCGGTCTTAAAAACCTCTGTCCGCACGGACTTGTGGGTTCGAATCCCACTTGCCCCAACTAATGATGAAGCGCCTTTACTGGCGCTTTTTTATTTGGAGATGGTGATGATCAAACTTGAGCAAATTCGGGCGATCCTTGAACTGTGGGAGTCGGGTATTCCAAAAGAGCGTATACCGGAAAAGTTGGGAATCTCACTCTATCAAGTACGGAATTGTATTAAGGAATACGTTTCGCTTGCGGAATTTGATAAAAGTCATACTTCAGCGGCTGCTTCAAACCCAAGTGTACGGACTTATGTCATTAAGAGTTATCAACGTGGGCGAACTGCTTATAGTGATGAAGATCTGATCAAAGCTGTCCCCGAATGCACTTCGTTTGCAAAGTTGCTCGAGCGATTTGGACTGCGGCCTGCTGGTGGGAACTATAAGCTTATTCAAACCCGTGTTAAAGCATTGGGGTTAGATACGAGTCACTTTAAGGGATCACATGATTGGGCGAAAGGACGCAAAAGTACATTTGTACGGAAGCGCGATTTAGCAGAAATATTGGCTAAGGACTCAATCTATACATCGTCGATGCTTCGCAAGCGGTTAATAAGCGAGGGGATATTTGAGCACCGGTGTGTGTCGTGCGGGTTGGACACGTGGCTAGAGAATAAGATTCCGCTGGAGATCGACCATATCAACGGCGACCGGCGCGATAACCGGATCGAGAATTTGCGGCTGCTCTGCCCGAACTGCCACGCGCTGACGGAGACGTATCGTGGGAAGAATAAACGGGTCAGCCTAACTACCAGTAAATAGTTTTATAAGCACCAGAAGATTCTAAATTATGCTACTACTTGAATGCTGATGTGGTATGAAGTTGTGATCTTTATCACTAGCGTATTCGTTTTCACGCTCTTATGCTGATGATTAGAGGAATATTTACAGCGAGACCAACTATAATTCGCATGTGGCTGGACTAGTTATGTATAAGCAGCCAAGTGAATATTTGTATGTAAACAGAGGCGTTACCCACAATGGGGTGTAACGTCTTTTTGTTTAGTGAGCAATTTAAGCAGGAGGATTTCATGTGCGCGTTTAAGCGATTATGGATTATCGTGATTATTATCGCTCTGATACCCGTATTTACCACTAACGCAGCGGCTTATCTGGTGAACAGTGCTTTAGATGAACACGATTATGTTATTAATGGGGTTTGCGAAACACAACCCGGTAATTCGGTTTGTACGCTGCGCGCAGCACTTGACGAAGCGAATGCCGCAGGTGGTGGGTGGCATCATATCACCCTAGCCCCAACCTCTATTGGGCTTTCAAAGTCTAATGGCGCATTCGTGATTAATACGGGGGTGAAGGTCTCTATTGAAGGCACAGGTACATTAACGGTGCTGGATGGTGGCGGTTATTCAGGTGTCCGAATCTTTACCGTGGAGCGGGGCGCTTGGCTTCGCCTGAGTCACTTGACGTTAGCAAATGGCACTGATTCTGGTTCCGGGGGTGGCATTCAGAATAGAGGCAATACGTTCATATACCGGGTGATACTGTCAGGTCATCATGCGACGAGCAGCGGCATTAGTGGCAACGCAGGGCGGGGCGCAGCCATATTTAACGAGTCTGGGAGTATATTGACGATTGAGCAAAGCACGCTTGTTGACAATCAATCGAGGGGCAGCGGCGGTGCTATTCGTAATGAGGGTACCGTGACTATCTTGAATAGTACGTTCGCTCGTAATGATGGCTATGCTGGTGGGGGTGGCGCACTTGCAAATACAGGTCTTGCATTTGTATATACCAGTACATTTTCAGGTAATCATTCATCTGGTGCAGGTGCGATATGGAACGATTTTACAGGCCAAATCTATATTTACAGTTCAACTTTTGCGGATAATTATAGTCATAGTAACGGCTTATCGACTACATTGAATAATTCAGGAACGATGTATGTGATTAACAGTATTGTATATGCGCTGCCGGGTGGAAGTAACTGTGATGGGGCAATCAAATCACTCGGTTACAATTTGTCAAACGACGCGAGTTGTGGTTTGAATGCACATGGAGACCAGCAGGGTGTTGACCCTCAGCTTGCCCCACTGGCACAAAATGGTGGCGCTACCGAAACACGCCGGTTGTTGAATGGCAGTGCTGCGATTGACACCGGTTTTTGTATTGGGTTGGATCAGCGAGGTTATCCCCGGCCTATACGATTGACGTGGGCGGGAAACATACGGAATAAGTGCGATGTGGGAGCATTTGAACTGCAACGAAACGAAGTTCGGTAGCGATTATGATGGAAGGCTGTTAAACACAGTCTGAAAACAAACGTACTACAAAGCGGATTGTTTGTGTGAACACGTCTCTGTGTATTGTCTAATGATCTGCCGCAAGGAGTATTGACTGACCAGTCTCTGATTCGCTAGACTGACACTTCAACGTGAAGGGATGCGCGATGACGGAAGCCAATCAACAGGCGCTGGGTAAGGGCAACCGCACCTGCCCAGAATGCGGGACGGTGTTTAGCTGCGCGGTGGCAGCGGGTGAATCACAATGTTGGTGCTTCAATTTGCCCCGTATAATATCTCTAGATGAGTCGGATGATCGGGGCTGCCTGTGTCCCACCTGTTTAGGGGCGTGGATCGCGCGCAAAACGGACGAACAGGCGACATAAGCCCACTTTAACCCTTAACATTGGAGTACATGAATGGCTGAACAAAAGTCATATTTGATTTCGGGCGGTGCAGGATTTTTGGGTATCAACCTCGTGCGCTATTTGTTGGAGCGCGGGCATAAGGTTACGACGCTGGACATCGCACCATTTGACTACCCGGAAAAACCCCAGATTAATGAGATTATCGGTGATATTCGCGACCGTGCGGCGGTGGATAAGGCGATGCAGGGCATCAACATCGTCATCCATACGGCGGCGGCGCTGCCCCTGTACAGCGAAGCCGATATTATGTCGACCGATTTGGATGGCACGCGGAATATGATCGACTCGGCGTTTAAGGCGGGAGTCGAGCGTTTCGTGCATGTGTCCTCGACGGCGGTGTACGGCATCCCTGACCATCACCCGCTGTTGGAAACGGATAAGCTGGATGGTGTCGGGCCATACGGTAAGGCGAAGATCGCGGCGGAAGAAGTGTGCTTCGAGTACCGCAAGAAGGGGATGTGCGTACCGGTTATTCGTCCGAAGTCGTTCATCGGGCCAGAACGGTTGGGCGTTTTCGCGCTGTTCTATGACTGGGCGAAGGATGGTCATGGCTTCCCGATGTTGGGCAGCGGCAACAACCGTTATCAACTGCTGGATGTGGAAGACCTGTGTGACGCGATTTACCTGACCTGTACGCTAGATAAGGCTGTGGCGAACGATACCTTCAATATCGGCGCGAAGGAATTCACGACGATGAAGGAAGATTATCAGGCGGTGTTGAATTACGCCGGATTTGGTAAGAAGATTACCGGACTGCCCGCTGGGCCGGCGATTATGACGCTGCGGATTTTGGAAGCGCTGAAGATTTCCCCGCTTTACAAGTGGGTTTACGAGACGGCGAGCAAGGACTCGTTTGTGTCGATTGAGAAGGCGGAGAAGCAGTTGGGCTACAAGCCGAAGTTTTCCAACAAGCAGGCGTTGATCCGCAATTACCAATGGTATCTGCAAAACCTGTCGAAGTTCCAAGGGCAATCGGGTGTGTCGCACCGTGTACCGTGGAAGCAGGGCATTCTCGGCGTGGCGAAGGTGTTCTTTTAGTTACCAGTTACGAGTTGTCAGTTTACAGATTAAAGAGGTGTGTCCATAAAGATACACCTCTTTTTTGTTGTCTTGACATAGTGAGTAATTTAGATACAATTCTAATTAGATATTCGTCTAATTAGAGAGGATTGGAAATGGATGCGGGGCAGAGCGAAGACCTGTTGAAGCTGCTTAAGGCGGTGGCAGATGAAAACCGGCTGCGGATGGTGAGCTTGCTCAGTGAACGGGCGTATACCGTGAGTGAACTAGCAGGTGTATTTGACCTGACCGAGCCGACAGTATCGCATCATGTCAGTAAGTTACACGCAGCGGGTTTACTGCGGTTGAAGATGGAAGGCAACCAGCGGTTCTACAGCATTAATGAGAAGCGTTTATCAACCTTCAAGTTTTATGTCAACGCGATTGAACAGCGG
>Ga0209460_1000801_pt1 | contig 23594 bp, 21 predicted proteins | sample EBPBio132013_DNA_FD_185868 | JGI IMG/M metagenome (GOLD analysis project Ga0209460, IMG submission 185868) | Wastewater treatment Type I Accumulibacter community from EBPR Bioreactor in Madison, WI, USA - Reactor 2_5/13/2013_ DNA (SPAdes)... | ecosystem: Engineered > Bioreactor > EBPR >... | reverse complement strand
CGCGGACGCGCTGTCTCGCGTCCCTACAAACGTGGTGGTGTTTGGGGTGGGTGGCAAGAGGGCGCAAGCCGTGCGCCCCATTAGATGACAGTGAGTGTGGTGGGTGGCGCGGACGAGATGTATCGCGTCCCTACAAACGTGGTGGTGTTTGGGGTGGGTGGCAAGAGGGCGCAAGCCGTGCGCCCCATTAGATGACAGTGAGTGAGATGGGTGGCGCGGACGCGCTGTCTCGCGTCCCTACAAACGTGGTGGTGTTTGGGGTGGGTGGCAAGAGGACGCATGGCCGTGCGTCCCTACAGTGAGGGAGGGTGGTGGGTGGCGCAAGACCCCCTCCGTCGCTGACGCGACACCTCCCCCGTAAACGAGGGAGGAGAAATATACGGGAAAATGTTGTTTGGGGTGGATTACGCGGACGCGCTGTCTCGCGTCCCTACAAACGTGGTGGTGTTTGGGGTGGGTGGCAAGAGGGCGCAAGCCGTGCGCCCCATTAGATGACAGTGAGTGTGGTGGGTGGCGCGGACGCGCTGTCTCGCGTCCCTACAAATGTGGTGGTGTTTGGGGTGGGTGGCAAGAGGGCGCAAGCCGTGCGCCCCATTAGATGACAGTGGCGCGGACGCGCTGTCTCGCGTCCCTACAAACGTGGTGGTGTTTGGGGTAGGTGGCAAGAGGGCGCAAGCCGTGCGCCCCTACAGGAGAAGACGGTGAAGGTGGGTGGCGCGGACGCGCTGTATCGCGTCCCTACAAACGTGGTGGTGTTTGGGGTTGTGGTCATGACCCTAAAAATGATTATCGGGCAAACCTTCGAGCATCGGTGGCTCTGACTCCGTACTCAGCACTTTGTACTCAGGACTTCGCTATCACCAGCGCAGGGCAGAACCGTGCGCCGCGATAAGTTCATCAACCATCGCCCAAATTTGGTCGAGCGGCATGGAAGCGGCGACCAGCGGGTCAAGCATGGCGGCTTGATGGACGTATTCACGGCGGCCTTCGAGGGCGGCTTTGACGGTGAGTTCCTGCACGGCGATGTGCAGGCGGCTCATGCCCGCCAACTGCGGCGGCAGCAGCCCAATCCGTGTCGGCTGGATGCCGTTATGGTCAACCAAACACGGCACTTCCACGCAGCAGCCTTCCGGCAGGTTGTCAATCAGCTTGTCGTTGCACACGTTGCCGTAAATGACGCGCGGCTGACCGGTTTCCATCGAGTGGATAATCAGCGAGGCGTACTCGTTGCTGCGTTCGATCTCCAACGGCTTACCTGCCAGCAGTTCCGCGCGAATATCCTCCGCCTCGGTCATGTTGGCCTCGCTGCGCCGGATGTACTCGTCAATCGGCACGTGGAACTTTTCGATCTGCCCCGCGTGTGGGATGAAATGCGCCGAGTACTCCGCGTTATGCTCCGACGACTCGGTAACGTAATAGCCGAGGCGGTTAAACAGTTCGGCGCGAACGGAGTCCTCCGGTGGAATGCGCCCCGCCTCATAAGCCTGGCGCAGCAGCGGGTAGACATCCCTGCCCTGATGTTCGAACTTGAGAATCCACGCGACATGGTTAATCCCCGCGCCGAGGTACGTCACTTCCTCGTAAGGCACACCCGCGTAACCGGAAATCTGCTCGGTGGTGTACTGGACGCTGTGGCAGAGGCCGACAATCGGCACGCTGGTCGCCGCAAACACCGACCAGCAGAGCATTGACATGGGGTTGGTGTAATTCAGCAGCAACGCGCCGGGGCAAACGGCCTCCATATCCCGCGCCAAGTCCAGCATGAAGGGGATCGTCCGCAGTGCGCGGAAGATGCCGCCGATGCTGTGCGAGTCGGCAATCGTCTGCTTTACCCCGTACTTGCGCGGGATGTCGAAGTCCAGCAGCGTCGCCTTGTGGCCGCCGATCTGCACCACGTTCACCACGTAGCTCGCGCCTTCCAACGCCGCCCGCCGGTCAAGATGGGTTTCGACTGCCGGTGAAGCGCCGAGTTCCTTTGCGACATAGTGGGCAAGGCGTTCGGCGGTGTCCAGCCGTTCGGGGTTGATGTCGTGCAGGCTGATGGTCGCCGTTTTGAGTTCGTCAAAACCGAGGATGTCGCCGAGCAGGTTCTTGGTAAACTCGATGCTGCCCGCACCGATAAAAGCGATTTTGGTCATGTATTCGTCCTTGTTGGGTTACTTTTTCACGCCGGAAAGGGCGATACCCTCAATAAAGAAGCGCTGGGCGAAAAAGAACACCACGATAATCGGCGCGATGCTAATTAGCGAACCCGCCATCATGATCGTCCACTTGCCGCTGTACTGCTGCTGCATCAGGGAAAGGCCAACCGGCAGCGTCGTTTGTTGCAGGTCGCTCGGCAGGTAGATGAGCGGTGTGAGCAGGTTATTCCACGAACCGAGGAAGCTGAACACCGCGAGGGCAGCCAACGCCGGTTTCGCGAGCGGCAGGTAGATACTCCAGAAGATGCGGATGAGTGACGCGCCATCTACCCGCGCGGCCTCGGCTAAATCCAGCGGGATCGTCAGGAAGTATTGGCGGATCAAGAACGTGCCGAACGCCCCGCCCATAAACGCGGGCAACCACAGCGGAACCTGCGTCCCGTATAAGCCCAGCGCCTTATAAATAACGAAGTTCGGGATGATCGTCACCTGATACGGGATCATGAGCGTACCGAGCAGGGCGATGAACAGCACCTCGCGGAAGCGGAAGCGCACCACCGCGAACACGAACGCCCCCATCGAGCAGGTCAGCAGTTGACCGATGGTGGTCAGGCTCGCCACCTTGAAGCTGTTCCACATCAGCGTACCGAACGGCAGGATCGTCCACAACTGCTCGAAGTTTTCGGTCGTGGCGGGATTGGGGATAAAGGTGCGGGTGAATTGATCCGCCGGTAACTTGAAGGCCGTCGAAATCATCCACAGAAACGGGCCGACCATCACCAGCCCGCCGAGGATCAGCGCGGCGTACGTAATAATGTCCAGCGTGAATTTGCGGTTGCTGATGGTCATTCGTAAAACACCAGTCGGCGTTGCAGCCGGAAGTAAACCAACGTCAGGATGAAGATGATGGCCGCCAGCACCAACGCCTGTGCGCTCGCGCTGCCCATGCGAAAGAAGTTAAAGCCATCACGGTAGATGGAGTACACCAGCGTCGGCACGCTGGAACTGCTCGAACCGCGCCGCGTTAGGATGTAAATGTACTCGAACGCTTGGAAGGCGTTGATGGTCGAAATAATGGTTTGGAAGAAGATGCTGGGGGTAATCAGTGGTAAGGTGATGTGGCGGAACAGGTGCCACTCGGTCGCGCCATCCACCTGTGCCGCCTCATAATAATCTTTGGGGATGCCCTGCAAGCCCGCGAGGAAGATAATCATGCCCTCGCCGACAGCGCCCCACACGTTGACGATGATGACCGCGAACAGCGCGTTTTGTTCGCTCAACCAACGAACCGGTTCACCGCCCAAACCCACGATGATGTAATTCAGCAAGCCTGTGTCGCGCGAGTAAATCCACAACCAGACGAGGCCAACGGATACCGCCGACGACACCACCGGCAGGAAGTAGACCACGCGGAAGAAGCTGACAAAGTGGATTTTGCGGTTGAGCAGCAGCGCCACCGACAGCGACGAGACAATCACCAGCGGCACATAGGTGAAGCTGAAGCGAACGGTATTACTGAGCGCCTCGTGAAACGACGTATCGGTCGCCAGATCGGTAAAGTTCTGGATGCCGATAAACTGCGGCGGCGTGAGCAAATCCCACTTAAAGAGGCTGAGGCCAACCGTCGCCAGCACCGAGCCGAACGCGCCGAATGCCAGCCCCACCAGAGTCGGCAAGAGCAGCAGCAGCACCCACCATTTTTCCCGCCCCAGCGGTTTTAAGCCAGCTTGCATATGTGTGCATTCCTAAATATGACCCTCACCCCAACCCCTCTCCCTCAGGGCGAGGGGCTTAAGACTAAAGGCGACCCCACCCCCACGACGGTACGTTCGCAGGCTCATTCCACCGTCAGCCCTCCCCGTAGTAACAGGGAGGGGAGCAGAAATCCCCGCCCCACGTCGGGAGAATTTTAGACCCCCACCCCAACCCTCCCCCGCCCTAAAGGATTTCCTGCGGTCATAAACGGTGGAGGGAGCAGAAAACCCCACCCCCACGTCGGTACGGTCGCAGGCTCCCTCCACCGTCAGCCCTCCCCGTGGTAACAGGGAGGGGAGCAGAAAACCCCAGCCCCGCGACGGGAGAATTTTAGACCCCCACCCCAGCCCTCCCCCGCCCTAAAGGATTTCCTGCGGTCATAAACGGTGGAGGGAGCAGAAAACCCCACCCCCAGCCCCTCCCCGTGGTAACAGGGAGGGGAGCAAATGCGGGAGGCGGTTATTGGTTGTTGGCGAGAACCTCGTCGGCGGCGGGTTTGATTTCGTCGAGGGCTTCGTCGATGGTGCTGTCACCAATCCACACGGGGATCAGCGTGTCGCCCACAACGGTCGCCCATTCCTCGTACCCACGGAAGGTCGGCTTCGGCTTGGCGTAGGCCAGCGCATCCAAGAACACCTTATGGTTAATCGGCGCGGAGGTTTGTTCAAGGTAGGTCGCGCTTTCGGCGACGGATGGCAGCACGGGAATGGCGAAACCGAGTTCCGTCAGGCGGGTTTGTCCGGCTTCACTGGTGGCGAACTGCACGAACGACCATGCCGCATCGGGATTCTTGGAGTCTTTAGCAATCACGAAACCGGCGCTGTTGACGCTGGTGGCATGGGCAACCGGGCCAGCGGGCATCGCGGAGACATCCCACGCGAAGGGCAAGGTGGCATACTGCGGCACGACCCAGTGACCGATGGTGGTCATGGCAGCCTTACCCGCCGCGAACACATCGTTACCGTACTGGGCGGCTTGATCGGGATCGGGGATGGACTTGTCGGTCACGACCATATCGGTGATGAACGACCACGCATCCCGCGCCGCGCCTTCGGTCAGCAGCGTTTCGGTGCCTTCGGGGTTGATGATCTCGCCGCCGAAGCCCCAGATGGCCTCGCTCCAGAACAATTCCATGTCGTACAGGTCAGTCGCAAAACCCCATTGGTCGATCACGCCATCGCTGTCGGTATCGGCGGTCAGCGAGAGGGCGGCGGCTTTGAGATCATCCATCGTCCAATCGTCGGTCGGGTAGGCGACACCCGCCGCGTCGAACATATCCTTGTTGTAGAACAGGACAATCGTTTGGAAGTCACGTGGGAGGCCGTAGTAGCCGTCGTCGCGCTTGTAGGCTTCCAGCGTCACCGGATAGAACCCTTCAAGCGCGGCGGGATTCGCGTCGATGTAAGGCTGAAGGTTGAGCAGCACCCCGCGCGTCTGCCAGTCAGGGTAGAGCGGCGCGTCCATCGCGAACACATCCGGCGGTGTACCACCGGCGACCAGCGTCTTGAGCTTATCCCAGTAGGATGTCCAATCGCTGACATCAACATTAACGGTAATGCCGGGGTTAGCGGCCTCAAACTCATCCACGATGGTTTGCCACACGGCCAATTCTTCCGGTGATCCCCACATCATGTAGGTAATTTCGGTCGATTCCTGCGCGGAAACGACCCCGCCGATGAGCGCCAGCATCATCAGCCCGACCAACAAACCCTTAACCGATTTCTTGAGCATTGTGAACATCCTTTGTCTTGAACTTGGCAATAGACGTTTCGCAAACAGACGATGACAACGCGGCTTACGCGGGTTGAGTCGCGTGACCGTTTCCATCCAAACGTACGACAGTTTCGAGGTTGTTCGGGCGGTCAGGGTTCAGCCCCTTCGCCAGCGAACGCTCGAACGCGATTAGTTGGGCAACCGGCAGGTACAGCACATTCCGTACAGCCTCCGGTACGCCCGATTGAAACACGACATCCGTACCCGCTTCGCCGAGGCTCAGGATTTGCGCCCCGCGTGCGCCCATCTCCCTCAGCACCAGCGCCTCGGCATCACGGTTCGCCTCGGATACCATGCCGTAGATGAGGGTTTTGGGTGTAACCATCGACATCGGCCCGTGACGATATTCGAGAAAGTGGAACGGTTCGCTGTGACTGAGGGACATTTCCTTGAGCTTGAGGCTGACTTCCGCGGCGAGGCCGTAGCGCAAGCCGGAGCCGAGCAGGTAGAAGCGGTCGAGCGTCAGGTCGCTGCCGAGCGCCTTCGCCCGTTCGGCATAGGTCGCCAGCAGGCGCGTTCCCGCGTCCGGCAGTTGGTTCATCGCTTCGAGCAAGTCGGTCTTGCCCGCCCACAGCGCCGCCAAGAACACGGTGCCGAGGTACAGAACACTAAAAGCACGGGTCTGCGCGACGCTTTGTTCCTGCCCTGCGTCGAGGACGAGGTTCAGGTCACCGGCTGTCGCCAATGGCATCTCCCCGTAGCAGGAGAGTGTCATCACCTGACCCTGCCCACGCGCTTTGAAGGCTTCGACCGCCCGCAGTGTTTCGGTCGTTTCCCCTGATCGGCTGACCGCCACCAACAACGTCGATTGTGACGGGTTATACGCCGAGTCGGGATAGAGCCAGATTTCGGAAGCGGGTAAGCCGCGCGAGGGAATGCCCGTTAGCTGCTGGCAAACGGCAGCCGCCGCTACCGCGAGGTAGTAAGTCGAGCCGCAGCCGGTAAACAGCACCGCCTGAACGTTATTCTGCTGCACCACCGCGCTGATTTCTGCCCGCAGCCCATTTAATTGTTGCAGGGTCGCTGCCCACGCTTCGGGTTGGGAGAAAATTTCAGTACGGGTATAGGTTCCAGCTTCGACCATTGAGTTGTCCTTTAGTTAAACCCCCACCCTAGCCCTCCCCCGTAAACGGTGGAGGGAAGAAATCAGGTGGATAAGATTCCGCAGTTTGTTGTTAAAAATACGAGATCGTATTTGATCCCTAGCGAACTAGGTTTGTCCAAGCAGGACACGGGCGGCGTTGTCGTAATAGAATTTTTTCAGCACGTCGTCGGGCAGGTACAGCCCATAAACAGACCAGCGGCCTTGTCCCGGTGTTTCGGAGAGGCCGTAGTTGAAGTATTCGTCGTCGGTTTCATAAAAGCGGTAGCACAGGCGGTAGTAATCGAGTTCCGCGCCCGCGTCGGTGCCGAACAGGATGCGGTCGGCGTACTTGAGGAAGAAGCGCCGCGCCGCGTACGGTTGTCGACCGAGTTCCGAGATGCGTGCGCTGGGGTCCACATAAAAGTTCGGGCAGCGGTCGAGCAGTGCGCCGACCCACTCCAAATTTTCTGAGTAACAGCCGACGTGTGCGCCGATAAACGTGGTTTGCGGGTGATGGGTGACGAGGTTCGCCAAGCCTTCCAGAATGCTGATGAAGCTGGGGTACGGTGGGCTGGGGAACTGCCAATCGGGATGCGCGTGGAGTTCGTCCCAGCGTTCGTTGGTCGGGTCAAGCGGGTCGAAGAACGCCACCGGATCAGCGACGTGAATCAGCACTGGCATTCCGAGTTCGCCCGCCGTTGCCCAGATGGGGTCGAGGCGGCGGTCATCGACTCTGGCAAGCTGGCCGTTTTGGTCTTTGACGTGGAGGCCGAACGGCTTCCAGATTTTCAACCCCTGTGCGCCGCGTGCCACCTGCTGCCGGAAACGGTCAGCCGCCCATTCGGGGAACTTGTCGCCCATTTCTGCCCACTTCGCCCAATCGACCCCGCCGAACACCATAAAGCGGTCAGGGGCAGGTGCTTTAAAATAGTCGAGGTGCGCGTTCAGGTATTCCTCGCCCCAGCCACCATCCAGATCGACATACATCCGCACCTGCGCGGCATCCAGAATATCGAGCAGTTGGGAAAGGGGCTTTTTGTCCCAGCCACCGCCGAACGGAGCCATCAGGTGATTATGTGCGTCGATCACCGGAAAACGGGGCGTGAGTACATTTGTCGTTTTGACGGATAAGCGGGGTACAGGGTGGAAGTCATTCAGTGCGAGTTGGGATTGTTCCGGTTCCACGTTGGGCATCCTTCACGCTTGATCGAGATCAATAAGCAAGTCATCATGCGCGTTTATGTTCATTTGCGCTTATATTATGCGCGTTTTGAAAAATTATGCAAGCAACTCGTGCATGAAAAGTGGTAAGATAGTTTCAAGTGGCAAGTTTTAAGAAAAGTCACCCGTCGCCAGTTATCAGTCTCCAGTCAAAACAAAGACAAAGACAAAGACAAAGACGAATCGCCAAGAGCGCCAAGTGGACAAGCGAGAACGCCAAGGGGTTGAACCGCAGAGAGAAAATGCGGAGAAGATTTTAACCACAGAGACAAAGAGGACACAGAGAAAGACGGAGAGAAGATTGAACCGCAGAGACGCGGAGATCGCAGAGGAAATGCGGAGAAGATTGAACCGCAGAGACGCGGAGGGCGCAGAGGAATACGGAGAAGATTTAACCACAGAGACACAGAGAAATGCAAAGAGAATAAACCGCCAAGTCGCCAAGAACGCCAAGATTAAGGCAGAGAATGTGACCCCACCCTAGCCCTCCCACATCAGCACGTTCGCAGGCTCACTACGCTGATAGAGTAACAGGGAGGGGATTATCAGAAGCGATAATGAGCATTGACGCACTGATAATTTAAGTAAGACATCGCACAGACGTGGAGAGCGCAGAGAAAGACGGAGAAGCAGAGTAACAAAACGCAAAGGCGCGAAGGGGCAAAGGGCGCAAAGATTTTTAACACAAAGGCGCAATGGCACAAAGGCGCAGAGGGTGAACTGCTGAGACGTGGAGAGAAAGACAAGAGATTTGAACCGCCAAGTCGCCAAGTACGCCAAGATTAAGGCAAGAAGGTAGTATGAGATGACGCATATGGATTATGTTTCGCTGGAACGGCAGAACCACATCGTTCAGTTGGTGAGCGAACGTGGGCGGCTCAGTGTGCCGGAACTCAGCGAGATTTTTGATGTGAGTGACGCGACGATCCGGCGCGATTTGGCGACGCTGGCGGCACAGAACGCGGTGCAGCGTGTGCATGGCGGGGTGATGCGGCTGCAATCGGTTGCCACCCGCGAAACGCCGATTGTCGTGCGCCAGAAAAGCCATTCCGCCGAAAAAGCGCGGATTGGTCAGGCAGCGGCGGGGTTGATTAAAGATGGCGAAACGCTGCTCATCTCCGGCGGCAGTACCGGCCTCGCGGTGGCGCGTCATTTGGGGCAGCACCATGACCTGACCATCGTGACTGATTCGCTGTTGGTGGCAGTCGAACTCCTCCAGCAGGAACGGCATAAAGTGATTATGTTGGGGGGGACGATTGACCCCGAAGAACAGGCGGTACGCGGGACGCTTTCCCGCGCGGTGCTGGCGCAGCTTCAGGTGGATAAGGTGATTATCGGGGCTAAGGGGATTTCGGTGCAGCGCGGCCTGAGCGCCGAAACACCGGAAGAAGCCGAGTTGTTCCGTGCCTACATGGCAATCGGCGATCATGTGATCGTTGTGACTGACAGCAGCAAGTTCGAACAGTCAGCACTCGCGCAGGTCACGCCGTTGGAAACGATCCACACGCTCGTTTCGGATACAAGTTTGGACGACGAAACCGCCGAGCATATTCGCGAACGGGGTGTTTATCTCTTACTCGTTTAAACGCAATTCCCTAGATACATGTACGTAAAAAGCTTTTAATGCCAATCACGTACATATCCTCGTCTTGCCTGCTGCGCGTAATTCCGTACATCATCAGAAATGTTAGGAAACTCAGCTATAAACTGATCGATTATTCGTTCAACACGTTCTGGATAGGTGTAATGCCATAACCCTAATCCATGAAGCCCACCTTTTTGGCACAAAGGATGACTAACGGACAGGGTTTTCTGCATAACCGCTAGCATTGCATCGTTGAACTCGGGTTGTGATGCGTCTGACACCCAATTCGCGTGAATTGGGATTAAGTCATACCACGTATAGCATTTCCAGCATAAGGATCGAATTTTTTCCAATAGCGTTCCTCTAATCTCATTCTCGCAGCGAACTGCAAAGAAAGTAGAAAAAAGGTAGTAAAACGCCTCAATGCAGCGTATGCGCTTTTCCATCGCGATGTTTGTGTCTTGCAATACGAACATGTAATTAGAAAAATTAGGACTAACTAGATATTCCAATCCGTTACTTACTTGCGGATCGGTATATGGAGTAAGCAAAGCCCCTGCATTTTCGAAAAGCCTCGTGAGGTAACTCAGTACAAGCTCTGGTTCAGCTTCGTAGTCCCACGGAATATCGTAGTTCGAAGGAGACTCGATACTTTGAAAATGGTCGAAGATTAGAACAATCCAAGATTCGAAGCCAAGAGATTGAGATCCGTCCATCACAAAAAACCTATGACAAATAGGTGCGGTAGAAGAAGATGCAGGTCATCACGCAGCCGACGACGATCACAAACTGGCGCACCCGTAACGGGTTGATGCGCTGGGCAAAAGTCGCGCCCGCGTAGCCGCCGATAATCGCGCCGACGATCATAATCACTGCTTGCGGCCAATAAATCGCGCCGTTGATGACGAACAACAGCACGGCGACACCGTTAATCACACTCGCCATCACGGTCTTGATACCGTTCATGCGGTGGATGTTATCCATGCCCAGCAACCCAAACGCCGCTAACATCATAATGCCGATGCCGCCACCGAAGAAACCACCGTAAACCCCGATGATGAACTGAAATATGACAACCCCACCGCGCAGTGTCGAAGCGGGCAACCGACTGCCGTCCATCGTCTTCCGAACCCAAGCACTGAGCCGTTTGCTAAAGGCGAATAACAGCGTTGCCAACAGCAGCAGAAAGGGGAGCAGCTTGGCGAAAGTATTTTCGGTGGTATGCAGTAAGATGTGTGCGCCGATGATGCCCCCAAAGAAACTGGCAAACAGCAGAGGCCATATGCCCTCCCGTTCATTGGCGATCTCTTTGCGGTACGCGCCCATACTGGCGACCGTCCCCGGCCATAGGGCGACCGTGCTGGTGGTGTTGGCGTTAATCAGCGGTACGCCGCCAAAAACCAACGCCGGATAGGAGATGAAGCTGCCGCCACCCGCGACCGAATTGAGCGCACCGGCAAGTACAGCCGCGACAAACATAACAACGATGTCTAGTAAGGTCATTTTGGCGATCTCTTTGGACGTATTTATGTCGCGAGTATAGCGCGAGATCGGGGATTCAATGAGTCCACAGATCACGAACATTTAACGCGAAGGACGCAAAATTTTTAACACAGAGGCGCAATGGCTCAATGGCACAGAGAAACAGAACGCAAACACGAATCGCCAAGCACGCCAAGGGGAGGGAAAATTTAACGCAAAGGCGCGAAGGACGCAAAATTTTTAACACAGAGGCGCAATGGCTCAATGGCACAGAGGGGTGAAAAAGGACGAATCGCCAAGAATGCCAAAGAGAGGGAGAAGATTTAACACAAAGGCGCGAAGTGGCAAAGGGCGCAAAGAAGATTTAACACAAAGGCGCAATGGCTCAATGGCACAGAGGGGTGAAAAAGGACGAATCGCCAAGTGCGACAAGGGGAGGGAAGATTTAACGCAAAGGCGCGAAGGACGCAAAATTTTTAATACAGAGGCGCAATGGCACAGAGGGGTGAAAAAGGACGAATCGCCAAGCGCGACAAGGGGAGAGAAAATAAACCACAGAGACATGGAGGGCGAGGCGAAAATACGGGAGGGTGTGGCCCTCCCCTACGAAAATGCGGTTTAGGATAGAGGATTTTGGGGTTAGGGCTTAAAGAGTTCCCACAAGTGCTCAATCAGGCTGCGGTTACGAGTGAAAACGTGCAGCAGCCCTGCCGTCAGCAAGAAGCACGAGATAATCAGCGCCCACAACAGGCCATCCGGCGGAATGAAGGCGAAGAAGTCCGGCACGATGAACGGCGCAAGCATGGTGAGGAACGTTAGCACAATGCCGAGCAGCATAATCCGCCAGCGCGGGGGGTAGGTACCCGGTTCGAAAATTTCGACCCCGCACACGTTCCAGAAGATGAGCGTGCCGAAAAGCGCGATAAACATGGTGATCGCGCTGCGGGCGGCGTGAACATTGGATTCCGTCCCGTAGTAGGCCACCACGTACATGAGCGCCATCACCACCGCGCCAATGGTACCGGCGGTAATTACGTACTCCAGCACGTCCTTGCGGAACTTCGCCATATGCTTGGGACGGATAATCTTAAAGGCGATCAGTGTTGCTGGAATGTTGACGGTTCCGAGCGTCACCCAGCTAATCTGTACGGGACTGGTGGGGAACGGCAGCGTCATAAACCCGACGAAGAAGATGAGGACGATGGTGTAGAAATTCTTTGCCAAGAACAGCTTGATACTGCTGAAAATGGTCTGGGTAATCTCCTTGCCTTCTTCAAACGCCTTTGGCAGCGTGGACATGGCGTTATTGAGCAGCACGATTTCGGCGACATCCTTGGCGATTTGTGCGCCGTCATTCATGGCAATCGCCAGATGCGCTTCCTTCAAGGCTGGCACATCGTTCACGCCGTCACCAACCATCGCCACATACTCACCCTCACGCTTAAGGGCAGCGATAATGCGGCGCTTGGTATCCGGTTCGATACGGGCGAACAAATCCGCATCGACCACTACGGCTTGCAGTTCGTGGTCATTCATGGCGTTCAACTGGTCGCCCGTATAGGCTTTACGGATGACCATGCCGGAGTCGGTCGCGATTGAGCGCACCGTTTCGAGGTTGTCGCCGGAAATCACCTTGAGGGTTACGTTTTGCTCACGGAATGCGGCAAGGGTATCTTGAATATCGGGTCTGATCTGGTCATGCAGGACGATCAACGCCTGCGCTTCGGTGCTGCCGTTAAGCTGCCCACTTGTTGGCAGTTCAGCCGCCCGCGCGAAACCCAAAACACGCATCCCCTGTTCAGCCAGCACTCTGGCGCGTTCAGAGGCTTCGGCATTGGTGGTCGCGTTAATCACCCGTTCAGGCGCACCCAGAATCAGGGTGCTGTCCTCAAAACTGACCGCGCCCCATTTCCGGCTCGAATTGAATGGGATTTCGCCCTGCTTCATGTTCGGCACGCTGCCATTCGTGGATGCCGGTAGGACTTCGGCAATCGCGGCGGCTGTCCGGTTCTTATAGGATAAGCTGCCGGTGTAACGGCGTAAATCGGCTTCCAAGTCGGGCATCGGGCGGTTGTTCAGGGGGATAATCTCGCTGACCGTCAGCACGTTACGGGTGAGCGTTCCGGTTTTATCGAAGCACAGAACGGTTACGTTCGCCATCGACTCGACGGCGTTCACCCGTTGAATCAACGTTTGAAAACGACTGATGCTGATCGCGCCGATGGTCAGCGAGAGAATAGCTGTCAGCACCAACCCCTGCGGCACGATGCTGCTTACAAATACTACTAAACTGCGAATGATTTCCAGACCATTCAGTTCCGCCAAATACCCGGCGATAAACAGCATGGGCATGACGATCAGCATGACGATGAGCGCCACCTGCACGACGGCGGCCAAGCGGCGCTGGGTGGGGGTCAGCACATTTTTGTAGACCTTCGCAATCGTCGACAAGTTATTGATGGTGCTGTCTTTACCCACCCGTGTGACGACGATCACGCCCGTACCGGCAGTACAGAATGAGCCTGAATGCACTTCCGCCCCGATTTCCTTGAAAACCGCGTCCGACTCGCCTGTAAGCTGCGATTCGTCCATCTCAAGGCTGTCGCTTTCGATGATGCGCCCGTCAACCACCAGCCGGTCGCCGGGTTCGATGGGCATCACATCATCTTTAACTATGTCATGAATCGGTACACCAATGAGCTGTCCATCACGCCAGACGAGAATGTCTTTCGCGGCGAGCGCGGCCAACTGGTCGAGTTTGCGTTTGGCGTTAATCTCCTGAAACATGCCGAGGATCGAGTTCGTCACCACGCTAAAACCGGCGAACACGGCGGTGGGGTAATCTTTAAGCGCAAAAACCACGATCATCAATAAGAAGAAAATGATGTTGAAAATATTAAAGATATTGTCACGGAAAATTTGCCAGTAAGTACGGCCTACACGGGCTTTAAAGGCGTTCGTTTCGCCACGCCGGACGCGCTCGGCGACTTCGGCGGCGGTCAAACCTTTATGGGTGGTGGGTTGTGGGGCCAATGCTGAATAACTCCTGCTTGCACATGATGGTGTACATCATACCAGAGTTTAACCGGACGTAGAAGCAGAACGGCATTGAGGATTGTGGGCGGCAAGTCGAGGCTTGACGGAGCGCGGCGGATTGCTATAATCCTGTGTAAAGGCTCCGTAGCTCAATTGGCAGAGCAGCTGACTCTTAATCAGCGGGTTCTGGGTTCGAGTCCCAGCGGGGTCACTTAACGAGAGTAAACTCGAACATTGACCAGCCATTGTGCTGGTCTTTGTTTTTCCCTCAAAACCGCTACCTTTCCGCACGCGATCTGTCACTTGTTTCAGATACCCGAACGGTGGCAGCAATTCCATCCGCCGTATGGTTCCCTTCGGGCAAACAACCACCCGATAGACCATTTCATGCAGCAGTTTCTTTTGACTGCTGCGTTCCAGCTTGTTATACAGTATACCCACTTTTGCAATGATCGTGAGTGCTGCATCTAAATTTGCGATATGGACATCATTGTGTGCCTGCAACGACTCCAGCGCATGACGCAGGGTACGCCGCCGATCCTGCCATTCCGACCACAGATTTTCCCAGACCCGATCTGTGATTTTACCAATGGTGTACAGCCGCAGCGCCCGCGCCTCTTCTTCATCAATATCCTTCAATTTTCGTTCGAGGTCGGCACGCTGGTCGGGACGCATCCGCCCTAATTTGGCGGCAATCTCATCGTTGTAGCTATTCCGAATGAGTGGAATCAGCTCAGGATCAACCTGTATCTTCATCAGTTCATAAGGTATCTGCTCATCAACTGTTCGGCACAGGATATTGACACCACTGCTTTCGATGCAGTAGTAGGATGTGCCTCCACCTGAACGTCCGGCATTGGGGGTCGATCCGGTCAAGCGCAAAACTCTGCCGTCGTCCAACTCGACATAGACCATACCGCGCAGCAGATAATCATGAACCTTGCCACCACTTTTGCGGTGTTTCTGACGGGCAGCAAGGATGGCAAGACCCTGCTCAAATTCCTCGGTTGTTACCAGTGGTTTCCACTGGCCCTGCACAGTTTTCGGGGGGATGTTAGCTTTCTCACTGACGACCCAACCGGCATAGAACCAGTTATTCAAGATGCGCGACAGTCCATTGGCTGCTTCTTTGCGCCTCCCACGCGCATTGACTGTTACGAAGGGGCGACCACTCCGAAAACGATAGCCGCGAGCATGAAGTTCCTCACAAATTTCGGCGAGGGTATACTGGTCGGTCAGCAGTAAATCCCAGGCGGTGCGCCACACTTTGAACTGTTCTGGGTCTGGCTCAATCCAGCGGTTATAACGCCCGGCACGAGTCTTGTCGATTTGTTCCGTCTTCTCTTCACAGTTGAGATACCCATCCGGGGCTTTGCCAACAAAACCACCCGTCCGCAGTTTGGCGTGCAATCCACCGGTAACACGCTGACCGAGCTTGATGGACTCACGCCGCGCCAGGGTAAAAGACAGGCTGACCAGAATACGGTCATCAGGGTCAATCGGATCGAGGTCAGGATAGTCGGCAAACCGCACGCCGATACCCAGTTGATGCAGCGCGTCAATCGCCATGAGCGCTTCGGCATCATTGCGCCCGAACCGTTCGGCGTTTTCCACTGCGACGTGTGAGAAGCAACCTGCACGCGCCTCCTCTAACATGCGTTGGTATCCCGGTCGGTTATCCGCATAGCGCCCACTCAGGTTATCAATGTATTCATTGAATACTGGCAGATCAGTACGCTCAAACAGGGACCGCTCAATGGCATGACGCTGGCGGCGCTGCGAATTCTCTGGATTCTGGGCTTCTTCACTGCTGGTTCGCAGATAAACTGCCCAACCCGGTTTAGGCGGCAGCCGCTTACTGTTTCGACGACTCATAAGACCCTATCATCATGACTTTGCCTGAGCTTACACCAAAATGTTATGGCTGTGTTTTTTGCGTCTGAATGGCACTCACAGCCGTTTGATTAGACGGCGGGTTCGTGGCGGGTTCGTCCACTGTTTTGCCCTGACTTTTTGCCAGGATTTCTGCAACCCGGATTACACGCAGCAGCATATCCTCTGGCTTTTGTGGTTTTGTGACTTTAGAGGGCATGGGGCTGCTCCTCCAAAACCGATTGTTTTTCGGTCAGCGCATTCGCAATCCAGGCATAGAGGTCACCGCCTTGCAGGTGGAACTCGCCTACATCTTTGCCCTGCGGCACTTGAATGGGGCGAAAGCGCGGCGAGAGCGAAAGCAGGCGGTTCGTACCTTTTTCACCTGCTGCATCGCGGTCATAGGCGACGAGAATGGTATGGCAATGGGTGAGTTCGGCGTACCAGCGCGAACTGAGGATCGCGGTGGCGCTGCTCAGGGTCACTGGAGCGACCAGATCACCGGCTTCCTGCCGCACCAGCAGCGTATCAAATTCGCCTTCGCAAAATAAAGCCACATCCCGGTTTGCTAACTGGTCTGCGCCGTACAAGCCGTTGACGTTGCCGCCTTTGATCTGCTGGTATTTCGGCGTGCCGTAAGCGCGACGGACTTTCACTGCCCAGAGCGCGTCCGCTGCAAACCAGGGGATGGTAATGCCGCAGGGAACATCCATCCCTTCGATTGCACGCCAACTGCGGAAGTCACCGGGTACATAGCCCAAGCGGGCGGCACGTATCGTGCGTGTCGTCAAGCCTCTGCCTGTCAGGTAATTTAGCGCGGGTTCACCCACTTCCGACCAGAGAATTTCTTCCGCCTGGCTGACAATGCGTTCCGCCCGATGCTGCCAGTCCCATTCCGGTGGTTCGGAAGGGGATTTCAGACACTTGCGCTCGACAGGGGCAATATTCTCAATGCGCTCGCCCAACACGCGCAGCGCCTCAATAAAATTCAGGCGGCGGTAATTGGTTAACCAGTCCAGCGCATCACCGCTGGTATCACAGGCTCCGAAGCAGCGGTAGCCATTCGCCCACACTGCCAGGCTAAAGCCCTTGTGTTCGTTATGGAAGGGACACTTCCACAGGTAAGCCCGTCCGCCGCGCAATGGAGCGGGTCCCAAATCCTGCTCGACCAGGCGGCGCAGGTCGCAGTGTTCCTTCAAGTGTTGGGTATCGACCATCGGTTATCTCCGCTATTTTTGTCACGCCTGTGACAAAAGCCAAAATGACAAAATTCGATTTATGTCGCAGCCGTGACAGAATCCGCATCCAGCAGTTCGTACTTCTCCGGCGGACGACCCCGCCCGCTGTAGGCGTTCTGGATGCGGATCACCCGCCCGTCGTCTTCCAACGCTTTGAGGGACTCCAGCACCGTCTTACGCGGCGCACGCAGGGTACGGTACAAATCGCGCACGGTGGCACTGCCGCCGCAGGCTTTGAGCAGACTCAACACACGATTTTCCAGCCGTCCTTCTTCGTTCTCGCCTAAATCTGCCAGCAGGCGGTGAGCAGATGCCCGCCAGTCTTCGACGATCTGCTGCGCCCGATACCAGTGGGCGGCTGTTACCTTCGGATGTGGCAGCCCGCCAGCCTCGTCCGCCCAGTCCATCGCTGCCAGCAGTGTCGCCACCTTGATTGCCTGGACATGCAGACGCCCGTACACCGCCCGCAGCCGGTCATCCAGTGAGGAACTGGGGGCAGTCATCGCCCGCAGCGCCTGTTCGTAGGCATGACAGGCCGTCCAGATGTCTGCCGACAGCGACCAGGCTTCGCTGGTTTTCTTCTCACCCAGCGCATCGGGCAGCGGCGGTTCGGGCAGACGTTCATGTAAACGACGCAAACGGGTTGCCAGTTCGGTTGGGGTCTGGCTGTCTTGCGGAGCAGCACGTTCCTTATAGTCTGGCTCCGGCGTGAGCAGTCCGAAGCGGGCGAGATTGCCATTGAACCAGTCCGACGACGACAGTGCCGATGACAGTTCGGCGGGAGTCGCCGCACCGAGGATGGACAGCGCCGCGTCGCGGATGACGACCAGCCCTTTGTTGTTGGTATTGCTGTCCAGATACGGTGGACAGTCGTAAAGGGTCATGATGAGTTCTTTCAAACCCGCCATATAATCTCTGCCCATCGACTTGAAAAGTCCCGACAGTTCATCGCGCAATAGCCCACGCTGCGCGGCATAGCGATTGCCTTTTTCCAATCGCGCCCGATCCAACTGCGGAATGTCGGCAAAATTCGGCGGGAGAATGCCGCCCAGCATCGACATGAAGTTTTCCGGTGATCCCGGCTGTGGCATCAGCATGTGCGGGATTGCCAATCGTGCTACTTCGCTCGCCAGGCTCAAACCCGCCGATTTGCGATAGTAAGTCGAGACGGCGACCACCATCAGATACAGGTTGGGAAAGACCTGCTGCCGCCAGGGGGTGTGGATGTACAGTCTGCGTCCGACAGCAATGGCAGCCAGATACAATCCTGCACCGAGATGGAACGCCAGCGGGGTCTCATTGGCGGCACTGCCTGCCCAGCGGATGTAGTCGTTCAGCCACTGCCCGACACCGGCTGCCTGTTGAAGTTGGGCATCGGTCAGTTTTGCCGCTGCGGGCAGTTCCGGCACGATGTTGAGATCAGTGGCACGCTGCGGCAGCGGCGGGGGCGCGGCATTCGGGTCTACCGCCAGCACCGCCCGCAAAAGTTCCTGTCCCAATACCTTACGAAGAAAGCGCAGGTCATCCGGCACTGTCGGATCAAGATGTGCCAGCAGTAATCCGACAGCGGGACTGAGTTGCAGACTATCCCACGACATGCCGACCAGCGCCCGCGCTAATCCATAGGCATCCTGTGGTGAAAGCGTGAAATTGGATGTCATGGGGACTCACGCTCCGTCGGTACTGGCATTGGCTCGAAAGCCTGCCCACGCTGCTGTTCCTCAGCATCAATCGCCTGACAGACCAGCGCAAAGACCAGATTGGCAAGCGTGCGATGTTCTTCCCGCGCCCACAGCGCCAGCTTGCGCCGCACTTCCGGGGTCAGCCGGAAGGCAATTCGTTCGGATAACACCTCATCGTACATCCCTGCATCCTTTCGTTACACCAATGAACACAGGATAGGCGAAAACATAGAACTTGTGTGCGAGAAAATTGGACACTTCAGGCGGGAAATTTCGCAGGGGGTGGGAAAAATGCACATCTCAATCGGGAATTTTGGACATTCCGTATTAATTAACCGATTTCCTACAATGTTCGTACCTTTTTTGAACGGCTTTTTTCTTGGCATCGTTTGGAATTTGTAATATCATGGGGAATCGGTGAATAGAACATGCGTTCATTATTTTGACCGATACCCAATAAGCTGCGGGCGACCTGTCCACAGGTTGTCCCATTAGAAAGGAGGTACACACCGGATGAGATCGACAAAAGTGGTCATCAGTGACCGGAACGACATCACCCGCAAGGGGGTGGAAGCGATTATTGGCGACAGCGGGGAGCCGTATCAAGTGGTGGGGGTCTTTGCCCATCTGCGGGAGGCGGAAGATTACCTGACGGAATATGCCGCCCATATTCTCATTCTCGAAGATCAGACCCTGACCCCCATGGAGGTGATTCGACTGGTCACACGCTGCCACGAGTCCCGTCCGGGATTGGGCATCATTGTCATGAGTCAACGGCGGGATGGCGAGTACATCCAGCGCGTGATGCGCTGGGGGAATGCCAGCTTTCTCCTTAAAAACGGCAATCTGCAAGAGCATCTGCTCAAAGCCCTGCAATTCAACAGCAGTCAATATCCCTTTATTTCGCCCGAAGCGCTGAAACTGCTGGGCACACGCCCGATGGGAACCTTAACCCATCGGGATCGGGATGTGCTGTGCTTATTGGAACAGGAACTGCAAGTCAAGGAAATCGGGGAGCGGCTGGGGATTAAGCCCAAAACCGTCTATCGGATACGTGACAAATTAAAGAAACTGCTTAATGTCGGCAACACCGATAGTCTGGTGGATGCCGCCCGCAAACAGGGGCTGCTTGACCGCAAAGAATGACCTCCGAAAATTACATCTTCCTGCGAAATTTCCCGGTGCGGCTGTCCAATTTTCCCGCACCGGCTGTCCCTTTTTCTCGCCCACAAAACTCCCTTCCTGTGCTACGCTGACTCTATCCAGCGATGAGATAGAGGATTGGCATATGGAGATACAACTGCTGCTTGCTGACGAAGCTGATCTGGTGCTGCTCGGCGCACAGGCTATCTTAAAAGATCGCCCGGACTGGGACGTGATCCAGACCGCCCGCAGCGGTGGGGAACTGCTGGAAGCTGCCCGACACTGGCAGCCGGACATCATCCTGTTCAACGAACATCTAGACCCGCTGATTGATGTTCTGGCGCTGGTGGAACGGCTGAAACAGACTGCTCCCAATTCACGCCAGATCGTCCTGGGGAATAAGGTGGACGGACTGCTGGTGCGTGATTTGTTCGTTTGTGGAGTAATGGGGTATCTGTTCACCGGCGATGATCTGGGGGACTGCCTGATCCCCGCGCTCACCACTGTCATGAATAACCGTCCCTACCTATCACCCACCGCCAATGCAGAATATCTCGTAGCGATGAAATCGCCGCTGCGTGATTGGAAACTGGATTCGGAAGCCCGCGCCGTGCTGCGGCTGCTGGCACGGGGAATGCACATCAACGACATCGCGGGACAGTTGGATGTGCCGCTGCGACGCATTTACTGGGTACGCCAGAAGCTCCGCAAGCGCTTCGGCGCGAACACCAATGAACATCTCATCAGTATGGCCGTCGCTGAAGGCTTCACCAGCACCGATACCTGAAATATTTCAGACAGGTTGGCAGAACTGGCAAGTCAAAACTGTAATCCTGCACAGGTTGGACACGCCGCATTTGATACGCTGAGTCTCAGTGAGAGACGGAGGTGACAAATGTGGCGTTTTTTGTTGATTCTAGCGGTATTGTGCCTGGTGATGTGGGGTACGGTCTTTTACCTGTTATTTGAACGGCGTGAACAGGCGACAGCGGCACTGCCAACACTGATGGTGCTGCCTTCGCTGACCCCATCCGATACGCCAACGCGCACACCAGTGGCGACAGATACACCCACTGCAACAGCAACCTTCACACCGACCTACACGGCGACACTGACTGCAACCTTCACACCAACCCTGACCCCGACCCTCTCGACGCGGGTACTGGACATCAGCGCGGTCATGCCCGGTGTGTATGTGCCACCCACAGCAACAGACTTTCCCTTCGGCACGATCCTGTTGTCCGCGCCGCCGCAGCCCATTGAGCCGCTGCCGGATGCGACGAATGAGCCGCCGCCCTATGAAGGCTGGTACAGCTTCGAGTCAGATAATCCGGCAGTGCAGTACAGCACACCCTGGGAACCACGTCTCCATGCCAGCGCCAGTCGCGGGCAATATCACCGCAGCGAGCATGTCCAGAGCTACGCCAGCTTCAGCTTTGAGGGAGAAGGCTTGCGTATCCGCTACATCGCTGCGCGAAACATGGGCATCTTTCAGGTGGTGGTGGATGGCACGGTCATCGACACCGTAGATGCCTATGCGCCGGAACTGGCATTTCCCGGTACACGGGTTTACACCGTCGGAAGCGGGACGCACACGCTGGAACTTCGCAGCGCCCAGGGACGCAACCCGCAGAGTGAAGGGTATGTGCTGGCGCTGGATGCCGTCCAGGTGTTTCGTAGCACAACCAACACCCTCATTATCCCGCCGCCAGTCGAGACCTCCACCCCAACCCCGCAGCCGCTGCCTGCCGCTGGCGTTGAACTGGTCGGCGCACCGCCTACCATACAACCCACCACGACCCCGGTTCCACCCAGTTTAGTCACGGTTTCAGTGGTCATCGCCTATGACGAGAATGGCAACCGTGCCGTCGATCCGGCGGAAGGCGTGTCGGGTATTTCAGTGCGTGTGGTCGAAGTGGGGACCAACCGCGTCATCGCCCAGGCATTCACCGACAGCAGCGGTTTCGCCCAATTACAGGTCGTGACTTCCGTCCAGGCACGGGTGGTCGTGCCGTACTTTGGCAAGGTCTGGCAGCTTCCCAACAGCCGTCGCGGTGGGAATGTGCGTTTCACGCTGCTGCTCACGCCCGGCAATCAACCCGGTCTGATTCCTTAAATGAGGCTAACTGTGATGAATGATGAACTGTCTCTGGCGCAGGTGCAGCGTTCGATGCTGCTGCGCTCCATCTACCTGATGGTCGCGCCCATCATGCTGCTCTTTGTAGTGCTGGCGTGCGGCACAATCGTGACCGATCTGGCTTCTTATATCTGTCCAACGGCGGTGCCACAGGCGACGGCTACGACGCTGGCAGGCACACCGATGCCGACGCTGCCACCGATGCCGACACCCTACACCATCACCCCGCCGCAGGATTTTTACGTCGGGGATGCGGTGTTTGTCGGGCAGTCCGGTGCGCCGCTGCGTCTGCGTTTCCGGCTGCAAAATGTGCAAACACAGCCCGCAGGGTCGCGCAATCTGGTGACGTGGCGGCTGGAAATCCGCAATCTGGGGAGCGCGACCTACGAAACCATCCCCGTCGCGCTGATGGTGATCATACGCATCAACACTGCCAGCGGCGAACAAAGCGGGACATGGCGCACATCGGAAACAGCGATGGCAGCGGCAGGTTTCACCAGCGAAAACTATGACCCGCTCACACCGGGTTCGATACGAGTGTACCGACTGGCAGCCTACATCCCCGCCGGAAGTGTGCGCCAGTTCGCCTTTCTGCTGGATGGGGAGGGTGGCAACCGCATCACCTGGGTCAATGCCGCCAATCCCTACTGCTCCGGCGATGTCGCCGATTAAGGAGGAACGATGCCTGATTTCGCCCGCATGATTGATGAACTGTTCTACAGCGTCATCGTCCTGATTGCCGGGGTTCACTGGAGTCTGCAAGAGGCAGTCTTGATGGCAGGCTACACCATCAAACTGGTGAATCAATGGCTGATTGAAAACGCCTTCATGCCGATCATTGCCCAGACTAACGACAGCCTGAGCTTTGCTGTCAGTGTGGTGTTTGTTGTCGCGCTGCTGGTGCTGGGGATCACTTACCTGCTGGCGGCGTTCATCCGATTGGATATCGTCGCGCCCCGCAGTGCCATCATGTGGTATGTGGCAGGTATCCTGTTTTTCACCATCGGACCCAGCTTCTATCAGGGGATGAATACCTTCCGCCTGAATATCAGCCAGGTGATGTACCTGAGCGTGCTTCAGGGACTGAACGACAATGCCGGGGATTTCTCATCGCTGGCACAGGTCGATTCCAACGATCTGGATTTAGGAGCGCTGTGCGACCAGTTCGATGTCTATCTGCCGGGCGCAACCGGACCCGGACCGATTGACGGGCTGGACATTGCGATGGCGTATCTGCGCGGTCACGCTCAGGACGTGATGGGTTATCCCCAGCCCGTGTATTCCCCCGGTTGCGGTATCTACCTGCAAAATCCCAATCCGTCCACCTGGGCAGGCGAAGGCGGTACATCCGTCGTGCCGATGGACTGGAACATGGAAGGCAACTACTTTGATCACAATGTTTCGCCGATCACCTGGGATGATGTGGAAGACCCGGTACGTGACCA
>Ga0209460_1000795_pt1 | contig 23784 bp, 13 predicted proteins | sample EBPBio132013_DNA_FD_185868 | JGI IMG/M metagenome (GOLD analysis project Ga0209460, IMG submission 185868) | Wastewater treatment Type I Accumulibacter community from EBPR Bioreactor in Madison, WI, USA - Reactor 2_5/13/2013_ DNA (SPAdes)... | ecosystem: Engineered > Bioreactor > EBPR >... | reverse complement strand
TCGCGCCTTCGTGACCGATGTCACCCGCGGCGGCAAGGACGCGGCGATTGCGCTGTCGATCATCGAACTCGGACACCAGTTCGGCATGCGCGTGGTCGCCGAGGGCGTCGAGACGCGCGCGCAGGCGAACTTCCTGCTGGCCAACCGCTGCCCGATCCAGCAGGGCTTCCTGTTTTCCCCGCCACTGCCGCCCGATCGCTTCGCGGCCATTCTCGCCTCCGACGGTGGTTTAGCCTTTCCGGACGGACCGCCGTGAAGCCGCAATGGCAGGCGCGCCGGGCCTGCCCAGCGAACGACGGGACTTGCCGAATCCTGGCTTGATCGCTCGCTGACTCCCGAGCTGTCCCAAGGGCCAGAAAACAGGCGAGAATAGCGAACCACCTGCGGAAAGACGATGCCCATGGCCGTGATTTCAACGCCGCCACCAATACGTTCCCGCAGACGCGGGCAGGGGCCGTTCTCGGTATTCCTCGTCGGCGTCTGCTGCCTCGCCGCCGCAACGGCCCTGCTCGCCGAGGACTTCACCTATGTCGTGCGCCCCGGAGACAACCCCTGGAATCTGACCGAGCGCTATCTGAAGAGCTTCAACTACTGGCCCCGGGTTCAGGACTACAACAACATTCTCGATCCCGCCGCGATCCGGCCGGGCACGAAACTGCTGATCCCGGTGAGCTGGATGCGCGGAGTGCCTGCCGTGGCGCAGGTCGCCGATCTGCGCGGAACTGCGGAGCTGCGGCGCGGCGCCAACGTGACACCACTTAGACCGGGCATGACCGTCAGCGTCGGCGACGTCGTCCGCACCGGGCCAGGCAGCACGCTGACACTCCAGTTCCCCGATGCCAGCCGGAGCCTGGTCGGGCCCGACGCGGAGCTGCGCATGGCCGATCTGGCGCGCCTGAAGGCCTCGGGAGGACAGCAGGTACGCATCGAACTGCAGCGTGGCCACCTGGAGAACGACGTGGGCAGCATTCGTCAGGGCAGCGGGCGCTTCGTCATCGAAATGCCCGCTGCCGTCGCTGCCGTGCGCGGTACGCGCTTCCGCGTGACGGCGTCGAGCCACGACGTGCGCAGCGAAACGCTGCATGGCGAGGTGATCCTGCAGAACCCGGCAGGCAAAGCGATCCTGCGCGCCAGTACCGGTTCGCTGGCGCAAGTGGGCAAGACACCCGCCCGGCCGATCGCTCTGCTGCCGGCGCCGAAACTCGACCACCTGCCGGCGCGTGTCGAGCGAGTGCCGCTCGATCTCGAATTCCCTGCGCTACCCGGAGCCTCGTACTACCGGACCCAACTGGCGCCGTCGGCGGGGTTCTCCGTCGTTGACGACGACCAGATCAGCAGCGCGCCGCGTGCCAGGAGCGCAGCCGATCTGCCCGACGGCCGCTATCGCCTGCGGGTAAGGGCGATCGACAGACACGGCCTGGAAGGGCTCGACGCCGAACGCGAGATCGAAGTCGATGCGCGCCCGGAACCGCCTTTTCCGAGCCAGCCGGCGGCCGACGGAATCGTCGTCGACGACAACCCGGAGTTTCGCTGGGCGGGCAGCGGCGAAGGCGCCCACTACCGCTTCCAGCTCGCCAGCGATGCAGCTTTCCGTTCGCTGTTGCTGGACGCCGACCAGCTCGAAGAACCGCGTCTGACCCTCACCCAGATCCTCCCGCCCGGCCCGTACTTCTGGCGCGTCGCCCTGCACACGACCAGCGAAGGCCAGGGACCCTTTTGCGATGCACAGCGCTTCCGTCGGCCGCCGCCCGGCCCGCTGCCGGAACCGCCGCGCATCGGTAGCGACACGCTCGAACTGAGGTGGCGGGCAGGTACGGACGAAGGCTATCAGGTCCAGATCAGCAGCGATGCGACGTTTGCGCAGCCGCAAGTTGACCGCCAGACCAGCGAAGCCATGCTGTCCGTGGACAAGCCTCCCGCCGGCGTCCATTACGTGCGCGTCCGTGCCGTGCAAGCGGACAAGCCGCCGGGAGCGTGGGGCACACCGCAACAGGTCGAGATTCCGCACGATTACTGGCGGGCCTTGTCGATCCTCATTCCCGCCTTGTTCCTCCTCGCCCTATGACAAGCGCCCGGCTGCCCCGCTGGCTGGCCCTGCGCAGCGGCTGGCTGCTCGTCGGCGCCCTGGCCTGCTGGGCCGAGCTGGTAGATCTCGCTCCGCTGCAGCGGCTGAACCTGCTGCTCTACGACGCCATCGAACCGTTCTCGCGGCCGGCGGGCGCTTCGCCGCAAACGGCGATTGTCGCCATCGACGAAGCCAGCCTGGCGGCCCTGGGTCGCTGGCCGTGGACGCGCGAGCTGCATGCCGAGCTGCTCGATCGGCTCACCGACGCCCAAGTGACGGCGATCGGCATGGCCATCCTGTTTCCGGAGCCGGCCGCTGGTGACGATCGGCTGGCACAAGCCCTGCGTCGCTCGGGGCGGGTAGTGCTGGCGGTCGCGCCGAGTGGGGCGGGACCGGGCATGGACGGGATGCGCGAAGTCCTGCCTATACCGGAGCTGACGGCCGAGGCGGCGGCCCTTGGCCACGTCGATGTCGAACTCGACGCCGACGCACTGGCGCGGCGAACCTTCCGCCGCGCCAGTACCGTAACCCCGAAGTGGAACGCCCTGTCGCTTGCCGTGTGGGAAGCGGTCCACGACCGGGCTGGACTGGCGCGACCCAATGCGGGCAGCGACGGCAGCCATGTCCCGCCAACGCCACAGGCCTGGGTGCGCGCGGGTGAGATGCTGCTTCCCTACCCCGATCGTCGTAGCGCGCTGCCGGTCTTCTCCACTTTCGACATCCTCAACAGCCCGGTGCTGGCAGCCCAGTTGCGCGACAAGGCCGTTTTCGTCGGCACGACGGCGACCGGGCTCGCTGCTACGCTGGCCACCCCGGCTCCTGCGAACGCGGCGCCAATGGCGGCAGTCGAGTTTCATGCCCGTGCCCACGAGGCACTGCGCAACGGCCAGGTATACCGCACTGCCGACAAGAGCCTGACGCTGCCTTTCACGCTCGTCTTCCTCGCCCTGCCAGCAATCCTCTGCCCACTGCTGGGCCTGCGCTGGGCGATCGCCGGGGGCTGCCTGACGCTCCTCCCAATACTCGCAAGCGCGATCACCCTGCATTTGGCGCGGATCTGGATTCCTCCGTCGGCGGCGACCGTCGGCCTTGTCGCCGGCTATCTGCTATGGTTTGCGATGTATCTGAAGCGTACCCGCGGGTCCCTGCAAAGTGCACGCCGGCACGCCGACGCGACGCTGGGTTCGATCGCCGATGCGGTCATTACCGTCGATGGCCAGGCGCGCGTCGTCTTCATGAATCGGGTTGCCGAGCGCCTGACGGGCGCGCACCTAAGCGACGCGCAGGGACAAGCGGCAAGCAAATTCCTGGCTCCCTTCTGCGCCGACTCGCTGCAGGTCGAGAAAATGCTGACCACTTGTCGTGGGGAGCTGGAGGCCATTCGCCTCCCCGATCCGGTCGCATGGACCACGCCGACGGGAAAGCAGTACGCCCTGCGTACCACGATCACGCCAATCGGTACCGGCCGTGAAGGCGCTGTTCTCGCACTCAGCGACGTCACCGAAGTCATCGCGTTCACTTCACGGCTGCAACACGAAGCGACGCATGACCCGCTGACCGGTCTGCCCAACCGCACGCTTCTCCTCGACCGACTGCGCCAGTCGCTGGCGCACACTCGTCGAAAGGGTAGCCTGGTGGCCCTGCTGTTCGTGGACCTCGACCGCTTCAAGCGTGTCAACGATAGTCTTGGCCACGAATGGGGAGACCGTGTGCTGAAGATCGTGGCCGAGCGCTTGCAGGCCGCCGTGCGCGCAGAGGACACCGTGGCGCGCTGGGGAGGCGACGAATTCATCGTTCTCATGGACAACGTCGGCGATCGTGCCGCCATTGCCAGCGTCGCCGCCAAGGTGCTCGACCTGCTCGACCGCGAAGTCGAGCGCGAGGACGGCAGTGGCCTGCTGCTCTCCGGCAGCATCGGCATCAGCGTCGGCCCGCAGGACAGCGAAGACGCCGACGCCCTGCTGTCGATGGCCGATCAGGCGATGTATCGCGGCAAACTCGAAGGCGGCGGCAACTTCACGTTCTACTCGGCCGAGATGAACACCTGGTCGCGCGATCGCCTGAGCCTGGAGAGCGCCCTGCGACGAGGGCTGGTCGATCGCGAGTTCGAACTCCACTATCAGCCCCAGATCGAGATCGCCAGCGGTCGCCTGGTCGGCTTCGAATCACTGATCCGCTGGCGCCGACCCGGCGCCGGGCTGATCCGGCCCGACACCTTCATCCCCGCCGCCGAGGAGAGCGGGCTGATCCGGACCATTGGCGAATGGGTCATCGATGAAGCCACCGCGCAGGTCGCCCGGTGGACCGCTGCCGGCCTGATGCCTGTTCCCGTGGCAGTCAACGTTTCCGCGCGACAGTGTTCGGACATGACCATCATCGAGACGATTGGCAGCGCCCTGACGCACAGCCACATCGCCCCGGCGCTGCTCAAGATCGAGTTGACCGAGTCCACGGCGATGCACAACTCCGACTTTGTCGCCACCCTGCTGGGAAGGGTCGGCGAATTGGGGGTCGGCGTCGCCGTTGACGACTTCGGCACCGGCTACTCGTCGCTGTCGTGCCTCAAACGCTTCCCGATCGGCGAGCTCAAGATCGACAAGAGCTTCGTCAGCGGCATCGCGGCCGGCACCAACGATGCGGCAATCGTCCGCGGAACGATCGCCCTCGCCCATGGCCTCGGAATGACCGTCGTCGCCGAGGGAGTCGAGACCCAACACCAGCTCGATTTTCTCGGCGGCCATCGCTGCAATGTGGCGCAGGGCTATCTGTTCGCGCGACCGTTGCCGGCAGACGAGGCCCATCAGTGGCTCATCGCCCCCCCGGCGCCCGCGGCCATGGCTCGCGCGAAGGGCAAGCCTGATCGTCCATGCAATGACGAGGAATAGCCGACGCCGGCACGCAGAGACTTCTTTCGCCCAAAATCCTGGCCACCAGCGGCGCTTCTCGCTTCAGTTTTCTCGCCAACGACCGTTAACTGATACGCTTGGCCGCAACTCAGATCGCCCAGATGGCCCAAACGCGCGACTCCGGTTGCCAGTACAGGTTGCCATCGACAGGCGGAGCGCGCACGTGCGCGGGCCAGTTGGCCCTTGGCAATACTTGACTGGTCCATACCGGGAGACCTCTGCATGAACCGCCTAGCCACCCTGGCAGCCATCCTCACCCTCGCCGTGGCACCTGCCGCCGCCGACGAGGTCAGACCCGACACACCCACCAGCGTCAAAGGCGCCCGGGTTGTTGCTGTTGACGAAGCCAAGAACCTGCTCGACAGGAAGGGCACGGCTTTCTTCGACACGCGCAGCCCACTGAACTTTGGCAAGCGGCACGTGCCGGGTGCCACCCCGCTCTCCTACAAGGAGAAAAGCGAGTACAGGGCCGACTTCGACGCGACGCAGGACGCTTTCGACCTCGCCAGGCTGCCCGCCGACAAGAACGCAAGCATCGTCTTCTACAGCGATGGACCCACGGGATGGAAGTCATACAAGGCAACCGTGCTGTCAGTCAAGGCGGGTTACCGGAACGTGCTCTGGATGCGCGACGGCTTTGCCGGCTGGGTAGCCCGGGCATTCCCGGTCGAACACTGACCCCGGCCCCCACCATATGTTCGCCAGAAAACGAAGCATCCGCAGTCGGCTGATCATTGCCGGGATGCTGTCGCTGGCCATCGCTGTCGTTCTCGCCGCGACCGGGGCACACAGCTACCACCTGATGCAGCGCAGTTCGGCAATGCTTGCAGCGGCCGCCGAGGGCTCCGTCCACCTGCAACTGACCCTGCGCGCCCTTGACGAGATAGTCCTCACCGAAGGCACCCTGACAGCCAAGGAACTGGCTAAGAAGCGCATCGTCGACTTCGATCGATCGTTCCCGAAACTGATTGCGGCCACCGACGATCCCGATCTGAAGGCAAGGATCGAAGACTCCATCGCGCCCCGCTGGAAAGCATTCGGCCGCGCCGCCGATGCTTTCAGCAGAGTGCGAGCACCCGGTACGAACAACGACGAGGCGATGGCCGCCTTCGGCAAGCTGATCCACCAGGGCGATCAACTGACCCGAGACATGGAGACATGGCGCGTGATGGTCGGCGAAGCCGCCGCGGCCCACCTGCGCCGCCTGACCGGCGTGGCGACACTGGCTGCGGTGCTCATGGTGCTTGCACTTCTGGCACTTTTTCTCTGGACTTACCGCGGCATCATGACGCCGATCACGGATCTGCTCGGGGTGATGGCGCGAGTGTCGCAAGAAGGTGACTACGCGACCCGGGCACGGGTCGAGGCCGGCGACGAGATCGCTGAACTGGCCAAGGGCTTCAATGTCATGCTGGGGCGAATCGAGGATCGCAACCTTCACCTGGCGCTCCAGACCGCCGACTTGCGCCAGGCCAGGGATCTTGCGGAAGCCGGCAGCCGGGCGAAGAGCGAATTCCTGGCGGCGATGAGCCACGAAATCCGTACCCCAATGAACGGTATTCTGGGCATGACCGAGTTGCTGCGCAGCACGGCGCTGAGTGCGCAACAGCGACGCTTCGCCGACGCCGTCTACGAGTCCGGCGAGCATCTGCTGAACATCATCAATGACATCCTCGATTTCTCCAAGATCGAAGCCGGCAAGCTGGAGATCGAGTGCATCAACTTCAACCTCCGCCAACTGGTCGAGGATGTCGCGCAACTGTTTGCCCAGCCGGCCGAGGGCAAAGGACTCGAAATGGTCTGCGACGTTCCACACGATCTACCGGTAGCGGTCGCCGGCGACCCGGTGCGCGTCCGGCAGATCCTGACCAACCTGGTCAACAACGCCGTCAAGTTCACCTGCCAGGGCGAAATCGTCATGCGCGTCAGCCTGTTGCACGAAAGTCCACAACAGGCGCGTTTCCGCTTCCAGGTCCAGGATACCGGCATCGGCATCGGTGAAGCAGAGCAGGCCCGGTTATTCGGCGCCTTCGTCCAGGCCGACAGTTCGACTACCCGCCGTTTCGGTGGCAGCGGCCTCGGTCTGGCCATCGCCAAGAGTCTGGTCGAAACCATGCACGGGCAGATCGGCCTGCATAGCAGGTCCGGGCAGGGAACACTGTTCTGGTTCGAATTGCCGCTCGGCAAGCAGAATCCGGACGCCCGCGTGACGGTTGGCCTGGCCAAGCGCCTCGACGGGCTGCGCGTTCTCGTCGTCGATGACAATGCCACCAATCGCGAAATCCTGGCCCACCAGATCCACGGATGGTCAATGCACTATACTGGCGCGGCCAGCGGCAGCGAGGCCCTGCAGGCACTCGATGAGGCGATCAGCGACGCTTTCGATCTTGCCATTCTCGACCTGCACATGCCCGAGATGGACGGGTTTCAACTCGCGCAAGCGATCAAGGCCAGCCCACGCCATGCCGCCATGCCACTGGTGATGCTCTCGTCGGTCAGCGTCGGAGCCGATCATCCGGGCCGCCAGGCGGCGCCTATCGATTACTACCTGAGCAAACCGGCACGCCAGTCCGACCTCTTCGACGCCATCGCCACGGCGATGTCACTGCACACCCTGGTAGCGCCGGCCGCAGCAACGCCGCCGGCTGCGCCGGCGTCGTTCTCCCTCGCCGGACACGTTCTGGTCGCCGAGGACAACCCGGTCAATCAACAGGTCGTGAGCGCCATGCTCGACGCGGTCGGGGTGACTCATACTCTGGCCAGCGACGGCCGGACCGCCATCGAGCGACTGACGCAGGAGCACTTCGACCTTGTCCTGATGGATTGCCAGATGCCCATAATGGACGGCTTCGAGGCGACTGCGGCGATCCGCGCCCGCCAGCGCGCGGACAAACCGGATAGGCACCTGCCGGTCGTTGCACTGACCGCCAATGCTGTCGAGGGTGACCGCGAACGCTGTCTGGCCGCCGGCATGGATGATTACCTGAGCAAACCTTTCACGCGCGAACGCCTGGCAGACGTACTGCTGCGCTGGCTGCCGCGGATCGTACCGGCGCCGACCAGAGTCACGACCGACCCGTCAGAGCTCGCGTCCGGGCACGGCGAACCCGTCGCCGCGACCGCCGAACCGCCGATCAACCCGCGTGCGCTTGACGCCATACGTCATCTGTCCGGGCACGGCGAACCCGTCGCCGCGACCGTCGAACCGCCGATCAACCCGCGTGCGCTTGACGCCATACGTCATCTGTCCGGGCACGGCGAACCCGTCGCCGCGACCGTCGAACCGCCGATCAACCCGCGTGCGCTTGACGCCATACGTCATCTGCCAGGACCCAATGGGGGCCTGCTGGTGCAGAAGGTGATCGGCGCTTACCTGGTGGATACGCCGCCGCGTGTTGTGCAACTGCGGGCGGCCGTCGACGCCGGCGATGCGGAAGCCTTGCGCAAGGCCGCACACGCCCTCAAGTCAAGCAGCGCCAATGTCGGTGCCGAGCGACTGGCGTCGCTGTTCAAGGAACTGGAAGCGCTCGGCCGCAATGCCACTGTCGATGGTGCGAGGACGCTGGTGACCAGCCTCGACGAGGAACTGCCGCGCGTACTCGCGGCACTCGGCGAACAGCGGCAGTCGACAGCGGAAGCTGCGCCCGCCGGCGCGGACCGTCCCGACGAGCCGCCGCCGGCGCACCTGTAGAGCCGACCCCCCTGCACATCAACAGAGCGATTCTCCCTGCCGGCCCAAGACCATGACAGCCAGCTCAACTGCATCGCCCAGACCGGCGACGCCACCGCCGAGCCCCGAGCCGCGACCCGGCGCACGCCCAAGACTGGCGGCAAACTCCAGCAAGCCCTTTACCCGCGATGCTCTGGCGCGTATGCTCGCGGCGCTCGTCGAACAACGGGAGGGGACGACTGACCATGCCGGCGAATGAACAGCCAGTGCTGCCGACCGCGCTGATCGTCGACGATGATTACATCATGCGCATGCTCGAGCGCGAGACGCTGGTGCAGTTCGGATTCGACGTGATCGAAGCAGAGCATGGCGAGCAGGCGCTCGCCATGCTCGACGGACCGCCGCCGGATCTGGTGCTGCTCGATGTCGAGATGCCGGGTATCGATGGTTTCGAGGTCTGCCATCGCCTTCGCAAGCGGTGGGACATGACCCGAGTATCCATCATCATGGTCACCGGCATGGACGATCTGACGTCGATCAACCGGGCCTATGATTCAGGCGCCAACGACTTCGTCGCCAAGCCGATCAACTGGCCGATCTTCGGCCATCGGGCGCGCTACGTGTGGCGCTCGGCGCTGGCGGCACGCCAGTTGAGCGAACTCAAGGAAAGGCAGGCGGCGATCATGCGGGCAATTCCCGACATGATCTTCGTCATGGATTGGCAAGGCACCTACCTCGAAGGCAAGGAGGGTTACGGAACCGCAGCCTTCGCGCCGGTGAATGAGTTGCTGGGCAAGAACATGTCGTCAGTGCTGCCGCACGATGTGGCAACCGCGGTCCAGCAGGTCATCGACCTGACTTTGCTGCGCGGCACGCTGCAATCGCTGGTCTACAAGCTGCCGATGCCGGACGGCATCCACCACTACGAAGCGCGCGTCGCGCCCAACGGGGTGGACAAGGTGGTGCTGGTGGTGCGCGACATCACCCTGCAGAAGCTGAACGAAGACAAGATCCGTCGCCTGGCCTATTTCGACACGCTCACCGGCATGCCGAACCGCCAGAACTTTCTCGAACGCCTCGACCGTGAGTTGCTGCGCGCGCGCCAGAGCAATAGCCTGGTAGCGCTGCTGTTTCTCGATCTCGACGGCTTCAAACGCATCAACGATACCCTCGGCCACAGCGCCGGCGACTACCTGCTGCAGGTGCTGGCCGACCGCATGAAGGAGAAGTTGCGCGCCGGAGACTTCATCGCCCGGCCGGCGCTCGACGAGTCTGGTCTGCACTTCGCCCGCCTGGGTGGCGACGAGTTCACCGTCGTTCTGCCCGACGTCGTCGACAAGCAGACCACCTGTCTGGTTGCCACGCGACTGCAGGCACTTCTACAAGCGCCGGTTGTGATCGGCGCGCAGGAAGTCAGCGTGACATCGAGCATCGGCATCGCCATCTTCCCCACTGACGGCGAAGATGCGGCGACCCTGCTCAAGCACGCGGATACCGCCATGTATCACGCGAAGGACGTCGGGCGCAACAACTGGCAGTTGTATGACCCATCACTGACCTCCCAAACGACGGCCCGCCTGTCGCTCGAGAGCGACCTTCGCAGGGGTCTCGAACGCGGCGAGTTCCGCCTGATGTATCAACCACAGGTGAGCGCCGCAGACGGCGCGATCGTCGGCGTCGAAGCGCTGATCCGCTGGCAGCACCCGGAACACGGGATGGTCTCACCGGCCCAGTTCATTCCGGTTGCCGAAGAGAGTGGCCTGATCGTACCGATCGGCGCCTGGGTGCTCGCTACCGCCTGCCGCCAGGTAGGGGATTGGTTACGCCGCGGCGTGGTGACACCACGCATGGCGATCAACGTGTCAGCGCGCCAGTTGCGCGCACCGGATTTCCTCGCGACGGTCGCGGCGACGATTGCCGACACCGGCATCAGCACCGAGCAACTCGAGCTGGAGTTGACCGAGAGCATTCTTATGGAGCCGGAGTCCAGGCAGGTGCAGGGACTGTATCGGCTGCGGGCGCTGGGTGTGCATTTCTCGATCGATGATTTCGGTACCGGGTATTCCTCGTTGTCCTACATCAAGCGTTTCCCGATCGGCATGCTGAAGATCGACCAGAGCTTCGTCCGGGGCCTGCCCGACAGCGTCAACGACGCCGGGATCGCCACCGCCATCATCGCCATGGCGCGTAGCCTGGACCTCGACGTGATCGCCGAAGGCGTCGAAAGCTGCGCACAGCTGGAGTTCCTCCAGCAGGCGGGATGTCCGAAGCTGCAGGGCTATCTTTTCAGCCGCCCGCTGCCAGCCGATGCGATGGAAGCGCTCCTGCGACAGGGCAGCATCGTTCTGCCGTCGAAACACGACACGAAGTACGCTACAGTCCCTGTCCACGGTCGGGACACCACCAACATTGCGAGGGATCAATGAGGTATCGCCACAGCACCGCGCAAAGCGCCGAGTATCTGCGTTTGGCCGTCAAGCGCATGACCCAGCAGCAGGCGGCTCTGCACCCCGTGAGCTATGCCGTCTGGTATCAGTACGTCGCGGGCCTCAACCCGCTCCTGCAGGCGGAAGTCGATGGGCTGCTGCAGGACAATCGGCGACTCGACGACGAGAACGTCTACGCCCTCTATGACCGCCACATCGCAGAACTCGACGCCGCCACCGCGCTACGCATCGGCGACAGCGTCGGCCAACTGGTGGATCAGGTCTCCGAGTCGGCCGCGCAGGCGGGTCATGAGGCCTCGCGCTTCGGCAATACGCTCGAGCGCTGGAGCGATACCCTGAACGAGCCGGTGTCTGCGGGCGGCGAAATCGCCAGCGACGTTGCCGATATCCTGCGCGGCACGCGCAACATGCAGAATGCGATCAGCACGCTGCAGACACGACTGGAGGAAAGCAGGCGGGAAACCCAGCAGCTTCGCCAGGAAGTCGCACGCGCCCGCGAGGAAGCCCTGATCGACGGGCTGACCGGCCTCAGCAACCGCAAGGGCTTCGACCTGGCGTTGACCACCTGCCTGGAACAGGCCGCCCCGGACGTGCCCGGCCCCTGCTTGCTGATGATCGATCTCGACAATTTCAAGCGGCTCAACGACGGCCTCGGACATGTCTTCGGCGACCGGGTGCTGAGCAGCGTCGGCCAGATCCTGCGCGCCAACGTCAAGGGCAAGGACACGGCGGCGCGCTATGGAGGGGAGGAGTTCGCCGTGATCCTGCCACAAACGCCGCGTGGCGGCGCCATCGGTCTGGCCGAGGCACTGCGCGCGCTGGTCGCCGCCAGCCGCGTCAGACGGGTTGGCGACGAGGGACCGCTGATCGGCAACATCACGGTTTCGATCGGCGTTGCCGACTACCTCGCCGGCGAGTCGGCAACGGACTTCGTGAACCGAGCCGACCGCGCTCTCTACCTGGCCAAGACGCAGGGGCGCAACCGGGTCATCCTCGCCCCGCGCCCGCAGCCTGCCGCCGGCAGACAGGCCGACCCCCTGCCCCGATGAGTGACGAGGCGCTGACCCGAGCCCTCGCCGACGGCGGCGTCATCCGGATGGCCGGACTGCTGTCGCTGTTGATGCCGGCAAGCACCGGCGTCGGTTTCGGCGTCAAGGGCCTGGATGGGCGTTACCGGCTGGCCAACCGGGAGATGGAACGGCTGCTCTGTCGGGGCGCCAGCCGCCTTGCCGGCCGCTCGGAGAGCGATCTCCTGCCGGCTCACCTGCTGGCACTACTCGCCCGCTGCGACCAGAGGATCATCGACGGAGCGCCGGCAGCGTACGAGGAGGTCGAACTCCCGGTCGGCGGCAGGATCAGGCAGTGCCTGTGGCTCAAACTGCCGGTCCTCGGCGCCGACCAGGAACTGCAGTCGATCGCCTCGATCATCCACCAAGTGGCTCCGTCGCCGGAGATCCCGGCCATGCAGCAGACACTCGATCGCCTGCGGCAGGCGAATCAGGAACTGCAGCGAACCGTCGTCGAACTCGAACAGGTGGCCGGCACCGACAAACTGACCGGTGCGTGGAACCGGCGGCGGATTGAGGAATGCGTGCGCAGCGAGATGGACCGCCTGAACCGATACGAACAGCCGCTGAGCCTGCTGGTCGTCGACATCGATCACTTCAAGGCGATCAATGACCAGCATGGTCATGGTGCCGGTGACCAGGTTCTACAGGCCGTTACCTCACTGCTGCAGAGCCGCTTGCGCGGCACGGACGCCCTGGCGCGCTGGGGCGGCGAGGAGTTCGTCGTCGTTTGCCCGAACACCGGGCGGTCGACGGCGGCGCTGCTTGCCGAACGCTTGCGCGGGCAGATCGCGAGCGCCGATTTTCCCTTGATCGGGCAGCTTACCGTCAGCATCGGCGCTGCCGAATGCAGCCCCGGAGACACCTGGGAAGAGTGGTTTCAGCGTGCCGACGAGGCGCTTTATCGGGCCAAGACCGGTGGCCGCAATCAGGTCCAGATCGCTCCGGAAAAGACGCCGACAGCCGATACGCAGGAATACGTGGTTGCCAACTTCGTTCAGCTCGTCTGGCACTCGGCGTACGAATGCGGCAACGAACTCGTCGATCGCGGCCATCGCCAGCTGTTCGCCGACGCCAACGAGCTGTTGTCGGCCATTCTCGGCGAACGCGAGGCGAGCCGCGTGGACACGATTGTCGACACCCTCACCGCCGATGTTCTCCAACACTTTGCCGACGAGGAAGCGGTCATTCGCGCTGCCGGCTATCCCGGCGCTGCCGAGCACGTCGTCCTGCATCGCCAACTGGTGACCCAGGCACGGCGCCTGCTCGACGACTACCGGGCCGGCAAACAGGGAGTCGGCGATGTCTTCCAGTTCCTCGCCTATGATGTGGTCACCCGCCACATGCTCGGCGCCGACCGTGAGTTCTTTCCTTTCGTGCGCGCACATGGCGCCATGCCTGCCGGGAACCGCGAAGCGCCATCGGCATGAGATCGACCGGGGGTTGGTCGGCTTGCAGCCGACGCTTCCGCCAGCCGTGACACGGCGGTTCGCGGCGCACCGGTGCGCTTGGCCTGGCACTGCCTTTCGCGCGTTGCTGCCGCGTGCCGGGACGAAGACGCGGGCGGCGCCGGACGAACCGGCAGTCCTGCCCGCGGAAACCTGCCGGCGCCTACTTGCTCACCGCCTCCTTCGTCTTCTCGGCGGCTTCCTTGGTGGCATCGGCGGCCTTGACGACCATCTCCTTGCCAGCCTCCTTGGTCGCCGCAACGACCTCCTTGGTCTTGTCCTTGACTTCGGTGCCGGCGCTCACGGCGCTTTCCTTGGCGGCGGCGCCGGCATCCTTGACGGCCTCCTTGGTCGCGTCGGCAGCGGCACCGACGGCCGCGCCGGCCTTCTTGGCGGCCTCTTCGGCTTTCTGCGCAGACTCCTTGGCGAGCCGCGCGGCCTCGGCTTTGGCGGCATCCTCCTTCTGACCACAGGCGGCAACTGCCACGGCGAGCAAGGCGGAAAGAACAAGCAGGCGGGTTTTCATGATTTCGATCTCCAGTTCTGGAAGGGGATAGATTGATGGGAAAAACGACAAGCGGCGGAAGAATTTCGCGAGAACGCCGACGAGCGAAACCATCGCGACTCGCCGGCGGCCGGTCGACCGTCCCGGCGAGGCACCCCTATCACAGCACATTCGCCTGCGCGAGTAAACCCGGCCGGCAGCGGCCGGCAGCGCTGCCCCGCCGGCGGGGACATCGCCGACCCTGCCAGACCACCTCGCCAGACCATCGGGGATGGCGACCAGCGACAAGAGGATCCGCGTGAGGCCGGCGCAGGCGGGCCTGGACAGCGCGCTTTGCCAGGCACTCGACGAGGCGATCGGCAAGGCCGCCGGCAAACCGGCCGGCATCGACAAGGTCACCGAGGTCGGCGGCGGTTCGATCTCGCGCGCCCTGCTCGTCGACTGCGGCGATGTCCGCTGCTTCGTCAAGCTCAACGACGCCGGTCTGGCCGACATGTTCGCCGCCGAAGCCGACGGCCTGAGCGCTCTGGCGGCGTGCTCGGCGCTGCGCGTGCCGCGCGTCGTCGGGCATGGCGTCAGTGGCCGCCAGGCCTGGCTGGTGCTCGAATACCTGAACCTGCACGCCTTGCGCGAGCGCAGCGCGGGCGCCGCCGCCGGGCGGGCACTGGCCGAACTGCACCGCATTCGCGGCGCGCAGTATGGCTGGCAGCGCGACAACTACATCGGCAGCACGCCACAGGGCAATGCGCCGCACCCGACCTGGCCGTTCTTCTTCGCCCGCCGGCGTCTGCTGCCGCAGCTTCGACTGGCGCAGCAACACGGCCACCACGGCCGCCTGATCGCCGGCGGCGAGCGGCTGGTCGAGCAGTTGGCCGCCTTGTTCGTCGACCATCAGCCGCCAGCGAGCCTGCTGCATGGCGACCTGTGGTCGGGCAATGCCGCAACCGACGAGGCGGGCACCCTGGCACTCTTCGACCCGGCGGTCTATTTCGGCGACCGCGAGACCGATCTGGCGATGAGCGAGCTGTTCGGCGGTCTCCCCGACAGCTTCTACGCCGCCTACCGCGAGGCCTGGCCGCTGGCCGACGGTTTCGAGCAGCGCAAGATGCTGTATAACCTCTACCATGTCCTCAATCACCTGAACCTGTTCGGCACGGGCTACCTGCATCAGGCCGAGCGGATGATCGCCAGGCTGCTCGCCGAAATCGGAGGCTGACCTTGCCGGAGCCGCGTATGGACCTTGCGACAAACCCCGCCGATCAACGGGTCAGCCACTTCCGGCAGATTCTGCTGTGGCCGCTGCAGTTGATGCCGCTTCCCGAAGACTGCCCTTTCGCGCATCACTACCACTTGCTGGAGCAGGCAACCCCCGACAACCCGTGGGCTGAACTGGTCGACGAGTTCTGCGGCGACCCCGAGCAGTTCCACGAACGTCATTACAGCGAATTCGTCACCTTCCTGCCCCACGTGCAGCGCTTTCTCTACGGTGAGGGCGGCGGCGACGAGAGCAACGCACGCTATGGCGAGTCGCCGATCCGCATCTTCCGCCGCCAGGACGTGGCGCAAGTGCGCATGACCTACAAGGAAAGCGCCGAGCCGACGACCTTCGACATCGTGCACCTGGATCTGTATTTCTTCTACGACATCGACGTCGTGATCCTCGTCGTCGAAATCGCCGCCGAGGATCTCGACCTGCGGCAGGTCCAGGACACGCTCTACCGCTTCGGGCGCGCCTATCCGCCCTACTGGGACGACGACGGCAGCGGCGGCCACTGCCTTCGCCGTGCCGAATGGCTGGGGCCGGACGGCAAGGTGCTGGCTGTCTCCGACTACGAGAAGCGGAGCAAGTACCTCTCCTTCGTCAGTCGCTTCCGCGCGCCATGCATCTCGTCCCACTGGGAATTCCTGTTGCGGCCGCTGGTCCTGCACCATTCCGACGAGGACGGCCCGGTCCGCTACCGGCAGATCGAGTATCACCGCATGCCGCTGCTCGCCTACCTGGCGATGGACGATCCGCGCAGCCTGAGCCGCGGCGACTTTGCCCGCCTGGTTCTGGTCAGCGGGCCCGGCAAGAGCGGTTCGCTGCCCTATTCCGAACAGCACCTCGAAGGTTTTGAAGCGCGTTTCTGCTACGACCGCTACTGGCACCCGCAGACCGAACAGCCAGGTACCCGGCTACTCTCCTGCGGTCACGCCTTCATCATGGTCGGCAGCGCCCGCGACGCCTACTTCACCGGGCTCGAGAACGGCCTGCTCGGACAGTTCCGCCACCAGTTCTTCCTGCTGGCGCTGATTCCTCATTTCCACAAGGCGGCCTTGTTGATGCTCTCCGACCGCCTGGTGACGGGGCTCAACCGTCTCGAGATCGGCAACGCAGAATCGGTCAAGCGCTTCAAGCGCGCGATCCGCGAGGTCCTCGAAGTCTTCCTGCGCTTCACCCACCGCTACTGGTTCTACGAGATCTCGGATCAGGCGCAGGCCAGAGCCTTGTTCAGCATGACCCGCGAGCACCTCGGCACCGAGCGCGTTTACAGCGAGTTGCGCGAGGAGATCCAGGACATGAGTCAGTACCTCGACAGCGACAGCCTGCGCCGGCAGGCCAACACGGTGGTCCGCCTGACCGTCGTCACCACCGCCGGGCTGATCGCGACGATCAGCACGGGCTTTCTCGGCATGAATCTGATCGACGCCGCGCAGGAGCCCTTGAGCGTCCGGCTCGTCTTTTTCGTGCTGGTGTTCGTGCCTTCGGCGCTGCTCACCGGCTTCGCGATCGTCAAGTCGAAGGCCCTGTCGGACTTCCTCGAGGCGTTGTCCGACGAACGCCTGTCGCACCGCGAAAAACTCGCTCCGCTGATCGCCATCTGGCGAAAGAGGCGCCCTCCCAACGCGGGTTGAGGGCAGCGCTTGCCCGGCACGGCGGCAGTTCTGTGGCCGTTCAGGCGCGCTGGGCGTCGGCCAGCGAGGTCGCGAATTCGTGCAGGTAGCTCTCCAGGCTACCCGGAGTGCCGCAGACGAACAAGCTGTCGTCCGGCTGCACCACGAACGCCTCATCGAACTCGACGATCACGCTCTCGCCACGTTCGACCGCCACCACCGCGGCCCCCGTCCGCTCGCGCACCCGGTCGCGCCACGGATGTCCCCAGGCCAGCCCACCGGCGGCGACCCGGATGAACTTGAGGCGATGTTGAACGGCGACCGCCTGTTCGCCGCGCAGGTGATAGGCCAGGATCTGCCCGGCGACCTGGCCGACCGACAGCGCAAAATCGGCGCCGGCCTGGTACAGGCGCGGGATATTCGGCGCCCGATTGGCGCGCACGATCAGCGGCACCTCCGGTGCGTGATCGCGCACCACGGCCGTGGCGAAAACCCCTTCGCTGTCGTTGCTCAAAGCCAGCACCACCGCGCTCGCCGAGCGCACGCTGGCGCGCTGCATGGTCGCGTGTTCGAGCACGTTACCGACGATGTCCACACCGGGAAGCGCTTCCTGATCGATGACGATGGTCGTTTCACCGGCATCGTTGAGCATCTCGACCACCTTGCTGCCGACGGTGCCGCAACCGGCGAGCACGATCGGGCCGCTACGGCGGATCGGAATGGCCAGACGCTCCACTTTCGCGAGGTTGGCGTGGGCGCCGGCAACGACCAGAATGGCGCCCGCCTGGATGCGCGTATCGGGCCCGGTCGCGGTAGTAAAGGTCCCGCACACCCACTGCCCGATCACCGTCACGCCGTGACGAAAACGTAAGCGCAGGTCGCCGAGCCGCTGTCCGGCGAGTGGACTGCTTGCGCGCACCCGGAATTCGGCCAGACCGACGAGGCTGCCGAGCAGGTGCATTCCCTCGGCAGGCGGGCTGATGCGCGTGCTGGCGCGCGCGGCGAGCGCCGCCGCGAGCACGTGCGAGGGCGTAAACACCTCGGAAGCACCAACCTGCAGCATCGGCGGCCGGTACAGGGGATCGTCGGCCAACGCATAGATCGGCCCTGTAAAGCCCTGCTCGCGGGCGATCAGAATGCATATCGCATTGGCATGGTCGTCGGCGTTGGCGACCACGGCGCGCGCGCTCTCGACACCTGCGAGGACGTCCGGCTGTTCGTCGAGCTTGCCGAAAACGACCTCGTAACCGCGGGTGCGCAGGTTACGGGCGAGTTCCATGTCCTCCTCAAAAATGACGAAAGCGGCGGCCAGCCGCTGAAACTCGTCGACCAGTGATTCGATCGCCGGCCCGTAGCGATAGAACAGCACGCGCCCGCTCATCTCCGGCAGCACGTGCGGCAGCCTGACTTCGAAGCGTTCCTCGATGTACGGCATCACATAGAAGGGGAAGATCAGCACCAGGAAGAACATCCCGACGAACTGCGTCAGGATCACGAAGACGATCATCAGCGGATGGCTCCACGGCGCGTAGGCACCGTAGCCGGTGGTGGTCAGCGTCTCCGAGGCCCATTCGAGACTCGACCAGAAGCCCATCGGCTTGCCCTCGAGATACTCCGAGGCGACCATGAAGACCGTGCCGAAGAGGACGACCGCCGTCGGCATGCTGAACAGCAGGCCAATCAGACGCCACGTCGATCGCTGCAAACCCGGAGTCGTTCTTCTCATCTTCGCAAACCGGCTGGCCGGGTGTCTCCCCCGCGAATACCCAGTATCCGCGCCCCTGCCATGGTCGTCAATTCGTGGCGGCAAGAGACTCGGCGAGACGCCGTGCCGGCAGGTGCTTCGCCCGGCGCACGAGAGTAGACTGTAGCGTCGGAGTCACACCGCCGGCTCGCTGACCTCGCCGCGCCGGCTTGCGCAAGAGGTCGGGACGGTCTGGCCGGAGTCGGCGGGACGTACCGCGTCACCCAGCGGAGCCGCGCGCTGTCGCGCGATCAGCTCGACACCCGATTTGCGTTCAGGAGGTTCAGCGCTTGCGTATCCATTCCCTGAGTGCCGAGCAGGCGCTGGCCAGCCTGAACAGCTCGGCCGCCGGCCTCGACGCGACCGAGGCGGCGCGCCGACTGGCCGAGTACGGCGCGAACCATCTCGAAGAAGTCGAGCGCCAGCACCTGCTGCTGCGCTTTGCGCAGGAATTCACCCACTTCTTCGCCATCATCCTGTGGATCGGCGCCCTCCTCGCATTCGTCGCCGAGCACTTCGACCCCGGCCAGGGAATGGCGCGCCTCGGCGTCGCCATCGTCGGCGTCGTCGTCATCAACGGCATTTTCTCGTTCTGGCAGGAGTACAAGGCCGAGCGCGCGGTCGAGGCGCTGCGCCAGTTGCTACCGCAGAAGGTGAAGGCGCTGCGCGCCGGCGAGATCGTCGGCCTTCTCGCCAGCGAACTCGTTCCCGGCGACATCGTGCTGCTCGAAGAGGGTGACTTGGTTCCGGCCGACTGCCGGCTGACCGAGGTTTTCGGTCTGCGCGTCAATCTGTCTACGGTCACCGGCGAGTCGCTGGCGAAGGCGCGCACCGCCGAGCCGAGCAGCGAGGAGTCGCCCTTGCAGGCCAGGAACGTCGTCCTCGCTGGCACCTCTGTCGTCTCCGGGCAGGGGCGCGGCGTCGTCTACGCCACCGGCATGCGTACCGAGTTTGGCCGCATCGCCCACCTGACGCAGACCGCCGGCGAAACGGTCTCACCGCTGCAGCGCGAGATCGCGCGTCTTTCGCGCATCGTCGCCGGCCTGGCGACCGGCATGGGCGTCCTGCTGTTCTTCGCCGGTCAGGCAATGGGGCTGCCAACCTGGGAGAACCTGCTGTTCGCGATCGGCATCATCGTCGCCAATGTCCCGGAAGGACTGCTGCCGACGGTGACCTTGTCGCTGGCCATGGCGACGCAGCGAATGGCCAGGCGCAACGCGCTGGTGCGCCACTTGCCGGCGGTCGAGGCGCTCGGTTCGACGACGGTGATCTGCAGCGACAAGACCGGCACGCTGACGCAGAACCGGATGTCGGTGCAGCGACTGTGGATAGGCGGCGCCTTCATGCCACGCAGCGACTTGCCGACGCGCGCGCACGTGCTGCAGGAGCATCGCCAACTGTTCATCAATGCCGCGCTGTGCCACAACCTGAAGGCGGTCGAAGAAGCCGGACGGCAGGCGCAACTCGGCGATCCGATGGAGATTGCCCTGGCCGAGATCGGCCGCGAGATCGCCGGCGACCTGGCCGCCTTTTCCCGCATCGACGAGATCCCCTTCGACACCGACCGCAAGCGCATGTCGGTGCTCGCCGAAACGCCAGACGGACGCATGCTCTACTGCAAAGGGGCGCTCGAAAGCGTGCTCACGAGCTGCCGTTTCATCCACCTCGATGCCGGCCTGGCACCGCTCGATCCCGCCGCCCGCACACGCCTGCTGGCCGCACAGGACGAGATGGCCGGCGCCGGCCTGCGTGTCCTGGCGTTCGCGCATCGCGCCGTCGACGAGGCGGGATCGCCCGGCGACGAACAGGACATGATCCTCGCCGGGCTGATCGGCCTCGAAGACCCACCCCGCGCCGAGGTTCCGGACGCGATCGCGCGTTGCCATGCCGCCGGCATCCGGATCATCATGGTCACCGGCGACCACCCGCGCACCGGCGTCGCGATCGCCCGTCAGATCGGCCTGCTCCGGAGCGAGCAGCCGCTGGTGGTCGATGGCGAGCAACTGCGTCTGATGTCGCCAACGCAATTGCAACTGGCGCTCGATGCGCCCGAGATCCTCTTCGCCCGCGTCGCCGCCGAGCAGAAGATGCGCATCGTCGAGGCGCTGAAAAAGAAGGGCGAGATCGTTGCCGTCACCGGCGACGGCGTCAATGATGCGCCGGCGTTGAAAACCGCCGACATCGGCATTGCCATGGGGATCAGCGGTACCGACGTGGCCAAGGAAGCAGCCGACCTCATCCTGCTCGACGACAACTTCGCCAGCATCGTCGCGGCGATCGAGGAGGGGCGCGCCGTGTTCGAGAACATCCGCAAGTTCCTCACCTACATCCTCAGCTCGAACATTCCCGAGCTTGTCCCCTATCTCGCCTTCGTCCTCTTCCGCATCCCGCTGCCACTGACCATCATCCAGATCCTGGCGGTAGACCTCGGCACCGACATGCTGCCGGCGCTGGCGCTCGGCGCCGAGAAGCCCGATCCCGCGGTGATGCAGCGGCCGCCGCGGGCGCCCAACGAGCGGCTCCTGTCATGGGGCCTGATCGCGCGCGCCTACCTGTTCCTCGGCGTCCTCGAAGCGGCGGCGGCCATGCTTGCCTTCTTCTTCGTCCTCGACGCTGCCGGCTGGCACTACGGCCAGTTGCTCGACCGCTTCGACCCGGTCTACCTGCAGGCGACCTCCGCCTGTCTGGCGACGATCGTCGTGATGCAGGTGATCAACGTCTTTCTCTGCCGCCATCCGCGCCGCTCCCTGCTTGCCTGCGGCTTCGGCGGCAATGGCTACCTGTGGCTGGGCATCGTCGCCGAGCTGGCGGTCATCGTCTTGATCCTGTATACCCCGTCCGGCAACTGGCTGTTCGGCACCGCCGCGATCGGCGGCACTACCTGGCTGCTGGCGATCGCCTGTGCGGCGCTGATGTGCGTGCTCGAAGAACTGCGCAAGCTGTCGATTCGGCAGACCAGGGGGGCCTGAGCGATGCCCCGGACACGCCCACTGCTGATAGACGCCCTGCTCGACCCGGCACGCTATCCCGATCGGGCGGCTCAGGTCGAACTCGTCGAGACGCACGCCTCATGGCTGCTGCTGGCCGGCGAGTTCGCCTACAAGATCAAGAAGCCGCTCACCCTGCCCTTCCTCGACTACGGCACACTCGACAAGCGCCACGCCTGCTGCGCGGCCGAGTTGCGTCTGAACCGTCGCTTTGCGCCCGACATTTACCTCGCCGTGGTGCCGATCACCGGTCGTCCTGACGAGCCACAGTTCGCCGGCAGCGGCACCATCATCGAATACGCGCTGAAGATGCGCCGCTTCGCCGAAGCGGGGCGGCTCGACCATGTCTGCGCGCGCGGCGAGCTGCGGCCACAACAGATCTCCGATCTCGCCACCACTGTCGCGAATTTCCACGCACAGGCCGCAAGCGCGCCACCGGCCAGCGCTTTCGGTCAGCCCCCGCACGTACTGGCGCAGGCTCTCGAGAACTTCGGCGAACTGCAAACGCTGTTGCCGACCGACGCGGAACAGGAACGACTGGCACGACTGGCCGCCTGGACACAGGCCGAATTCGACCGTCTGGCTCCCCGCTGGGTCGCCCGCAAGGCTGGCGGGCGAATCCGCGAGTGTCACGGCGACCTGCACCTCGGCAATCTCGTTCTCATCGACGGCCGCGTGACGCTCTTCGACTGCATCGAGTTCAGCGAAGATCTGCGCTGGATCGACGTCGCCAGCGAGCTCGCCTTCACCTACATCGACCTGCTCGACCAGCGTCAGCCGGGCCTGGCCGGCTGGTTGATCAACGAATGGCTGAGCTGCAGCGGTGACTACGACGCGGCACCGGTGCTGCGCTTCTACGCCGTCTATCGCGCGCTGGTCCGCGCCAAGGTCGCGGCGATCCGGGCAGCCCAGGCCGGCGACGATCCCGGCCAGGCACGCGCCTACCTCGCGCTCGCCGATCGACTGGTGAGCCCACAGCCAGCACGCTTGATCATCACGCACGGGCTTGCCGGCTGCGGCAAGAGCCGCGCCGCACGGCGAATGCTGCTGAGCGATCCCACGGCAACGACGCTCTGCCTGCGCTCGGACGTCGAGCGCAAGCGTCTGTGCGGTCTCGCACCGGCCAGCGGCAGCGGTTCGCCGCTCGACGGCGGCATCTACACCAAAGACATCAGCGAACTCACCTACCAGCGGCTGTACGCCCTCGCGCAGATCTTGCTCGCCGCCGGTTGGTCGGTAGTCGTCGACGCCGCCTTCCTCGAACGCTGCCGCCGCGAAGCGTTTCGGGCTCTCGCCGAAGACGCCGGCCTTGCTTTCTCCATCCTCGCGCCACAGGCCACGCCGGCACAGCTGCGCGCCCGCATCCGCCACCGCCTGGCGAAAGGCCGCGACGCGTCGGAAGCGACACTGGCGGTCCTCAAACAACAAATGCACCGCGTGGAAGCGCTGAGCCCCGCCGAACTCGATCTCCTGCTCTAGCCAGACTGGCCATCTGCCGCGCGCTGGACTCTTGGCGGATCCGGCGAGCGAACCGGCTACGCGCCTGCGCAGTGTCGGAGAAATTTACAGACCGCCTTTCCAGGTTCCTGCCGACCGTTCATAACACTATGATTTTTATTTGAAACATGCTGCTCAGGGAATGGGGCATGGATATTGCTTCCTGCGATGCTGTATACCGTGGTTTCGGGCAGGATGAGGAAAAGGCCGTCGCCGCTGGCCGCTGGTTTCTGTTTCAGATGACGATCGCTCCTGTGCCCGCCGTGTCCGCTACCCGAGCCACGGCCTCAGGACAACGCCGCAAAGACCGCGCCAAGGCGGTTTATCAGGTAAAATCGACTTTGGCTTCGGCACAGCGCGGACTGTCGCGTCGTGTTCAGAGTGAGGAGCACCATGAATATTCTCAATAGCTGGAAGACTCTTGAACTGAGTACCCGTGAAGGGGAAGTACTGCTCTGCATCGAAGGGCGCGTGTACGGGAGCAATCCACGCTTCCCCTCTTCGTCGCATATCAGGACGTCACCGATCACCGCTTACAGGTTCGAGTCCAACGCGATGGTGGTAATGACCAAAC
>Ga0209460_1000792_pt1 | contig 23989 bp, 13 predicted proteins | sample EBPBio132013_DNA_FD_185868 | JGI IMG/M metagenome (GOLD analysis project Ga0209460, IMG submission 185868) | Wastewater treatment Type I Accumulibacter community from EBPR Bioreactor in Madison, WI, USA - Reactor 2_5/13/2013_ DNA (SPAdes)... | ecosystem: Engineered > Bioreactor > EBPR >... | reverse complement strand
TACGATGGCAACGGTAATTGCCTCACAGGCTTTGATTTCAGGTGCTTACAGTCTCACCCAGCAGGCTATCGGACTTGGATACTTCCCGCGGATGCAAATCACCCACACGAGTCACGATGTTCACGGTCAGATTTATATGCCGGCGGTAAACTGGCTGCTCATGGTCGGATGTATTGGTTTGGTTCTCGGGTTTAAATCATCGTCAAATCTGGCAGCGGCCTATGGGTTAACCGTTACTGCAACAATGGGAATTACCACTATCGGATTTTACCTGGTCGGAACCAAAGTCTGGAACTGGAATCCGTTCTGGATGGCACCGTTGTGTGGTGGATTTCTGGTTCTTGATATGGGATTTTTTACTGCCAACACACTCAAGTTTCTGGAAGGCGGTTACGTTCCGGTTATTATCGGACTCACCATTTATTCCGTCATGTGGATCTGGAACTGGGGAAAAGGAAAGCTGGGAGAAGTTTACCGGCAAACAACCCTGACTCTCGGCGATTTACTTTCCTTGAAAGGAATTGAGTGGAAAGACCGGATTCCATCGAAAATCAGTTTTTTTACTCCGACTGCCGTCACCGATGAAAATAGTTTTGTTTCGCTGACGCTTCAAACCTTCATGACCCGGTATCATTCCCTGCCGGCGGCAATGGCTTTTATCACCGTAAAAATCAGTCACAAACCCATCTGGAATGGTGAACGTGTCATTCGGTATGAGTTGCCTGAAGATATGGTTTCTCTTGTCATCAAATACGGCTATATGGAAGACATCCGGTTGGGCGAAATTCTTGAGGAACAGGGAATAAGAGGTAATATTCTGGTTGGTGATCATGAAATTGTGGCCGACCAGAGTTCCTGGTTTCATGATCTGAAGGTCAGACTTTTCAGAAATCTATTAAGACAAGCCTTTCCGACTTACCGTTACTTTGGTCTCAAAGGTCACACCAAAATTATCAGGGAAATTATGCCCGTTAAAATCACCAATCATAGTGCTTATCTGATGGATGTGGAATAAGTAGTAGGTCGAGCGAAGCGAAGATCCAGAATGCTTTCGGGATAGTAGGTAGTAGGGTTTTGTAACTCCGACCTCCCGGTTGGAGGTTTTTTTATTGTTTTATTTATTAATAATTAATAAATTAGTTTTTTTAAAAGAATAAATTGAAAATCCTATGAAAACTTACCCTTCAGGTCTTGTAATTTTAATGCCGATTCTGGCCTCATTTTTCCTTGCCGGATGCCCGAAGGAGGAAGATGAAGACCCTCAATTATCTCCATATTACCACAGTGCAGCAGCTGAAATTGATATTGCAACTACCACTCAGTTTGTGGTAGCCAGTAATTCAGCAGGGACCATTTCAGTTTCTTCAAAAACTCCCGATAATCTCCTGAATGCTTTTCTATACAAAACAATTTGGGCAGAAACTCAGAATGACGCCAATCTGCATTTTAAGGATATCGCATTTTCCAGTTTGGTTTCTCCAGATTCAGTGAAATTTGTAGTTAATGCACCGGCAAGTTCATCTGCGATCAGGTTTATTGGAAACTTAACCTTACATGTACCGGGTAATTTAGTTCCTGTTTTCAGATCTCCAAATAAAGGTGTGATCACAGCTAATCTTTCCTCAACAGTTCTTGTTTATGGTTCAGAAGGTAAAATTGACATCACTAAGCACAACGGTTCGGTTGATCTGAAAACGTCAAATGGGGATATTTCAGTTGGATTCGTTTTTTTAAGGAATGGCGGATTCTGCAGATGTTACTCGGGAAATGGGAATATTACCATTGAAATTCCAAAATCTGTTTCAGCAACTCTTTCAGCAAAGACGGGCAATGGAACTGTTTCTTATTCCAATCTCACCATTTCTAATAAAGTTGAATCACCGGGCATTCTTACCGGTAACCTTGCAATTGGATCCGGTGAAATTCATCTCGAAACTAAAAAGGGAAATATTACAATCAAAGGGATTTAAGGGAAGGATGATGGGGTGATTACCCCCATAAACCGTACCTCGTACAGCGTCCCTTCACAGTTTCCCGTTCATTTTTCCGGCATAACCTGTCATTTCTAGATATCCTTTTCCTGTGACAGGTTTTCCGTTGAGTTTACCTTTTACTGAAATGGCGCCTTCCCAATACGTCACTCCGGTTTCTTTCATCACCAATTCCTGATTGTCCATCCAGGGTGTAATCTGAAATTGGTTCTCACCCGATTTTATTTCCCACTCGACCGGATAAACACCTTTGCTCTCTTTGGATGTCCAGGTTCTTCCTGGAAGAAATGATATTGTTTTTGGGTCCAATGCAGAAACTTTTCCGTCCGGAGAAATTAAGCTTCCCGACACAAATTGCGGATTCCCACGAACCTGAAAAGCCATCACTTTCCATCCGTTATCCAAAGACAAAGTCACCCAATCCCAACCGGACTGAAAAGGGGACAAAGCGTTTGAGCTGAATTCATGATCCATCCACGCCGAAACTGATTTTACCGGAACCGGTTTTCCCTTAATTTCAAGTGAGCCACTTCCCAAAAGATTGACGACCGAATAATAATGGGAAGCATTTCCCGGCTCTTTACTTTTCGGACTGTATCCGTTTACACCATGCAATACCGGCGAAAGGGCTGATTCCAGATCAAATGAAAAAGAAAAGTCAGTTCCGTGAAAAGAAAGATTGTGACGGTTCCCTGATATTTTAAGATGACTTCCTTCAACGTTCAGAGACGAATCTGCCGGATTGATTCCTGCACTTCCCGGAAATTCCCGCTGAAGGATTTCTGCATATTGAAAAGTTTTGCCGGACAAATCAGTTACCGCTGAATGGAGCAAATACAAAACCGGCGGACGGTTTGGAACACCGGGCGGGGCCGGTTCAACTTTAAAAATGGTGAATTGAAATCCGTATTGATTTCCAGATTGAGCTTCAACATGTCCGGTATAATACCACCACTCCGTCCGGAAACCGGCATGAGGAAAATGATCTTTTGGGAAGCTGAGTTGATACTCAGGTGAGGCAACCCGGTAAATTTGGGAAAATGCCGGCAGGAAAGTGAAAAGTATTAAGATCAGCAGGGAATTGAATTTCATAGAACTTATGGTTAATTTTTTGGATGGTCACAAATCACGGGTTACGGGTTACGGGTTTCTGGCTGTAAGCCGTACGTAGTAAGCTGTACGAATTGAATTGCCCAGCTTAAACCTTAAGCCTTATACCTTACGCCTTACCCAAAACCCCAAAATGGAAAATAAAACTCCTGAAATGAACAGAATTTTCGAAATGAAATCAACCTTGGTCTTTTTCAAATGACAAATCGTTCATTTCTATGGTTTATTGGCTTTTTCAGTATCCTGATTGTGTTCTACTGGTTATTCGATTACGCAAATTCCAAACAGCATCTAACGGCTGCTTTGGTTGAAAAAACACTCAGCATTCACCGTCTGATTGGTCCTGAACTCGAATTCTCAGCAAAAATCCGTGAAGAGTTTATGGATGAACGGCGCACTAGAATTGAAGGGTCGGCTGATATAATTAGCCAAATGGTTTTAAATGGTAGACTTTCAGATAAAGCTCTTGACCGGATTTCAGAAATAAATCACTTTTCCCACATTTTTATCTGGAACCAGAATAAAAAACTGATTCATTTTCACCAATCTTCAGATTATGAATTTCCCGATTCACTCAATGCCGCCATTTTGTCGCAAGCCAACGACCTGATTGAAAAAAACAATTCCGGATTTATTGAATTGTTCAATGTGGTTGACACAAACCTTGTTTTTCTTGGTTACACAGGTGTTCTGAGTGGTTTTCAGCGGATATTGATTTTGTCTGATGCCCGGTACAGGGAAAATCTACTCAGGAATCTGGGGTTTCAACGGTTGATTGAAAATTTTTCAAATGATCAGGCTGTTTCCTTTATCCGGGTTAATGACGGCCTCAGTGATATTGCTGGTTTTGGAACTGAAACTCAGGGGGTTTTAATAAAAAATCTATCTGTCTATTCTCCAGTCGGATATTCGCTTTGGATAAGTAATGACTCCACCGGGAATTGGTTGATTAAAAGTAAAGAGCAGGTCAGTGTTGGTGATAAAACACTTACCATTTTTACCGGGATTGTTGCAAACGAATTGGGTGATCTTCCCAGTCTGGTTTTAATTAAAGGTGTATCCACACTTTTAGGTGCCTGGTTAATCATGGGGCTGGGTTTGCTGTACTTCGAATCCAGAAAAAAATACTTTTCCACCATTGATGAAAGGGAATTCATCCGCCATCAATCTGAATCTATGATTGAAGGGTTGCCAGAAGGACTTCTTGTTTTGTCGGATGCCAGCAAGGTTCTCGTGGTCAACAGAAAAATTGAATTGTGGTTTTCGGTTAAAAGGAAAGACATTTTTGGGAAAACAGTTTCCGAATTTCCCGACCATCTTAAAAAAGTAATCAGTTCAATGGAAATCAATAATCTAACCAATTTCCAGATTCCTGATTCACCGGGGTTTGACCGGGAACTCGTGGTTTCACGAACTTTTTACCCGGGGAACCCCGCCTTTTATGTGTTTATTTTTACTGATGTTACTGATTTTCAGAAACTACAGACAGAAATGGATAACCGGAAACGACTTTCTGAGCTGGGTACACTTTCTGCCGGACTCGCACATGAAATCAGGAATCCCATCAATACACTCGGGCTTATTTTGCAGCGGATCAGAGCCGAAAATGAAAATCTGAATCCGGATGTACAACCCATGCTCAGTGCTGGACTTTCTGAAATTAATCGAATCAACCGCCTGATCGAGGAAATTCTGACATTTGCCCGTTCACGGGCGTCAGCAAAAGTACAACTTGGAATTGACGACCTGATTTCCCGTCTGAAGAATCGGTTGGAGGTTCAAATAAGGGAAACCGGTGTAATTTTTGAAACTGATTTATCACAAACCAGTTTATCTGTTTTTACCGATCCGCTTAAATTGCTTCAGATTCTTGAAAACCTGATTCTGAATGCCGTCACGGTTTCTTCACCCGGTAGTTTGGTTGCGTTAAGAGTCAGATCAGATGAAAAAATAGTGAAGTTTTACATTTGTGACTCCGGCCCCGGTATCCCCAAAGAAAACCGGGATCAGATTTTTTATCCTTTTTTTACAACCCGGCAAGACGGCACCGGGCTTGGCTTGTTTCTCGTCAACCAATATGCCAATCAGACCGGAATAAAAGTCAGCCTGACTTCAGTTCTGGGAAAAGGAACGATTTTTACACTGACTTTACGAAAACAAGAGCATTGAAATGAAACTTCTTTTGGTGGATGATGAAGTTGCCCAAAGGCAAATTCTGGCCGGATTTTTACGGAAACAGCAACTCGACATAGTTGAGTGCAGTTCTGGTGAAGAAGCACTTGCTGCTATTCCCGGTTTTCGTCCGCACCTGGTTTGTACCGATTACCGCATGCGGGGGATGAACGGATTTGATCTGCTGAAAAAAATCAAACAATCCTGGCCTGAAACCGATGTTCTGGTTATTACAGCTTTCGGCAATATCGAGGATGCAGTTGCCTGCATCAGGGCAGGAGCCTATCATTATGTGAGTAAGCCAGTCAATCTGGATGAACTTGTCCACCTGATCAGGCAAATCCAATCAAAGCGCAAGACTGATCATGAAATTCAGATTTTCAAGGATCATCTTCAGGCCGCTGAATTTTCTGAAGGCATCATCGGTAACTCACCATCCATGAAAAAAGTTATGGAAATGGCCGGAAAAGTTGCACCAACTGCAACTTCACTTCTGATCAGAGGAGAAACCGGAACCGGAAAAGGACAACTTGCCAACTGGATTCACTCCCATTCCCAGCGAAAAACAGGTCGTTTTGTAGCCGTAAATTGTGGTGCTTTACCCGAAAACCTGATTGAATCTGAACTTTTCGGGCATGAAAAGGGAGCTTTTACCAGTGCTGACCGCATGCGGACGGGTAAGTTTGAGTTTGCGGATGGCGGCACTTTATTTCTTGATGAGATTGGTGATTTACCGGCGCTGGCTCAGGTTAAGCTGTTACGGGTTCTACAGGAAAAAGTCATCGAGCGGGTTGGTGGCAATCAACTGATTCCCGTTGACGTCAGAATCATTGCTGCAACCCACCAGAACCTTGAGCAGCTTATTCAAGCCGGAAAGTTCAGAGAGGATCTCTACTACCGTTTGAATGTCATCAGTTTGGAGTTACCACCACTAAGGAACCGTCAGGAAGATATTGAACTGCTTACCGGAAGTTTCCTGAAAAAATTTGCGGCTGAATACCGGAAGCCACTGCCGGTATTGTCATCTGCTGCACTTGGGATTTTACAAAATTATGAATTTCCGGGTAACATCAGAGAACTCGAAAACCTGATTCAGCGGGCTGTGTTGCTTTCTGAAGGTGATCAACTTCAGCCCTCAGATCTTCCGGTTGCCGGTTCGGTAAAATTCAATGAGCCGGTTTTTACCCAGGATGATTTTTCCCTGAACCAGCAGGTTCAGCTTCTTGAAATGTCTCTGATTACCCGTGCTTTGGAAAAAACAAATGGCAACCAGATTCAGGCTTCAAAACTGCTCGGACTTTCAGAACGAAACCTTCGCTTCAAACTTGAAAAATACCATCTTAGAAAAGATCAGAAATAACTGATCCTCCCGTTTCCCCGTCATATCTGCCGTATTTAAGCTTCTAATTCGTCAGATATGACGAATTAGAAGCTTTCCAACCTTCCAGTTTTTACCCATTTTATAAATTAAATTCATTGTATATCTCATAATTACAATGATTTATCGACTTATTTGGTTGAATTGATTTTTGGCGGATTTTTATGGCACATCTTTTTCTTTGGGAATAGCAGTCGAACCCTGACTTTGAAGAAATAAAATTAGGGTGATAGGTGATGAAAAATTTTCTCAGTCTTGTGGTTTTACTTCTGGTTTCAACGCCATTGACCTACAGCCAAACGCAATCGGCCGGCAAGAAAAAGACCGAGCCTAAAAAAGTTGAAATGAAGAAGGCAGAAATTCCTGCTGTAAAAGCGGAAAAGGCAGAAGCAAAACTGGATACAAAAGTCCCAAAAGTCGGGAAAAAATTGGTGACCAGGGCAAAAGCAAAAGCTGAGAAATAGTCCGCAAAAATTATGAAAGCAGAACCCACTGTCCTGGAAACGGGATGGTATTCTGAATAGAAAAAGCCGGGTCCGGGTTCCCCCGGCTTTTTCGCTTTATAGAGAAATTGGTGACAGGTGGTAAGAAAAAATCGGTCACTTTTTTTTGACTCCGGAGCCTGAGGCTCTCGAAGGCACCGGAAAGATGAGGTCACTTCGAGAGCCTCAGTGACCTCATCTTTCCCGATCCTGACCATTAACCTTAAGCCTTTTGCCTCCCATCCCCTGCCATATCCCACTCAACTGCGACTCAAAGAAACTTTTTTCCTGAATTTTGCATTGAGGTGAGTTGGAATCAACCCCATAAACTAATTTGAAATTTGTCAGCCACCGCAACAATCGGTGGATTGATCGAAAAGTTAACCGATTTATAAAGTGTAATCAGATGTCTTTTATCCAAAATAAAACAGCTCAGATCGTGAATTCAGGTCAGTTTAGGTATTTTATCCTGACGCTGATCATCATTTCAGGCATTATAGTTGGTCTTGAAACCTATCCGACAGTTTATAACCAGTTTGCTCATATCTTTTTTGTGGTCGATCAGATCATTATTTACATTTTTCTGGCTGAACTCATTTTGAAGTTGCTTTCACATGGATCGAAACCATGGGTTTATTTCCAGGATCCCTGGAATGTTTTTGATTTCATCGTTATTGCAGTTTGCTTTATTCCCAATATTGATACTCATTTTGTAACCGTTCTGCGGCTGGCCCGGATCCTTAGGGTTTTCAGAATTATTTCAATTTTACCCAAACTTCAGTTGCTGGTCAATGCACTCCTGAAAAGTATTCCTTCAATGGGTTATGTTTTTGTTCTGTTATTCCTTGTTTTTTATATCTATGCCGTCATTGGCAGTTTTATTTTTGGAAAAAATGATCCGGTACATTTTGGATCACTTCATGCTTCCATGATTACACTTTTCAAGGTTTTAACTCTTGAGGGTTGGACGGATATCATGAATATCCAGCTTTTTGGTACTGCGAATCCGACGTCTGAATACCTGATGAAACCCGGTTCATTTGCATCAATGGCTTATTTTGTGTCATTTATTGTTTTTGGTGCAATGATTATTATGAACCTGTTCATCGGTGTGATTATGAACAGTATGCAGGAAAGTCAGGATGACCTTAAAAAAATGCTGATGAAAAACCAAAAGCCAGATTCAGATGGTCAGGCTTTACTGAAGGAACTGGAAAATAAAATCGATGAACTGAAGCTGGATATTCAAAAAATAAGCAAGTCCTTGAAATAAGGATTTGCTTGTAACTCTGTATTTCCCACCAGCTAACCCTTCGACTTCCATTTCATTCTTCGATACATCCCGATCCCGATTCTCGGGATGGGATACTCAGAATGACAAGCCCGGGGATCGCAGCCAACAGCTATTTCCCATTTAACCTTGATCCTTAAACCTTTAACCTTTTACCTCCTTTACTTACCCCTGCCTTTTTCTTATTTTTCCCGCAGATCAAAATCAAATTTCAATTCTATGCTGTATTCAAGAAAACTTGCCTTTATCAAACGGCTTTTCGGTTACCACGAAACGGTCGGACTCCGTTTTTCTCTGATTTCCACTTTTTTTAAATTTTTTCTGCGGTACAATAAAAACGTACCCTGGGCCGTTCATTATACATCCACAGTCGGGAATCCTGAAAATATCAAACGTGGGAAACACGTCTTCCCCGGCGATTCACCCGGCATGTACATCAATTCGAAGAACGGCATTGAAATTGGTGATTATTCCAATCTTGGTCCGAATGCCGGACTCATTTCTGCCAATCATGATTCCATTGACCTGACGATTCATCTGAAGGGAAAACCAATCAAAATCGGCAAATTCTGCTGGGTTGGGATGGGTGCAATCATTCTTCCTGAAGTGGAACTGGGTGATTTTACTTTGGTGGCTGCCGGTGCCATTGTAACCAAATCATTTCCTGACGGATATTGTATCATTGGCGGAAATCCAGCAAAATTTATCAAATCCCTCGATAAAGAAGCCTGTCTTGCCCATCAGAAACTTGTTGAATCAGGGCAGCACCCTGTCTTCCCGGGTTTAAATGATCCAGAATAAGGCCTGACGGTGGTTTATCCTCTTCTCATCAGAACGTTCCGGCTGACGTTGTCGAAAACATTTCCAACGCTGGCGGTTCTCTTTACCGGAATTCTGTTTTCCCATCAGCTGGACCCTTCGGTTTACGGACATTATCTCACCATCTGGGTAACGGCCGGAGTTGGTACCCTGATCAGCGTCTGGGGATTTCCATCCATCATTCTTGCCTTCGGTACCCGTCTTTCTGAATCAGTTAGCCGGCGGATTTCACTTCACGCCATTTTGCTCACAGCCGTGTTGTCACCGGTTTTTGCCGGAATGATGGGTTTTCTTGATCCATCCTGGCAAGTTTCCATGCTTGCTCTTCTTTCCATTTTCTTTTTCTCTCAATCGTTGTTTTATATTCAGGAATCCTGGATGATCAGCCGGAAAGGGGAAACCTTTCTTCAGTGGCTGAATACGGGTTATGCTGTTTTATTTTTCGGAATCCACTGGGTTGTACTTCAAACCGGATTCGATCTGTTTAACCTGATTGCTTCGCTGACAGTTCTGTCGGTTGCCCGGAATGCCATTTTATTTTCCGCCCGGAAAAAACAGGAGGAAGTCATTACAGAAGAAATTCCCATTTATCAGCACTGGTTGATGTTTGGGTTGAATGATTCCTTCCAGATTCTTTCCCGCTGGCTTGATAAACTCGTTATTCTGGCGATTGCCATCCCGGCTGATTTTGCTGTTTATTACAACGGAACCTTTGAAATTCCGTTTGTGGGGCTGGTGATGAATGCGGTTGCGGCAGTTCTGACTTCGGTCATGGCCGAAAAAATCAAAGCAAATTTTCAGGCTCCGGCGATCATTTTCAGGGCATCGACGGCGTTGATGTCGGGACTCATTTTCCCGGGCGTCTGGCTTTTGTTCACCAACCGGGAGTGGCTGGTTGTGACTCTGTTCAGTTCACAGTATGAAGCTTCAGTTCTGCTTTTTGGCATTTCCGTCTGGATGATGGTGTTCAGAATTGGTGCATTCAACACGTTGCTTCAGGTGAACGGACAAAGCAAAGAGCTTGTTACCGGCGCCATCATTGACAATGTTTTTGTGCTGCTGCCCATGTACCCGCTTTATCTTCTCTTCGGTCCGGCCGGACTTGCACTGGCGATCTTAATCGGCGGAACGGCTCAGGGTATTTATATTCTCGTAAAAGGATCAAAAAAAGCAGAAATGAAATTCACCGAAATTCTGAATTGGGGCAGACTGGGTTTCCGGTTTATGATCTCCGGACTTGTCATTGGCTTTTCAGGATGGATGCTTCTGTTTCTCGGATTTGAAAAACTGCCGGTTTTACTGATTACCGTTTTTCTGACGGGAGGTTTAAGTTTGTGGTGGCTGAGAAAAGATTTGTCGAGATACGGAGTGGGGCTGAGGACAATGGTTAATGGTAAATGATTAATGGTAAATTCAGGTTTAAGGCGTAAGGCTTCAGGTTTAAGGCTGAACAAATTCCCCTCCTTTTCAAGGAGGGGTGGCGAAGCCGGGGTGGTTTGTATTGGCCAAAGTTTTTGAAAAACAGCCCCATCACGGGCACTTCGACTCCGCTCAGTGACCGTGACTCCCATTGAAAAGGAGGGGAATTTACACCATTTACCATTCATCATTTAAAATTTAACATTCAAAATTCAAAATTATTTTTCCTGCCATTCAACCAGAGTCACTTTGTCGAACGGTTCATCCATGAACATTTTCCCGAGTTCTTTAAACCTGAAATTAAGGTCGGATACAAAATACTGAAACGCTTCTGTTCGTTTTGAAACCCTGAGCAGTTTGTGTTTTTCCAAAACTGATTTCACATCTTTTGCAACTTCTTCACCTGAGTCAACCAGCGTAATCGAAGAAAACACTTCCCGGTCAATTGCCGATTTTAAAAGCGGATAATGCGTGCATCCCAAAACAAGTGTATCAATCCGTTCATTTTCGAGTGGTTTCAGATATTCCCGGATAATCAGACTCGTTGCCGGATGGGTAAACCAGCCTTCTTCAACCAAAGGAACAAACAACGGTGCCGCCTGACTGAAAACCATCATATCGGCGTTCAGCTTGTGGATAGCTTTTTCATAAGCTTTTGAGTTTACAGTTCCAACCGTTCCGATCACACCGATTCGTTTGCTTTTGGTGTAGTTAACAGCAGCTTTTGCACCGGGATCGACAACACCGATAACCGGCAGATGAGTTGCTTTTTTAACAGCATCAAGTGCATGAGCTGTAGCTGTATTGCAGGCAATGACAATGAGTTTGACGCCCTGTGATTCGAGGAATTTAGTGATTTGCAGGGAATAATCAATGATGGTGGATTTTGATTTATTACCGTACGGAACCCGGCCGGTATCGCCAAAATAAACAATTCCTTCATTTGGAAGAAGACGTTTTATTTCCTTGACGACGGTGAGTCCGCCAATTCCGGAATCAAAAACGCCAATGGGCAGATCTGGATTGAGATGAGATAAAGTCATGGATGCAAAAGTAGGGAAAAATTACGAATAACGAATTGCGAATGGCGGATAACGAAACGAAGTTCTGCGAAGCAAATGGCGAATTAACCACCAGCCAATCACCGGGCACTTCGACTTGGTTCCTGAGCGGAGTCGAAGGACAGTGACCTGTGATTTTCAATTAACCATTAATAATTCACCATTAACCATTTGCCAGTCCCTTGTCCCTGGTCTCCCGTCACTGGCATTTATGTTCCCGTTTCAACAAAAGATTGAATGGCTTCTTTTAGCCGGGCGGTTGCATTCACCACTGAAGCGTCTTCACCAAAAAGGAGTCTGTTGATGTAAAATGTATCGTTTACGCCATCCACACGGGTGGCAATTTTGGCATGATGAATAGGTAACTTCAGTTCAGAGAACGTGCGGGTGATTTTGTACATCAGCCCGAGGGTATCGGGTGCATAAATATCCAAAATGACCACGTCACCAGAAAACTCCCAGGTAATTTCGGGTACAAAAACAGCCGATGATTTGAATTTTCTTTTCCATTTTTTACGGAAACGGTCAACAAGCGGCTCAACCGGCTGGTTCTGAATTAAAACGGATTGAAGCCGTTCAATAGCCTGCTGGCGTAAAATTTCAGTATCCGGCATTCCATCGGTTACCGGAAAAACCCGGAACCGGTCAATGCAAAGTCCGGCCGGAGAGGTGAAAACCCGGGCATCAAAAATGGACGTATCCAGACTGGAAATAATGCCGCAGAGTTTATAAAGAAGCCCGTCACGGTCATCACAGATGATGGTAATTTCAAGATAGCCGTCAAACGGAGTGACTTCAACTTCAAATTCATTGGTATTCTGACGGAAGCCGGCATGTTTGGCAATTTCCTCCGGTTTAAAAGTCAGCCAGTAATCGGTGTGGATATCGAATTCTTTGATGTGGGCCAGTACCTGCGGATCTGTCTCATGCCGTGTCAGTTCGGCAACTTTGGCGTGTTTCGATTCCTGAAGAATTTTTGCCGATGTGGTCACTGTTACTGACGTTATCGTTCTTCGGGTAATCCGGTATAATTCATCCAGCATCATACCTTTCCATTCTGTCCAGACATTTGGGTTGACGGCACTTAAGTCGGAATATGTGAGGCAGAAGAGGACGTCGAGATATTCCACATCCGGGAAAAGATCAATGAAGGATTGCAACGTATCAGGATCGTGATAATTCCGCCTGAAGGCCATTTGCTCCATGGTGAGATGCTGTTCAACCATAAAGCAAACAAGATCAATTTCTTCCTGATTAAATCCCCATCTCGACATGACCTGCTGGGTTACATCCATCCCGACAATTGAGTGATTGGCGATATCAAATCCTTTTCCGATATCGTGAAAAAGAATACTCAGAGAAAGCAACTCCGGGCGCTCGAGAACTTCACGCCAAACCCGGTAAACCGGTGGAAACCGGGTTTTACTCATTTCGAGCCGTTCAATGGCGACCAGTGTGTGATAATCTGCCGTGTAAGAGTGGTAAGCGTTTCGTTGGTACAACCCAACCAGATTGCCGTATTCCGGAATGAACCGGTTCAATACACCAAGTTCAAGCATGTTTTTAAGCGCATAGGATGCATGCGGAGCCAGCATGATTTTCCTGAATAAGTGCACAGCCCTCGGGTTTGCCTGAAATTCTTCGGTGATCAGTTCGTAAGATTGGATAATGGCGCCACGAAGCACATCAGAAAACCGGAAACCATATTCTGCCTGAAAATAAAACGCCATCATTTGCAGGTATGGTGCTTTCACAAATTCTTCGGTGATTGCTGATTCATACGAACTTCGTCCCCAGTGAATCCGGTTATTCCGGATCGCAAATCCGCCATCCAGCTGTTCATCGAGGTCAGATACCGGCGGACGGCAGAGTTCTTCGATTTGCTGAACAAAAGTTTTCGAAAGTCTGAAAATTTTACGGGCATGAAGGTAGAATTTCTTCATCAGCGCTTCACAGATTTCCTTGCTGAGTTCACCTTTATATCCCAGCATTTCTGCAACTTTAGGTTGTTGCGGAAACCCGAGCTGGTCGGTACTTCTTTCATCGACCAGGTGAAGGGCAAACCGGGTTTTGAGCATAAAATCTGTGGCTTCGAAAACGTGGCGGTATTGGGTTTCGTCTATGAGACCCTGTTTAAATAACCGCAGAAAAACCCGTTCGGTCTGGGTTTCATCATCTGATGACCGGCGGGTGAACAGCCGTTGTCCTTCTGAAATTAACAGATACGCCCATCCGAGAAAATGAACGTCACGAAGTGTTCCCGGCGATTTTTTAACGTTTGGCTCGAGAAGATTTACCGACCCGCCGTAATTGGCAACATTGGTGTTGTAATTGACGACAAGTTCATACAGAAATTTCTGATTTTTATTGGATTGAAGAAAATCGTCAATAAGTTTATCAAATTTGGCAGCCAGATCCGGATTCCCGTCAAGAAACCGGCTGTCAAGGCAGGTCATGAGGGTTTCTACATCAGAAACAAGAGCTTCCCGGGCTTCTCCAAGCGTTCTGACGGCATGACCGATTTTGAGTCCGTTTTGCCACATGGGATAAAGCAGATTTTTAACACCGGTTTCGAGTTTTTCCTTATCCATATTATCAGGTACGAGAATCAGAATATCCACATCGGAGTTGGGACACATTTCCCGTCGACCGAATCCGCCAAGCGCAATAATGGCTGTGTCTTTCAATTCAGGCAATTCACGGAATTGTCTGATGAGATCTTTACCAAACTGATTGGCCAGATGGCGCACCATCAGAAATCCGGTTTCAGACGGATTATAGATCTGTTGTCCGAGTTGATGAAGAATAGTCATGGTTTTCCCGCTTGCAATTAAGTTAATATAGTAAATATGGGTGAAATATTAAATTTGTAAGGGGGGAAATAAGTTATAAGTGATAAGTTATAAGTGGTAAGTGGTACACCGTACGGGATATGCGCTCCGAAGGAGCGAAATATGAGTAGCCCCGGGTGTCAACCCGGGGGAAGAAAACGAATAAAACCATCGGCCGGTCTTTGATTTTTTTTGAAATGATAATGCAATTCCGGCCGAAATTTGGAAAATCCGAATTCGAAATCCACCATCCAACCTAACGATGACAAATCAACAATAAAAACCAACCCTAAAAAAGACTGGTTTATCCCGATAAAGGTATTGACTATCTCCTTAAAACCGTTTAATTTTAGTAAGAATATTTCCCGGAGTTTTCATGAAATCCAAGCTGATTGTTCTTCTTTCCATTTTCGGAATGACCACCGGTTTTGGACGTCCTGCAATTGGGTTAATTCGCTCTGAAGGTGATTCTGCAACTGTGACCTTCAAAGTCAATACGGCCTTTGTACAGGATACCCTTACACCAGGTTCAGTCGTTTCATTCAGGGGAACTGCTTTTGGCGGTGACTGGTCTCTTGAAAAGGGAATCAAATTAAAAAACGTGGGTGGGGATTATTGGGAAGCAGAAAAGAAAGTTCCCCTCGGGTCTTCTGGCGGTACCTTCAAAATTGTAACCCAAACCGAAACAGGAACCGGCTGGGATCGCCATGATCAAAGTGCGTTTATTATAGAAAACGACACGACAATTGAACTTTTTACGACGGGATTGAAAGAAACCTACACTGACCCGGTTACCGGAACTGAAATTACCCGGGGTGATGACTGGAATCCGCTTGAACTTGCAAAAAATGGGGATACCAGTGTATTTGCTGTTCACTTTCGGGTGAATATGCAGGGAGTTCTTGCTTTCAATCCAACAAAGCATACAGCTACCGTTCGCGGATCATTTAATGGTTGGTCTGCAGCCGACACACTGAAACCTGAGTCCCGTCATGATGATTTATCCGGTGTTTACGGTGTTTATGAATCAGAAAAATACCTTTTCAGCAAAACAATCCTGATCCCTAAAGCTTCTGCTGGTATTTTGAAGTACAAATTTGTTTGGAGTGATAGTGGTGCGATTTCAACAAATTGGGAAGATAAAATTGGCGGGGATAGAACCATTCAATTGGGACGTGATACTACCCTTGCCTGGAAATGGTTTGATAATACAGCCCCCATTATTTGTATTGATGACATATTCTTTCAAATCGTTTTGAATGTTGACCTGGAAAAAGCAATCTCCGCAAACGGATTTAATCCGCAAACCGATACTCTGATTGCTGTGGCTGGATTTCTTGGAACTGCTTCCAGGCCTGTTGAGTTTGAACTTCACCCTTCTTCAGGAACGGTTTATACGGGGTCCGATTCTGTTTCTTCTGGATTTAACAGTACTGTTTTTTACAAATATTTTAAAAAGAGTGGTTCAATCCGGATCGAAGAATCCTATTTAGATTTCAATGATCCCAAAACATCAAGAAGTGCCCCCCTTTACCGGAAAATTGTAATGCCATCGATTGGAGTGTCTGTATCAGGCTGGGATATTGATAAATCTGATGAATCCTCACACCGGCAACCTGTATTTAGGTCTTCAGTCCCGATGACAGATTCTACACAAGTGATTCTTCATGTTGATCTTCGTCCGGTCTTTTTCTTCGTTAAGCGGTTAGGGGATTCCCTGAGTTATTCCCCACCAGTTAGTAGGTACTATCTCACAGAAAAAAACATTGATTTGCAGCGATTATTTTGCGCTTCCCCCACCTATTGCTGGATGTGTATGGGACCCTGGGCACCCCCTGAAATGAATGATAAAGGACTTGATGGCGATAAAATTGCCGGAGATTCTGTTTATTCAATAACAATGAAAGTAAAAAAAGGTGAACTATCCTCAGTTGAGTATCAGCTTGCCTTTGGTTGGATGCCTAATGAATCCAGCTTTTTAAATACACGGTTTCATAATCTGGAGCAAAAACCTGTAAATGAATTTTCATTTCAATTCGGTGATATTGAACCTGACCGTTACAAGAACGATAAAGGTTTTTGGGACTTTAATACTAAAAAGGGAGTGGTGACTTCAGTAAATGACATCCCGGATTCAGAAATTCCGAAAAAAATAAAAATCTCTGCCTACCCAAACCCGTTCAATCCGGCAACACTGATAACTTATTCCATTCCCCAATCCGGGAAAGTAAGTCTGAAAGTGTTTGATCTGCTGGGAAGACAGGTTGCCCTTCTCGCAGAAGAAATAAAACCTGCTGGAACGCATCAGATCCCATTTCGTGGCGATGATTTGTCATCAGGCATTTATTTGGTGAGAATGGAATCCGTCAGTAAAACCGAATCGGTCAAGGTCATTTTATTAAAATAGTAGAGACGGGTCTCAGACCCGTCTCCGATAATGCAGGACAATGTGTTAATCGCCAGGACGCCGGTAAAAGCGCAAAGGAATTCAAAGCGGTGGGAGTTTTTGGGGTTAAACGCATAGTGGGAAAAAACGGCATCGTAGAGACGCGATTTATCGCGTATCTGGAATTGAAATGCAGGGTCTCAGACCCGTCTCCGAAATTGAAATTGTGTGATTAATCGCATTTCTGAATTGAATGTGTAATTCATCAATCAAAAGGATTGAAAAATGAAAAAAGAGATCGTTCTCTATTGGTTTGTATCTGCAATAAATATGATTGCTTTTCAAACCACCGGTTTTTCCCAAATCCAGAATCCGGATTCTGCCACTGTTACCTTCAAGGTCAATACTGCATTTGTTCAGGATACAGTTACTGAAGGTTCGTTGGTTTCAATCAGGGGTAGCGTTTTTGGCGGAGACTGGTCTTTTGAAAAAGGAATCAAATTAAAAAATATCGCCGGTGACTATTGGGAAGTACAGAAAAAAGTACCAGTTGGATCTTCAGGAGGTTCATTCAAAATTGTAACACTGACTGAATCTGGATTAGGCTGGGATCGCCATCAGATTGCTGAATTTGAAATAGAGAAAGACACAACTCTTACTCTTTTTACAACCGGCTTGAAAGAAACCTACACTGACCCTTTTACTGGCGCAAGTGTTACCCGTGGCGATGATTGGAATCCGCTTGAGCTTGCAAAAAAGGGAGATACCAGTGTTTTTGCAGTTCACTTTCGGGTGAATATGGAAGGCATAAGACAGTTCAATCTTGCAAACCACACGGTTACAGTTCGCGGTGGATTTAATGGCTGGTCTGCAGCCGATACACTGAAACCCGAAGTCCGGCATGATGATTTAACCCTTGGTAAGGGTTTTTATGAAGCAGAAAAATACTTTTTCAGCAAAACAATCCTGATTCCTAAAGCTTCCGCCGGCCTTTTGAAATACAAATTTGTTTGGAGTGACAGCGGCGCTGAAACCAACTGGGAAGATGCCATTGGCGGGGATAGAACCATTCAATTTAAAAGTGATACAACCCTTGCCTGGAAATGGTTTGATAATAAAGGTCCATATTGCAGTGATTGCGGTCATCCGATTGATTTTAAGATCAATTTTAATGTAGATCTGAAAAACGCAATAAAAACTAATGGATTTGATCCGGAAAATGATAAACTGATTGCCAGAATCGGCTATCTGAGAACCGCATTGAAAACAGTTGATATCCAATTGATTCCACCTCAGATAGGAACCGTTTACACCGGCAGTACCGGAGCAGATAGTCTTTTTGCCTATTGGGAAAGGGTTGTTTTTTACCAATATCTTAAAAAGATTCCTGGTGGTGAACTTGAAGAATTCTTTTTTGATTATTTTAATGAACAGCCTGGCTTTTACGCCCCAAGATACCGGAAATTGACATTGCCCACTATTTTTAACGGAAATGAAGTCGTTGTTGAAGATTTAACCGATGATCTGACATCTACCCACCGTCAGCCTGTTTTCAGAAATATTTCCCCCTTGCCAGATTCAACTTCAATTACTGTTTATGCTGATCTGCGCCCGGTTTATTACTTTGTTAATGAATTGGGTGATTCTCTTGCTCCAGAATTGTCAACAAATCCGTTTTACATCAGTAAGAGAAATATTTCTGAATTACCGGTAAGGATGGTTATCAATTCCTACTGCTTTATTTGTATCGGACTTCCGGGACCCACATTTTCTCTTAAAGATGATGGGATTTGGCCGGATGTAGTCGCCGGAGACAGGATATTTACCACATCAATGATTGGACGAACAGATTGGGATCAGGGAATTGAATTTTCCTTTACAATCGGAGGGCAGAATGTTGAATCCAGAAATCTGCGCCATTTGTTTAACCTTTTCCCTCAGCCACAGAATGAAATAAAGGTTCAATTCGGCGAAACCGATCCGCTTCAATACAAGAATGAAAAAGGATATTGGGACTTTAATGCAGGAAAAGGAGTGATAACTTCAGTTGAAGGGAATTCAAACACTGAAAAACCAGAAAAATTCTCCATTTCTGCTTACCCAAACCCGTTCAATCCGGCAACGCTGATCTCCTATTCCATTCCCCAATCCGGGAAAGTGAGTTTGAAAGTGTTTGATCTGCTGGGAAGACAAGTTGCTCTTCTCGCAGAAGAAATAAAACCTGCCGGAACGCATCAGATCCCATTTCATGGCGATGATTTGTCATCCGGAATTTATATCGTCAGAATGGAATCAGGCAGCAAAACCGAATCGGTCAAGGTCATTTTATTAAAATAGTAGAGACGGGTCTCAGACCCGTCTCCCATCATGCAGGAAAATGCGTTAATCGCCAGGACGCCAGTAAAACGCAAAGGAATTCAAAGCGGTGGGAGTTTTTGGGGTTAAATGCACGGTGGGAAAAAACGTAATCGTAGAGACGCGATTCATCGCGTCTCCGAAATTAAATGCAGGGTCTCAGACCCGTCTCAGTTTGAAATTTTTAAATCCAAAAAGGATTGTCCCATGAAAAAGATGACACTGTTACTTGCTCTAACTGTCCTGTCAGGGTTGGTTCTGGCCGGAAATCCGCCCAAAAAAATGACTGCAAAGCTCGATAAGGACGAAAAGTCAGAAATGACAACATTCCGAAGCCCGGCAAAAATCAATGAATCCTCCGTTTTTGTCGGAAATGCTGCCAATGCCTATGCGTGGCAGGCTCCCGGAACGAACCAGATTTATTATGATGTCGCCAGTTCAACTTTGGCAATTGTTAAGCGAAGGGGTTCCCTTGACACTCAAATTCCTGCCGGTTCAGGTCGTATTGTCGTTCAAAAGGCGACTGATCAGGGAGCTGGCCAAAGCTGGAGTGAAGGGTTCGAGATCAACGGAAATCTTGCTCCACAGGTTTACGGTCGTCACCCCAATATTGCCATTCTTACAAAGGGTAGGCTCATCACTCAATGGGCAGAGCTTTATCCAATGGGAGCCGATTTTCAGGCTATTGGTCTTGCAGTTAACAAGGTGTCTGATGGCAGCGTAGTAACTGCTGCTAATCTGCATGTAGAACTCATCGCTGAAATCGATGATATCGCAGGAAATGATACCGTTGGTTATGGTGTTCCTGATGAAATTTTCGTTGATGAAAAGAACGGAACCTTTTACTTTGGCGGTGCTGCCGACAATGCAACCAACACGGTTTATTTGTGGAAATCATCAGAAAATGTTGCTTCTCCCAAACTGGTAAAATTGTGGAAAGACTCTATGTTCGGTGGAATTTCTGCCGGGGTCAATAACTCACATGGAGATTTTTGTGGCGATTATGGTACTTATATCATCAGTATGATGCCAGATTCTGCCACTGCTGCACAAAACCAAATGGATCAATTCAAGTATTCACCTTATTTCGTCCGGTTTAAATATGGTTTTATTGTTGAAGAAGGATTTTTTGATTTGTCCGGTTTATTTTCCACACTGGGAATTGATACCTGGACCGGGGAATGGGATATGGTTACCGATAAAAAAGGGAACTGGCACCTGTTCATTCAGGGATATAAAGACGGTGAACAAATAAGTAATATTGGTATTTATGAAATTTATTCAAGAACGCCAGGGCTAACCTATATCAGCGCAAAGAAGGTTGCAGATATAACGTTGGGTAACCGTGTAATTGATGCTGCAAACAGCCTGGACGGAACTGCAGAGATTCATGCTGCACGTGATGCTGAAGGGAAATATGTATTTGTGAAATATCTGGACTGGGATCCGACCGATGCTCCAGAAACCTCAACAGAAATGTTCGTTTCAGGCCGTGCAATTTCCAGCGAGTCATTTGTTAGCCCGATTGCAGTAAATAACAATGATCTGGCTATACAAAATTTCACCCAGGCCGCACCCAGGGTATCCTCATTAGGTATTGGTGATTCCCCGGGAACCAGGAAATTTCAAATCCATTCTTCCTGGGTCGGGTTTGGCGGAAATCCTGCTTCCGGAACTTCCCCTGCAAATCTTTATTATGTCGGACCCAAACTGGATTTGGAAGAATATATAAATCCCGGTGATTCTGCAACTTTGATCTTCAAGGTCAATACTGCCTTTGTGCAGGATACCCTTTCTGCAGCATCTTCAGTTTCTATTCGTGGTAAGGCTTTTGGTGGTGACTGGTCTCTTGAAAAAGGAATCGAATTGAAAAACGTGGGCGGTGATTACTGGGAGGCAGAGAAAAAAGTATATATTGGATCTTCTGGTGGTATGTTTAAAATTTTTACAGTTACCGCAAGCGGAACCGGTCGGGATCGACATTCAATTGGTGAATTTGAAATTACCGGCGACACAACGCTGATTTATTTTACAACCGGTTTGAAGGAGATCTATAATGACCCGATCACCGGAGCTGAAATCACCCGCGGTGATAACTGGAATCCGCTAGAACTAGCCAAAAATGGCGACAATGATGTTTATGCCGTTCATTTTCGTGTGAATATGCAGGATGAATCCTCACTGGACAAATTTAACTCTAAGTCCGATGTGGTAACAGTTCGGGGTTCATTTAACGGCTGGTCTGCTTCAGATACCTTAAAACCTGAAATCCGACATGATGATATGTGTTGCGGATTGGCCACGTATGAAGCCGAACATTACTACAGTAAAACTGTACTGATTCCCAAAGATTTCGCCGGGGAAATTAAATACAAGTTTGTTTACAGTAATGCAACCGAAACGAATTGGGAGTCGAGTTCTGACAGAGTTTTCATGCTTTCTGGAGATACAACTCTTTACATGAAATGGTTTGATGGGGGGTGGATAGTGGATCCATCAATTGAAGGTTTTCCATATAAAATAAAGGCCGAAGTTTATATGGAAAAAGCAATCAATACCAATGGATTTAACAAATCAACCGATACCCTGATTGCCAGGTTTGGATTTCTTGGTTCGGGTTCAAAAACTGTTGATGCAAAATTGAAGGCTCCGATTTTTTCAACCTCTTTTTCCGGGGAAACTGGAGTTGACAGTCTATATGCAAAACCTGGTTCTGTTGTATTTTATCAGTATTACAAAAAAAATGCAGATGGTGAATTTGAAGAATTTTACTTTGATTATTACAATACTGAACCTCAATCTGCAGCACCCAAATTCCGCAAACTCACAATTCCGGAGCATGGGAATACAGTTTACACCCAAGATTTTTTAGAGGATGAATTTTCAACACACCGGCAACCGTTTTTTAAGAATATGAGCAAATTAGGGGATTCAACCTTATTTACATTAAATGTCGATCTCCGGCCAGCGTTGTTTTATACTGAGTCGCTTGGAGGAACCCTTTCTGACATCCAGGGAGGACCATTGGTTGTTGATTCTGAAAATATCAGAAGCTTGCCGGTTTATATTAATGGCCCTGCTGTAGGTGGATGGAAACCCTGGAATGCAGATAGCCTGGGAGAATCCAGGAAATTAAAAAATAATGGAAAAGGGCAATGGACTATTGATATCCAGTACACTCCTGATGCAACAGTAAGTCAGGAATTTAAGTTAAGTATTGGTGGAGCAGATAATGAAGCAGGCCTTGGAAAATACCATATCGCAAATTTATTTCCAAGTTCAACCAATAGCACAAGTGTTCAGTTTGGTCAAATTCAGCCTTCTAGGTATTGGATGGATGAAAATAATTATTGGGATTTTCCGAATTTCTGGTGTTTTAGAAATGGATATCCATGTATTGTGCCCCATGTTGAAAGTGGGCAGCTTCCAGACAAATACTCAATCTCGGCCTACCCTAACCCGTTCAATCCGGCAACCTTGATCTCCTATTCCATTCCCCAAGCCGGGAAAGTGAGTCTGAAAGTGTTTGATTTGCTGGGAAGACAGGTTGCCATCCTCACAGATGAAATAAAACCTGCCGGAATGCATCAGATCCCATTTCGTGGCGATGATCTGGCATCAGGTATTTATATCGTCAGAATGGAATCAGGCAGCAAAACCGAATCAGTCAAGGTCATTTTATTAAAATAGGTGAGACGGGTCTCAGACCGGTCTCCGTATTAAATCGATATTAAACCCAAAAAGGTGCCCCATGAAAAAGATGCTATCCCTGTTCGTTCTAACAGTTCTACCCGGTTTGGTTTTCGCCGGAAATCCGCCAAAAAAAATGTTACCAAAATTGGACAATGGGGAATTATCTGATGTCGTGACAACCCCGATCCGGGCAAAAGTTAACGAATCGATTCTGATCGGAAATTCGGTCAATTCAATTGCCTGGCAGGCATCAGGTACAAATCAAATTTATTACGATGTTGCCAGTGGTACAATCGCAGTGGTAAAAAGAAGGGGATCTCTTGATACTGCAATTCCTATCGGTTCTGGTCAGATCGTTACCCATCAATCGTTGGATAGGGGTGACACATGGAGTGCAGGAAACCATATAAATGCAACACTTCCACACCAAAATGGAAGACATCCGAATGTGGCTGTTCTTCCAACAGGCGAGTTGATCACGCTATGGAATGACATTTATAACGGAGCCATGTTTGGGATTTTGGGAGTTGCTTCAACCAAACTGTCTGATGGAACTTTGATTTCGGCTTATCTTGACAGTACGCTTTCAGCTGAAATCGATGAAAATCCTGGAGTTGATGAAGCGATTTATGAGGTTCAGAATGAACTTTTTGTAGATGAAAAAAATAATGAATTTTATTTTTCCGGCACCGCAGTCAATTATCCAAATACCTTGTTTCTTTTCAAATCTGCCAATAAAGGTCAATCCCATCAACTGGTCAAGCTCTGGAAAAATGTGAATGACGGCGGCCAAATTGCAGACGTCAGTACAACTCATGGTGACTTTTTTGGTGATTTTGGTTATTTCATTGCTCAGGTATTACCTGATTCAGCATGGGCCGTTGCAAACGGATTAACACCAAATGTTTGGGCTCCCTACCTGGTCCAAATTCAGAATGGTTCCATCGTAGATGAAGGATTTCTTGACCTTGGTGAAATTTTTACTTCTCTCGGAATTGATA
>Ga0209460_1000791_pt1 | contig 23996 bp, 18 predicted proteins | sample EBPBio132013_DNA_FD_185868 | JGI IMG/M metagenome (GOLD analysis project Ga0209460, IMG submission 185868) | Wastewater treatment Type I Accumulibacter community from EBPR Bioreactor in Madison, WI, USA - Reactor 2_5/13/2013_ DNA (SPAdes)... | ecosystem: Engineered > Bioreactor > EBPR >... | reverse complement strand
CAGGTCATTCTTAAATCGTGAAATCGAAACGGCTTCGTCGAGCTGCTCATCCGCCACCGCCTCGCGTCCCATCCGCACGTTCGCATGAACCGGTTGGCTAAACAAGAACGTCGATTGTGGTACATAAGCGATTGCCCGCCGCAGCATATCCAGTTGCAGCACCTTCACGTCCTGCCCGTCAATCACCACGCGCCCTTCCGTCGGGTCGCTCACCCGCGCCAGCAAACTCACCAGCAGCGTCTTACCGCACCCCGTTGGCCCCACGAACGCCACCACCTTACCCGACGGTATCACGAGGTTAATATCGCGCAGCAGCCAATTCCCCTCGACCTGTACCCCCACATGCTCGAAGGCAATGTCGCCTCGTGGCTGGGGCAAAGGTCGCGCATTTTCGATGCTTTTGATCTGCGCCGTTTGCAAAAGTGGTGTCAAACGGGTGAGTGCGCCTGCCGTTTGCACGTACCGCTGGTAAATCGTACCCAGTTGCAGCAGCACATTACTAATCAGCGCCAGATACACCAAAAATTGAACAAAGTTACCGATGGTCAGTTGCCCTTGCAGCGCCAGAATACCGCCCACGATCACCACAATCGCACCGGTCATTTCGCTAATCATGTTGGGCAGCATACCCACCGGCTCATTCCGCCGCTTAAAGTACAACCAGCGTCGGCGGTACTCGTTATTCTCCTGCTTGTACTTCACGGCGACCCCCGCTTCCCGTCCGAAGGTCTTAATCGTCTGTATACCGCTCACCGAATCTTGTACCAGCGAGGAAAGCGTCCCCGCCTGTTCCTGCACCTGCTCGAACACCGGCGCGAGTGCGCTGCCCACCCGCATCTGTACCATCGTCGAAATGGTCAACACCACAAATACGAAGATCGTCAGCGGAATATTGATCGTCGCCAGCAGCACGAACGTCACTAGCAGCGTCACCAACGCGCTGCCGAAGCGTGTAAACCCGATAATCAGCAGCCGCCAGATCATATCGAGGTCGCTGTACATCCGCGAAATCAAATCACCGGTCGGGTAAGTTTGGTAAAAACGTTGCTCTAATGTAAGGAGGTTATCAAATAATGTCTGCCGAATATCATAATTAACATTATAAGCAACCGTGCCGCTCCAGAATCGCTGCCCCAAAAACGCCGCAACCGTAATCACCGAAAGCACCAGTAGCAGGATTGCATACTGTCCGATGTTCGCCACCGCGACATCTTTTTGGATCACATCAATGATCGTGCCGATTAAGTACGGTTCAAACGCTGAGGTCAGGCCGCCGATGCCACCTGCACCGAGCGATCCGATTGCAGCCCCTTTGTGTCGTGCTATAAAGCCGAGGAGCCATCGGTTATCAGCCTTTGGCTCCCCTGTCCTTTCACTCACCAAATACCACCTCTCGCCCGATGCGGGACGACTCGTATATACCGTCTAAGATCTCAACGGCGATCTGTCCCTGCTCCCCGTTCGTGCCGGGAGCCTCACCGTTCCGTATACTTTTCGCCAGATCCATCACCAACGCCTCGTGTCCCTGCGGCGTAGAGAAGTTCGCCGTGGGAACAACCGTCACCGGTACACCCGCCATCTCGGTATAAAACCGCAGCGTGTCATCATTCTTGTAATTACGAACGTGCAGTATGGCGGTGCCTTCCGTACCTTGCACTTCAACGCGGTAAGCATCTTCTTGCGGCTGTCCGTGTTCCGCCCACGTTACGTTGAGCGCCATACTCGCGCCATTCGCCAACCGCATGAACGCCACCCCGCCGTCATCGACATCGAAGCCGCCTTCGATTACTTGCCCGGGTTTGCGCCCCCACGTCTTGCGTCCCACCGGCCCGAATAAGCTGCGCGTCTGTGCGCTGATCGTCTGCACCGCAGGGAAATCCATCAGCCACAGCGCAAGGTCAATCACATGCACGCCGAGGTCAATCAGCGCCCCGCCGCCCGAAGCAGCCTTGCTTCCAAATAAGCCCCACCCCGGAATACCCGTCTCGCGCCGCCATGAAACCTGTACATGGTAAATGTCGCCAAGCTGTCCGGTTGTCACCATCCGCCGCATCCATTGTGCGTCCGAACGGTAGCGGTAGTTGTAGGACATCATCAGCCGCTTGCCCGTACGCTTTGCCGCGTCGACCATCGCCTGTGCCTCGGCTGTGTTCACCGCCATCGGTTTCTCGCAAATGACATTGACCCCCGCCTCCAACGCTGCAATGGACACTTCCGCATGAAGCGCATTCGGCAAGCACACACTCACAATGTCGAGTTTTGCGTCTTGCAGCATCATCTTGTAATCGCTGTACCGCTCCGCTACCTTCCATTCCTCTGCGAAGGCTTGCAAGCGATCAGGATTCATGTCACAAACAGCCGCCAGCTCCACATCTGGGCTGCTGATATACCCCTTCGCATGAGCCTTGCCAACGCCCAAGCCAATAATGCCACCACGCAACAAACTGCTGCTCATATCCGTCTCCCAATCATGGTTTTAGGTGAAAAAGGGTATTCAGTATAATACTTCTTATCTTAGTCATGAAGTCGGAACTGACCATGTGACCAAACACGTCCAATTTGCCAGTGTAATGGCGTTTCGTCGCAGGATATAATGTTTCAGTGGGAGGATAAGCAGGTAAAATTCATGAAATTTTAATCTTTGGTTATCAGAGGCATTATCCGGTCTGACACCCAATATTTATCGACTATACGAATAGATACTTTGCACTTTAGGGCGGAGGCGTACCTCAGCCGCATCACCGATTACCAATAATGTATTTTCGAGGGAATGGTCTCAAGCCATTCCGTTTTCTAAACTTGAAAGGGTATTTCATGTCATCACAGCCGTACCTTCTGCCAGCCCCGCGCCAGCTTACACTGAGCGAAGGCGTTTTCACGCTGCCTCAGCGGGCATTAATCGTCATCAGCGATCCCAAACTGTTATTTGAAGCGCAAAGACTTCAAGCTGCGCTGAAAGAGTTTAGCCAGCGCCAGTGGGATATTGTCGCCGGAAGTACTTATCGTGACATCGGCGTTGAACTCATCATTGATGACTCCTTCGACCATCCGCAAGGTTATCAACTCACCATCACCTCGCTTGAAATCAACATCACCGCTGCCGATGCTGCGGGTATCTTCTACGGGGTGTGTACGCTTGTCCAGCTCTTGCAACAGTACGGCGCATCCCTGCCCTGCCTCACCGTCCACGACTGGCCGGACTATCCCGCGCGGGGCATCATGCTTGACATCAGCCGCGACAAAGTGCCGACCCTTCAAACCATTCTCGACTTGGTTGAACGCCTCGCCGCCCTCAAAATAAACCAGCTTCAGCTTTACATGGAACACACCTTCGCCTATCGCCAGCATCCCGAAGTCTGGTCACAGGCCACACCCTTCACCGGTGAAGACATCCTCATCCTCGATGCCTTCTGCCGTCAGCGCCATGTCGAACTCGTTCCCAACCAGAACAGCCTCGGTCATATGGAACGCTGGCTCAAGCACCAACGCTACCATCACCTCGCCGAATGTCCCGATGGCTTCGAAGCGCCGTGGGGTGGTTTCAGCCCGCCAACCACCCTGAATCCGCTTGACCCCGGCAGCCTGAGCCTGATGGCGAGCCTTTACGATGAACTCCTACCGCACTTTACCAGCGAAAACATCAATGTTGGGGGCGATGAGCCGTGGGAACTCGGCAAAGGCAAGAGCAAAGAAGCGGTCGAAGCGCGCGGCGGTCGTGTCTATCTCGACTATATCAAATCCCTGCACAACGAAATTTCTGCTCACGGTCGCAAGATGCAGTTCTGGGGGGACATCATCGTCCATTACCCGGAACTTGTCCCCGAACTCCCTCCCGATGTCACCGCCATGCTCTGGGGTTATGAAGGTGGCGAAAAAGCCGCGCAGGAATGGGAACGCCAATGTACCATGCTCGAATCGGCGAAAATCCCCTTCTACGTCTGCCCCGGCACCTCCAGTTGGAACACCATCGCCGGTCGCTCCGATAACGCCATAGACAACTGTCGTATCAGCGCCGCCAGCGGTCTCAAACACGGCGCAGTGGGCTACCTCATCACCGATTGGGGCGACAATGGTCACTGGCAGCCGTTCTCCATCAGCTACTTGGGTTTTGCTTATGGCGCGGCAGTCGCGTGGTGTCTCGCGTCAAACAATCAAATCGAACTCCCACCACTGCTTGACCGTTTCATCTTCAACGACACTGCCGGAATTATGGGCAGGCTCTCCTACGACCTCGGCGAAATCTATAAGCTCATCGGTCCCGAACACATCAACGGGCAAATTCTCGCCTATACCCTGCAACAGCCAACTGACAAACTGCAACAAAGTATCAAGTCACATGAATCATGGGGCGGCAAAGCGGCTGATGTCAAACCAGAAACACTGCGCCGCGTTGCTGAGACGATCAAACAGGTCATAGAACCCCTCAGCCGCGCCCAGATGCAGCGTGAGGATGCCAGCATCGTCGCCGCCGAATTCCAGCAAGCCGCCGACCTCTTACTCCACTCGACCCATCGCCTGCTCTTTGTGTTTGATGAAGAAGGCACGCCGGAAGCCCTGCTCTCAGAACTCCAACCACTTGTCGAGAAGCAAAGCACCCTCTGGCACAATCGTAACCGTTCTGGCGGCCTCGATGACAGCCTACGCCGCTTCGAAATCCCCCTCAACGAGTATAAATCCCTCTCAAACACCTAATCACATCACCGACCATCTTTCGTAGGGAAGGGACCAAATCCCTTCCTCAAGTTCTTTTAACCACACCTCAGTCCTTCGGCGATTTGTATTTGCTCTTGCCTTTAACTGTTAACTGTAAACTGACAACTACTAACTAAAAATAAAAAGCGGCGAGCATCACCCACCGCCTTTAATCATCACCAACCAGAAAGGAGTTACTTCTTAGCCAGCCCTGCGGCCTTCAACTCTGCGGCTCCGGCCTGAACCTTCTTCAGAGCGTTCACCACATCATCAACGCCCTGCGTCCCCGCTCGGAAAGCACTCTCGCCCAGCCAGATCGCCTCGCCCTGGCAAGCACGTTCGGCTTCCGGCAGAACCATTTCGTCGAACTTAAAACGCTCTGGGAAGGCGCTCGGCACCGGCAGTTTCGAAAGTTTCGGCTGGAACAACTCGTAGTGGTTCATCGCCTCGTATCCTTCCGAGCTAGGAATGCCTTCCTTCTGTAAGGCTGCCACCGCTACATCGTGCTTCATCCCGAACACTTCGGGGTCAATCGCAAAAACGTAGCAGTAAAATGACCGTGATGTGTGGCGCGGATCGCGTCGTAACAGCCGTACTCCCGGCACTTCACTTAGCGCCTCGTCCATGTACGCCGCCATTTCTTCGCGTTCCTTCGCCTGTGCGGGGAAGCGTTCCAGCGCCACATAAGCCAATGCGCTGTGGAGTTCGCTCATCCGGTAATTCGCGCCCATCGTGAACTCTTGCTCGGCATCATCGTGCGGTCGTCCGCAGTCAATAATGCTCGCCGCCCGCGTCGCGAGTTCCGGTGTCCGGCAGAGCAAAACGCCGCCTTCGCCGGAGGTCACGGTCTTAGACGATTGGAGGCTGAACGAACCGAAATGCCCGATGGTTCCCGCGCCGCGTCCACGCCACTTCGCCCCGTGTGCATGGGCACAGTCCTCAATCACGATCAGGTTATACTTCTCGGCCAGCGCCATGATCGCGTCCATATCCGCCATCTGTGCGCCTAAATGTACCGGAATGACCGCCTTCGTTCGCGGGGTAATCGCGGCTTCAATTGCTTTCGGGTCAATACAGTAGGTTTCAGGGTCAATATCGACAATCACCGGAATCGCCCCCGCAGCCATCGGCGCGGCTGCCGTTGCTTGGAACGTGTAAGCCGGAACGATGACCTCATCACCCCAGCCGATGTTCGCCGCCCGAAGCGCCACTTCCATCGTCACCGTGCCATTCGCCACCGCGACACCATAACCACCGCCCTGTAGTTCCTCGAACTTACGCAAAAACGCTTGAGTCCTTGGCCCCGGATACGGATATCCACCCCATTGACCGGACTTCACCACACTGGTAACGGCCTCAATATCGCGCTCATCGTGTACCGGCCACGCCGGCCACGGCTCTGTTCGCGTCGCTTGTCCACCCAGAATCGCCAACTCAGACATCGTATAATCTCCTACTCGTTGGGGTCAAATGAAAAACCTGCACCTGCTAACGCCGCGTTGGTTGACTGAATAAGAGTCTCACGCAGCGGTTGATAATCCACTTTCACCTGTTCCATCGCCAGCATCACAGCACCCACCACCGGCGGCGCTGTCAGCCGCACGAGCGTCGCGCCGGGGGCAATCGCATGAACGGTCTCCGCCACACGCTCCGCAATCAAAGGGCTGCCCTTGTACAAACTTCCGGTCAGCACAAGGTCAAAGTCAACAGTCTCGAAATGCAGTTGGCGAACAACACCGACTGCCAAACTCCCTAACTCACTCCCAATCCAGCGTACTACGTCCATCGCTACCGGATCGCCCTCGTTCGCCGCCTCAAATACCACCATAACGGCTGGCGCTCGTAAATGGTATCGCCCGCGCGATAATCCTTCCAGTAAATCTGTCACATCCATTGCGCCAGCATGTTTGACAAACTTTTGCGAAAGACTTGTTTCTGGTGCCCGCTTACACCATGCTCTGGTTACACTGTGCATGGCTCGGTGAATCAGGTCTCCACCACCACCATATTCGCCCGACCACTCACCCACACCGGAAACACGTCCTTCGCAGCCATTGACATCACGCCCACGGCAGTTACTGCCTGTACCAGCTACCACGCTAATGCCCCAGCCAGTACGCGACCCCGCGATCAGGCCAATCACCGCGTCGTTTACAAGTGCCATCGGAGCGTGAAAACCAAGATCTTCCAACACTTTTCGGTGCAAGGGTTCGTCATTAGGCCAGTCAAGCCCTGCAATACCCATACCGATTGCCGTCAGATGATGTTGTTCAAGCCCTGCTTGTTGAAGAGCTTGCTTGCTGACTATATCCAAGACATGGGCAAATCCATCATATCCAATCGATTCGTGGTTGCCCCGGCCACCTTGACCAAATCCAATCACTTTACCAGCCTCATCACTAATGACAGCATGAGACTTCGAACCCCCAACATCCACACCTAAAAAGTACTGCTTCATATCCTAGTCCTAGGCTCGCATCAAATCACGCAGTACACGGTTACCAATAACATGAATACCCTGATTACGAATGAAATCCCGAAGCTCACTGCTTAAGAACGTCTCGTAGTCTGCCACACGGCTTTCCCAATCAGGCGCAATCGCTCGCAGTTCCGGCGTATCCTTCGCCGCATGAATATAAAAGTGGGTGATGCCCGGTTGTAAGTTCGAAAATGCCTGTTTCGCCTGTCCCAACCGTTCTTGTGGGCGGTCGAGCGGCAGGCCAAATTCATGGTCGAGCAACGGTATCCCGCCTAACTCAGCCTTTTCACTCGCGTCCGCAGCCATTGTGGCTAACTCATCGCCTAAACCCCTTGCCCGAAACCCGACCTTATCCCCACGAAACAAGATCGTCGGGGGGAGTTTGTAAGCCGTAGCCAGTTCAACATATGCGGGTAAAAACTTCTCGTGGGCAATCGTTCCCATATGGCTGTCCGTATGCGTAGCATCAATCCCTGCCGCCAGCGCCCGATCAATCTGCGCCTTCATTTCGGTTCGCGCGGCCTCAGGGGTACCGCGTTCTTGGACGGGTGGCTGCCGGCGATAAAAATAACCTTCGTCATCAATCAGGCCGCTTGCCAAATCAGCCGTAGAAATTGGTGCCCAACGGTAGCCATCCCATTCGCTCGTCAACGTCAGGTGGACACCCATATCCACTTCAGGGTGCTTCCGGCAGTAAGCGGCGGTTTGCGGAAACCACGGACATGGAACCATCACAGCCGCCGACGAAATCAAGCCAAAGTCCATCAGGTCATCATAGGCAGATAAGGTTGCCTCGCACATGCCGACATCATCCACATGGATGATGACGGCGCGGTCGTTATCGGCGAGGCCAAGTTTTTTAAGTGCTGGGTTTGGTTTCACGGTGCCATTACTTTCTAGTCAATTTAACTAATCGAAAACTGAGGTAAATAACGCTTATTCGTTTGGAGCATATCCTCCAAAACAGCCTCTACTTTATCGGCTGACGGGCCAAGCGGGTGCGTAAGTAGTGCTTGATAAGCCGCATCACGGTTTCCATGTACAGCCGCCTCAACCGTCAGCAGTTCATAGGCTTTAATCTGCGAGACAAGCCCAAACGATGCCAACGGCAAAGGTTCAGTTGGCAGTGGGTGGATCCCCTTACGATCTACCGTACAGGGCATCTCCAAAACCCAATCCTCCGGCCACCCTTTAACCGCTCCCCGATGCGGTACATTCACTTCATGCGTCTCACCCAAATCGTTGTAATGCGCGTTCAGGAGCTGGGTCGCCAGCGTCGAATAATAGGCTCCGCCGCGTTTCATCAGCCCTTCCGGTGGTGTAGTACGCTCAAGCTCGGCATATTGCTGGAGCAGTTCGTCTTCGATTTTCATAACCGCTTCGGCGCGTGAAGGCGGCCACTTTTGCTGCTCCTCAAGTTTATGATCCGTATAGTAAAAATACTGGAGGTAGTAATTGGGGATCATCTTGATCGACTCAATCGTGTTCAGATCCCAATCCGGCTCCGGCTGCGAACGCTGTTTTTCAACAAACTGTTCAAACACCTGCGGCCACAAATCCTCGCCATCCAACTTCAAGCCACGGTGCCATGTGAGGTGGTTCAGTCCTAAGGTATCGAGTTGAGCATCCGTCGATTTTGCCTCAATCCCTAAACCTTTCAGCATGTTCATCTTGGTTGTAATTGGCACATTACAAACGCCAACGGACTGCACTTCCGTCGCATAACGGGATAACGCCTCAGTCACCAATCCCGCCGGATTTGTGAAATTGACAAGTAAAGCCCCCGGTGCAAGCTCACGCATATCATGAGCAATTTTCAGGATAACAGGGATCGTGCGGAGCGCCTTCGCCATCCCTCCGACACCGGTCGTTTCTTGCCCGATCAAACCATGCCGCATACCGAGATACTCATCCTCGCGCCGCGCTGCCATCCAGCCCACGCGAAGCTGGGTCGTCACGTACTGAGCATCTTTAACGGCTTCACGCTGGTCAGTTGTCAAATGCACTTCAAAACGCGCACCGGCTGCCTTCGCCATGCGCTGGGCAAATTTACCAACAACCTCTAGCCGTTCTGGCAGGACATCCATCAGCCAGAGTTCCGTCATTGGGAACGTATCCTGCCGCTCCAAAAACCCATTAATGAGTTCAGGTGTATAAGACGAACCACCACCAATTACTGCAACTTTCATAAGACCTTACTCGATTCCTTCGCTAAACAATGACCATCACGCCTGTTCCGGCGCACCACATGATCGCCGGATAACAAGCTCCGTCGGGAGGAGTGTCAACTTTTCCGCTCGTCCCGACTGGATGAGACTCACGAGTTGTTTAACCGCTTCTCGCCCCGCCTGTTCAATTGGCGCACGAACCGTCGTTAACGGCGGAGTGAGATACCGTGACAGCCGAATGTCATCGAACCCCACGAGCGCAATATCTTCTGGCACGCGCAAACCCGCATCTTTGAGCGCAATTAACGCGCCAATAGCCGTATCGTCATCCCCCGCAAAGATCGCATCAATGGGTATATTCCGGCTCAATAACTGGGCGACTGCGACTTGCCCTTGATACTCATCAAACCCGCCGGTAACAACCAACGCCGGATCGTACGCTATGCCATGCGCCTTGAGGGAATCACGGTATCCCATCTCCCGCCAATACGAGTCTTCAACGCCCTCAGGGCCGGGTAGGAAAGCAATCCGTTTATACCCCCGCACTTCAATTAGATAATCCACCAGCTTCCGCGCACCCAATTTGTTCTCGAAGGATACATGGGGCATGTCCAATCCTTCTGGCGGCGTACGATGAAGTAACACAATCGGGAACTGCATTTGATACAAACGGACAAGTTCGTTTTCATCCAAACTATCGACAAACACGATCATGCCGTCAGCATTATGCTCACCCAATGCATAGTGACCAAGCTGGTTTGCATCGCCTGACTGATAGGTACAATGAATCAGCAAATCATATCCATTTTCCCGCGTACCCGCTTCAATCCCACGCAGCATTGGGCTAAAAAACTCACCGCTAATCTCTCGCATAACCAGCCCGATGTTATTCGTCCGGCGGCTCGCCAAACCCCTTGCAGCCGCGTGGGGTGAGTAGTTCAACTCCGCCACCGCGCCCCACACACGCGCAGCCGTTGCCTCGGCGACTTGTCCCGTTTTATTGATGACACGGCTAACCGTAGCGATGGAAACCCCCGCCTTTTCAGCGACATCACCGATAGTTGCCCGCGAAAATTCAGCAAATTGTGACATGATGCCTTTTAGGTTCACGTACAAAATATGTAAGCGCTTTCTGTAAACGCTTACATAGCGTAGCGAATATTCATTCAATGGTCAAGCCTATGGACGGCATTTGGCAGAATAACGAACTATTGTTACACTGATGAAAACGCTTTCTGTAAACGCTTACATGCTCATTTTGTCATCATTCGTATTGTGCATATCCGCTTTGGAGGAAAACGATGACCAGAAGATTTGGATGGATAGCCGTTCTGATTGTTTGTCTTATTTCACTCGTAGCCGCACCTGCCCTTGCCCAAGAGAAAGTTAAAGTAACCATTTTTGTCGGTCTTGGTACGGGTACCGATCCCGACCAGATTCCTAAGCAAGAAGCATTAGCCGAAAAATTTAATTCAACCCACGACACCATCGAGATCGAATTTTTAATCGTCCCCAACACCGAGTCTCGTACGCGCCTCCAAGCCATGCTCACGGGTGATAGTGCGCCCCAACTCGTCGGCCCGAACGGTATTTCAACCATCGCCGCCTTTTTTGAGAGTTGGGAAGACATTACCCCGTATATCGAGGCCGAAAACTTCGATACGAGCGATTTTTACGAAACCAGTCTCGAACTCAATAAATACCCCACCATCAATACAGGCTTACCGCTGGGTTTGTTCCCGTCGTTCGTCCTCTATAACAAGGATATTTTCGATGCCGCCGGTGTTGATTACCCGACCAGTGATTACGCCGACACGTCATGGACACTCGATGATCTCAAAGCCCGCGCCATGTTGATGTCCTTAGACTCCGCCGGAAATGACGCGACTTCACCCGATTTCGACGCTGAGGATATGGTTCAGTGGGGCTACTCAGATGCATGGACGGATGGACGCGGCAGCCTAACCATGTTCGGTGCGCCTGACGTGGGACGACCGACAACAGCCGACTACAAGACGGCGACAGCCAATTCCGAGGAATGGGTCTATGGTCTCCAATGGCTGAGTGATGGCATTTGGAAAGACCACTTTATCCCCAACAACGAGCAATCAGCCTCCATCGAAGCCACCGGCGCAGCGCCCTTCGACTCAGGTCTGCTCGGCATGTTCTACACCCATACATGGTATCTCGGTGAGGGTCTTAACGACGTTCCGTTTGAATGGGATGTTGCACCCCTACCCTTCAACCAGAAGGGTCAGCGCATCGCCCGTATCCATGCCGACAACTTCACTATTCCCAAGATCGCCCAGCATAAACAAGAAGCGTGGGAAGTCATGAAGTGGCTCACAGCGCCGGAACAAATTGTCGAGGTCTGCTTGATTTACGGTTGCGTGCCAGCCCGCGAATCGGCTGCCGAAACATTCCGCGCCGCGCTTCAGGAAAAGTTCCCGGACATGAATATGGATGTGGTCTTCGAGGCGATCAATTACCTTGACTCGCCCAACCATGAATCATGGGTTCCAGAATGGGGGCGGGTTGGGGATGCAGTCGGGTTTGCGTGGTCGCAAATTGGTACCGGTGAGAATACGGATGCCAAAGCCGTTCTCGACCAAACCAATACTGAAATCCAACAAATTCTCGATGAGTACTGGGCAAGCCATTCCAGCTAGAACCGCCTAAACAATTTGATGGGCAGGGGTGCATTACAATGCCCTGCCCTATTCACACTTAACAGCTCCGTACGCAAGGTAAATTGACAGATGCGTTTTTTCAATATGCGTGACTGGACGTTAGCCAGACGAGAGGCTGCGGCAGGGTATATGTACGTAGCGCCGTGGGTAGTCGGCTTTTTGCTGCTCACCGTCGGGCCAATGCTTGCGTCACTCTACTTTTCATTTACAGACTACGACATCGTTTCTTCGCCCCGTTGGATTGGCATTCAAAATTACACCCAGCTTTTCCAAGACCCGCTCTTTTGGAAATCCCTCCAAGTGACGCTCTATTTCGCCATCCTCTCACTCCCCTCAAGTTTAGTGACCGGCTTTTTTCTAGCGGTGCTGCTCAACCAAAATGTGCGGGGCATCCGTATTTGGCGAACGATTTATTTTCTACCATCGGTTCTTTCGGGGGTCGCCGTTACCTTAGTTTGGATTACCATGTTCAATCCGCAGGTTGGCGTGGTCAACCAAATCCTTGAAATCCTCGGCTTCAAAGGTCCGAGTTGGTTGAGTGATCCCGATTGGGCATTACCGGCGCTGGCGATCATGGCCCTGTGGGGTGTCGGGCAGAACATGATAATTTATCTCGCGGGCTTACAAAGCGTGCCGCAAGATATGTACGACGCGGCCAAAGTCGATGGCGCTAACGCATGGCAGAGTTTCCGCTCCATCACCATCCCGATGATGTCACCGGTCTTGTTTTACAATTTAGTATTGGGTCTTATCGGCACCTTCAGCTACTTCACGCAGGTGTATATTGCCTCCAGTTCGGTATCCGGCGCGTCGCGTGAACTCGGTGGGCCAGCGCGTTCAACCTTGTTTTATAACCTCTACCTGTTCCAAAACGCCTTCCGATACGGGCGGATGGGTTACGCCTCGGCAATGGCTTGGATTCTTTTTATCATCGTTCTGATCTTAACAGCACTCATCTTTAAGTCGTCTTCAATGTGGGTTTATTATGAGGGCGAATTGAGGAGCAAAAGCGAGTAACTATGGACGCGAGCAACCCAAGCAATTCGGCTTTCGATGGGCAGATGGGAATACGCGGTCAAAACCTGCTCGTAAAATCGATTACGACGCTCATTTTGGCTGGCGGCGCGGTCTTTATCCTCATCCCTCTGGCGTATATGATTTCAATTTCGCTGCGTGACCGCGCCCAAATACGCCAAGCGACCTTAGATTTGATTCCCTCAAGAGAAATAACCGTCACGATTGATGGTAAAGAAGAACCGCTGTACACGGTAACGATTGATGGCGTAGAGCAGCAAATGGCGCTCGTCAAAAATCGCCCCGGCGGAAAAGGCATATTTGTCGAGGTTAATAATCCTGAGATCACGCATGAGTTGGTGATTGCCGAGCAAACACCGATCCGTGAAGTGAGTATCCATCCCGAAAATTATCCAGAGTCGCTCACAGCCGTACCTTTTGACCGCTATCTGCTTAATACGATATTGGTCACATTTTTTGGCATGGTGGGGATGCTGTTCTCCTGCTCACTCGTGGCTTACGGATTCTCGCGGTTTCGGGCGCGGTGGCTCAACATTCTATTTTTACTACTGCTTTCAACCATCATGCTCCCACGCCAAGTCACCCTCATTCCGGTCTATATCCTGTTTCAAAAGATCGGTTGGGTCGACACATTACTACCACTCATCGTCCCCCAATTTTTCGCGAATGCTTATGACGTGTTCTTACTGCGCCAGTTCTTTATGACCATCCCACTCGAACTCGATGATGCGGCTAAACTCGACGGCGCGTCCACGTTCCAAACACTGTTATACATCATCCTGCCGATGGCACGCCCCGCGCTCGTATCGGTCGCCATCTTCCACTTCTTATATGCGTGGAATGATTTTTACGAACCGCTGATTTTCTTACACAGCCGGGAAAATTGGACGATGGCAGTCGGTTTACAAACCTTTAACGCCGTCTACAGCGTCAACACCCATTTGGTGATGGCAGCATCAGCGGTCATGATAATACCGCCCATTATTCTGTTCTTCTTAAGCCAAAAGGTGTTCACGCAAGGTGTGGTCGTAACCCGAATGTCGGAGAAATAGACAGCTAATTCCTTTACAACCGAGGCCAATATCCTGAAACGGGAATCCGTATTGGATTACTCCTGTTTGTGCCTGCGTGCTATAATTCACCCTCAGTAGAAATAAGATATATAGGTAAGGCTTCATATCCCGTGTATGTGGCCTATTTTCGAGAAAGTGCTTGTTTCATGAAATACACTGCTGAAAATATGCTCATCCGGTCAAAAGATCAGGGACAAACTGGCATCATCGCTGAGGTTTCCGCCGAACAGGCTGGCTGGGACTGGCTGAATATGGCCGTTCGCCGGATGAACACAGGCGAAAAGTGGCAGTCCAATACGGGTGACAACGAATATGTGCATGTCATTTTCGGCGGCAAGTGCCATGTTCGTTCCAGCGCAGGTGACTTTTTAGACATCGGCAAACGGGCGAATGTCTTTGCTGGCAAGCCATACGCCCTCTATCTCTCGCGCAACACCACATTTGAAATCGAAGCCCTGACGGATGGATTTGAGGTCGCAAGCTGCTGGGTCAAAACCGAAGAAGACCATCCAGCGCAGCTCGTTACCCCCGAAACGAGCGCGGTTGAGTTACGCGGCGGGAATAACGCCTCGCGCCAAATCAACAGTATCTTACCGCCGGGTTTTGACTGCCAGCGCCTAGTCGTGGTCGAGGTCTATACCCCCGGTGGCAATTGGTCAAGCTACCCCCCCCATAAGCACGACATCCATCGAGTCAATGAAAACGGCACCATCATTGAAGCCGATTTGGAAGAAATCTACTTCTACAAGTTAGATCGGCCTGAGGGTTACGCCTACCAGCGGGTCTACACCGATGACCGCCACATTGACGCGGTGATGATGGCTCAAAACCACGATGCCGTACTCGTACCAGAAGGCTATCATCCGGTGGTGAGCGCGTTCGGCTACACAACCTATTACCTGAACTTTCTCGCCGGTTCGGCTCAATCACTGGCGAATGCCGACGACCCTGCTTATGCGTGGGTGAAAGAAACGTGGACAGGGATTGACCCGCGCTTGCCCATCGTGAGCTAGCACGGCTTCGAAAAGGTTATTTAAACTGAATTTATTGAGTAACAGGCGGCACAATCATGCAAATTAAATGGTATGGTCATGCAAGTTTTTTAGTAACGGGTGAAAACGGCAAGCGCGTAATCACCGATCCGTACACACCGGAAACCAGCGGCTACAACCGCATCCCGGACTCGCCGGATATTGTGATTATCTCGTCAGACAACGACACGTTTCATTGTCGCGCCGATTTAGTACCCGGCACGCCAACCATCGTGAATGCGCTCCAAGTTGCCAAGAGCGGTGGGCAGCGCACCGAGCATGGAATCGCTATTCAAGCGATTGCGGCGATGGAAGCGCTCGATCACCAATTCCATGACCCCGACCAAAATGGTATGTACCGCTTCACCGTCGATGACATCAGTATCGGGCATATGGGCGACATCGGCAATGCGTTTACCGAGGAGCAGCTCCAATTCTTCTCTGGCGTTGACGTTTTATTCGCGCTCGTCGGTGGACACCCGACCATCAACCTCGATGATTTGGAAGTCGTCATCAAGCGAACCCAACCCAAATTGGTGATTCCCATGCACTTCCGTACCCTCAAATATAAGCCACGCAACTCCTTCTGGATACAATCCTTCTTGAATTACTACCGTCCCGAAGAAGTCGATTTTGCGTGTGACAGCGAGATTACGCTCACGAAAGCAAGTTTGCCCCAGAGTACACGGGTTATGGTGCTTACACACGCCTGTTAATCAGCGGTGGGATCGATCAGCAGGCGATAAGATCACAAACCACCACAAAGGTAAAAATAGAATGATGTCAACAGTTCGTTTAACGATGGCGCAAGCGATCATCCGCTTTTTGCAAAGCCAGCAGGTCGAACGCGACGGCAGCCAGAATGCGTTCTTTGCCGGCTGCTGGGGGATTTTTGGGCATGGGAATGTGGCGGGTATCGGGCAAGCGCTACAGCAGTATGCGGGCGGCTTCCGTTACTATCAAGCACGCAACGAGCAAGCAATGGTACACGCGGCAGCCGCCTACACCAAGATGAAAAACCGCCTCCAAGCCTTTGCCTGTACCTCATCCATTGGCCCCGGCGCGACCAACATGATTACCGGCGCGGCGGTCGCGACCATTAACCGGCTGCCGGTTTTATTACTGCCGGGGGATATTTTCGCGGAACGCTTTCAAGCGCCCGTTCTCCAGCAGGTCGAATGGGAACACTCGCAAGATTTCTCAGTCAATGACTGCTTCAAACCCGTATCCCGTTACTGGGATCGAATCAACAGGCCGGAGCAAATCATCTCGGCGCTGCCTGAAGTCATGCGTGTCCTCACATCACCGTCTGAAACAGGCGCGGTGACACTCTCCCTGCCCCAAGATGTTCAAGCCATGGCCTACGATTATCCCAGCCACCTCTTTGAGGAGCGTGTGTGGCACATTCCCCGCAACCGGCCTGATCTGGGACGGCTCCAGCAAGCAGTCGAGTGGATTAAACAGAGCAAACAGCCGCTTATTGTAGCAGGTGGCGGGGTCATCTACAGCGAAGCGACTGAAACGTTACGCCGGTTCGTTGAACAGACAGGTATTCCGGTCGGCGAGACGATGGCAGGGAAAGGTTCGCTCAACTACAACCACCCGCTCAATTTGGGCGCGGTTGGCGTTACCGGAACCGCCGGAGCAAACATTCTAGCGCGCGAGGCTGACCTTGTGATCGGGATTGGAACCCGCTACAGCGATTTCACGACGGCCTCTAAGACGGCATTTCAAGGCGAGCAGGTGAAGTTCATCAACATCAACGTGGCGGAGTTTGATGCCTACAAACATAATGCCATTCCGCTGGTGGGTGATGCTCGCGTTACCCTCGAAGAACTGCTGGGTGCGCTGGGCGGTTATCAAACAAGCCAGCAGTATCAAAATAGGGCGAAGGAATACAATCGCTCGTGGGATGCCGAGGTCAGCCGGATTTACAACCTCGAACACGGGCCATTGATGAGTCAGGGCGAGGTCATCGGCGTGATTAACACGCTTTCGAAGGCCGAAGACGTGGTATTAAACGCGGCGGGCAGTATGCCCGGTGACCTCCATAAGCTGTGGCGGACACGCAACCCCAAGGGCTACCACATGGAATATGGAAACTCCACGATGGGCTACGAAATCGCGGGCGGGCTGGGCGTTAAAATGGCTGACCCTTCGCGTGAGGTGTTTGTGATGGTTGGGGATGCCTCGTATCTGATGATGAACTCCGAGATCGTAACGGCAGTACAAGAAGGCGTTAAACTGATTATCGTACTGGTCGATAACCACGGCTACGCCAGCATCGGCGGACTGTCGAAGTCGGTCGGCAGCGATGGCTTCGGCACGAAATATCGTTACCGGACGGATTCAGGGCAGCTTGACGGCGAGACGCTGCCCGTCGATTACGCAGCCAACGCGGGCAGCCTCGGCGCGAAGGTGATTAAAGCCGCGAACCGTGATGAGCTGGCGAACGCCGTTCAACAGGCGCAAGGCATGACCGAAACCGTGTGCATCGTGGTCGAAACCGACCGTCGGCAGCGCGTGGGTGGTTACGAGTCGTGGTGGGATGTTGCGGTGGCGGAGGTCTCGGAAAACGCGGCGGTACAAGACGCACGCGATAAATTTGAAGAAGCCAAAGCCAACGAACGGCATTACCTATAAGCCAGTGTAGGAAGAACAATGCAGATTGAACGGTTGGATCATCTGGTACTGACGGTAGCCGATATTGAAGCGAGCTGCGCGTTTTACGAACGTGTACTTGGTATGCAGGTGGTCACATTTGGGAGTAACCGTAAAGCGCTGGCATTCGGTCAGCAAAAGATAAACCTGCATGAACGCGGCAAGGAATTTGAGCCGAAGGCCGATTTACCGACACCCGGTTCGGCGGATTTGTGCTTCATCAGCCCGACACCCATGCGAGAGATCGTCAGCCAATTACAGACGCAGCAGGTGACGATTATCGAAGGGCCAGCACCCCGAACCGGCGCAACCGGTCTGATTGAGTCGGTTTATTTCCGTGACCCTGATGGGAACTTGATCGAAGTTTCGAACTTAATTTGAGCGACTTGACTAAAGGATAGCCAGATCATGACACTTAAAATGGGCGTAATCGGCGCGGGGCGCATTGGCAAGGTACACGCCGAAACATTGGTTCAACGGGTGCCGAACGTCAGCGTGGCGGCGATTGCGGATGTCGTACCCGCAGCGGCGCAAGACCTTGCTGGACGCTTGAACGTTCCGGTCGCGACGGCGGATTATAAAGAGATTTTGGCGGATAAAAGTATCGACGCGATTGCGATTTGCTCGGCGACCGATACCCATTCCCAGATTATCACCGAGGCAGCGGCAGCCGGAAAACACATTTTCTGCGAGAAGCCGGTTGACCTCGACCTGAAGCGGATTGACGCGGCGCTGGCAGCGGTGGACAAAGCGGGTGTTAAACTCCAAATCGGGTTTAACCGCCGCTTCGACTCGAACTACGCGCGGGTTCGGCAGGCGATTGTCACGGGCGAAATCGGTGAGCTGCACATGGTTCATATCATCAGCCGTGACCCTGCCCCACCACCCATTAGTTATGTCAAGGTGTCGGGTGGCATTTTCATGGATATGTCGATCCACGATTTTGACATGGCACGTTTCCTGACCGGCAGCGAAGCGCTGGAAGTTTATACGGTCGCAGGGGTGAAGGTTGACCCCGCGATTGGCGAAGCCGGTGATGTGGATACGGCGTTCGTGGTGATGAAGTTCGCCAACGGCGCGACCGTGACCATTGATAACAGTCGCAAGGCCGTTTATGGCTACGACCAGCGGGTCGAAGCATTTGGGAGCGGCGGTTCGATTGCGACCGACAATATTTACCCGAACGCGGCGACGATCAGCACGGGTGAGCATATCCGGCGCGACCTGCCGCTCAACTTCTTTATGGAACGCTATACTCAATCGTATGCCTCCGAGATGCAGGCGTTCGTGGATGCGATTGTGAACAACAAGCCGGTTCCGGTGACAGGCGCTGATGGGCGTGCGCCGGTGGTGATGGGCATGGCGGCTAAAAAATCGCACTTAGAACAGCGTCCGGTGCGCTTGGACGAGATTACGGCGTAAGTCACTAATAGCGTGTTTAAAAGGTCGGTATCGTATCTAGGGATGAGTCATGCCTCATCCGTGCCATCAACCCACCCCATTACCACGTTTGTAGGGGCGCACGGCTGTGCGCCCTCACGACCAACCTGCCCTCACCACGACGCTCGTAGGGACAACATACGTGTTATCAGCCCCTTACCCCCGACAAATCTTTAACTTGCTGTCAATAGGGCGCGACACAGCGTATCCGTGGTTTCAGCATCGCACCCACCGCTGATTTTGCAACCACCACCCAAACGTGTGTCGAACTTGAAACCTGCTACGTAAAACGCTCTTTGCCTTTTACTGATAACTGGCAACTGAAAACTAATCTTTCAACTTACCACTTGTAACTTAAAACTATTTTTCAGGTTTATTTTCGGTTAACCCGACAAACTGTTTTCTAACCATCTACCAACCCTCTTAACAATCGCCCTCCCCTGCAAGGTTAGCGCCAACACCCTCAAAAAGCGACCAAATGTTCTGACAAATGTTCACCCTTTCGCCCCCAACTTCTGCTATCCTGTGCATAAGGCTGGTTGTAGGGATGAGGCGTGCCTCATCCGTGCTGTCCAGCACACGCATCTTAACAACCGCATCGATATGCACAATTTGCACACCGCATCTCTGCCGCCTGTGCCGCTTTTGCCGCCTGTTCCGCATCTTGTGCTTTTGCATTGGACTGTCAACTGAAAACTGTTAACTGATAGCTATTTTGCTGCAAACGTTGCAGCAGCGAACCCGTCATCCTCCGCTGCAATAAAAACAGTCGCCTTTAGGCGGCTTTATTCATCTAGCCAGCGGGTTTATCCGCTGGCGATTGGCAATCACAAATCTTTGCCATTGCCGAAATTGGTGCCAATTTTGCCCTCTGACATTTCCGACATTGACGACTCTGACGACATTTGCGACAAATCAACCGATTCTCAACAGCATTAACAGCAACAACAGCAATATTTCTAACTTTTCTAATTTTTTCAACGTTTGTGTCGGAAAACGCCCTTTGTCGTCGCCGACTTAGCCGCCATCGCCGACACAACATGCACTGCGAAAGTGACGAATTTGAAGAATTTTCCGAATATTCGGCACATCCTTCCCTCAAATCCGCCGTCACAATCCGATTTCGTAGATGCAGTTTTGAAAGGACGTTGTAACAGCAAAAGCATCAATTTGCCTTTGTATTGAACTGTAAACTGATGACTGTCAACTGATAACTCGAATTGGCATCCGGCTGCCGCCGCCGCCGCCACTACCGCCACAACACCTAAAGGCGCTTAGTTAGGAGTGATTAGCGGCGGCGCTGGGCGATCAGGCTTTGGTAGTAAGTAAAGAGTTCGGTGTCTTGATCGTCACCCCAGAGCATCGGAACGCGATTAACATGCATACCAAAACCCGATTGACCACTGACAGCCTGTGTAATGCCAACTTCCGTACCGTAATAAATAACAGGCGGATTGGGGAGGCTCATTTGTAGGGCAGCCGCACGGCGCAGGGCATCTTTGTCGCCACCTGCGGCAAAGAGAAATCGATCCATGTCGTGATTGTCGATGAAGCTGGGCATGACAAATTCCGGCGGGAAAGCCTGAGCATGACGCGACCGGAAGCTCTCAAGATCAGTTTCTGACCACAAGCGCTGGGCAAAGGTGCGCCGGAAAGCATCGCACAAGTGAAAGTCGAGAATACCGTCTAAGCGCCCGATGTAACGCTGCTGCACGTCCGGCGCATCGACCACCTCACCAAAGCAGTAGCAATCCGCTTTTTCAGCTTTGACGGCGGGCCAGAAGTATGACCAGAAGTCAGGGCCGGGGCCATCGGCGACATCCAGACGGAAGCCATCGACATTAAACTCCCGCAGCCAAAAACGCGAAACTTCGATCAGCCATTGGCGGGCTGAAGGGTTAGCGACATTCATCTGGGGCATGGAGGCGACACCGAAAAAGCTGCGATAGCCGACTTCGGAATGATCAAAGGTGAACCAGTCGCGATAGATGCTATCAGGGTTGGTACGCGCGTCTTGAAAATAGGGATGCCGATCTGAAATATGATTGAGGGCGATGTCGAGAATGACACGCATTCCACGCGCGTGGGCTTCGTTAACGACATGATGAAGGGCTTCGTCGCCACCCAGTCGCGGCTCGACATGCACGTAGTCAGTCACATCGTAGCCGTGATGGGAGTCACTGGCGAACACAGGACTCAGCCAGATGGTGTTCGCGCCGAGCGCGGCGATGTAATCCAACTTTTCAGCGACACCCCACAGTGTACCGCCACAAAAACCGTTCAGGTCGTCGGTTTGTAACCACCCATTGCCGTTACCGGGGAAAAAGCGATCCACGAAGATGTGGTAGATGACAGTATCCCGCGCCCAACGCGGCGGTTTGAGTGCATCGACCGAGGAGACAAAGGTATGCGGTTTGAAGGGGTCTCCCAAATCAAGATGTTCGGGAACGGTTTCACCCCGAAAGAAGGCGCTGGCAGCATATTCACCCGCATCTTTAACCAGCGGCCACTCGGCATAATACTCGCGGCTTTCACCTTCCGCCCAGCCACCGATTTGATAACGCAAGTAGCATTTTGATGTTTGAGGAGGCAGCATCACCACCCAACGCTGTTGGTAGCTCCATGACAAGGTATCCCAGACGACACCGGTCATCTGGAAAGGTGCAGCCGTACCGCTGTAAGCCACGCCTTTATCACCAGCGGGCTGGGTACCGTCAGTGGTGTAATAACAAACGATGTGGTCTAAATTGAGGTTCGTACCCACATGGACGGTAAGTATGATCGGTTGGCCGAGCTGCGGGTCACGCGGGGAGATGTCATGGGCGTGGATGATGCCACGATGACTGGCGCGGTGGCGAATGAGTTTAAGCTGGTCGGTCGCAAGCGTGCCAAAAATGAATTCTTCCATCATCCCCTCCAACAGGGCGTTTTATAAAGGCGAGCAAACAAAAGGACACTCGGTTGAGTGTCCTTCAGCTTACAGATTATCGAGTCATTATTTGATCGCAGCCATTTCGGGCTTGGTCGGAATGAAGTCCAGACGTTCGCCCACAACCTTAAAGGCGTGTAGGGCGCGATCCAGGTGTTCTTTACGGTGCGTGGCGGTATAGCTGGTGCGAAGCAACCCACCCTTAGGCGGTGTGGCTGGCGGCACGACTGGATTGGTGTAAACACCTTCTTCGATCAGTGCGTTCCACGCAAGGCCGACACGGAAGTCTTCGCCCAACACGACCGGAATAATGGGCGTGTTGCTGGTGGCGGTGTTGTAACCGAGTTCGTTGAAGCCTTTACGCATATACTCGGCGTTATCCCACAAGTTCTTGACGTGTTCCGGTTCGCTTTCGATGATGTCGAGGGCGGCGAGAACGGCAGCCGTTTGCGGCGCGGGCAAAGCAGCCGAGAAGATGAGCGAACGGGCTTTATGCTGAATGTAGTAGATGGCCTCGGCACTACCGGCGATAAACCCACCGATGGAGGCGAAGCTCTTGCTGAACGTCCCCATGAGCAGATCGACCTGATCGGTCATGCCGAAGTGTTCAGGTGTACCGCGACCTTCACCGGTTACACCGATACCATGTGCATCATCAACCATGATCCGCGCACCATATTTCTTGCAGAGCGCGACAATTTCCGGCAGCGGGGCAATATCGCCACCCATGCTGTAAACGCCGTCGATGATGACGAGCTTACCAGCTTGTTCAGGCACCTTAGCGAGAATGGTTTCGAGGCTGTCGAGGCTGTTGTGGCGGAAGCGCTTCATCTCGCCACGCGACATGGTTGCACCATCGACAATGCTGGCGTGATCGTCCTTGTCGAGGATGACGTAATCACCCTCCCCTATCAGCGCGGTAATCGCACCGACATTGCTCTGATAGCCGGTTGAGAACACAACCGCAGCTTCCATGTTTACAAACTTGGCAAGGCGGCGTTCGAGTTCGAGATGCAATTCGAGTGTTCCGTTTAAGAAGCGCGAACCAGTGACGCTGGTGCCATAGCGGTTGATGGCATCAATCGCGGCTTGGCGAACGCGCGGGTCGGTCGTGAGGCCGAGGTAGTTATTGGAGCCGAGCATGACCACTTCTTTACCTTCAAACGTGGCAGTAACGCCTTCAGAGTGGCTCAAAGCCCGGAAGTACGGATACATACCAATTTCAGTGGCTTCTTTGGCGCGCTTGATGAGTTCATCACCGCGCATTTTATCGAATAAATCAGCCATTCAAATCCCCTTGTGAAACCTGTAACAATTACCAGTGTAGTCTAATGTTGACTTGTTGTAAATGCGATAACACTTCACCAGCGAAGTGGATATGATTATCACGAATAGCGAAGGAAAAATTTTACAACGTTTTGAATGATTCGCAAAATTGTAAGCGATTAATCGGGATCAATTGGCACAGGGGTTAGACTTGCACATTGCGGTCACGGTGGGTTAAAATCAACGTTAATTAGTGAAATCAATCTGATGTGGAGAGAAATATGTCATCGCTGAACGTCAGGCGTTTAATTGTATGGGTTGTTTCGTTCATTTTGGGGTTTGTCCTTACCTATTTGCTGGTGACGGTGGGCTTCCCGCTGGTTAAGCCTGAGTCGGCTGGTATTACCCTCGCTAAGTACGGCTTCGGTTACTTCATTGTGACCTATCTGCCGATTGTGCTGATTTGCGTGACGTGGCTGGACGCATTCATGGGTACGAAGATTCTGCCGGACTAAAACTGAATTCCTGAAAC
>Ga0209460_1000786_pt1 | contig 24118 bp, 18 predicted proteins | sample EBPBio132013_DNA_FD_185868 | JGI IMG/M metagenome (GOLD analysis project Ga0209460, IMG submission 185868) | Wastewater treatment Type I Accumulibacter community from EBPR Bioreactor in Madison, WI, USA - Reactor 2_5/13/2013_ DNA (SPAdes)... | ecosystem: Engineered > Bioreactor > EBPR >... | reverse complement strand
GAGGACGGTTCCGGCGACCGGACTTTCGACCTCCATCGCGGCCTTATCGGTTTCGACATCGCACAGGGTTTCGCCGATAGCGATGCTCTCACCAACGGTTTTACGCCAGCCGATGAGGATGGTACTTTCGACGGTGTTCCCCAGCTTGGGCATGGGTATGGCAGATGCCATGTTCGCTCCTATATAAACGGTGTCCGATGCGGCAGTAAGTGCATAAGAGACCCCACCCCTAACCCCTCCCCGTAGTAACAAGGAGGGGAACAAGACACAGCCCCTCCCCTACGAGAAACAATGTTGGTGGTTGGTAGTGCAATATAAATCACGAATTTAACAGAACTTAGCTATCATCAAAATAGTTTCATAATTTGAAGGCGTTAAAATACTTGTACTGTCTTGCTGCAAAGCTATCGGCTGGCTATATCGTTTGTTTTCAATCTGGACATGGCCTATAGCTCCCCAAGTTTCTGTATTCCAAAGAACAAGTCGTCGGTCAGGATCGATACCAAAACCTGTTAACAGACGGTTGTTATTAAGCCAAACGACAGGCACAAAACCGTCCAAATAAATAATTTCGTTTCCTGATTCAATATCAAACACACTTATTCCAAGTAGCTGAATGCTGACAGCTATTTCAGTACTATCAGGTTTCCAAAATAAACCATCTGAATGGTTTCCAATGTCGATTACACGCTCAATATTAGAAGTTTGGGTGTTCCAAATTACTACTGTGTATCCATTACTAAATGCAAGTTGATTACCATCTGGACTCCAAACGACTTGAGATGAGAAGCTATCTTTAACGGACAACTCTGTAATAACTTTGTCATCTGATAAATCCCAGATAATTACCTGATTAAATGTTCGAATAGCTATCCTATCCTCATTAGGTGCCCAATCGATAAAATAAACCTCTTGGTCATCACCTAATGGTTTCCACATTTGATGAGAATCTCCTGTCAGTAAATCAAATATGCTAACACTTAAATTTGTCGCCATAGCTAGTTTGCTACCATCAAAGTTCCAATCGAAATCTACTATGTAAGCGTAAGATTTGTCTTTCTCGAACACATATTGTCGCGTATTTGATAGAACATTCCAGACTTCTAGTCTATCGTGACTAAGAATAACAACGCTTTCTCCATTTGGATTCCATTCAAAATACTGAACATTAGTAAATGATCCATCACCTACTTCACCAACTTTACAAAACTTTATTACATCATATGCCAAGGAAGATGAGCTGCCTAAACCTACTAAGAAAAGCGCGAATACGATGAGCTTTATCGTGAACATGATTTGATTGAGTGTTTTATCAACATAATCAAACATTTTCGTCCTAGTCGGGTGCGGGAGGGTCTCAGCCCCTTCCCTACGAGAATACGATTTTTGTGGTTAGTGGTGCGAGAGGGTCTCAGCCCCTCCCCTACGCGAATACGATCTTTGTAGTTGGTGGTGCGGAGGAGGCACGCCTCCTCCCTACACAACAATTGTTTGCGTTAAAAATCTCTGCGTTCTCTGCGGTTCAATATATTGTCCTAACCGCCTATGCTGGTGGTGAAGAAGCTGACCAATTTCTGCTCGTATTCGGCGGGGTGGTCGAACATCGCGCCGACGTGCGTGCTGCCCTCCACAATCCACGAGCCGACCGCCGCGCCCTCGGCCTCGGCTGCCGCGATCAGGTCATAGGCATATTGGACGCTGAGGCGGGTATCGGCAGTACCGTGGGTGATGAACAGCGGGCGACCGTCTAGTTTGGCGATGGTCGCGAGCGGGCTGCGGGCGGTGACATCGCGGCTGGAGATGACCTTACCCATCATGACACTCGCGCTGGATAACACAGTCGGGAAACCGTTACGGGCGAGTTCAGCATCAATCACGTTGTTGATGTCGGCGTAGCTGCTGTCTTCCCATGTGGCGGCGACGCGCGGTTCTTCGCCCATCGCGATCAGCACGGTTGCTGCGCCGAGCGAGGTACCGAACAAACCGATTTTTTCCGGCGCAAAGCCCTTCTCGTTCACCAGCCAATCCCACGCGCCCAGCACATCGCGGTACTCGACGGTGCCAGCGGCGTAGCGCCCATCCACCACCTGCGAGTCGCCGTGGTTGCGCAGGTCGATCATCAGCACATTGAAGCCAGCTTTGTTGAGCATTCCGGCAGGCATGAGGATCGAGGCCGAGCGTTTGCAACTGTTCACGCCATGTACCAGAATGACAGCCGGTGCGGTGGTTTCGTCCACGTCCTGCGCGGGAACATACCACGCATTGATGTTGACATTATCCTCGCGGCTGGGGAAATCCACCGTTTGAAAAGTCGCCATCTGGTAGGGCTGCACATCCGTATCCGAACCCGTCACGGTGGTGAAGGCGGCAGGTGAGTTTTCCAACTGCTCGGCGCTAAAGTTTGGACAGTTCGCGCTGACGAGCGACAGACGGTTATAGACGACCGCGCCACCGGCGGCGTACCCCACGACGAGCAGCAGGATAATAACGACCGCGAGCGAGATAAGTATCCGGTTTCGACGTTTCACAAGAAGCCTTCTTTAAATCAGAACCATTTGGTGACGATGATACCACTGATCGCTTGTCTGTGGTAAGAACTTGTCATGACAGGTTATCTAAGAGGTGAGAAACAGGGCGAAAAGATTGACTTTCGTTTTTGAGTCCGCTAGACTGACTTTACGAACGAAAGTAAGCGAGATGAATATGATGGTTTGCTTGTGTTGTTGTCTGAAGCAGGGGCGTTGACCACACTTCAGACCGCTGACTAAACCTTAACTGGCTCATTCCAAAGCCAACAGCCAATGAAGAAGCGTGGCGCGTCCCCGAATGTGGGAACGCCGCGCTTTTTTGATGCCGTTGGCTTTTTTGTTGAGATGCAAGTGTGCTGCTCGATCAAACGATGAAGGACGATGAACTGAAAATGGCCTTACCGAAACTGGATATTCACACCATTTCCCATGTCGATGCCACCCATATCGACAGCTTGATTGGCAACACCCCCTTATTGAGCTTCCGGCGGGTGACGGCGCACCTGCCGGATTATGTGCGCGTGTATGCCAAAGCCGAATGGATGAACCCCGGTGGCAGCGTGAAAGACCGTGCCGCCGCGAATATCGTGCGCGAGGCCGTCCGCAGCGGGGCGCTGACCCACGACAAAATTCTGCTGGACAGCACCAGCGGCAACACCGGCATCGCTTATGCTATGATCGGCGCGGCGAAGGGCTATAAGGTGAAGTTGTTCCTCCCCGGCAATGTCAGCCCGGAACGCACCGCTATCCTCAACGCCTACGGGGTCGATATTGTCTACACCGACCCGCTGGAAGGTTCCGATGGCGCGATACGCGGGGTGCGGGCGCTGGCCGCCGCCGAACCGGATAAGTATTTCTACGCCGACCAGTACAACAACCCCGCCAACTGGCAGGCGCACTACAACACGACTGGCGTGGAAATCTGGAAGCAGACGCACGGCAGCATCACCCACTTCGTCGCGGGCTTGGGGACAAGCGGCACGCTGATGGGTACGGGGCGGCGGTTGAAGGACTACAATCCTGATGTGCAGGTCATCTCGCTCCAGCCGGACTCACCCTTCCACGGCCTTGAAGGGTGGAAGCACATGGAAACAGCCATCAAACCGGGGATTTACGACTCAGTGTTCGCAGATCGTAATCTCGGCATCAGCACCGAGGCCACCTACGAGATGGCGCGGCGGCTGGCGCGTGAGGAAGGCTACTTGGTGGGCATCAGCGCGGCGGCGGCGATGGTCGGCACGCTGCAAGTGGCGGCGGAAATTGCCGCGCGGGGCGAAGCGGCGGTCATCGTGACGTTGTTCCCCGACAACGCCTATAAGTACCTGAGCGAGAGCTTCTGGAAGGGGTAAGAAGTCGCAAGTTTCAAGTTGCAAGTGGAGCGAAATAAAGAGGCGCAGATTAAACCTGCGCCTCTTTTGGTTACTTACTTGTCCAGTACGGCTGGCTGCAAGTTGAATACATCACTTACAGCACTGCCAACGCAGCGCCCCTGTCGCAAGCCGTTTTCAATGGCCGAGCGGTAGTGGATGCCGCCGTACAGCCGGGAAATCGCTGCCTCCGATGCTGCCGCTTCAAATGAGGTGTAGGAACGAACCAACGGTTCTTCATGCTTATAAATAACGTGGGTTCGGTCTTCAAAGAACTGCGGGCCGAAAAGACGGGTCAGTGTTTCGGCAGCCGCGGCGGACACAATACTGTGCCCTGAAACATATTCGGGGAAAGGCGGGGTTTCGACATACGGCCCCCAGCCGCGACTGATATTCTCCTGAATATAGGTGACCGGACGGATCACCATCGTCTGATATTTTGACCACCAGCCCGAAATAAACGCATCGGCTACCGACATACCGACCATCGCGTGCATCCATGCGGCTTCGTCCAGCGTCAGCCCAAGCTGTTCGGTCAGTTGGTTGGTGATCGAAATCCAGTGACCGCCGGGTGCGCCGGTGACACCGGGGGTATCAATCCAGTAGCGCGATGTTTCCCGCTGAAAGTTTGTCAACCGTCTACCTGTCTGCATCACTTCCAGCGCCTGAGCATAAAAGACCGAATCCGGGTCGGTGCTGTAAGGCACGTCGATAGGGACGTGGCAGGTTGAACCTCGCTCCAGCACGAACGGACGCATCTCGCCCCAGTACGGCTGGTTTGGTTTTTTCGCGTCATCTGTTAGAACATAACCGCCTTCAATTTCCGGCAGCACGTAGTCTTTGCCGCGCGCGTTCACATCGGCAAAGCCATCGTCGGCTGCCCAATTGGCAATCGCCTCCCCCAAGACCACGCCATAGGCCAGCGAACGCTCAATGGTTTCAGCGTCGCTTTCTTTGAGTCGTTCTTTCGTATGGGCATCACGCAGTTCCTCAAAAGCGGCGACTGTTTCCGGTGTCACAGCCGTAAAGACCGTCGGCAGCACCGTTGTCATGGTGCTGTCCATCACGCTTATCCAGTCGTAGGCGGCGGCTTCAGGACGTGGGAAAACGGGCATGTGTCCGATTTGCTCGGTCAGCGACACATAACCGGGCATGCCGTTAACCAGCGATTCGTAAAGGGTCACGCCTGCATAACCATAAACACGCGAGGAGGTTGTGGGCGATTCGGCCTGCGCCTGTACCCGTAGATACACCAGATCAATCCACTCGGTAGCATATCGAGGGTCGAGGTCGCGTACCAGCGGCGCATCAGCCTCATCCTGCGCGTAAACCGGCGCAACGGTAGCGCAAAGGAGTAAAAAGAGAAAAAGCAGTCGTTTAAGAGTCATGGCTCACCTTCTATGAAATTGAGTAAAGTATTATAATTTATTGTGATTATAAGCGAAAAGAATTCGATTATAGCTCAAATTGAGGTTTTGGAAGGGGTAGAAGTTTCAAGTTGCAAGTGACAAGTTGTAAGTTGGGAAGGCTGTCCGGTGAGGACGATTTTTTGTTTACCAACTTTCAATGACGAGGTTGTCGATCACGTTAAAGTGCGCGTCGCGGGTAACGAGCGCGAGGTCGTGTTGCAAAGCGACCGCCGCAATCCAGATGTCATTTTCAGGAATAGGGCGGCCTTTCGCTTTGAGCTGCTGCTTGACTTGACCATAGTACTTGCCTGTTTCCGCGTCGCAGACTAATACTTCATTACGATCAAGAAATCTTTCAAGTTGAGTGATATTGTGTTGAACGCGCCCTGATTTATAAGCGCCGAAGTAGAGTTCACCAACAACGATTGATGAGACGAGTAACCTTATATCGCCTAGCTGACTTTTCAGCGCTAAATCTTGGTTAAAAAGTGCTGCTACCGCGTTTGTATCAAGCAACTTACCATTCATCGTAGTCTATCTTTTCGCAGTCTTCCTCAATCGCTTTCATCATTTCTTCAACGTCGGAGTGTTCAAATAAGCCTTCAGCTAATTTGAACAGCTCAGAAGACGGCACGCCGCGCGGGCGTTGGCTGCCGGGCAGGTTGCGGGCGAAGTCGAGGACTTGCCGCTGTTCCTCCGGCTTCAGGCGGTGCAGCACATCGAGCAGTTCAGCGTCCAGTACAGGATTATCCATCGGGTATCCTCCACAATTTGTTGTTCGTTTCTGTTATTAACACCTTCAATGCTGCAATCAGGTTAACTCAACAGGTGGCTTGAGCAGAAAGGTGTCCAGAATGTCTAACACCATTATAAACGAAGTAATCCCCATCTATACCGATACTGATGGACGAATGCGAATCGCTGGCACACGAGTGCTGCTCGATTTGATCGTTGAGGCTTACCGACGCGGCGAAACACCTGAGCATATCGTCCAGATGTACACCATGCTTACACTCGATCAGGTCTATCTCGCCATCGGTTACTACTTACGGCATCGTGAAAGCGTTAATGCATATATTCGCCAGATGGATGACGAAGCAAAGGCGTTGCGGCATGAGTGGGAAACCAAGTACCCACCGAAAGTAATACGGGCTGAACTGCTTGCGCGGTTAGAATCCGGTTGAAAAGTTGATTTTTACGCAGACGGACGCGCTGTTTCGCGTCCCTACACAAACGGAGAACGCCCTTCGTTGGGACAGCAGACAGACTGTCCGGCTATCTAATACCCTTAATCTGTAGCTTCGGCTAAATCAGCAGGAATCAAAAGCGCACCCGTATTGGATGCGCTTGTGTGTGTTGAGGCAGGTGTTTAGCGGCTGGCGACGTTGGTGATGATGTTACCGGACACCACATCCCATTGGGCTATACCCTCGGTGCTGACCGCTTCAACCGTGCTGCCGTTCAGGAAGCGGACGCTGGTGATTCTAGCATCCGAGGCGGCGTAGATGACGGGATCGCGGTCGTTCAGCGCGGCGGGCAGGTTTTGCAGATCCCACACCCGCAGGTTGTTGCCACCGATGACCAGATAGTGCGCGTCCGGGCTGAGGGCGATGCGTTCGGCGTAGCTGGTGCCGTCGCTGTTGGCATCCACCTGCACGTTGTTACCGGTGCCGCGTTCCCAGACGGTGACACCCGCGCCGCTGGTGGCGGCAAGGCGCACGGTGTAGACGATCACGCGGGAACCATCCGCCGACAGCGTGAAGCCGATTTGGGCGCTCTCACCGGCGGGGTTGTCGTAGTAACCGACCTGTTCGCCGTTGGCACGGTTGTAAACGGTGACACCGGGGGCCGAATAGTAGTAGCTGGTGGGCAGCAGCCAGACTTCGTTGTGGTCAGCGTCCCAGCGGCTGATGAAGTCGTCACCACGGAAGTCACTCAGCTTAACAGCCAATTCCTGCCCGACCGTCCACAGGGCGAGGCCGTCACGGTTGCTGACGATGGCCTGCTGGCTGTCAGGACTCCAGCGTAGGCCGGCGTTCAGGAACGAACCCATCCGCTGACCGTTTGTCATATCCCAAACGACCGTCTGGGTTTTCCCAAATTCACCGAGCGCGGCGGCCATGTAGCGGCAGTCCGGCGACCAGTTCATGATGTTCAACTGCGCGGTTTCCAGCGAGGTTTCAACTTCCTGTACCGTCTTGCCCGTGTTCCAACTCACCATCACCAACCGCTGGTTGCGGAACTCGTAGCGCGGGAACAAATTGGCTTGGTAGAACGCGCCGTCCTTGAACGGGCAAGCGCCGCGCAGTACGCTGCTGGCATCATCCTGTGCGCCCACGACCATAACCCCGGTGCTGATGAGCATGACGACCAATGTGATGAAAACGACGATCTTACGCATGATATTTTCTCCTGTTTGTGTGTGCGTTTCGTTGATGTCTTTACGATACGCTACTTGGTGCGTCGGTTACTGGTTGCGCGGCTGATGCACACTCCACCCGTAGTCGATGCGCGGCTGACGGAACCCCTACGACCTGACGCTTACCCTACGCCAACGTAAAGAACGTCAATTTCACCATAGGTTTGAACCGCAGAGGCGCGGATAAATGCACGGAGAATACGAATCGCCAAGCACGCCAAGAGATGCGGAGATCGCCAAGAGGTTTAGATGTAGGGACGCGAGACAGCGCGTTCGTATCGCCTACCACAATCCTCACCGTATCCCGCTTCTCTACACTATTCGGCGTACTTGTTTTTGAAGCGCCTTTAGTGCGCTTGTCCGGTGGTTAGCTGAGTGGCTTTAGCCCTCAGCGCCGCAACCCGCATCATATTAATCACCGGACATCCTTCGCGTCCTTGCTTCTCTATCCCATCGCCCCATGATGGACTTAATAAGCCATAAACGGTGTCTGCTAGAATACACGCGAATAGGCGGCGGTAGTCGTCTTTTGATATGCATAATCATCTGACTGAGGGTTCCGCACCTATGTTGGCCTCCCGACCGAACGCCCCCCGCTGGCGGCTGATCCTATCCTTCGCCGCCATTTACTTCCTGTGGGGTGGCAGTTTCCTCGCCATCCGCTTCTCGCTCGAAACCATCCCGACCTTCATGATCTCGTTCGCGCGTTTTGCCTGTGCGGGGGTCATCCTCATGACGGTCGCGTGGCGCAGCGGCGCACCGAGGCCGACGTGGGCGCAGTGGCGGACGGCGGCCATACTCGGCTTCATTATGTTCTTCGGGGCGAACAGCACACTGGTCGCGGGGCAGCGCACGGTCGCCTCTGGCTTGGCGGCCACGCTTTACGCCACGCTGCCGTTGTGGATGGCGGTGCTGGGCTGGTTGTGGCAGGGTGAAGACCGTCCACGCGGGCGGGTGCTGGTCGGCTTGGTGCTGGGCTTCGCGGGGGTGGTGCTGATGTTCGGCGGCGGGGGCAGCGGTATCGACCCGACTGGCGGCTTGCTGGTGATTGCCTCGGCGATCTTCTGGGCGGTCGGCTCACTGCTCTCACGCAAGGTCGATAAGCCGCAGTCCTCGGCGATGGCTTCCGGCATGAACCTGTTTTGCAGCGGCCTGATGTTCCTCATCGTGAGCGTCTTCTCCGGCGAACCGGCACAGTTACACATCTCAATGATTTCGCTCAAGTCGTGGCTAGCGCTGTTGTATCTGATCGTCGGGTCGTCGGTCGTGGCCTTTAGCTGCTATATGTGGCTGCTCTCGGTCACGTCCACCAGCCGCGTGGCAACTTACGCCTATGTCAATCCGGTTGTCGCGCTGTTCATCGGTGCGCTGGCGGGTGAGGTGCTGGACGCGCGGGAATTGGTGGCGGCGTTAGTGATCGTGGTCGCGGTGGCGCTCATCACCAGTGCGCGGTCGAAAACGGTCGCCGCCGAAAGTCCGATTGCCGAGGGTGGTTTCAGTGTGCGCTCGCGGTGGAAGGCGCTGCGGGGTATTGGTCGCACGTCCTCGTGAAGCCCCTCTCCCCCCTCACGTCGGGCTGAACACCACATCCACCCAGTAATTCGTCGCGGTAAAGGTCGCGTTCGGGAACAACCCCGCCGCCCCGAAAATGTACGTCCCGTTGCCGGGGCTGGTCTCGCCCGTAGCGAGGGCGTATAACGGCAGCACACTTCGCCCACTCGTGAAGGTGTTGTTGTCGTAGGCGAAGCGTCCCTGCGGCGCGTGGTACGAAGCCACGTACACCGTGTTCGCCGTCACAGTGATCGGCGTGGCGAAGGTCGCCGTTTGCCACCCGGTCGCCGTCTCGCCGCTGAACGTCACCGTCCCCAACTGCGTCCCCGCAGCCGACCACAGGTAGCCCTTGTGCGTGCCGCCGTTGCCCGCCAGCTTGTAAAAGCGGATGCCCATCACCTGCCCGTTGACGCTCGGCTTGAACACCACCCCCAAGTTAACCGCAGGCGGGTTGCCGATGTTGCTGGGGTTGGCGGGCGTGGTGCTGCCAAAGAGGGAGCAGGGACAAGGGTAGGGTGTGGGAGTAGGAATTTGAGAATTACTGGTTATTAACCAGCAGGGCGCATCATCAAATTCCGAATTATTTGTTACTTGTTGGACATTACTACCGTTTACATTCATTACAAAGATGTCCATATTGCCATTTCGGTCAGAAACGAAAGCAAGCTGATTTCCATCCGGTGACCAAGTTGCCCAGTAATCCATTGACGGCGTATTTGTAAGGCGAATTATCCCGGAGCCATTAGAGTTCATCGTGTAAATTTCGAAATTTCCGTCACGCCCAGATGTAAATGCGATTTTTGTCCCATCCGGTGACCAAGCTGGCGTACCATCAAACTGTCCTGTTCCAGCGAGCTTGGTCAAGTTCGTTCCGTCGACATTGATAGTATAAATACTGGTATATCCATCTCGCTTCGACTCGAAAGCAATTTTTGTCCCATCTGGCGAAAAATTCGGTAGAATATCATTGCGAATGTTATTAGTTAAACGAGTAAGACCCGTTCCATTCTGATTAATGACATAGAGTTCATTATTTCCGTCCCGTCTGGAGCTAAAAGCGATTTTGCTGCCATTATTGGATACCGCTAGTCCGCTATAAGGATCAATTTCGCCCACATCAATGCGCTGACTATTCCCGAGATCAAATCGCGTTAGATAAACCGTATCTGAAACCGATGCCAAATAAACTCCATCAGCAGAACATGCTGGCGCAATGTATAGCCTGTTCCCAAATTCAAAAGGAGTTACTGAACTGCCATCTGTATTGGCAGTAAAGACTTGCCCTTGTGTGCCACTTCGCTCCGACGCAAATACAAGCTGGTAATTGCCACTTGTAGCTTGACTGAGGGTAACATTGGGAAGCAATAAGACTGTCATTATGAAAACTAGCCATACTGCATGTTTGGCATACATAAGAGAATTTCTTTCTACTGCTTTAATATGATTTAACAGTTGATGCAACATAGATCATTTCGGGCCGTAAATACGGAAGTAGTCCAAAGCGGTTTGATAATACGAGAAAGTCCATCGTGTTCCATAAGGTTTAGGATCCAGCAAAAGCTCAATATTTTCCCAGCCGCATGGACAAATACCCCAGTTTGGATTGCCTGGTACATTAGGTGAGGTATATGCAAACTGATTAAGGCGTGCTCTCGCTATTGAAAGATAGGCATAAATATTTGCATCCAGCACATCGCCATCATTGTTTTCATCGTCGTAAGGATCGTCAAACAAACCTTGTGAACTTGCCAAATATCCGGGATTCTTTGGGTCACCAGCAAATTCAAACAAAGATTTTTCTGTACATGTACCTTGATAATTTGAATAATTACCAAATGCACATTTATTGTAAAGAAGTTCAACAGCAGCATATGTAAAGTTATTTTGCAGAGGAGTACATTGTGCTGCACTTGATGTTTGAGGATAACCATTGCTGTTTGGAGCATCTGAATTATTAAAACAAGTTCCTTTGTTTTGGCTCTGGGGATTGCCAACTACATATTGACCGCCATGCCAATTGCCTAACAGAATACTGTTTCCTTCTTCGTACATCAATAATGAAACGATCTGTTCCCAAGTTAGGGATCCCCCAAACTTATTGACATATCTCTGATAAGTGTCTACAGCACACTGAACTCTGGATGCACTTCTTTTTGCCTCCTGTGTCTGACGAAAAGCGTCATCGCAGGGTTCATAATACTTTTGTAATGGTGGAATAGGTTGATCTGGAACAATAAAGACCGTTCCATTTGCCGACCATGTAACCGATGAAGGTATCGCAGGAATAATACAGTTACCGGGGGCAGGATTGGGTTCAACAGCACTTCCCAAAGCGGAGCTAAAGGTTGCGCCAAATGCTGAATTAACATTGTTTTTTGTAGAAGAAGCGGCAGGATTCCAATATTGATTATCCGCATTCACAATGGTGGAAGACAAATTGTAGATACTCCCCCAACCATTCGTCGCTGTATTCGACAAGAAATTATTACTGAGCGTGTTATCCACATTCCCACCCGATAAATGCTGTAACGTGATCGTGCCACTGTCAGGGAAAAAGTAGAATACGCCGCCGACATTTCGGGAGTCATTGTTCTTAAAAGTAGAGCATTTGATTGATAACGATGAACCATATTGGGTTGCGATTGCCCCGCCCCCTGAATTCAGGTAGTTGCCCGTACTGCGATTACTCTCAAACACACTGTTAATAATCGAAACACTTGTTGGTGAGGAATTTGAGTTGACACTGAAAATCGCACCCCCCCATCCTTCCGCCCTATTCATCAGGAAATGGGAATTATAAATATGGAGGGTGTATTGATTCGTGATCGCCCCACCAGAGAAAGTTGCCGGCAAACTGTTCCCTTTCAGGACAACGTTATAGAGCGTTAAACTGGCACAACCATTATTGATGAAAAAAATACCTGTATTACTAACCCCACTGGTAAAAATAACTTTATTACTGTCAGGCACCGTAGGGTCAATAGCAGAAGGAGAAAGATGATTGCCAACAAGGACAACTTTGCCTGAAATAATCAAACCGCGTGTCTCAATCGGCATCACGGTGTATGGGCCAGCAGCTAAATAAATGACATAGGTATTCGAGCAGTCACTATTGGCAGCATTTAGCGCCGCCATAAATTCGGTCACGTTGGTGACATTGACTTCGTAAACTATGCCAGCGCTAAGACTTTGAACTGCAAAGTTACCCAGAGTGTCATGAGGATTGGGCGTAATGGTCGGCGCATACTGCACAGGCGTTTCGGATATGATCGCCGTCCCCGTTGCGCTCGGTGTTTCACTCGCCATCAGCGTCGCCGTCTCACTCGCCGTCGGCAGCGCGGTTGCGGTCGCTGTTTCGCTGGCGGTTGGCAGGGGCAGCGGGGTCTCGGTTTCCGTCGCGGTCGGCAGCGGCGTTTCGGTGAGCGTGGGCAAAGCGGTCGGGGTCTCGGTCGGCAGCGGTGTCGCGCTCGGCAGTTCGGTTGCCGTCTCGGTCGGTGGCAGCGTTGGGATAACCGTTTCAGTAGGGGGAGGAATAGGCTCGTCCTGCGCGGCAAGCGGTTGCCAGCCTATAACCAGCAGGCCAAGCAGGATCAGTCGGGATACACGGCGCTGAAAAAACATACCAACACTCTTTTGTTAAATCGATAATCTATCCATCAAGTATAGACCCAAAGGCAAAAGAGTCAATAACAGCAGGACAAACAGCTAGTTACTTTCCTTCTTACAGAAATGTAAAATCTATCTATCGCTTGACAACTTGAGAACTTTTGTGCTACAGTATTTCTGGTAGTGGTCATATAGTAAGTGATAAATCATTGCTCTAACACAAACAGAATCCATCGTGTAGGGACGAGATACATCTCGTCCGCGCCACCGTTTCACACATACCACTTACTTTGTAACCACCACCGTATTTCTGACTTTTCTTGGCGCTCTTTGTGGCTTTGTGGTGAAATGCTTTGTATTGTTCTGCTCTTGGCGTTCTATGTGAAGCCTTCTGTGGATGGCGACTTGGCGGTTTAAATGAATGACTTTGCGCCTTTGCTTCCTAGCGCCTTTGCGTTTTGTTATGGTTCTCTATGTTCTTTGTGTCTTTGTGGTAAAAAATGTATTGCATTCGCTTTTGCATCTTCGGCGGCATTCTCCCTCACAGCCGCTATGCAACTGCACAAATTGCACAGCGGTGGATACACGGGAGCCATCCGCTGAAATAACGCAAACTCAGCGGGAACAGCCGGGCCAGCCGCCGCCATAAAACGACACTTCAGCGGACACACGGGAGACTCCCGCCGGACAATTCGGCGGATTAAATGCAATTTTTGCAACAGTTGCCACATTTTCAACGACCATCAAAAATCATCCACCTAGCACTGGTGAGGCGCTTCTTCTTTTCCTAAACTGCTCTTAGATAACGTGTGTATCCGCTCAAGCAGTAGAAGGATAGGCTGATGATTGTGAACCCCACGCAAAACGGCTGGGAAGTTATTTACCAACCGGCTCACGCGCTCCTCGCCGCTAAAATCGCCGCTCACTGGCGTGCCGACCAACGCCCGCAGCGCTGGCTCGAAACGCTGGTCTCCCTCGCCCAGCACGACGACGAATCCGGCGACTGGTCGGGTAATGGTCACCTCTCGGAGGTCGGTGCGCCGCTGGACTTCAGCCTGCGGGAAAGACCAAGCCTCGATCAACCGGAATTGGTGACGGATGAACTCCAATCAAAAGGGCAGTGGGCGGCCTTAATGATTTCCATGCACATGAGCTTCCTGTATGAGCATCTGCGGGACGAGTCGCGCGAATATGCCGCCTTCCTCGACCAGCAGCTCGACCATCAGAAAGCGTGGCGCTCGGCGCTAAAAGTCTCCAAGAAGGAGGCTGACGAAGCCTATGCCCTGTTCCAATGGTGCGACCGGATGTCGCTTATCCTATGCCGCCGCGAACTGCCGGATGCTGAACGGGCGCTCGAAGTCAGCCCCGGCCCCGATGGCACCCGCTATGATGTGGTTTATAAGGATGAGGTGGTGACGGTGCAGCCGTGGCCGTTCGAGGAAAGCCACTTTACGGTGAGCGTCGAGAGCATTCAGCTTGAGCAGCTCCGCTTTAAAGACGACCCTGAACTCCTAAAAGCCCTCCGCCAAACCCCCGTCACTGAGTTGAGTTGGGCGTTTAAGAAGTGAAGCTGCGGAAATGCCGGACAGCCTGTCTGCTGTCCCTACGAACGTGGTGGCCGGTGGGTGTAGGGACGCGATATATCGCGTCCGTTGCCTACCAACCACTTCCTACTTTAGGGTTGAACTCACCGATCCTTGTACGCCAGCAGCCGGATCGCATTACCGACCACCAGTAACGTACTGCCTTCGTGGAGGATGACCGCGCCGCTCAACGGCACGATGTTCAGCACCGATGTGACGATCAACAGGCCGATCACACCCAGCGAAATCGCGAGGTTCTGCCGGATGATGCTCCGGCTGGCGCGGCTCAGGCCAATGGCGAACGGCAGCTTGGCGAGGTCATCGCCCATCAAGGCCGCGTCTGCCGTTTCGAGGGCAACCGCCGTCCCCGCCCCGCCCATCGCGATACCGACCGTAGCAGTAGCCAATGCAGGTGCGTCGTTCACGCCGTCCCCGATCATGGCGATGTCGCCGTACTGCATTTGCAGTTGTTTGATCGCGTCCAACTTCTGGTCGGGCAGCAGGCCAGCTTTCACGTCGGTCACGCCCACCTCGCGGGCGATACGGTTCGCCACCTGCGGGTTATCGCCCGTTAGCATAATCAGGTGCTTCAGGCCGAAGTCGCGCAGCCGCTGCATGACCGCCTTAGCCTCCTCTCGTGGGGTATCAGCCAGCGCGATGATGCCCAGCAGCGCCTCGCCCCGCCGGATGAGCATGGTCGTGCGTCCGTCCTGCTCCAGCTTCTCGACCTGCTGCACCAGCGCGGGGTCAGGGTTGGTTCCGGCCTCCTGCATCATCTTAAGCGAACCGATGATGACGGCTTGCCCGTCAAGGCTGCTTTTCACCCCGCGTCCGGCGACGTTCTCCAAGCCTCCGGCAGCCGGTAAATCGCTGATGCCCTTGGCCTTTGCCGCGCGGACGACGGCCTGCGCCAGTGGGTGATTCGACTGCTGCTCAACCGCTGCCGCGACCGTCAGCAGTTCAGTTTCGGAGATGCCGCCGGTGGGCAGCACATCGGTCAGGTTGAACTGTCCGGTGGTAATCGTACCGGTTTTATCGAAGGCGATGGCGTGCAAACCGCCGAGGTTTTCGAGGTGCATCCCGCCCTTAATCAGCACACCGTTACGCGCGGCTTGAGCAATCCCTGCGAGGATGGTGGCGGGTGTACCGAGCGCCAGCGCACACGGCGAACTGGCGACCAGCAGCAGCATCCCACGGTAAAAGCTGTCTTGCAGCGTCAGCCAACCGAGGAGAGGCGGCACGACGATCACCGCCAGCGTCGCCAGCAGGACAATCGGCACGAAACGCGCGGTAAAGCGTTCGGTAAACTGCTGCGTCGGGCTGCGCTGGCTCTGGGCTTCCGCAACCAGCTTCATCACACGGCTGAGGGTGTTATCAGCAGTCAGTCGCGTGACCTTAATGTCGAGCGCGGCATCTTGGTTGATCGTTCCGGCGAACACGCTGTCACCGACTGTTTTGGTGACTGGAACGCTCTCGCCTGTCACGGTACTCTGGTCGATGCTGGCGCTGCCGCTGAGGATGTCGCCATCCACCGGTATGCGGTCTCCGGGGCGCACCACCACCACATCTTCCAACTGTAAACTTTCAACCGCGACTTCGGCGATCTGCTCACCGCGCTTAACCCGCGCCGTCTTGGGCATGAGCGCACCGAGGGCGCTCACGGCGTTACGGGCGCGGTCGAGGGCGTAATGTTCCCCCGCATGGCCGAGGCTGAACAGGAACAGCAGGAACGCGCCTTCCGACCATTCGCCGAGGATCGCCGCGCCAGCCGCAGCCGCCAGCATCAGCACATCAGTGTCAAACTTGCCCTTGAGCAAACCGGGCAGCGCGTGGGTGGCGATGTCATAACCACCCGCGATATAGGCGATGATGTAAAACACCAGCGCTACTGTGGGCGAAAAGCCGAAGAAGCGTTCCCCCGCCGCGCCGATGAGAAACGCGATACCGGCTACAGCGACGAGGATCATCGTCCAGCGTTCTTGCATCCAGTGGGGCAGGAATGCGGGTGCGCTGCCGTGGTTGTGTCCCGCGTGGTCGTGATCATCGTCGCCGTGGTCATGATTATGTTCGTGCGTTTGGGGTTTGGCTGTGCCGAGGCGTAACCCCTGCTGGCGAATGGCCTGTTCAATCACGGGGCGCTGGATGAGCGTGCTGTCGTAGGCGACGAAGATCAAACCAGCGGCGTAGTTGACAGTCGCGTGGACAATGCCCTGCAAACGGCTTAACAAGTCTTCAAGGTTTGGTGCGGCATCCGCCGAGGTCATCCCCTCGAAGGCGATTTGTTCGTGGTGGTAGCGCTCGGAAACGGACGCACCCGCTTCGGTCGCCAAGCGCTGCAAGCTGGGCAGCGTGACAAGGTTCGGGTCGTAGTGCAGGCAGAGCAGGTTCTTGTCGCCCTCATGGACGATATGCGCCTGTTCAACGCCGCGTGTGTGGGCGAGCGTCGAGGTTAGAAAACTGGTGCAGCCGTCACCCGCGTCGATGTGCGGCAGCAGGATAGCGAGGTCGAGGCGGGCAGTTTGTTGAGTCATCACATTAGCCATTCGGTAAACGATACGTTATCTCAATATATGCGTATTCGCGCATATGTTATCTATACTATAGTCGGAAAATGACATTACCGTCAATAAACAGTGGTTAACTTTTCTAGATCGGCTGACTTTGAACCGAATTCCACCTATGATACGTATTGGTAAGCATGTTGATCCAACCAGACAAAGGATGCCATGATGTTTGAATTCAATCCGTTTGCGCCGGAATTTAAAGCGAATCCCTATCCGTTTTACGACATGCTGCGGGCGAACGCGCCGCTGTTCCACTGGCAGCAGTGGAATATGTGGTTCGTGACGGATTACGCGGTGAGTACGGCACTGTTGAAAGATAACTGCCTCGGCCATGAATTATTGAGCGTGATGACGCGCGAGGAACTCGGCTGGACGGAACCACCCGCTTCGCAGATGCCGCTGGTCGAGATGCAACGCGGCTGGATGCTGTTCCGCGACCCGCCAACCCACACCCGTCTGCGGATGCTCGTCCACAAAGCCTTCACGCCGCGCATGGTCGAGCAGTTACGGGCGCGTATCCAGAGTGTGACCAGCAGTTTATTGGATGCGGCGGAAGCGAATGGCAAGCTGGATGTGATGGCTGACCTCGCCGTGCCGCTGCCGGTGATGGTGATCGCCGATATGCTGGGTGTGCCGGAAAGTGACCGTGAACTGTTTCGCGGCTGGTCACGCGAGCTGGCTTATACGCTGGAACTGACGGACGCGCAAGAAATTTACGAGATGGGCGCACGGGCGACTGTATCCTTCTCCGCCTATCTGCGTGATCTCGCCAATGAACGGCGTAAGCAGCCGCAAGCCGACCTGATGAGCGCGTTGGTGGCAGCCGAGGACGCGGGTGATAAGCTGACCGAGCAAGAACTGATCGCAACCTGTATCCTGCTGCTGGTGGCGGGGCATGAAACCACCACCAACTTGATCGGTAACGGCCTGTTCGCCCTGCTGCGGAACCCTGACCAACTGGCGAAGCTGCGTGACAATCCAGCGCTGGGCAAGACCGCCATCGAGGAACTGCTGCGTTACGACAGTCCGGTGCAGATGACTTCCCGTGCGGCGCTGCAAGATGTGGAGTTCAACGGGCAGTGTATCCGCAAGGGGACACAGGTGGCGTTCATGCTGGGCGCGGCGAACCACGATCCGGCACAGTTCGAGCAGCCGGGGACGCTGGACATCACCCGCGACCCGAACCCGCATCTCTCCTTCAGCAACGGGATTCATTACTGCCTCGGCGCACCGCTGGCACGGCTGGAAGGGCAGATCGCAATCCAGAGTTTACTAAAACGCGCACCGGAATTGACTCTGCTCGATGAGAACCCGACCTACCGCGAAACGTGGGTGCTGCGCGGGTTGGAGTCGCTGCCCGTGCGTTTGGGTTAGAAGAAATAAACCGCAGAGACGCAGAGAGGCAAAGGCGCAAAGCTATTTAACACAAAGACTCAATGGCACAAAGACGCAGAGGAAATACCGATGGCAGGGAGGCAATACCAAGCGGCGCGGGGTGGGAATAACGGGTATTATCGAACGTAGGCATCCGTTGTGGTACGCCCAACTCTAAAGGGGGAAAGCATGGATACGATTAGCAAGTTACTGGTGCTGCTGGTGGCGATAGAGCATGTGTACATTCTGGTGCTGGAGATGTTCCTGTGGACGACACCCCGCGCCCTGAAAACCTTCGGCATTACGCAGAAGTTCGCGGAGGAGTCGAAGGCGCTGGCGGCGAACCAAGGACTCTATAATGGCTTCCTCGCGGCGGGATTGTTCTGGGGTGTGATGTACGCTGATCCGGTGGTCGCCAAGCAAATCCAGTTGTTCTTTCTGCTCTGCGTACTGGTCGCGGCGGTGTACGGCGGGCTGACGGCGAAACGCTCGATTCTGATGGTGCAGGGTTTACCGGCGTTGATCGCCCTGATTGCAGTGTTAGCGGCTTGATACAGGGTTCCTACCATTTTGAGTTAGGGATCGAGTTGGGTTTGATGAGGGCGGGGAGTGCCGCGCCCTCGTTAGACGGTTATTCGACTTCGCGCTTTTTAGTGGGCAGGGTTTCTTCGTCGTCCTCGTCGAAGGCGGTGAGGCGCATGAAGGCGCGTTCCTGCGGGGTCATGTTGATGGCGTATTCGAAGTCATCATGCGCTTCGAGGATACGGTAGCCTTCTTTGATGTAACCGCGAATGGTGTGCAGGCTGATGCCCATTTCATCGGCGGCGAGGTGCGCGGGCAGACCGTCCAATACGCACAACTTGAGCGCTTGCCCGATGCGCCCTGTGAGTTCGGGGAACTTCCGCATTCCCGGCACAACCGCCGCGTGGAAGATGCGGTGGTTGAAGCGGTCGGCGGTGGCGTGGGCGATGCTGGAGGTGATGGCGAAGTCGTGGTTGAGGGCGTAGACGATGCCCCACGTGATCTGCAAGCGAATGTCCTGCTTGAGGAAGTAGCCAGCCGCACCGGCTTCGGCGGCGGCTTCGACCAGATTAACGGCGATCTCCTGCCCCAAGCAAATGGTCTTTACGCCCTCGATGCGGCGGTCAAGTTCGGTGATGGTTTTGGCTACCGCTTCCGGCCCGCCGAGGTGGTCAGCATCCAGCAGCACGACATCGGGCAGCTCCGCCAGCGGTGTGCTGTTAATGTACAGCCACATATCCCGTGGTGTTTCTGAAAGATTGGTCACACGGGTGCGCCGATCCCACGCCAAAAAGCTGTTGATGGCGTGGAGGGCGTAAAAGTCGGTATCCATGATGACGACTTTAAGGTTAATTTCTTGATGAGCAGGTGTGGTCACAAAACCCCCTGAAAGACACACGATTCACCTTCACCAGTGTATGTGCGAATGGCATATAGAGCAAATGAGCAGCATCTTACTGGATCGGCGGCAAAATCCCAGAACCCTCACCCCTATCCCCTCTCCCTCAGGGCGAGGGGAACAAGACGAAATGCCTTATTGGATGGGCGGCAGCTCACCGATGACATTCCATGTGACTTCGAACACGTAAGGCCAGTATTTGCCGGTCACGAGGAAGGTATCGGTGTCGGCTTTATAGGCGATGCCGTTGAAATAGTTACGGGCGGCAGGGTCAACCGGCGCGTCGGCGGTTAGGAGCTGCGAACCGTCGATGATGCCCGTTACTTCTCCCGTGTGCTTGTTAATCCGCAGGGCGAAGGTGATCGGCCAGATGTTGGCGTAAATCTCGTCGCCGACGACTTCAAGTTCATTGATCTCGCCGAGCGAGCGCCCACCAGCGACAACACCCTCAATCGGTAGCCCATGCAAGGTGACAGGCACTTCTTCAACGACTTCAAAGGTTTCGGGGTCGCGCTTGTAGAGGGTGCCGCTGCCGTTGCTCATCCACAGGTATTCGCCGTCGTAGGCCAAGCCCCAGCCCTCGCCCTCGTAGGTGAAGGTTCCCACCTGCTCAAAGGTTTCACGGTCATAAATGTAGGCGATTTCCTGTTCCCACGTGAGTTGGATGAAGCGGTCGCCGACCAGCGCCAAGCCTTCGGCGTAATCCTCGTCCTTCATCTTGAACTGCTGCACGATTTCGCCGGTGGCGGGGTCAACCTTGCGGATGTCCGACTTGCCGTTTTCGCCGACACTCTCGTAGAGAAAATCGTCCACGAGGAGCAAGCCTTCTGTCCACGCACCGGTATCGTGGGGGGTGGTGGCGATGACTTCCGGCTGCAAGAGTTCGACCACTGCGACTTCAGCGGTGGATTCGGCAGTGGCTTCCGGCGTGGTTTCGGCGGTGACTTCCGCCGTCGCTTCGGCAGGGGCCGGTGTGGGAGTCGAGGTTTGGGCTGCCACGGTGGAAAACAACCCAAGCAGCACGAGCATAATCAGATACAACCGTTTTGAGTGTTGGGGCATGATGTTTATTCACCTAAACCGCAAACGAAGATTTCATTGTAGCATAAGCGGCAGGGTGATACGGAAGGTGCTGCCCTTGCCCGGTTCGCTTTCGGCGAGTATCGTGCCGTTGTGGATTTCGACAATTTTGCGGGCGAGTGACAAACCCAACCCCACGCCGCCGCTGTCCGTCTGGCGGGCTTTATCCGAACGGTAGAAGCGGTCGTAAATGTGACCGATTTCGGTGGGGTGAATGCCGATGCCGGTATCTTCGACTTCGACACAGGCTTGCTTATCCGGCTGGTCGAGGTTGCGGACCGTGATGCAGCCGCCGGATGGGGTGTACTGTACGGCGTTGTTGACCACATGCCCCAGCGCCATAATCAGGTAATCTTTATCGCCCATGACCCACAGCGAATGAGGGGCTTTCTGGTAGCGGATTTGGACTTGCTTTTGACTCGCTGCTTCCGAAATATTGTTGACCACATTTTCCATGACTTGATTGATGTCCACACGGAATTTTTCGACGTAGGACTCCGGCGCGTCGAGGCGCGACATGGTGAACAGATCATTGACCACGCGGTTGAGGTGTCCGGTTTGTTCTTCCAATGTGTTGAGGTAGCGGCTGACCTTCTCGTGTTCCGGGCTGACGCGCCGCAGCAGATACAAGCTGGTGTACATGGTGGCTAAGGGGGTGCGAAGGTCGTGCGAGGCATCGTTGATGAACTGGCGCAGGACGACGCTGCGTTCACGCTCGACGCGGAGTTCGCGCTGCTGGTTTTCGACCTCGCGACGTTCGGTCATATCGGTCACCAGCCCATCGTAGCGAATGACGTTGCCGCCCGAATCGTGCGCGGGCATGATGAGCATTTCGATCCAGCGGACTTCACCGTCTTTGCGGACGATGCGAAACGGACGCAGCTCACGGCGACCGTCGGCAATTTGCATGAAATCTTCCACAAACGCCACTTTATCGTCGGGATGGGCGATTTTGAGCCAGATCGCAGGATCATCGTAGAACGCCTGCTGCGGATAGGCAAAGATTTTTTCGCACGACGGCGAGATCTGCAACATGCGGTTGTCGATGATGCTGAATGAAAAGAACACGCGGTCAAGGTTATCAAACAGGTTTTTAAGCTGCTCGCGTGCCTGTTTGCTCTCGGTAATGTCACGCATGGCGATGACGCGGACAACCTTATTCTGGTACTCAATCGCCCGTGAACGGACTTCAACGTCGAGGCGATGCCCATCTTTATGCAGCAGGACGCTTTCGTAAACCAGCTTTTCGAGGTTGCGTTCTTTATACCATTGGGCGATGACGGCCTGCGCTTCCGGCGCGACGAGTTCGATGGTTTTCATCTGCATGATCTCGTCTATGCCGTAACCTGTGAGGCGCAAGGCGGGGTCGTTGACATCGATGATAACCCCGTTGTCGTGGATGATGGTGGCCTCGAAACCGGCATCCAGCAGAGTTCGGTAACGGTTCTCGCTGGTGACGAGCAGCGCCGATTGATCCTCGATCCGCCGAATATCCCGCGAACGCAGCGCCGCCGTGATGCTGATGAGGATGGAAACGCTCAGGATAAACTCGATGGCAAAGCGCGTATCGCGCAGCAGCACGCCGGAGACGGTGAAGGGCAGCAAGGAGATGCCGATGAGGTAGGCCGTCACCAGTAGGAGCATGTGCCGCCATGAAATCGCCACGCCGCCGATCAGCAGCACTGCGATAATCCAGACGGCTGATTCGCCGAGGCTGGCGGGATCAACTGCCGCACTCAGAACGGTTTGAGCAAAAAACTCGACGGCAAATAAGGCAACGATGCTCAGGGTACCGATGCGGTAATAACGGGTGCGGCTCAATAAGTAGCCAAAGCTCACCAGAATCAGATTGAGTATAAAAATGTCAAGCGTGTTGGTGTAGGGTATCGCCAGCACAAAGGTTAAGACACGCCGGAAAATCAGCAGGACAAACGTCAGCAGCATCATCCCCGAAATCAATCGGGCATCGCGGCGCTCGGTTTGATCGGTTAAGAACGCGGATGGCTCGGTGAGGCGCGACCACAAGGCCGCAGCCGAAGCCGGTACAGAGCGTAGAAGACGGCTCAAATAAGTCATCTTTCGTTGACAATCACATTTGATATTTTATATTTTACGCTGGATTAGCCAGTGCGAATCCTCAGACTTCCAATTACTTTAGCATTCTAACATGCTTCCAATCGGGCGGGTGGTTCCGCAGCCGCCACCACCAACCGACCGGATACCCCAACATCTTCGCCACATCGCCGACCACGCGGATCAGAGGGATGTAGAGTACTGAGTACAAAGTGCTGAGTGCTGAGTTTGAAGTTGGGTGCAGTTTGCTCAAGCGGCGGTAGGGCTGGCGGAGATAGAGATACGCCCCCGGCAGTAGGAGCAGCCACAACAGCGGATGCACCAGCCAACCGAGCAGGAGCATGACTGGCAAAGCGACGAGGTAGGTGAGGTAACGGGCGGCGTGACGCTTACGCCACAGGTCAGCTTTGCCATCCCCACGGGCGTACAGGTAATACTGCTTGAAGAAACTCCGCAGCGACCCACGCGGACGGAAGGCGACGAGCGCATCCGGCACGAATGCGATGCTGCCCTGCCCGTTTTCCGCCAGCAGCTTCACGCGCAGGTCGAAGATCAAATCCTCACAAAAGTCCAGCCATTCGGGGTAGCCCTCAATGGCTTGCCACGCCGACTTGCGGAAGGCCACGCTGCGGCTGGTGGGCAGGAAGCTGGCGGGGTTGATCTCGTCGGCCAGCGGGAGGACGGTGGCGCTCATCGCCCGTTCGAAGGTGTTGGTGTAGTCAGGGGTGAAGAAGCCGCCGACCATGAGACAGGACGGATCAGTCAGCAAGGGCTGAATGATCCGCTCGAACCAGTGCGGGTCAACGACGACACCCGCGTCGGTCACGGCGATGATGTCGCCCGCAGCGGCGGCTATCGCGCGGTTGCGGCCTTCGCTGATGTTACAGCCCGGCTCGACCAGCACACGCAGCGGCAGACGGTCGGCATAGCTGTTCAGGATGGCAACGGTGTCGTCGCGGCTGCCCCCATCGACGATGACGATCTCGTCCGGTAGGCGGGTTTGCGCGACCAGCGAGCGCATCAGCCGGTGCATGTTCGGGCCTTCGTTGAGGACGGTGGCGATCAGGGAAATCATAAGGTGCTTTTCAAGGGTGTGCTGCTGAATACTGTTCACCCTATCATAATTCATCGGTGAAGAATGCAG
>Ga0209460_1000782_pt1 | contig 24224 bp, 18 predicted proteins | sample EBPBio132013_DNA_FD_185868 | JGI IMG/M metagenome (GOLD analysis project Ga0209460, IMG submission 185868) | Wastewater treatment Type I Accumulibacter community from EBPR Bioreactor in Madison, WI, USA - Reactor 2_5/13/2013_ DNA (SPAdes)... | ecosystem: Engineered > Bioreactor > EBPR >... | reverse complement strand
AAACGGCGCGGAAACGGCGCGGGTAGAAGAATCGGTTCACCGGCTCGGTACGGCACTCGGCGCACACTGGATGGATATTCTTGTTTCGCCCAACGCGATTATGGTGACGACCACCAGCGGGCAAGAGTTCCGCACCAAAATCCGGCGGGTGGTGGCGATGGGCGTGAACATGCAAATTCTGGCGGAAGTGCGGACGCTGGTGCATCAAGCCGAACGCGGGCAGATCGACCGTGCGGGGACGCGCGAAAGGCTGACGCGCCTGAGCCGCCTGAAGCCGCAGTACAACCGCTGGACGGTGGTGGTGCTGGTGGGCTTGGGGTGTGCCGCGTTCAGCCGGTTGTTCGGCGGGGATTGGCCGGTGTTCCTCGTGACGTTCGCGGCGGCTTCTGTGGCGCAGTTCGTGCGGCAGGAACTTCAGCGCAGGCACTTTAACTCGCTGATCGTGGTGGTTGTCACCTCATTCTTCGCCTCGCTCATTGGCTCCAGCGCCACGTTCTACAACCTCAGCCCACAGCCGCAGACGGCGATGATCGCCTCCGTGATCCTGCTCGTCCCCGGTATCCATCTTGTGAATGCCATGCGAGACCTTGTGTCGGGACATCTGGTGACAGGGATGGTGCGCGGCGTGGTCGGGGGAATGGTGTCGTTGGGAATCGCGCTCGGCCTTGTGATGGCGATGCGGTTGGTAGGGATTAGCGGCTTATGAATACCCTTGATGTGATTGGATTCGTCATTCAGGACGGCATATGGTCGGCGTTGGCGGCGACCTGCTTCGGCATCCTGTTTAATGTGCCGCCCAAGCTGCTGCCGGGGTGCGCGGCGGCGGCGGCCTTCGGTCACGGGCTGCGGGCGCTGCTGATGCAGCTCGGCCTCGATATTGAGATTTCGACCCTGCTCGGCTCAACGGTCATCGGGTTCATCAGCCTGTACCTCTCGCGCCGGTGGCACGCGCCGATTCCGGTGTTCACCCTCAGCGCGGCGGTGACGATGGTGCCGGGGGTGTTCGCCTACCGGACGATGCTGGCGATTATCGAACTGTCGTTGGGGAACGCCGATACGGCGAACGCGGCGATGATCGCGGCCTCGACCAACGCGGTACGGACGGCCATGATTCTAGGGGCGATTGCGCTGGGGATTGCCGCGCCAGCCCTGCTGTTCAACCGCGAGCCGCCGGTGGTGTAATCAGCGTTTAACCCCTTCATCCCCAACCCTCGTTGGCTACCTTGCGACAAGCTCAGTACGCCAACAGCCCCGCAAGCAAGGGAGAAGGGATCTCATACACGAGTGAAACACGCGCGTGGTGAGTTGGTTGTTACTTCAGCACATCGGCGTTCACAACGTTTTTGTACTCGCCCTTTTGCAGCGCCGCGACGATGAGTTCGGCGGCTTCGATGGCGACCGCGACCTGCGCCTCGTCGGTGCTGGCGGCAAGGTGCGGCGTGTCGATGACGTTGGGCAGGCCGATGAACGGATGGTCGGCGGGTGGCGGTTCTTCGGTGTAAACGTCGAAGGCCGCGCCAGCGACCTGCCCGCTCTTGAGTGCCTCCGCCAGATCCGCGTCGTTGATGAGCGCCCCGCGTGCGGCGTTGACGATACGCACGCCCTTCTTCATCTTGGCGATGTTGGTGGCGTTAATCATGCCGCGTGTTTCGTCAGTGATGACGCTGTGGAGGCTGATGAAGTCGCTCTTGGCGAACAGTTCATCCAGCGTGACGGGTTCCGCGCCGATTTTGCGGATGGTGTCGGCTGGAATGTAAGGGTCGTAAGCCAACACGGTCATTTCGAACGCCTGCGCCCGCTTGCCGACGGCCTGACCGATGCGCCCGTAGCCGACGATGCCGATAGTCTTGCCGCGCAGTTCGACACCCTGATACGACTTGCGATCCCACTTGCCATTTTGCATGGAGGAATGCGACTGCGGAATGTGCCGCGCGAGTGCCAGCATCAACCCGAAGGCGAACTCGGCGGTCGCCACGGTGTTACCGGCGGGTGTGTTCATCACGGCGATCTGCTTGGCGCTGGCGGCAGCGAGGTCAACATTATCGACACCGACACCGGCGCGGGCAATCGCCTTCAGCTTGGTCGAGGCGTTAATCAACTCCGCGTCGGCTTTGGTGGCGCTGCGGATAATGAGCGCGTCAGCATCCGCGATGGCGGCGAGGGTTTCTTCGCGCTTCATCTGCCCCGGCGCGGTCACTTTGAAACCGGCCTGCTCCAAAATTTCGACAGCCTTCTTATTCACGCTGTCCGGTACGAGAACATGAAACGTCATTTACAACCTGCTCCTATAGAATGGGCACATTACGCAATGGCTTGACTGTGCCATAAAGCAGGCGAGTGGTCAATTGTGATCTTTACGGGGAAATTGAGGCTCACCGCCTTGTTTAATATGACCAAGACAGCGAGCCTCGTGGGGTTTTAAACCTTCTCGAGTTCGCCGATGTGTTCTTCGGTGACTTCCACAAGTTCGCCCAACGTCTCGATGTCGAACTCGAACTTCGCCCCTGCCGCCTCAAAGAGTTCAGGCAGTGGACGTGTGCCACCGAGGGCGAGTGCCGCCCGATAATCCCGAACCGCCTTTGCTTTGTCTTTGAGCGAGTTGCGCCAGACCTGCTGCGCCCCGACCTGCGCCAAGCCGTAATCGACATAGTAGAACGGGATTTGGAAGATGTGCAGCTTGCGGTGCCAGCCTGTCACGCGGGAGTCTTCGAGGCCGCTCCAATCCACACCGGGGATGAAACGCGCCCACAAGTCACCCCATACCGCGTCACAATTGGCGGTGTCTGCCGCTTGGGCGGGGTTGCTGTACACCCAATGCTGGAAGGCATCGACCACTGCCATGAACGGCCAGAACAGGATATTCTGCTCAAGGTGTTCGATCTCGGCACGGGCGGCTTCCTGCGGAGTGTAGAAACCACCGTCGCTGGCCTTGAGGTACGGCGCGGCCAGCAGTTCCATCGACATGGAAGCCACTTCCGCGATTTCGGATGTGTATTCCCACTGCTGCGAATACGGCAGCTTGAGCGCCTCGAACAGGTGAAAGGCGTGACCGGCCTCGTGCAGCAGGGTTTGCACATCGTTCTGCGTACCCACCGCATTCATGAAAATGAAGGGGCGCTTGGACTGCACCAACCCTGCCTGATAACCACCGGGCGCTTTACCCTTGCGGTTATCGAGGTCGAGCAGATTTTCCTTCCGCATGATGGTGAAGTAGTCGCCGAGTTCAGGGTCAACCTTGTGCAGGATGGCATCGACCTTGCTTACCAGTTCCTCGACGGTATCGAACGGGTGCAGCGGGGGGCGTGACGGAGGGTAGACATCATCACGGTCAAGATCCCACGGGCGCAGCGTATCCACGCCCAACTTCTGGCGCTGCTTGTCGTAGATGCGGGTTGCGGCTGGCACGACCACCGTTTCAATCGACTCGTGGAAGCGGATGCAGTCGTCGGGTGAGTATTCAAAGCGCCGGAACTGCCGCCAGCGCAGGTCGCGGTAGTTGGCGTATCCGGCGTTCGATGCCATCTGCAAACGCAGCGGGAGGAACTTCGTCCACAGCGTATTCAGGGCGGAACGATCCGCCAAACGCCGCGCGGCAATCGCCTTCCACACCGCCTCACGCACGCTCCGGTCATCCGTCTGCATCTTGAGCTTCACTTGAGTGATGGTCAGTTCTTCGCCTTCCCATGTCACCGTCTGCGCGCCGACGATCTGGTTGTACTCCAAACTGAGTTCGCGTTCTTTGGTGACGAGCGGCACATTCGCCTCGCGGAAGTCGGCGGCTTCGGCACGCATGTTCCGCAGGGCGATCTCGAAGCCGACAGGCTCCAAACCGCTGGCGAGAATCTTTTCTTGCAGTTTGTGTTCGGCAATCGCGGCGGGTTCGGCGATGTTTTTGAGGAAGTTTTGTAAGCGTTTCACCGCTTCTTCGTCCTCGGTGTTGACGGTCGTGGCGATTTCCAGCCGGTTGCCCGTTTCACTCATCAGCCGCAACAACAGTGTCCAATCCGCCAGCCATGTGGCGACCGTATCTGCCGCTAAGGGGCGGGCTTCGAGTTCAGCATAAAACGGCTCGATCTGCGACCAAGACCAGTTCACAAATTCGTCGGTGGTTGTCGGGAGTGTCGCCTGCATGTGACTTCCTTTCGCATATCCTGAAGTCTAATTATGATACCCTAGTAGAGAACTATACGCCGTCATAATGGTTCTACCGTGAGCAAAATATCCGACCAGTAGCAGGCCAAACCCATGACCTCATCTACCCGCCTATCGTCTTTCTTCCCGAACAGCGCCATCACCCGCGCCGAGCGCACCTACCAGCAGCGTTCCGCCAAGCCAGCGCGTTCGTGGCGGCGCTGGGTGAACCGCGCGGTCATCGGCTTGGCGCTCATCTTCTCGCTGGTCATGTTCGGCGGCTTAGTGATCGGTTCTTTAACGCAGCGTGACCCCACCCCCATTTTCGACACCCTTCGACTGCCAGCGATTCTCTTAATAGCCTTTACGCTTATTTACCACTTCTACCTATTGTTCCAAACCACCAGCCTTGCCGCCAACAGCATCGCCCGCGAAAAGGAAGCTCAAACGTGGGATTTGCTGGTGCTAACCGGTGTGGATGCGCGTCAAATCGTGCGCGGTAAGTGGTGGGCGACCGTGCAGCAGCAGATCCCGCAGTACTGGCTATTGGGGCTGCTCCGCGTCGGTACCGTGTCGGCCATCGCCATTAGCAGCGTCACATTTTTGTATTACGACGGTTCCAACTTTTACCACGTGATGCTGCTGCCGCATCTCGTCACCATTGTCATCAGCAGTCTATTCAGTATTGCATTGCCGGTGTTCAATTTAGGCTTTGGTGCCGCCTGTGGGGTGATGGCTTCCGCCTTCAACAAGCGCAGCACACAAGCCATTTTATACGGCCTCGTTTATCAGGCGGTACTATCATTCTTATTCAGTATCGGGTTCATATTGATCTTAAGTCGCATTCCTTTTTTATGGATGAGTCCCCTTTATGGCATCCTTGGGACAACGGCGACTACGCTGATCAGCAATGGCTACTCGCTCACACTCGACCCGTTAACTAGCCATTACTTCGATCCGAGAAGCGTCCCCTTTACGCCCATCGTAGCGATTGAGGCCGATTGGATGATTGCCGGTTTGCTCACAATCGTGGTTTATGCCCTGCTCATCCGCTTTGCCCTCTGGCGGGCGGAATGTAACGCGGTCAGCACATTGGCAACACCGTTTCGTAAAGCCGTATCCGTCATAGAATCAACTTAGGTAACCCATGACCTCATCGACCCGCATGTCCTCCCTTTTCCCCAATAACGCCATCACCCGCGCCGAGCGCACCTACCAGCAGCGCTCTGCCAAGCCGCCCCGCACGTGGCGGCGCTGGGTGAACTTCGGCGTGAAGTGGCTGGCAATCACACTGTCACTGATCTTATTCGGCGGCTTGCTGCTGGCCTCGATCACCGTGCGCGACCCGCTGCCGATTGCCGAAAAGCTCAATCCCCTGCCCAACATCCTTTCCATCGTCATGGGGCTTTATCACGTCTACCTGTTATTCCAGACCATCAGCCGAACCGCCAACAGCATCAGCCGCGAGAAGGAAGCCCAAACGTGGGATATGCTGGTGCTGACCGGCATTGATGCCCGCCAGATCGTGCGCGGCAAATGGTGGGCGACCATCCAGCAGCAGTTCCCGCAGTATCTGCTCCTCAGTGTGCTGCGGATTGGTACCACCGCTGGCACGGCGATTAGCATGACCGGAATCTTTTACCGTTACTCCAGTTATTACAACAGTACGGTGATCATGCCACATCCGGTCACCATCATCCTCGTCGCGCTGGTGGCATTCATGTTCACAATGGCGAACCTTGCCTTCAGCGCCGCCTGTGGGGTGATGGCCTCGGCAGCCAGCAAGCGCAGCGTGGTCGCCATCGCGCGGGGGTTTGGCAATCAGGTTTTGCTGTCACTCGTGACCGTAATTGGCATCCTATATGTCTTCACGCGCTCCTTTACCTACTCGTATTATTCAAGTTTTATATCCACGATTTACAACGCCATTCTGGGTGGGGCTGTTTCAATCATCGACAACGGGTTTACGCTAACGACCAGCAACGTATACGTGGGTTATTTCTTCGATTACAACCAGCAGGGGTCAGGCTCGCCCATTTTACCGCTCAACCTTGAATGGCTGGCTGGGGCGGTCGTCGCGCTGCTGCTCTACGCCCTGCTCATCTGGTTCGCGCTGTGGCGGGCGGAAAAACAGGCGGTCAAAGAGATGGCAACCCCTGTCAATTCGTAGGCATAAAAATCCCTCTCGCGCTGAGAGGGATTTTTATTGAGGTGAAGCTAAAACTAACGGGGGCGGCGGCGGCTTTCACCGATTTGCGTCACCGCGTTTGATACGGTGAAGCTGCTGTATTCTGTGCCTGCCGCGTAAGTGCCGTTCGTGTACAGGCCATCGGTCGCGACACCATCCGAGATGCCGCCGAGCGAAATGGTGTAGGTCTGACCGATCACCAAATCCGGCGACGAGAAAGCGACGGTTTGGAAGGCTTTCGCCGGTGCGAAGGTCAGAACACTATTCCCCGCGCTGTCCTTAATGTTGACGAGTGTCCCGGCTGGCTGCACCTCGTTCAAGATCAGCAGCAGCGAGTTCTGGCTGGAGTTCATCCCCGGTGACTGCGGCATCCCGGCACTGCCCGCCGCGACCAATGTCCCGCCAGTAATCGCAAAGCTGCCGTCATAATCCAACGCGCCGTTGAAGTTTTCGGTCGGGCCGTGAACGATGACCGTGCCGCCGTTCATGGCAATTGAGCCGTTCGAGTCGAGTCCGTCACCCGTCGCGTTGACCACAATCGTGCCACCGTTGAACGTGAGTAAGTAGTTTGTACCGAGATCACCCGCCGCGTTGATACCATCGTCGCTCGAAACGAGGTGAATGTCACCCCCGTTGAAGGTGATGCTCATCGCCTCGATACCTTCTACCGAACGGGTGATGTCGATGTCGCCGCCGTTAATCTCGATGCTGACATCGGCGTGAATGGCATCGTCGCCGGTCGCCAGCGTATAGGTGCCGCCGTTCAGCGCAATCGTGCCGTTGGTGTGGATGGTGTCATCCGCCGAGTCGACTGTGAATGTGCCAGCATTAATCACGATGCTGCCGCCGGACTTCACACCCTTCGCGGATAAATCCTCGCTGATGACGGTCGTGCTGCCACCACCAGAAGCCAGCATGAACGTCCCACCATTAACCGTGAGTGCCGTTTCCGCAGAGAGCGCGTCACCGCCTGATGTGACTTGGATACTGCCCGTGTCAATCGTCATCGTGCCGAGGGCGGGGTCGTCCTCATTGTCGGCTTTGAAGCCGTCACCACCCGCCGTTACGACGAACGTGCCGTCGATGATATGCAAGTCGTTCTTCCCACGAATACCGTCATCCGCCGCTGTCACGTTAATGTTCCCGCTGATGATGGTCAGGCTGTCCTTGCTGGCGATACCATCGTTATAGCTGCCAGTGACCGTCAGCGAACCCGTGCCGGAAATCGTCAGGTCGTCATCACTGAATACCGCCGCGTTCGGTTCATCATCCTCCGGGTTGGCGTAGACGTAAGCTGCCGCGTCCGACACCACATTTTGCGTGCCATCCGCCAGCACGATCTCGGCGCTGTCGGCATTGATGATGTTAATCGCCGCGCTGGTTGAACTGCTGATGTTCACGCCGTTCAGGATGATCGTCACCGCGCCGTCACCTTCGCTATCGACCGCAAGCTGCCCATCCGTGAGCGTGCCGCTGACGGTGTAGGTTCCGGCGGCGGTAATCGTGACCGTGCTGCCATCCACTACCGCACCGTTCCCGCTGACGCTGATCGAGTCGCCATTCAGGGTAATGGTGTCTCCGCTGTCCTGCGCCTGTATGGCGGTGGCGCTCAACAGGGTAAACATCAATCCAACCAGTAGAATCTTCAAACGTTTCATGATCTTTCCATTCTTCAAATCGGATTACTCACATTCATGATGAACAGGTAATCATACCGTCACATGATGAAATGATACCGGAAGAATGTTTAGAAAGTGTTCAGAATCGCTCAGTTTTAGATGAATACCAGCAGCGTTTGAAACCCTTTGAGAAGTTGTGAAAATACCGGACAGCCTGTCTGCTGTCCTTACAGAAACACGAGATTGTGAAGCGAATTTTTTGTAGGGACGCGATACATCGCGTCCGATTAACCACAAACCTACTTTTCAAAAAGGTTGGAAGGTAGGACTACATTAAGTGGTGGGGGACTATTTAAGCCCTCGCCCCCACGATGGTACGCTCGCAGGCTCACTCCACCATCAGCCTCTCCCTCAGGGCGAAGGGAAAAAAACGAAAGATCGCTCAAAACGGTGATTTTTCACCTGAAAACTCATCTCCACCGTTTAGTGTGGTGCTACCGGTTTGAATATTCTTACCGACAACCATTGACACAGATAGCCTTTTTGTTCTATACTCAAATGGGTAGTGGTTACAGGGTAGGTGATAAAATTTTGTGCCAATAGACAAACAGCCAATGTGGTAGGGACAGCAGACAGGCTGTCCGCGCCACCACACCACACGCATCACTGACTTCGCAACCACCATCTTCAAATTATTCACAATACACTGGACTAAACATCTATGTACGGCCTCACTGGGAAAATGATCGCCCAACCCGGTAAGCGGGATGAACTCATCAGCTATCTGCTCGAAGGTACGGACAGCATGACCGACCTTGAAGGCTGCTATCTGTATGTGGTCGCCACCGACCCCGCCGACCCGAACGGCATCTGGGTGACGGAAGTCTGGCGCAGTCAGGATGACCATCAAGCCTCGCTATCACTCGCCAGCACACAGGCACTCATCGCGAAAGCCCGCCCGATTATCGTGGGCTTCGGTGAACGTATCGAGAACACCCCGATTGGTGGCAAAGGTATCCCCAAGGATGCCACTTCGTAATTGTGGGGAATGGCAATGATGGCGGCGGCAGAGCCTTCGCCAAAATTGCCGCACTTTTAGCCGAGCTAGCCGCCGAAAGATCATGTTTTTGTTTGCAAAATTGCCACTGATTGAACATTTTTCGCCATTCCGCGTATAAGAGATTGGCGCTTGAATAAATTGTTAAGCGCCAGTCATAATAGGTCACATCAGCCCACAAGGGCGCAGATTTCCAAATTTCAAATTTTTATATCAATATGGGTATTTAGGGGGCAGTTATGGGCAACTGGCTGAGTGGAATGCGAGCGTTTTACTTAGTCGCGCTCGGTCAGTTCGTCTCGATCTTCGGTACGACCATGACGCAGTTCGGTCTCACCATCTGGACGTGGACATTTGTCACCGAAATCCAGCCGACCGCTGATCCTGCTACCGCTATGGCGCTGGTCGGCTTTTTCAGCTTCGCGCCGGAAGTCCTGCTCGGCCCGATTGCAGGAGCATTGGTTGACCGTTGGAACCGCAAGCTGGTCATGGTCATCTCGGATGTGGCTGCTGGCCTCGCGACCATCGCCGTTTTCCTGCTCTACAGTTCGGGGCAGCTCCAATTGTGGCATCTGTATGCAGCCGGTGCCGTCACCAGCGCCTTCAAATCGTTCCAGTGGCCGGCCTTCTCAGCCGCCATCTCGACCATGATCCCCAAAGAACAATACACCCGTGCCAATGGTATCCTCAGTTTGACCGAATCGGTTTCCGGCGTACTGGCTATTCCACTCGCGGGTTTACTGCTCAATAAAATTGGCTTAACGGGCATCATGACCATCGACATCATCACCTTCCTCGCGGCTGTTGGGGGTATCCTGCTGGTCAGCATCCCGCAGCCCAAAATGAGTGCCGAGGGCGAGGTTAAAAACAACCTCTGGCGGGACTCGATTTTCGGCTTCCGCTATATCCTCCAGCGTCCCAGTTTACTTGGCTTACAAATGGTGTTCTTCTTCGGGAATTTACTGGGCAGCATCGCCGGTACGCTGCTCACACCGATGATCTTATCCCGCTCAGGGAATGATGAACAGCTATTGAGTCTTGTTCAAGGCGCGTTCGGTGCAGGCGCAGTTGTTGGTGGGCTTATTCTCGTCCGCACGGGCGGCCTCAAACGCCGTACAAACGGGGTGATCTGGGGTTGGTTCTGGAGCAGCTTATTCGGTTATACCTTGCTCGGTATCGGGCGTACGCTGCCGTTCTGGATGGTGGTCGCGTTCCTCTCGTCGGTCGTGGTGGTCTACATTAACGCCTCGAATCAGGCTATCTGGCAGGCCAAAGTCGCGCCTGATTTACAAGGGCGCGTGTTTTCCGCCCGACGGTTGATCGCGCAGGTCGTCGGGCCGTTGGGTATTCTGCTGGCCGGGCCGCTGGCCGACCGCATCTTTGAGCCTGCCCTGCGTGAAGGTGGAAGCCTGACCGGGGTATTCGGGTGGTTGGTGGGTGTCGGGCCGGGAGCCGGTATGGCACTCATTCTGGTATGCTGCGGGCTGGTTTTGATGGTCATCTCCGTCATTGCTTATCGCATCCCGGCTATCCGTTTCGCCGAGGACATCCTGCCCGACCACGATCAAGATCGTGTGAAGGCCGACGCTCCCAACACGGAGGCGGAGGCTGTACCGGCATAAATCAAAGGGAGCACTTATGTGTGCCCCCTACAACAGTATGATTGATAGTCAAAAGCGTGGATAAGGTTTTACATCCCGACCTGATAGGCCAACGGCATATAATCCCGCTTATTGACCTGCTCGAAGGCTTCTAACAAATCCATCGTATGCGGTTCATCGGGGCAAGTTGCCCGCCACCATTCCAAGAATGGGTAGACTTCCAAACGCGCCGATTGATATTCTTGCACGATGAGATGCCCGACCACGCCGCACTGTTCTACGAAGCCGGTACGCTCGAACTCGTCCAGTACGCGCTGAGAATCAAAGGGAACGCGGTGATGGGTGGCTCGCCAGCCCTCCCCATCACCATCGAGAATCATGTAAGAGGCCGACATATCGCCGTCGAGCGGGTTGCCAACCGTACCCCCGTTCAACACATGCCAGCGCCCGACCTGCCGATCCAGTGGCAGGTGTGAATGTGCCGCGATGATCGTAGCTGCCTCAACGCCAGCTAACATCGCCTCGATTTCGCTGTCGGTATGGGTGGGGAGCATCGCCTCAAAGGGGCTGCGCGGGCTGCCGTGTACGACCTGAATGCCCGGCGCATCGCGGAAGCGCAGGGTGAGCGCATCCGGCCACGCGGAAATGGTGTTCATCCACTTCCTGCCCAACTGCGCCATCGTGTAGGGAGGTAGGGTAAAGTGCGCCCACGACTTCGGGGCGCGGGGTGTGTTCCAGTCGGTCAGGTAAAGTTCGTTGTTCCCGCGAATGATGGAACAGGGTACGCAAGCCAGCGCTTCCATCACCTGACTGGAAAACGGCCCCCAGTTCACGATGTCTCCCGCGACCACCGCATAATCCGCGTTGAACGCTGCCGCGTGGTTGAGGACGGCTTCCAGCGCGGGTAGATTACTATGAATATCGGACATGACGAGCAAACGAGTCATCTCTAAACCACCCTTTTGGTGAACTCCATCGCCCGCTCATCATACAGCAAGTCTCGCGTGGTCGGTTTACGCTTGCCCACCGTTCAACCCGCGTTCCAACGGTTTACTGGGCAGGAATTGGGACTGCCTGCCCTCTCATGCGCCGCGTGTACCAGAGTAAGGCTGCCCGACTGATGCCGGTAGTGATGACGTAGTTGACTATGAAGCCGAGGATAAGACCTAGACCGGGGATGAGCTTCGCGAAAGCCTTCTCAGTAATCATTGTTACGAGTCGACGTGATAGACCTAAACCCCACATTTGAGTTTGGTTACTCAACATCTCATCCAACTGCCCACCGTCACCCAGCTTGAGCGTTTGGGAGAGGCTGAGAATGGGGGTGGTCGCGGTCGCGCCCTGCGGGTTGAGCGCCCACGCGATGAAGTGCAAGGTGGCATTCTGGATACGCGCACTGGCGTACAGGTCAATCGTCATGCCGAAAGGGAGGAACGGTAAACCGCCGACGCTGGTGATCGCCCCAACAATCCCGCTGCGTATGGCCTGCCGCCGGATGATCTTATTAACCAACTGCTCAGGGGTAGCGGTCGGGTTTTGGGCTTTCATTTGTTGGAAGCTGCGGTGTAAATCTTCGGTTTCCGGTGTTAGGAAGCGCTGCCCGTTCCGAATGACCCACGCTGAAGCTACGATGAGTACCAACGTGGGGATGACACAACACAACGCCCCCATCAACAGCCAATTGTTATTGTCCATCTGCTTACCTCCTGCTCAACCATCATTATTGGGGTCTAGCATAGAGGAAGGCCGAGCATCCCGCAAAGGTAACTCAGCCTATTTTCGGCTCACTCGCACAACTGCCAATAGAAGTTCCGGTTGGTTCCCAGCCGCATTCTACACTCACAGCTATTTCTCGACCACGATGCCATACATCAAGGGGATTGAGGGCATTCCGTCGGGTGGATAAAAGCGGTTGCCTTCGCCATGCTTCATCTCACCGAACAACTTCGCCCCGTTAAAGTACGGATATTCTTTGAACACCTTTACAGTTAAATCGGCCTGCACCAGCACGGAAATGATCTCACTCATGCTCCAGTTGAACTCGTGACCGGGGTGCGGGTTTACGAAGTTTTTCACCCCTTCGAGGTAGCCCGATGGTGTGAGGGCATCTTTCGACATCGCCACATAATCACCCACGCCGTTCTCGAAGTGCAAGCCTTCCGCGCCATTGAAATACGACTGCTCGAGCTTCCAATCCCAGCCGTGGATCATGGCGTAAGGATGAAAGTCGATGACCGCAAACCTGCCACCGGGTTTAAGGATACGGGCGATGCCTTTCGCCCAAGTCGCGAGATCAGTCAGCCAGACGACTGCTCCATAAGATGAAAAGGCGATATCGTAGGTTTCACCCTTTTGCGCGGCTTGCTCGAACCAGTCATAAACATCACTCCGAATGAACGTGCCGGGGATACCGGAATCACTGCTTAGTTTCTGGGCAAAGTCAATTGCCGCATCGCTGATGTCGACACCGGTCACGTTTGCACCTAACTGCGCCAAACTCAAGGTGTCCTGTCCTGAATTACATTGGAGGTGAACGAGTGACTTGCCTTTTATATCACCTAACAGTTCGATCTCATCAGGATACAGGGTGCTGCCACCGGCGCGGAGGAACGCCGCTTGATCGACCTTGTGACTGTTATGGGCATCGGTCGCCGCATTCCACGACCGGCGGTTTTCTTCGTGCATATGTTTGCGTAACATCGTTTGTTCTCTTTATCTCTCCGCGTTAGGCGGGTTAATTCTGTTTAATGCGTCCACTGGCTTTTAGATAATCGGTATAGCCGCCGGGATACCCGCGCAGGCTGCCATCGTTCAGCTCGACCACACGGTCAACCACGCGGTCGAGGAAGTAGCGGTCGTGGGAAATCGTCAGGATCGCCCCTTCAAAATCCTCCAACGCGCTTTCCAACACCTCTACGGCGTAAATATCGAGGTTGTTGGTCGGCTCATCGAGCAAGAGTAAGTTCGGCTTCTGGAGCATGAGACACGCCAACTGCAAACGACTGCGTTCACCCCCGCTAAACCCGCTGATCGGTAGGCGCAGTTGGTCGTACTTGAACAGGAACTTGAGCAGGAACGCGACTGCTTCACCTTCGTGCATGGGCTTCACATCCCGCACCAGTTCCAACGGTGAGCGGTGAAGGAAATCCGTCAGCGTTTGATGCTCCTGCGAGTAGTAACCAATCTTGTTGCTCGGGCCGACTTTGACCTGCCCATCCAACGGTTCCATCTCGCCCAAGATCAACTTGAACAGCACGGACTTCCCCGCACCGTTGGGGCCAATCAGCCCTACGCGCTCGCCGTGCCAGACCTGCATGTTCAGGTCGAGGAACAAGAGGTCGTCGCCGAAGCCCATCGCGAGGTTCGCCAGTTCAAGGGCGCGGTTGCTGCCGCGTGAACCCTCGATCTGCAGTTCCATGCGTTTGCGGTCAACCACGCGCTCGATCATCTCTCCGTTGTTTTCCATGCGTTCGAGCATCTTCTGACGGCTGTGCGCCTGCCGTGCGTGGCGTTCGTTCAAATCCGATTTGGCTTTTTCGAGCCACTCTTTGATGTTGGCCTCGATCTGCTGCACCTTCTTTTGCTGTGCTTCGTACATCTGCTGCTGGCGGATGCGCCGCAGTTCGACCTCGGTGGCGTAATTGCTGTAGTTACCGGGGAACAACGTCAGTTTACCGCTGTCGAGTTCGGCGATTTGTGTCACCACTTCATCCAGCAGGTAGCGATCATGCGAGACAATGACCACCGCACCGTTGTAGTCGCGGATGAAGCCTTCGAGGTGGCGCTTGGCTTCCAAGTCGAGGTGGTTATCCGGTTCATCCAACAGGAGCAAATCCGGCTGCTCAATCGCCAACTGCACCAGCCGCGCCAGTTTCTTCTGCCCACCACTCAAGGAGTCGGTCGGGAGATTGTAGTCGGCAGTTGTAAAACCCAGCCGCATGAGCAGTTCTTTGACGCGCGCCTCATGGCGATTGCCACCCAACTTCTCGTATTCCGCTAATGCTTTTTCCTGCCGTTCGAGTGTTCGTGTTAGCCTACCCTCGTTACCGTACACGGCGGGGTCAGACAGTGACGTTTCGATTCGCGCGAGTTCAGCTTCAACGGCTGCCAGTTCGGGCGGGGGCGTGCGGGATTCTTCCCATAGGGTACGACCGGGTATCAGTTCGATTTCCTGCGGTAGGTAGCCCACGCGAATCCCACGCAGGGCGTTGATGGTGCCGCCGTCCGGTTGGTAGACACCGGCGAGGGCTTTCATGAGGCTGGATTTACCCGCGCCGTTCGGCCCGACCAGTCCCGTGCGCTCACGGTCGCTGATCGCCCAATCAAGCTCGCGGAAAATCTCGCGTCCGGCATGGTTGATGACAAGATGGTCGATGTTGATGATGTGCATTTTTAGTCCTCGGTCTTTAGTCAACAGTCTACAGTCAATTCAGCAAAGTCAGGCCACTCACCTGTGGTTGACTGATTGCTGTTGACAATCGACGAGAATCAAAACGACCACAGGTGCGCCCTGTGGCCGTCGGTATTACAATCTCGTTGGAAATCTTACACGGGCAGTAGGCGCGTTTAACTAAGGTGCGCCCTCGTTGGATGCCTTGTAGCCCCAAGTCCGTGTACTATGTCCAGTGGTGTAGATCATGTTGGATAGTGTAATCGAAAATCTATTTCGGTTGCAAGTCCTAAAATTCCGGTATCGCCCGCAAGAGCTGGCGGAAGGCGTAATGCTTCTGTTTTGAGGCGGGATTACCACGTGTCAGGTAATACAGCGCCCCCGGCCCGACCCGCACCAGCGCGTTAAAGCCGAGGATCATTTTGTAGAGAAAGGCTGACAGCCGCCCGTAATGCTTGCGGAAAAACTGTACCCGCGCCCGATATAACCGGAGTAAACTTTCGACCTTCACGGCTTTGCTGCTGCCGCCCCACAGGTGAACGCAGGTGACATCGGGGTAGAAGTAAACGGTTGAACCGGCTTGTTTGAAACGATAGCACCAATCGACTTCTTCGGAGTACATGAAGAAGGCTTCATCCATCATACCGATTTTGCTGATGAGTTCACGGCGCACCATCATAAACGCGCCCATGATGACATCCACCTGCCGCGTGGTGTCGTAATCCCAATCCGTCATCAAGTACTTGCCGAACACCTTACTTTTGGGAAACAGCTTATCCAAACCCAACGCGATATAAAATTCGGTTGCTAATGTGGGGAAGGTAGCGCATGATCGCTGGAGACTGCCATCTTCGTACAGCAGCTTGCAACTGGACATGCCTGCCTGCGGATGCTCATCCATGAAGGTGACCATCGTATCCAGCGTGTTTTCGTGGACGAAGGCATCACTGTTCAACAGCAGGACGTAACGGCCTTCGACTACTTTCATGGCTTGATTGTTAGCGGTCGCGAAGCCGACATTATCTTTGTTAGCGATGAGTTTGACGTTGGGGAAGTCGCGGCGCACCATGTCTTGACTGCCATCAGTTGAAGCATTATCGACCACAACCGTTTCATAGCTAACCCTTTTGACAGTCGACTCGACGCAGCGCAGGCACTTCGCCAGTAAATCCTTGCCGTTCCAATTCACAATGATGATCGAAAGATCAACCATAGATTTTGCTCCATTTGAGGGGAATGCAATTTCATCTTCCCTACTGTACCTTGCTTTGACCTTACGTGTATCGGCAGGCATTTGATACAATCGATTCAACCTTATTTTAATGTTACCAAAGGCAGCAGGGTATGACAGTAAGCGGTTCACCGCGTCTCATCGTACATGGCGGCGCGGGTGATTGGGTCGGTTTTGACGAAGCCTCGGTACTCGCAGCGGTTCGTAAAGCAGCGGCTGTCGGCTGGGAAATCCTCAAGGGCGGCGGTTCGGCGCTGGATGCGGTCGAAAAGGCCACCAACATTATGGAGGATGACCCGCAGTTCGACTCCGGCTACGGCAGCTTCATCAACGCGGCTGGCGAGGTCGAGATGGACGCGCTGATCGCCGACGGCAGCACGCTTAAGTACGGCGCGGTCGCAGCGGTGCGGCGGGTGCAGTACCCGATTTCGCTCGCTCGATTGGTCATGACCCGCACCAACAACCTGTTCTTCGCAGGGGACGGGGCTGACCAACTGGCCGCCCAACTCGGTGTGCCGCTGGTGGCGAATGTGCAGATGATTACGCCCAAAGAACTCGAAGCGTTTGTCGCCCGCCAGAAAGAGGCGCAGGCTAAATCTCGCGCGGCGCTCGGCACAGGAACCTGCGGCGCGGTTGCGCTGGACGCAGCAGGACACCTCGCCAGCGCGACCTCGACAGGCGGCACACCGGATAAGCCGAAGGGGCGCATCGGTGATACGCCGATTTTTGGGGCAGGTGGGTACGCGGAAGATGCGCTTGGGGCGGCCAGCGCAACCGGCGTGGGCGAAAATATCATGCGTTACTTCCTGTGCAAGCGAGTGGTTGACCAGATTACAGGCGGCACGAACGCCCAAAGCGCCGCGCAAACCGGGCTGGATTTCCTAAGCGACCGCATCCCCAACCCACAGGCGGGGATTATCGTGATCGGCGCGGACGGCAGTGTTGGCGCACAGCACACGACCACCCACATGCCGATTGCGTGGGTCACGGCGGATGGGGATATTCAGACTACAATGAAATACGAGAAAGCACTCCTGTAAAACGGGGGCTGTGGACAGATGAGGGTGAGGTAGACATGGTTGTTCAATCGCAGCGGGATATGGCCGGTTTGGTACGCATCGGTAAAGTGGTGGGCATGACGCTCCAAAAGATGCTGGCGGAAGTGCGCCCGGGCATCACAACAGGGGAACTGGATGCCCTCGGAACTGAGCTGCTCAAGAAAGAAGGTGCGAAATCCGCCCCTATCCTGATGTACAAGTTCCCCGGTACGACCTGCATCAGCATCAACGATGAAGCAGCGCACGGCATCCCCGGCAACCGCGTGGTACAGGTTGGCGACTTGGTGAACATTGATGTCTCGGCTGAACTCGATGGGTATTATGCTGATACCGCCGCGACCTTACCCATCCTACCCGTTACAGGGGTCAAGCAAAAGCTGGCAGATGTCGCCCAAGCGGCGCTGCAAAAAGGGATTTCGGTAGCGACCGCCGGCAACAAGGTTAACGAGATCGGACGCGCGATGGAAGGCGTGGTACGCGGCGCGGGCTTCACCGTCATCCGCGATTTACCCGGTCACGGCGTAGGCCGCAAACTGCACGAGTCGCCCAGCGTGCCGGGGTTCTATAACCCGAAATTGAAGGATGTGCTTAAAGAAGGCATGGTGCTGACGATTGAACCCTTCGTTTCGACCAAAGCCAAACATATCTTCACCGATAAGGACGGTTGGACGCTTAAGACACCGGACGGCAGCCCGGCAGCCCAATACGAACACACCGTCATCATCACCAAAGGCGCACCGATCCTGATTACGCAGGTTTAAATATCCCGTTGAACACAAGAAGCTCTGGCAAAGACCGGAGCTTTTTTATTTGAGATTCGGTAAGGTTTTACGTCCCAAATTTCCCGTAATTTACCCCTTATTGCATTATCTCATCACCTAGTACCTTCATCCCAGAATTTATCGTTGTCATCTAAATTTCGCATCCATTGGACATTACATCATCATACAGCTACCCGGGGTTGTGGATGAAATTCGTTCGATATGTCTGAAAAGGATGTGTCATGATGGCGGATAAAAAATCGGAGCGTAAAGGCAACGAAGGCCAATTCCGGCTCAATCTGGTTGGTTTTAAACAGGGCGAAGAACAGCCGCGCGTGGTTTTACAAGCCATCGGTGAAGATCAAAAGGCATTCTTCACCGAACCCGTGAAGGACGATGGCAGCTTCGCCCTATCGGCGGACGTGCTGAAACGCGCCCACCGTATCGTCCTCGGCACGATGGCGGACGATGCGGAAGCTATCCACCACGACAGCGCGGTGGTTTTCCGTCCGGCGCAGTTTGCCCAGCAGTTAGCTGACGATGGTGTGTTGAGCATCTCGCGCAACTGGTGGGAACGCTGGTACTGGTATACCTACTGCGTGAGTGGGCACGTCCGGCACTGCCGCCGCCGCCCGTGGTGGTTCAACGAACTGCATTACAAGGTGACTCAATCGGCGCTAGAAACCTCGCCGTTGAGCCAGTCGGAGATGTTCTCGTTCGAGGTCGCCACACCGCGCAACTCCAGCTACGTCAACTCGCTTTCGGAGCTGATTTACTGGCCGTTCCGGTGCGACACGATTTGTTACGGCACGGTGGAAGTTTACCGCCGTACGTGCTGCTGTGAGCCGTGGATCATTGATGACCCACGCTTGCCTGATCTGATCCGTGACCTCGAACGGATTGTCGAGGTTATCCCGCAGGTCGTTCCCGGTAAGATCCCGCAGCCACCCCCACCACCGCCGGAATTCGACAAGATGCCGTACTTCAAAGGCGGCTCGTTGGATGAACTCTCGGTGTTCGCGGTACGTGACCTGCAAGTCCTCCGCAACCTGCCTCAGTCGGCGATTGCTGAGTACATCAATGCCCGCGAGTACCTGCTGTGCCGGTTCTCGTGCAGCAAGCCGCGCAAGGTGGCGACGGGCGACATTAACCCTGACGGCACGTTCAACATCTGCTGGTCGGAGTTCCCGCGCCGCATCCGCCCGAACTGCGACGACCGCTATGCGTATGTGGTCAAGCAGACGATTGGTGGGACAACCACCACGGTTTACGACGGTGTGGCGGCTAACATCTGGTTCTCGGCGGACGCGGATGCTGACCTCGTTTCATACTCACCGAAAGCGTTTAGCTGCTCGGATACCGGTCACCCTGATGGGCAAGCCTACGTTTACCTTGATCTGGTGGGCGGGACGGAAGCGTGGCAGTTGAACACACCCGCTTCGGCTGGTTGGGATCGGGTGGCGTTGCCCGGTGGCAACAGCGGCTTGCTGTTCCCGGCAGGTGACGGCAACGGTGTGGCTGACCGCAACCTCGGTGGAACGGTACTACTGACCTTTAACTTCAGCGAAGGCATGAAGCAGGCGGCAGTCGGGGCGAAGTATTACCGCGTCAGCATCAGCGAGGCGAACGCAAACGGTGAACCGACTGGGAGCCGAAGCTACTACCAAAACGGCCTGTCATGGCAGAAGGCGGTGATGACCAGCAGCGGTTTGGACATTGTTCCCGAAGTGTTGGGGCCGTTCACAGTTAACGGCGTGTCGAACCTGTACACCATCCCCTACGACTCGAACGCTGATTGGACAGGCGGTGGACGCTACCACGCGGCGATCAACACGAACGATTTTGCGGACAAGCAGCACCTGATTACGCTGGAAGTGTTCGACACGAACGCGGCACGGCTGCGCCCGACCGGAACCGCGCCCACCGGCGAACCGGGTACGGAAATCGCCAAGCCTTTCAAGTTCCGTCGTTGGTTCCAAGCGGGCGGCAGCCCCGGCGACGACACGGTGGAAGTGCCGTTCGGCGCGATGACTCATCTTTTCTGGTGGGACAACGGCGCACCCTACGCCAAGATCGACGCGCTGGTGCGGAACGGCGTGGTGTTCAACTACGAGTGCTTGTTCTTCGAAGGCTCGGCAAACTCGACCTTCGGCATTCAGTATCATGCTTACGTGCCGAACCCGATGTTCCAGTACCACCACACGATTGGCTGGGGGCGCGGTTTGTACAGCGTCTACGGCGGCACGGGAACCCTGCTGGCGGCGAGCAACGCGAACGTCGGCTACCCTGACCCGCCCGCACCCGGCGGCTTCAGCCCGACGAACACGTTCGCCGAGATGTTGGATACGGCCAGCGACCCCGGACGGAACAAGTGCAGTTTCGTGGTCAACCTGACGACCTACGCCAAGACCACTAATGGTGATGACCTGAGTTATCCGTATGCGACTTCTGGCGCGGCGTTCGCGCTGGAGATCAACCAGCCATAGCCGATGGCTCCACTTCCCCACCGGTGACGGCGCTGGCTTCGATACCCCTCTAAGAAGCCCGCGACCTCTCATTCGGGTTGACAAGTCCGGTGGGCGCGTTTGTACGGATAGCATTTGATGGGGGCGAATTCGCGGGTTCGCCTCCTTTACCTAATCAGGGGTTTGCCGACGGCAAGCCCCTACATTTTTTGCCCTCACCCCTAGCCCCACGACGGTATGTTCGCAAAACACTCCACCGTCAGCCCTCAGGGCGAGGGGAACCAATCAAAGCAGCTTTGAGCAGAAGCGCAGCAATGTTATTTACCTATTATCAGTGAGTACCGCGTCGGCTTCGATTTCGACGAGCATTTCCGGCGAGATGAAGGCTTTGACCTCGATCATGGCAGCGACGGGGCGAATGTCTTTGAAGAATTCCCCGTGGGCGCGACCGACGGCCTCTGAATGAGCACCATCCACGATATACATGCGGGTACGGACGACATCTCGCAGGCTGGCACCGGCACGCTGGAGGGCGGCTTCGATATTGTGGATGATCTGGACGGTTTGGGCGTAGGGATCACCCTCCCCAACAATTTTACCCTCGGCGTTGGTGGCGGTTGTTCCGGCGACGTAGATGAACGGGCCGACTTTCACGATCCGCGAGTAGCCGATGACTGGCTCGAAGGGCGAGTTCCCTGCAAAGTTTTGACGTTCCATACTATTCCCTTTTGAAACTCGATTTATGCAGGCGTATTATCCTATGTCTGGCATTATTGGCAATCACAATGGCAATTATGTGGAAAATTTGGCGAAAATGAGGATTTTTCGGCGGATGGCTCGGTCAAAACTGCGGCAATTTTGGCAAAAAGCCTGCCGCCGCCAAGATTGCCAAATGGGGCATTTTAAGTTTCAAGTGGAAGACAAATACATTTACCACAAAGGCACAAAGAAAAGCGGAGTAAATACAGAGAAAGGCAAATACATTAATAACCGCCAAGTCGCCAAGAGAATACCGAGAAATACAAAGACAGAATTAAATACAGGGCAACACAAGAAATATTATAGCACAAAAATTCTGATGCGATGGTTCGAATTTTCAAACCTTTGTACCCAATTAATAGGGGTTAATCTGCTTGTAGTTTGGTAATTAGGTCTAATAGGAGTTGGTGGGGGTTGTCGACATCGTTGCGGTTGTAGAGCGCCACGCCCATCGTTTGTGTTTCGGGCAGGTAGAGGAGCGAGGCGGAAAAGCCTTGAATGCCGCCGTTGTGTCCTAAAAATGTGCCGAGGGTGCTTTCAACCATGAACCAACCGAGGCCGACGGTATAGTGATAGGCTTTCTCGTTGGCTTCGGCGGAGAGGTGCGGTGTCCACCAGCGTTTGCGGTAATCGGCGTTCAAGATGCTGCTATCGAACCACGATTTGCGCCATGTGAGTAAATCACGGACGGTGGAGAGCAAGACTCCCGCGCTGAAGGTGTTGCTGATGTCGTAGAAGTGCTTATTGATGAGTTGCCCTTCCACATAGGAATAGCCCTGTGCGCGGTGCGGGACAATGGCATCGTAGTCGTTGCCGCGAGTGGCGGTCATGCCGAGGGGTGTGAAGATCAAGTCACGCAGGTAATCGGCGTAGGGCTGCTTGGTGACTGATTCGATGACCATGCCGAGCAGGTAATAGCCGGTGTTGTCGTAGCTGTGGCGCTGCCCCGGTGGGAAGTTCATGGGCAAGTCGCGCACCAAGTCCAGCACTTCGGCAGGGGATTTGCTGACGCGCTGGAGCGCCCAATAGCGATCCTGCGCGGTGTAGTTGGGGATGCCGGATTGGTGGGTGAGGCAGTGCTGAATAGTGACGGTGTGCCATGCTTCGGGCAGACCCTCAACATATCCTGCGACGGTATCGGCGAGGGCGAGCTGCCCTTCCTGCGCCAACCGCAGAACGGCCTGTGCGGTGAACAACTTGCTAACCGAGGCGATTTCAAAGACGCTGTCGGTGGTGACGGCAACCTGATGTTCAAGGTTGGCGAGGCCGTAATAGCCTTCGTGGATGACGGTATCGCCGCGCTGGATGGCAAGCGCCAAGCCGGGGATATGGTGGTCAGTGATGAACTGCTGGATGTAGGAGTCGAGCATCTGGCTCCATATACCTTTCAAAATATTTACTTATCGAATTGAACTTCGTTATAATGAGTTTGTCGGTTAGAGACAGGTAGTAGAGCTTATGACTGATCTACAAGAACTTTTTACGGCCATTGACGATCTTTCCCCAGATGATCTGGAACAAGTTTATCGCCGCATTATCCAACGACGGTCACCTGCCTATTGGCTCGTTCCGGGAAGCAATCTTAAAGCTATTCAAGACATCATGCGCCCTGTGTATGAACAAACTGCCTCGATGAGTGACGATGAAATCGACACCGCAATTGATGAAGCTCTTGATGAGGTAAGGCGTGAGCGAAAATCCACTCCCCATCATCGTAATTGATACCCAGCTCGTCCTGCGTGCCGCCCTCAATGAACGTTCTCTGCCTGCGAAACTCTTTTTCAATTATGGCGAACGCTATATTTTGGCTGTATCCCCGGGCATCCGCGCGGAAGTAGAAGATGTCCTCACCCGTCCTTCCATTCGAGCAAAATTCACCAGCATTACCGATGACACAGTCGCCCGTATATTGGCGGTACTCGATGCAGGCCAACAAGTTATCCCTGAAGAGGTTCCTTCTGTCTCACGTGATCCTAAAGATGACATTTTCTTAGCAACGGCTGTACTCGCCGAAGCACAATTTATCCTGACTGAGGATAAAGATTTGCTCGTATTAAACCCGTATCAAAACATTCGTATATTGAATGCGTTGGATTTCTTAAACGTGCTACAACCGGGTAATGTTGAATAACTAGAGAGCGACAATCAGTCGCTCTCTACGAAGAAGATTTTCGCGTCTGATCGGAATCGGACAGCATATATGCTGTCCCTACACCATTCAATGCTGTAGGGAGCGACGCTGCCCGATTACGTCTAACTCGTGAGTTCGCCGAGTTTGTCGACGTAGCCCGCGAGGACTTCGAAGGTGGCTTCGACGGCGGCGGGCGTGGACATATCGACACCTGCCAGCTTGAGCGCGTCGACCGGATAGAGCGAACTGCCGCTGCTCAGGAACTTGACGTAGTTTTCCGCCGCGCCTGATTCACCCGCCTGAATGCGGCCCGCGAGTTCATGCGCTGCCGAGATGCCGGTGGCATATTGGAACACATAGTAGTTGGCGTAGAGGTGACCGAACTGCGCCCATGTGATACCGACACGATCACGGTCAACATGCATTTCGCTGCCATAGCCTTCGGTGAACAGGTCAGTCATCAGGCCGATGAGATCGCCTGCCGTGACCGCTTTACCATCCTCAATGCGCGTATGGACTTCGAGTTCGAAACGTGCCAGCGTCGGCATGATGAAGAAGTAGCGGTGCAGGTTGCTCATGGCTTCTTCGATCAGCGCGATCTGGAAGTCGGCATCGCTGTTGACCTTGAACAGATGGGCGCGGGTCATGGCTTGATTGAAGTTCGAGGCGACTTCGGCGACGAACAGCGAGTAATCGCCATAGACATACGGCTGGTTTTTGCGCGAGAGGTAGGAGTGCATCGAGTGGCCGAGTTCGTGAGCAAGGGTGCTCATCGCGCCGAGGCTGTCGTCGAAGCTCATCATGATAAAGGGCATAGTGTCGTACGTGCCGTA
>Ga0209460_1000779_pt1 | contig 24312 bp, 37 predicted proteins | sample EBPBio132013_DNA_FD_185868 | JGI IMG/M metagenome (GOLD analysis project Ga0209460, IMG submission 185868) | Wastewater treatment Type I Accumulibacter community from EBPR Bioreactor in Madison, WI, USA - Reactor 2_5/13/2013_ DNA (SPAdes)... | ecosystem: Engineered > Bioreactor > EBPR >... | reverse complement strand
ATCTATAACGACGCATTTAGTTTGAGAATTTAATGCATTTAGTTTGAGAATTTTTGCACCATTCAAAACCGCTGAATTTGAAGCTTTTTAATAGTGGTTCAAAGATAGTTAAATCGGGGTTAAATTAGCTAATATTTTTAGGTTAAGCAGACGCAGTATAAGTGTACATATCAAACTCGTCTAATAGAGTTCCAAAGTTTCTTTTTAGACTATATATTTTCCCAGTCAGATATTCAGCTGTACCACCAGGATTCAAATCAAACCAGATTTTCCCTGCAAAATTTACTTTGGGAGAATTTGCAAAGGTTGGCGTTTTCAAACCCATTGTTTTCCGTTGCCGAAATGCCATTACTGTTGGGTCATAAGCATAGAGCAAATTCAAAAGTGCTTCACCATTTGTACTATATCCATTAACAGTCACAATCTTGTACAAATTGATTGCGCCACCAATAGGATCGTCGGCAAACATTCCGATTGCAGGACTAAACGAGCTCCCTGTTAAATCGTTGTAAATTCGGGTGATCATCTGCTTGGTATTTTTCGTATCAACTGGTGCATTATTATCGTAGTAAACAGTCCCGAACGAATTGTGCACAAATTTAGGTGTCGCTGACTGGTCTTTTAAACTGACCACAACCCCCTGTGAATTAAAGTGTAACGGATCTTCGTTGATCGATTCCCCAGCCCGAGCAACATAAACTTCCTCAGTTGCGTAACCAACATAAGCTTGATAAAATGCAAGTCGGTTAAGTCCGTTCCACTGTATATTCATTCCGAAACCGATTTGTAAATCTTTCAAAACATCGGCACCGGTTTTATGCAGCGCGTTAGATGAACTTGTGCCATTTAAAAAAATATCACCAGGAAGGTAAATATTATCAATTCCGTGGACAGTGGCAGAATTTGAACAAACGAATGCCATCCAGTGTCGTTTAGAAAAACTAACTGATCCGAAATCAGAATCAACACTACCAGAACATATCGCCTCAACATATTGCCGGACTGTTTTATAAACACCAGTCTGAAATATAGTTGTCCAGGCTGAATTTCTGGATGTTCCGGCTGAATTCCATTGTTTTAAGTTTTCAGCTTCAGTAATCCCGTTATAAAATGTAAACTTAACCTGCTGTGTGCCATTATTATTTATTGTCCGACTAATTTGATCGGCTCTATGCTTATAATACCAGGTTGTACCGGAAGAAATTTCCTTAACTTCAAGAAAAAAACCAGCCTTCGTATGTGAAGTATACGATGTTCCATAATCATTATTCTGAACCATGTTATAGAGGGAAAAGGAAGAAAGAATTGGCTGGGTAATTGAGACTTCTACGGTCTCTGGTCTGAGACCAAACTCGAACGGATCAAGCTCACTCGTCAGGATCGGATTATAATCAATAGTTCCCAAAGGCTCGTCTAAAACATCAGCCCCAACCGCAGTAATAAACTGAAATACTGTCAGTTCCCAATAATTATTATTTAGGGAGGCAACTACACGAATATATTTTCCACCAAATGACATTATGACCTCAAAACATCACGTTTAGCTATTCCAAGATCATTGGCATCCGCAAGTTTTCTGGCATCTACATCAATAACGGGTTTAAGTGTTACTCTACCCATCACCTCTGAAAATCGGTCGTAATCAATAACTGGAGCCTGCTGTATATAACTATGCATTTGTTGAGCTTCTAAAATAGGGGAGATTTGACGGTTAATTTGGGAAAAATCTATTTCACTTATTACCCTTGGGATTAGAATATTTTTTGCTACATCAACATAGGTTTGTTCGGGTGAAATCACTTCCCTCTGTTCACCCTCTCCAATTAGTGCATAAGTAGGCCGGTCAACAATTCCGCCTTCTGCAAATCCGACAGCCTTAATACTGGCCTTTGCCAAAGCAACTATAGCAACACTTGAAGCAGCTGCCAAAACTGGTCCTAATAATGGACCAAATGAAGTAATATACCATGTCCAAATTGAAGCAACCATAGCAGCCATTTTTTTGGCGATTATAATGGCTACTTCCCATGAGGTAATAGCAACCCGTGCAATTGCGCCTTCAGTTGCTGCCGCTGTTTTTGTTTTTTCACCCAAAACATGAGCTATAACCATTTTCCCGGTTTCCTGGATAAATTCCAATTTCATACCCTGCCAGATGCGGTTCATTCGCTCTTTTCCGGTCACCGAGGTATCTAAAATATCCTGGCTAAAATTCATCCAGAGGCCTTGCATTTCTTGAATGGTTTGTTCCCTTGAAGCTAATTCCTCATAATATTTTGTTAGGTGAAAATTAGTTAAATCACTGGCAAGTTGCTTTTCTTCGTCAGAACCGGATTTAGCGATTCTGAGCCGGTCTTCAGTTTGTTTGATTTTCTGATCAGTAGTAAGTTGCTCGAATGAAATTTGAGCATCTGCCTGAGATTTGGCAAGAGCAATATTTTTGGCAAAGCGCTGGTCATCACTCCGGTAATCGACGTTTTGACTTGATTTTGTCGAAATCCCGGAGGCGGCAAGGTCATCAACTTGTGGGGTGGATATAGTTGATGGTAGGTCAGGTGAGGAAGTTTGCACCGTAGGCTTTGATTTTAGACCATTCAGTGCCTGGTATGCCTTAATTTTATCCTGAAGGACTGTAAGTTCCTCTTTTGCAACCTTTAACCGGGCATTATCCCCGTCGAGAATTGCCTGATTAACTTCTTTCTCTTTCTGGGTTTCAAGGGAAAGAGCTTTAAAGTAATTGAACTTTTCTTCAGTAGATTTTTTCTCAGCCTCAGCCTCAACAATTACTTCATCTTTGACTGCCAGGTGTGCAAGTTTTATCCTTAATATGATTTTTTCTTTTTCAGCAAGAATTTTATTCTGTTCGCGCTGAAGGTCAAGTTCATTGCCTTTTCCACTAAGAATAGCGGCTCTATTAACCGAAAGACTGGCATTAACATCATTAAGTTCACTCTGGAGCTTTTCAGCGCGAAGTGTTTTTACCTCTGATACATGCCGTTTTACTGCTTCCGTTGCCTCATCAGTGTTTGATCTTAATATACCCCAAACTGTGGCGATTGCTGTAATTCCTATTACAGCCCAACCTATTGGACCAAGTGAAGCGAAAAAGCCGGTGACGGCAGAGGTTGCAAGCCGGATTGCGGCGGTAAGGCCGCCAGTACTGACGGCAGTGGCGGCGTTTGCAATGGCCATTCTTCCGGTTGTCATTATCCAGGCATTGCCTTCGGTGATCATAGCAGAAAGACCGGTGACTCTCATAGTTACGAAGGCAGCGGTTAATAAACCAACAGTCCCAAGTACTCCAACAAGTGCCGGATTCATTGCATTCAGCCCGGAGGTGACATCGCCGGCTACGGTGACAAATCCGCTGACAACAGGCATCATGGACTGACCGATAGTAGCCGAAATCTGCCCAATGGCATCAGAAACTGTTGACATCTGTCCTGCTAAAGTTTGGGACTGTTTTTCCATCATCCCGAAAAATCTGCCGCCTTCAGAGGTTGCTGAAACCATTGAAGCCTTGACCATGTCGTAAGAGATAGCTCCGGATTCCATCTGTTTTTTCAAGTCAGCCATTGACTGGCCTGTGGTTCGGGAAATCTCCTGAAGTGGATTAAATCCGGCATTGATCAGCTGAAGCAAATCCTGTCCCTGAAGCTTGCCGGCAGATGAAACCTGACCCATGACCAGGGCAAGTTGCTGAAGCTTCTGAGCATTCCCACCAGAGATATCACCCAACTGATCAATGATCGGGTAAGCATCCTCGATCGTGATTCCAAAGTTCAGAAGTAATTGAGTGGCTGATTGTAAATCGGTAAATTCAAAGGGAGTGGAATTGGCTTTTTGTTTGAGGGTTTGAATAGCCTGGTCAGCAGCTTCAACGGAACCGAGCATAACTTCAAAAGATGTCTTGGCTTGTTCGAGATCAGCCGCGGTTTGAATAGGTTGTGAGAAGATCGAAAAAACCTTTTTAGCCAGCTCCAGACCCTGGTTAATTTCGGTGAGCGGATTAACCATTTTCTGAAGACCTTCGTCTCCGTCTTCACCGGCTTTTTTTGCAGATCCGCCAAGTTTCTTCAGCTGTTCATCAGTGAGCTGAATTTCTGCACGACCTTCTTTTCCATCAACCAGAATTTTGATTTCTACAACGTTTCCGGCCATGGTTACTCCTGTCCGATCGGCTTAATTTCAACAGCCACAGCAAGCTTTTCAATTACTGAAATAAAGGCATCCCATTCAGCCGGATCGGTAACCTGAAGAAGCTCAACAACCTGTCCGTTTGCAGTTTTTGTAACTGTTCTGGAATCAGTATCAACGGTGATTCCCATCGTCAGATCAGCAACCTTCATTTCAATTTCAAACTTTTTCATTTGGAGTCTACTTTGTCAACGTAATAAGCTGTTCGTGAAACCTTCGATACATAAGCCCGGCCAATTTGTGACCAGGTACAGGTTTCTTCTATATCCCGGACCCGTACCGGATCGTCACCGGCAACCGTATAAATCAGGTCAGTTAGGCCTTGTTCTTGTCTCCACTCAATTGACCAGGGTTCGGGGTGGACACTGCTGTCCGGATCTCGTCTTGACTCAATTCGTTTAATAAAATCAATGCACTGGCTAATTTCGGATTGAACGATAAAAAAAAATCCAGCAGGATTCCCCGGATTTCCTTCATATCAATATCTAAAACCCAGTCTGGCTCTTCCGTTGTTGATTTCGGATTGACACGCTCGACAATTGTTTTTGCGAGGATAGCCATGGGTGCATAATCACCTTTCATTGCCTGGTTATCAACAATCTCATATTCCTTCTGAAAATCGGCGGCACGCTTAGCTGAGCATGGCCGTAACTTATATTCAACACCGTCGAACTTGTATATTTTTTGGCTCATTTTAAATCCTTAAAAATCAATAAATTTTGGAAGGCCAGCCCACCCATAGGCTAAAACAATATTATCAAACTCATTGACTGAATTGGTTTCATCTGCAACAATTGAGAGTTTGAAATACCGGGTTGAGGCGCTTGTAAACATGTAAGTGCCGGTTAAACGGCCCATTATAAATGCACCATTTCCAACTAAAAAGGTTTCAGTTGATACATCAGACCCATTGTATCCGGTTAATCTTATTCCGGGGTTACCATCAGAATTATTCGCACCGGCATAAGTATCAAAGGCAACCTGAACTACCATTCCAGCTTTAATTGGAAACCGTTTATTAACCTCAGCTTTGTGGTATATTAAACCATCTGTTGCCGTTTTAGTGATTTTATAAACGGGGCTTGAACCAAGGGTGAAGGAACCATTTTTTGAAGTAGAAGTAAAGGTGAGGCCAGATTCAATTGTGATTCCGGTTAAGGTTGCACCATTGGCTATTTCCGTGGATAGGAGATTTTTCCGGGTGATAATATTAAGATTTGCCCCGGTTTTCTTTGCCTGGATTTCGAGCCCATCCACATTCCCAAACTTAAATACCCGCTTCCGGGATGTGCGAATAGTTGCGGAGTCTTCCCAAATAACAGATCCGTCAATTCCAAAGAGATAGATAAATAAAGGAGTATTAGCTAAGTCCCAGGTTTCTAATTGTAGAAATTGATCGGTATCACCAACGACAACTTTTAAAGAGTGTTTTTTTACAGTGTTGAAGTACTGGTCATCCCATAGCTGTGGCCCGTCAGTTGGCTTTGAGTATTCTCCCTCAGTTAGTATTTCTTCCAGCCAGACCGGTGAGGCAAAGCTCGTATCTGAGGCGGCGACAATGCAGATATATTCGGTGCCGGTAAGGAGCATTTAAGAGTTCCACCAGATTTTAAATTTATCCCAGAACGATTGTTTTTCGGGTTCAGTAATTTGACCATCATTATTCGAATCAGGGGTAACAATAGTCCCAAGCTCATCATATACTGGAAAATCAGATTCAGATAGGGCAACAACCGGAAAGGCATTTCCGACAAATAATTCGGGGAATTCGGTAACGGAGTTCACGGAGCAAACCCACCGTCCATGAATATCCTGGACGGCGTTAAATTGGTTTACGCCAATTATAAACCCTTGATATTGATCGATAAACAGTTGTGTGAGAATAAAATAAAAGTTCACACTTGTCTTTTTAATGAGGTTTGAAACGTTTGTACAATAGTGTAGAATGTGTTGAATTCTGCATTTGTCAATGCTCTCGATTTATAACTTAATGACATATTAAACGGTGCTCTTGTTGATCTGTTTGAATGTCTATAATCGTAGGTTATTGGTAAATTGTTCAAACTATCAGTCTTAACTTGAATAGTTCCACTATTGCGTTTAAAATTTGATTGAGTGTTGTTATTGCGGAATATTGACACCAAACCAGTATTAAACCACCCAGAAAGAGGTGCGTTTGCTGTTCCGTATAGCTTAATGTAAGCATCAGTAAGCCACATGCGCCCGTTGTCACCATCGATGTAGTACCCAATCGGAGCATTTCTCGTGTACACACCAAAGCAAACATTTTGATTGTCTGGGTGTACGTGCGTTACAGCAGAACTTTGTGTTGTTCCATTAAACAGTACCCCTGTTCCGTTATGGGTTGGCGATCCGACAAATGACATTGTCTGTAAAGCCGGGTTGATAAGATTCTTAGAATGGGCAGTTGAATTACCTCCAATAATTGGATGTAAAGCATAGAATGCAGTCCATAAACTATTTGTTTTTAAATCTAAAACCAGTTGATTTAAAGCATTACAGATTTCAAGGCCGGTGATCTCCTGAGCAGCACCTGAATACAGGATTGTGGTATCGGCCGGAATTCCGGCGGCGGAAATAAAAACAAGGGCATCCGGATCCCAAGAGACCGTTTGCCTTTGTCTGTAACTCCACGGCCGATTGACTGAAGGGATTAACCGTTGTCTCATAACCAGAGAACACGGCAGTACTGGGCTGCAGCAGAAACAGTTTGCTTAATATGAAGATACAGGACTCCATTATTTGCCTGAGCTAGTCGGTTGGGTATCCGGATTGGGTCAATTGATTTCGGCTGAATGCGAATTGAGTTTGTGAAATCGGTACCGTCAGAATCCTGATCATCAAAGGCAATATTGATTTCACAATCTGAGTCAAGTACAACATATCCCGTATTTACTGGCACGAGAAGTATTCCCTCAGCAAATGTTGAAATATTTTGCTTTGTGGCTTCAGTCCAATTCATATCGATGTGGGACATCATTTACTCCGTTACCGTAGTTAAAATTTCATCGTTTACAAATTGTGGAATTACATCTGCCGGCAGATACTTTCCTTTTTCAAAGTATTCGCCTTCCTGATATTGCTCCCCGGCTGAAACGTCGATTGTTTTTGTTTGCTGGTTACTATTATCCACTTCAGTGTAAATGAAGTCACGGAGGACGGAATATTTTGGTTTTTGAGTTTTAGCCATATCAACCTTCATTAAAAGATGTTGGTACAATTTCGCCGTAAACCAGCATCAAGTCATCAAATTCACCAGTTGCAGTTCCGCCAGTGTTATTGACTTCAAGATGAAGAGCTGCATGCCGGCTTAGATCATTTGAAATGGTAATTGTGCCAGATAGAGTTCTTTCTCCAGCGTTCGAATCGGAAATAACCAGTAATTCCGTTTGAGTCGGAACTGAGTCAAAAACCTTTAACCCAATTTTGCGGTTAAAAGAACTTGCCTGGTTATATAGGTAAGTATTTCCCAAAACTGAAAATTTCATTCCCGTTTTTACCGGAATTTTGAAACCACCCGAAGAGGATCTTGTAAATACTGCAGCAAGTGCCGGCGTCGCCTGTGTCAGTTTAAAAATCGGTTCATTGCCCAAACTAAAACCAACGTTTTTTGAAGTTGAGGAAAATGTACCGTTTGTTGGTGTACCAAACCATGATGTAGAAGTGCCCCTGGAAAGAGATGGAGATAACAGATTTATACCGTTACGTATATCCCTTATCCCAGCCTCACTCATTTTTAGTGAGTACACCAGTGGACTGCCGTCACCTGAATCTGGCTCACTTGACATTATAAACGTCGAGCCTACATTCCAAATCAATGAACCATTATAGCCAAAGCAGAAGACTTTCACCTTGGTTCCAGCTTCATACCAGGTACGGAGTTGTGCCATCCCAGAAGCATCCATGAATTTCAATTCTAATTCATGCATTGTGGAAACAATCGCCTTTTCACCATTAAGAAGATCCTTCGAAGGATTACTTTTAGTGTAACCCTTCGAATCCTTTAAAACAAGGTCAATCCAGATTGGAGTTGCACAATACTGGTCCGATTCGGCAACAACACAGACCAGATCGTATTTCGATTGGGTTACCATGGGTTATGCCTCAGTGATCAGAGCGGCACGTGTTGGGGCATCCTTATCAGCTGATAAGGTGTAAACCTTTGCGCCATCCTTCGGTTCCCAGGTTAGGCGGATAAGAGTTCCTGCAGTACCACCCCAAACATCAGTTGAAGCATCATCATAGGTGGCCTTGATCTGACAGCGAACACCGTTATTCATATCGGTCAGAATATTTGCCTCAGTAGCACCGGCAGAAAGCTGGCATTCAGTGAATTTGAAGTCAACATTTCCCTGGCCGTTCTTCCATTGCTTTTCACCGGAACTTAGATCAAAGGTGCCTTCCTTAAAAGTGATTCCCTTTGAATCTTTCAGAATTGACCCGGCGCCGATTTCAAGGTTGGCGGTGCCAAAGGCAGCGGCACCAATTGCACCGGCAATAACATTTCTGATTTCGAGTTTAATTACCCGTTTTGATTTTGGCTGTGCCATTTTTCAATTTTCCCGTTTTAGTTTTGAACGAAAGCCCTGTTTCCAGGGCTGTTTAAATCTCGATTGAAGGGTAGTTTAACCCGCCTTTAAGAAATTGAATTTCGCCTGATATAAATGGGGAGAAGCGAAATAATTCCACCGGCCTTCTGTGCTAATACTGGACACAAGTCCGTCACCTTTACTTTCTCCCCTAAGTTCTTTTAACCTGGCTTTTAGTGGACCAAAATCCGATCGGTATTTGACTGGCGTAAACCATTTTACTGCGAAGTAATTCCAGGGTTCAACCGTTCTGGATCTGGCCCAATGGCCATCACCATCACTTTCCGCTCGGATTGTGCCCGGTTGTTTTGAAGTATTTCCTTCGTAAGTTTTGAAATTTAGTTTTGAAGTAAATTCATTAACAATTCCGCAATGACCCTGCCACGTAACCCCTTTTTGCATAATAAAAATGGATCCGTCCGAGACATATTTAAACCCTGAATAAACATCTACTGCAGAAATTGACGATCGCCTATCCCTGAATCCCAACGCAGTTGGTGAGGGTTTCGGGAATACAGCTCCGGTTTTCACGAGTAAGAAAGAAACATCTGCAGCGCACCAGGGTGAACCAGGCTGAAGACCAACAACTGTCAGCATTGAATCAATAACCGGACTGGAGTTTGGGGTCACTTCCTGGACACCAACATACTGAGCTGCAAGGAGAACAATTGGCGGCTTGCTTTTTTCAGGCGGAGAACTTGCAAAACTAAACGCTGAGGACAGCAGCAGCACAAACAATAAAAAGGCCAAGAATGAAAAGCGCATAAGATATATTCCTATTTTGAATGATTTCTGTGAACGTTTCGAACTCCCACAACACGATATAGTCAAGCAAGGCAACGATCAAGAGAAAAATAGAGACCTTTAAAAGTGCTGCCGAAAACGAAGAGAATTCCAAGGCATGAGCAATGGTCCAGTTGAATCCAAGCAGGGCCAGAATGAAGAAAACAAAAGAGAATAATAAGAACCGCATAACTGTCTCCTAACGTAATTTGAATCCTAAAAAGATGCCGGCAAATAGAGTTGAAACCAGGCAAATCCAGAAGATATAATTCTGCCAGATTGGGGGTGACTCTGTTATCGGGTCATCCGGATAAAAGCTTTGCAGAATAATCGATGTATCAAGCCTGACTTCAACCAAATTAAAGTGTGGAGCCGGATCGGATGAAAACTCAATCCGCAACCGTTTAAATACACTGAATGAGCTGTCAAATACTGCAGAGGTAAAAACCCGGGCCCGGATAGTTTTCCGGGGTTTCAATGTATTCACCGGGGAGACAATAGAAGCCTGCTCCAACCGATCATTTCCGGTAGTTGATTGAATTTCAACCATCCTACCGGAATCTGCAGGAACAAACACATCACCGTCAATTTCCAGAATCGTGCGAAATTCAGTTGCCGGCAAGTCAAATTCTGCAACCGGACTGACCGGAACCCGGACCGTAGTTTCTACGCGTGCGGGACCCGAGCCAGTGGTTGAGCAGCCGGAGACAGCCAGCAGACAAATCAAAAGAAATAGGTATCGTTTCATTAATTCATTACATCCGATAATTGTAAAATCATACTTCCGACAGCGACACCTGCAGATCCAAATCCATCAGGATCGATGGCATAAGAATAGTCGAGACCGATGTAAATTTTCCGGCCATTGATATCTATTGTTTTCCCAGGTAATTCACTTATAAGTAAATCAATCATGTCAGTCACTATATCAACATGGAGGCCTTCACCCTTCAGGTTTTTAACGATGAAGTAAATGCCAATTGAAGGATTATGATTTACATTCCGGCCGGTAAAATCGGAAGCCTTACCAGCTCCCTCAGGGATATAAACCAGAACTGCCGGTGTATTAATTGTCAGCTGATTAATTCTTGAAATCTCCCCTGAGTACCGGCCAATAAGACTAGCACCCAGAGCAACTTTCTGTGTATTCAGAAAAACAATCATCTCATCCCGGATACCAGTCAGCAGTCCCATTAGTATTGATCCAGAACTGATTTTGGAAACGTGCGGTCATCAGAGGTTTTATTAGTTCTGATCACCCCGGTATCGGGAACTGTGACTCCCAGAGCCAATTCACCTGAAGCAATTTTTTCGAGAAGTTTCATGGCATTTTTCTGAAGGGAAAGAACAGCCTCAGGGGTTTCAACAAGTACCTTTCTCTGGTACAATCTGAAGCATGTCAGATCCTTCGAAATAGACTTGATAATTGCAGGAACCGTAATAAAAGGAACTGTATATTTTGCCTGGCAAAATCCATCAATCAAGCCATCCACATCAGCAATAATCGGATTCAGAATTCCGGCATCAACATCACCGTCATTATCATCATCAGCCAGTTCCAGGAGTTTATCCGGTGGAATCAGAACTTCGATGTCGGTTTGAGTGGTGTATGCCATTTTCTTCCTTTTAGATCAAATCCGGAGAGCTTTCACCCTCCGGATTTTAATGCCCCGGATTTCGTTGCCGGAGCGAGCCTTTATGCCCTTAAAATCACTGGGCGGTGGATTATTTCAGTTGAACACGGATTAAGTCACCATCTGCAGAAGCTGCATCGAGTGCATATCCGTTTACTTTCTCAGTCGAGGCTACTGCCTTTGCTTTTCCAACGTTGGTTGTGGTTACAGCCACGCCGGCAGTAATTGCAGCACTGGCTTCGACCAGGACAATACCATCAATCACAACCGTTGCATAGTATCCTGAATCAGTATCGTCGTTAACGACACCGAAGGATTTACCATCAGCTGAAGGGTAATTGCCGTCAAAACCAATAAATCTGTTTTTCACCAAAGCGGCGGCAGCCAGAAGCGTAACAATGAGACCAGGATTAGTCGTTTTCATTCAATCCTCTTACTTATTTTTCTGATCCGGATTTTCCGGAATCAGCAGATTTTGTTTCCTTGATCAGATCCACAAACTGGGACAATCCCTTAGCTTCCTTATCTGTCAATTCAATAGTGTCGCCGACTTCATACTCAGTATCATGAGACTTGATCGGTCCATCGATCACCCGGTATTTCCGGGCGGTAGTTTTTGCCATTTGATTTTCTCCGGTTAAATCGAGCAATTAGCCAGACCGCAATCAGCCTGGCTAATTAAAATCAGGCTACAGTATTGGAGATAAGGTAACCGGCATCAGATCCTGCAATCTTCGGAACGAAGAAATCAGTTGACCGGACGATAGCTACTTTTCCGCCATTTTCGGCATATTTATCAACCTGAGGATACCCGGATTTTTTGTACGTGTACCCAAAAGAAGGATCATATTCAGTTGGATTTGCCTGGTTATTCACATAAGCCAGGATGAAATTATCACCCCAGATATCAGCGAAAACGCCGGCATCAGAAGCATAGATACCATTACCAACAACCACATTATCAACACCGATGATTTCCTTCAGAAGATCAACAGTCAGAACACCCTTCATGGAGTATTTAATACGATCCATAACCTGAGGGTGGACTTTTAACGCAGAAAAGGTTGCCGGTCCCATGATTACAGTATTCGGGTAATGCCCGATTTTTCCGCGGATGGCTTCTTTTCCTGCCTCAATATCAACGAGAGGAACGGAATTTGCAGTATCACTCCAGCAACCGGTAGAAGTCAGCGCCTTCTTGTTTCCGGAAGGATAATTTCCTGCAGTTTGTGCCAGGTCAGCAGCCTTTTTCTCCAGACGGAGTGCAATACCTTCAGAAACAACACGGGTTGCATGTTTTTCTTTTCCGAGCATGGATTCATTTTCTTCCCGGTAATCAACCGGATACTCCAGGTCATGCTCTTCGGTGATCACATCGATAGAACTCAGATCTTCAGGCAGGATCCTGTTGGATTTTGCCCGGATAGCCCGTTCGGTGCTGTAGATTTTGAAAGCTTCTTTCCCAAACGAGGGGACTTTTCCAGCTTCCTTGTCAAGCGCAACAACCGGGAATAAAGAAGTGGCAATCATTTGGGCATTTGTGTACCCTCTGGCCAGCTCGGTCAAAACTGGATCGACGATCCGGTCTTTTTTTAGCATTTGGTTTACTCCGTTTTTGTTATTGTTTTACAGCCAGGCTAAGGGCCTGATCATAAGGTATGTTTTTCTCAGACTGAATTTTTAACACTCTCCGATGCAATTCAGTACGTTCGGGATCCAGAGTTGCATCACCAAAGGATGCCAGACCGGCATCATCTGCGGCAGTTTCACCTGGCTTCTTTGCAATCGTTTCTGTGCTTACAAGCTTTGGAAGACTGCCGATAAAGGATTTAAACGCAACCACACCAGTGGGCTCTTCAGTAACCTTTCCGTCTTCAGAAAACGAGACCACATTATCCAGGGCAGCAAGAACCTTTAAAAGATCCTCCTGCTGTGCCGGTGTTACAGATCCGTAAGCGATCCGCTCATTGATCCAGGTAATCATATCATTTTTTCTGCTGATCAGATACTGATCGCGGAGGCGTTGTTCTGCAACTTCTTTAGCCGAACCTGCCGTAGCAACTTCAGCTTTCATATCTGCAAAAGAAGCAATTTCACCCTGGGCTTTTTGCAGATCTGCAGAAAGAGATTCAACCCTGGCAGCCAGGTCAGAAAAGGACTTGAATTCCGTTTCTGAAACCATTACCATCGTTTGCGGATCCTCTGCGAACTCAACGGTTACAAGTTCAATATCATCGCCGGCAGCAAATGCAACAGGCTCAAGACCCTTCACTGCAGGAGCTGCAATACCCAGGAACGAAACTGCCTTCAGGTACGGACCAGGCCCTTTCCCTGGCATATCGATAGATTTGAAAATCTCAACCGAAACCCGCTTGTACTGCTTCTGATTGACAGCTTCCTGAAATTCTGCAACAACGTCTTTGAATTCAGCCAGAAGCATTCCTGACTCATCTTTTAATCCTGCAACCCAACCCCATGAGGGGCCTGTTTTTGCGTGGTCAATCGAGATTCCGGCCTCGAGAAAGGTCGGATCATACCGATCAACAATTGCCGCAACATCCTCTGCAGAGAAGTTTCCCTGAGGGTAGTTTCCGGCCTTAAATACCTGGAAAAATTTTCCGTTCATTTTCAATCCTTCACCTGTTCGGTTTGTTTGTCGGACATCGTAAGTACAAAGGTCTCCATTATCTAAAACCCATTCTTTTGAACCATTCACTAATTTGGCTATTAAGAAATGAGGATTTTTGTATTTACCAAAGCCGGATTCAACCGGGTCAAGTTTAACCGAAAACAAGGGATTTTCATGGATATCACTTCTGCCGGCGAGGTTGCAAGAACCATCACAGCCGATTACGTCATGACCGGGATTATGCTTTTTATTTTTCTGATTTCGTCTGGGTACCTGATCAAGGTAATCAAGGCAATCATCAAGGATAATAAGGCACACATCATTGAATTGAATGCATCTCACCAGAGCCAGATCAATACGCTCATCGAAAATCATCAGGCCCGACTTGATGAGATGAATTCCCGCTATCAATCCAGTGTGGAATCGATGAATAAAAAGCTGATGGAGTTAAACCGCCAGGCGATGGAAACCCAAAAGGATCTTATTGCCACGATCAAGGAAAACAACGAGATCATCCTTCAGCACAGTGGAGTTTCAATCCGGCTTGAAACCTCTGTAACAACGCTTTTGAGCACAATTAAAGACTTTGCAAAATCATAAAGGAAAAGTATGTCCATTCTGAGAGATCAAATTTATATTCTGAAAGCCCGGCTGGCCGATGCACGGAAACTCCTCAAAAATCTTGACCTAAAGGCAGATGCACATCTCGTTTCTGTTCAGCAAAAAATGAGCCCGTACAACGAGCTTCAGGATCTCGACCTGGATGCAGTACTGGTCTCCGTCCAGGAACTGAAAAACATCCAGGATGAATACAAAGAACTGGCATCCAAAATCAAAGAAATGGAGTCAGACCTCAATGGCTAAAACCGCAATGTACCTGGCTGAAGCTGAACGGCTTTATGTCGCCCAGGGACTTTCTCTGGATGCTGTGCTCGGAATCCTGGAAGGTAAGGTTTCCCGGAAAACCCTTTATAACTGGAAGGTTGAAGGAGATTGGGATAACAAGCGGAAAAAACATGAAGAGTTTGAAATTGAAATTGCTGATGGCGTCAGAAATCTGGTAAGAAAAACGATGACTGAAGCAATTGCAAATCCAAGCAGAATGACTCTTCTAGCCTTCAAACAGGCTTATAGCATTGCAAAAATGACTGACGAACCCTTCCTGAATTTTATGGAAGGGAATAAAAAACCTGACCAGGCTGAAGACAGCATTAATCAGAAAAAACAACAATTAGCTGCTTTATTCGAGGATATCTTCGGTGTCAAACCCAATCTTTGAACAAATGTTTCTGCCTTACCAAATCGCCTGGCTTAACGACCGGTCGCCCATAAAAATTGCTGAGAAATCAAGGCGGATCGGGTGGACGTTTGTCCAGGCATTTGAGGATGTGCGGGATATCGTTGAGGGTAATGTTCCTGCAGTTTGGTTTTCTTCAGCTGATGATTCCGCAGCCAGGGAATACATTCTTTATTGCTCTGACTTTGCAAAAATATTTAATGCTGCTGCCCAGGTTTTTGATGAGACCATTTTTGACAATGAAAAAAAGGACATCAAAACCTATGTCATTCAGTTTAATATTGGTGGCAAACTCAAACGTATCACAGCTCTTTCTTCAAACCCCAAGGGATTCCGGTCAAAAGGTGGAAAGGTCGTTCTTGATGAATTTGCCTTTCACGAACAGGACCGGCAACTCTGGAAGGCTGCCAAACCGGCCACAACCTGGGGTTTTCCAATTCGGATCATCTCAACTCACCACGGGAAAAACTGCCTGTATTACCACTTTGTAGAAGATACCAAAAACAAAAAAACAAATTGGTCCCTTCATACTACAACCATCCGGGATGCTGTCAGTCAGGGTTTACTCGACCGGATCAAAGGCAGACCAACTACCCAGGAAGAACAGGAAGCCTGGATTGCCGATATCAAGCGGGATTGCCGGGATGAAACCATTTTCAATGAAGAATATATGTGTGTGGCCGTTGATGAGTCTACGGCTTTCATCACTTATGAATTGTACATGGCACACGAATCTGAAACAGTTTTGAAAGAGCTTTCAGAATGCACCGGTGACCTTTATCTGGGTGGTGATATTGGCCGAACAAAGGATCTTACTGTTTTCTGGATCAATGAAGTTTTAGGTGACGTTTCCTATGCACGAAAGGTAATCGAGCTGCCTAAAATGGCATTCCCTGATCAAAGGAAGATCCTTTACGATTTGCTTTCTCTGAAAAATATGCGCCGGGCCTGTATTGATTCATCCGGTATCGGCCGGCAATTAGCTGAAGAGGCTCAGACTGATTTTGGTATGTTTCGGGTTGAGCCGGTTCTTTTCAGCAATACTACGAAAGAAGAATTGGCAATGTACGGCCGGAATCAGCTTCAGGACGGGAAAGCCGTTCTGCCGGCAGAGCAATCAATCCGGGATGATTTTCACTCCATTCAGCGCAGTACAACGGCAACCGGTGCAATCCGGCTGGATGCAAACCGAAATGAAACCGATGGCCACGGTGACCGGTTTTGGTCATGGACACTAGCCATGAATGCGGCCAGAGATTACAATTCCGGGCCGCCGCTGATTGTCACCCGGAAAAGAAAACAATCTATCACCTCAGGGTTTTAAATTAACAGGATCCTTCAATGAACAAACCTGGTATCTGGTTAAATAACCACGAATTCAAACAGTTTTCAGATCAGTCTACCCGTGTAGCAACCTCTGCGCTTGCAACCCGGCAAAATAACCCTTATGACTTTTCACTCCTGGGTTATCTCCCAGATCCTGACCCGGTGCTGAAGAAAATAGGAAAAGACATTTCAGTTTACCGTGAACTACTTTCAGACTCCCATGTATTTTCGACTGTCCAGCAACGGAAGGCCGGGGTATTGTCACTGAATTGGGAACTTGACCGCGGAAAGACAAAAAGCAAAACAGCGAAAAGTGTCGATCAGCTTCTCAAAAAGAAAATCAAAATGAGAAGGCTGATTAATCAGGTTCTGGAATGTCTTCCTTTCGGATTTCAACCCATTGAGATTGAATGGGACATCCGAACCATCCCCTGGAGTTTAAAGTCAATCGAAGCAAAGCCTCAGGAGTGGTTTTCTTTCGACAGTGAGAATAGACTCATTCTTGATTATGGTATGAAGGGATTGAACAAAGGAACACTTGTTCCTGAAAAATCTTTTCTGATTGCCCAAAACAATGCAACCTACATGAATCCTTACGGCGAAAAGCTACTTTCCCGCTGCTTCTGGCCTGTGACCTTTAAACGGGGTGGCCTGAAATTCTGGGTTCAATTCACTGAAAAGTACGGGATGCCTTTTGCTGTCGGGAAAGTCCCCAGGGGTACCGATCAGACTATTATGGATGATCTGGCCACAAAACTTGACGATATGGTTCAGGATGCCATTGCTGTTATTTATAATGATCAGTCTGTTGAGATCCTCGATGCAAAATCGGTTTCGGCAAATGCCGCAATTTACGAGCAACTGATCAATTATTGCGATCGCGAAATATCAAAGGCCATTCTTACCCAAACCCTGACGACGGATAACACCGGCGGAAACGGCTCAAACGCTCTTGGCCAAACTCAGGCAGGCAAACTTGACCAGGTGAATGCCGGCGATGCCGATACTGTGCAGGAAGTTATCCAAACCCTGATTGACTGGTATTGTGAATTTAATTTCGGTTCTGGTGAAACTCCCGAATTTTCATTCTACGAAGAAGAGGATGTTGATAAGAACCTTGCCGATCGGGATGCGGTACTGCAGGAAAAACTCGGAGTTGTATTCACTCAGGATTATATCGCCGATGCCTACAACATTGATCCGAAGTATTTCACAATTGTTTCAAAACCAGAACCGGCGAATCCGCCAGCAAATCCCGCAACTCCAGCTGCTGCAGTAATGGAAGATCAGAACAAAGGCGTGCTCAAATTCAGAAATGCGGATTCTTCAGCATTTCCTGACCAGGATGCGCTTGATTTATTCATCAGCTTTTTATCTGACTCAAAAGATCAGGTTGATGTTCAGGGAAAAATGATGGATCTGATTCTTCAGCCAGTACTGGATCTGATTGGTAATTCAGCTTCCTTTGATGACATCCTTTCCGGACTGGCAAAAACCTTCCCGGACATGGATGACAGCCAGCTCGAAGCTTCAGCACGAAAAGCCATTTTCATTTCTGAAATCTGGGGAAGATTGAATGCGGGCGAGTAAGTTGATGAGACCCCATTTAAACACCATTTAGACTTTACGGGGCTTATTTAACCATTTTTTTCCGTCTATCAGGACGAATAAAAAGAAAACGCCTTAAAATCGAAATTAGAGGCCTTCCGTGACGATCAAAATTTTGACATCAAACCACATCGAGATCGGTGAAAAACATCCCTTCCGGCTGGGCGTTAATCACGACGGGACATGGTTAACCGGCAAGGGACACCAAATCTGGAAACATAAATTTACCGGTGAACTTTTCATCACATCCAAGGAACCGGATGGTGAATTCAGTGAGGAGTTTATTTTCATCTGTCATGTGCCCGAACATGCCCACAATAACCTGTTAGATTAACCATGTCAAAACCACTCGATCTTTCTGCCTTTTTTGACCTGGAACCCGAAGCAATTGTAAAAGCTTTCGAGGCCAAAGGGTATTCGTTCTCCTGGGACTGGACGGATACCTGGCAGGAAGCTCACTCCAAAACGTTTACGGTTGCCAAGGTAATGAAAATGGACATCCTGCAGGACATCCGGGATGGGGTAACCGATGCCATCCAGGACGGAATTACTTTCCACGAATTTAAGAAACGGATTATCCCGGATCTTCAGGCAAAAGGATGGTGGGGCAGGGTTCCTGCAAAAGACGTTCCTTCAGATGCAGCACTTCCGGCCGGGGTTGACCCGAATAAAGAAGTTCAGCTCGGATCCGTCCGCCGGCTGCGTACCATCTACCAAACCAATATGCAGGTTGCCTTTTCAGTTGGCCGGTGGAAGGCAATGAAAGAAAATGCTGAAACCCGGCCGATGTGGGGATGGGTGTCTCTCCTGGATAACCGCTCCCGGCTCTCTCACCGGTTGCTCGATTATACCGTTTCCGGGAAGGTGTATCCGCATGATGACCCATTCTGGTCAAAGTTCTATCCGCCGATCGACTGGGGATGCCGGTGCCGGGTTCGTGCCTTCCGGGAGAATGAACTTAAAAGCCGCGGGTTGGTTGCAGCTTCAGCTGAAAAACTGATCAAGATTGAAAAGGTTCCCCTGAAGGAATCAGATCCAACCGGACCGCAGGCGGACATTGCTGTCTTTCTGGGTGGCAAACAAGCAGTCAGAACCGGAAAAGGTTGGGGATATGATAAGGGGCAAGCTGCGTTTCCAAATACAAAGGTTTATTCGAAGGATATTTTGAATGCTGCAGCAAAATCAAAAATGGGAAAAGCACCATGAGACTGATAACTCTTAGTCCTCAATTTCTCAAATTGGATATTCTGCCTGGTGAAAACCCGGCCGCCGCAAATCACCATCACGTTGTTTCCGATATAAACAATGCTGACGGTATCTGGTTTCTTTGCCCGAAGTGTTACATGGATGGTGGAATGACCGGAAAAGGAGTTCACTCTATTATTTGCTGGACACCTAAAGTTTCCACCGAAGTAAACCCGAAACCCGGCAGGTGGAATCTGGTTGGAACAAACTTCCGGGATATTTCCCTGGTTGCCGGATCCTCATCAATTTTACTCAACGGCGGATGTAATGCCCACTTCTGGATCCGCGACGGGGAAATCATTTTTTAACTTATGGAAATCAACATGAAACCAGTTTTAAAACAAGTTCCTCCAGATCAGTACTGGGGCTTTACTTATTTGTTTGATTGTCCGGGATGCGGTGACTTCCATGGTTTTAATGAGACGATCTGGCAATTCAACGGGGATCTGGTTAAACCAACTATCTCACCATCAATTTTAGTAACCTGGACTGAATTCTCTGAATTAGGCAGAAAACAATATGATGAATGGTATGCAGGGCTAAGAGACAAAAATAGAACAGGCAAGTTTGATTCCATTACAAAGGTTTGCCACTGCTTCATCCGGGAAGGAAGAATTCAGTTTCTGGGTGACTGCTGGCATGAACTCAAAGGTCAGACCGTTGACCTTCCACCGGCAACCCCCATAAACCCTGATTAAAGGAGGCTTCAATTGGACTTTAATTTTTCCATCATCGCTACGGTTTCACCCCAAAAAACCGACCTGTTCCTGATCCCTACCATCCGGGTTGAATCAGAACTGGAAGTCACTGAAAGTTGCGGGGTTCAGTTCGAAACGAATACAACAAGAATCAGCCTGATTTTATTCGTGCTGCAGCTGCAATTCGAGTTTATTTCATCCGGAGAAATTTTCTGATGTTCAGCCAGACCATTGTTAAGAACCTGGCCGGGAAAAAACTGCAGGAACTTGCCGGAAAACTGGGCAATCTGACCCCGGTCATGGCATCCATCTCTGAAGACTTGCTTGCTTACACTGAAGATAACTTCCGGTCTGAAGGGAAAACCCTGGGAAAACCCTGGAAAGAACTTTCAAAAGCCAGGATAAAACAAAGGGGCAGCGCTCATCCTATACTGCAGGATCAGGGGATTCTGGCAAAGAGCATTCAAAACGCACACACCAGCGACACGGCCAGCGTTTCAACCAATATGGCGTATGCCGCAATTCATCAGTTTGGTGGCGAAATCCAGGTAAACCGAACCATTACAACCCGGCTCAGAACAAAGGCCAGCGGTGAGCTGATGAGACAGAAGTCAAACGCTAATCTGGCTGTCTTTGCAAAAAGCAGTCACAAACGCTTTAAAGAGTCAAAGACTCAGACATCGTATGTCATGAAAATGCCGGAACGGCAATACATCGGGGTCAACCAGGAAAACATCAGACAGATGGAAAATAATATCAAGGATTGGCTGATTCAATAATTCCCCTGTTGTCATCCCGGACTTAGCCTGCCCCGAACGCTTTCGGGGATCCGGGATCCATCTTAACAGAAAAGCCCGGCATGACCGGGCTTTTTTTATTTTTTTCTACCTTCATAATTTACTGGTTTTAAAACAACCCCAGCAGATCCGTGATCCATCCTGCTGAATTGTGGTACAACCGTAAGTACCAACTCCCTCACCGACATATTTTTTTCTTCTGCAGTAGCCCTCAGTGCCATCCACTCTGCATCCGTAAACCTGATCGACCGCTGTTTCGCTAATCTCGAATCATCATATTTTGGTTTCATTTTTGCACCCCCATTTCTTCTCTCTGACTCAGCGCTTCGGCAATAGATTGGAACTCAAATTCAGGATACCCATCAGTACTCTCACAATTTGGGCAGATATAAACCTGGCAGTCATCAGTTACCCAGTCATTTTCTATTATTTCAAATCTTGATTTTTTTTTACATTCAGAGCATTCAATCAGTGGATTTTCGTATTTAAAAAAATAATCAGGATCGGGCAAATGATGATGCTCAATGTACTCCTGTTTATATTCTATTCGACAATTTTTATCCTGCAAAAGTTGAGGTGGAACCTCCCCTATCCAGTAAAAAACAGATTCAGTTTTATCGAAAGACCTTCTTTGAGTTGTTATTTGAATTAAATCTTTAAGATAGTCAGGTATTTTCCCGGTGTAGGTACATTTAATTTCCAGTCTGCCGGGTACCACAGTTAAGGTTTTTCCTGCATTCGGATTTCTCCGAATCGATGCTTTTAGGATGTTAATTTTCAATTTTGCATCCCCCTATAAGCAGTAACAACATGTTCGATCGGAATAATCTGATCGTTTTCCTTTGCCTTAACAAATTTTTGCTGAAAATATGTCCAGGCAATAACCATATTCTCTATTGTTTCCATCGTCACCCCATCATCTGAATAATCTGGTGAAATAACACAGTTTGTCCGCATTTCGTTTAGCCGGTCGAGTTCATCAAGAATAAACTGACCAACCTGTCCGGGAGTTTGTAGACCTTCAACAAAGCCATCTCTTTCACCGGTAATAATTGAGTAGGTAACATCAAGCGGAAATCCATTTGTTTTTTCCATGAAAATACCGTGTTCAATCATGTACCTTTTTGAAACAACATCAACAAAAAGGTTAATCCAGATATTTGTTCCCGGGCAGATATATGACCGGATTTCATCAACCCGGTCTTTTTTGAGTGAGTATTTCATAAATTTGCCTTTGCGTATTCAAGAATTTCGATTTCATCGGAAGTCAATTCAACTTCAACACTTTTCATTTCAACCGTTTTTGAAACGTGAGGGGTTCCGGCAAAATTAATATAGATTCCGCCACCCTGTAACCACACCCCATGCCCACCACAAACAAACCCAGTGTAAATCTTCAGTTCAGTGTCATTTAATCTGAGTGTGAAATAATTAAATTTATAACCATTTGCCTTTTTACCAATTTCACTGGAAAGAATTTCGATTTTGCTGGTTGTAGTTGTCATGGCTGTCTCCGTTTGTCTTAGTTTCTATAACAAAGATACGGCGTTGTATTGCTATTTGTCAATACAATTATGAAAGATAATTTCAATGGTGTTTTGGTTTTAATAGGGAGCGTCTATAAATAAAACCCGGACCCTGCATTGCACAGAATCCGGGTAGGCGTTAGAACGGAGGGATTAGAGAGGCAGGTTTACGCCTCTTCTTTGGGCAGTTTTAGTTTAGGGTTAGCCAGATCAGGAATCATAGCAGAAACCAGATTCATGATATGGAACAACTCGGTTGTATTCAGAATGGTATCCTCATTCATCGAGGCTACCGCCATAAGCAGACTTCTGATGGTACCATCGAGTTCATCTGGGCCACCTTTCATCTGAATCGTAATGGTATGCTCATTAATAGTGACCATGGTTCCCCCCGGTGAGTTTAGCCAGCAACCGTTCCCGAACTTCCGTTTCTCTTACCAGACAGACATCTGCCAGAATCGAGATCAGCCGGTCTTTATCGAGCCGGTTATGGTTTCTTTTTTCGGGAAGCTGCTTACGCTCAGGCGGGAGGGCTTTACCCGGAACCTCATAATGCCCGGTCTTTCTGATTGCCGGCAACATTTCTGCAGTAACCCATTTAATGAATATTTTTGCTTTAGGCTTATTTGACCGCAAAACTAATTTGTACAAACCTGATTCACTTACAAGTGAAACTGGTCGACGTTGACCTGGTCGGGATAAAAGCGATACCAGCTTTTCATCTGGGTCAAGTCGCTTTATTGCATCACTGGGATTGGTTAATCCGAGTATTCTACAAACATCTTGTGCAACAAACCACGGATTTCCGTGTTCGTCGATATGCGTTTGAAGCGGAAGTTCTTGGAAGGAAAAAATCTGAGGTATTCGAGAAGTCGTTTTCATTTTCGTGAATCCCTTTTGCGAGGATTATGGTAAGCTTGGTTTCCCAATAAAGGGGGCGGAGTTACCTTTCCCGTTGCAAAAGTCCTCACGAGGGGGGTCTTGTCATAACCATTACAGTTATAACACGGGGGTATAACTCCGCCTTTTCAGTTACAAAAACGTAAAAACATGGGTAACGAAAAAGAGAGGTGTGCCCCTCGTAAGAAACTTTTGCGTTATCAAGGTACGGCGTTTTAAAAATGTTGTCAAGAGATGGCTCATTTCCGGGTTAAAACTTGATGGTGTAATTCAGGGCAACGCCCTTATTGATCGGCTCAATAGAAACCGATTCGATTGAAAGAATGACCCCGGCAACTGCACCGGCACCACATAAAATAGCAAGAATGGTTTTTCTTGCTTGAGCATTCTTAGATCTTTTCTCTGTTGATTTCTGCTCATCGGTTGTAAAACCATTTGGAAATAGTTTTTTCGTATCACTCAATGCATCTTTATAATCCTTTGCCTCCATAGCAAAATCCCACGCAAGCCCGGCAGACAAAAGGGCAAAAGCAATACCGGCACCGTTTACTTTATACTGGGTGAGAGGAACTACAGGCACGCCCTGGGCTTGTGCTTTTATTTGCCGGTTAGTTGCCAGTTTTTTGGCAACTTCTGAAGGGTTTAGAATCTCAGATTTCAGAACAAGCCCGATAGCGCCATCCTTTTGTTTTGCTACAAAGTAAAACACATCGGTTGAATCGTAAACGAGCACAAACTCATTTAGCTCAAGAACCCTGAGTGTTGGGGTGTTGATATCGGCTTTTTCATAAACTGTAACATTGTCTTTTTTAGCCTGGCTTCCGAAAGCACCGGGGTGGTTTTTCTTGATTTCTGAGTAAGATTGGGCAGAAAGGGTACCGGTTGCCAGTACCAATAAAACGGTAAGCATGGTTTTCATTTGGTTATTCCTTTGGTTTGGGTTTGATTGTTACGGTCATTAATAAGAATTCTTGCTTCGAATTTTTCTATTATTTGATGATGAGTTTTATCATTTACTTCATCAACACATAGTTTGATACTATCGACAACCTTTTCAGACTT
>Ga0209460_1000777_pt1 | contig 24423 bp, 24 predicted proteins | sample EBPBio132013_DNA_FD_185868 | JGI IMG/M metagenome (GOLD analysis project Ga0209460, IMG submission 185868) | Wastewater treatment Type I Accumulibacter community from EBPR Bioreactor in Madison, WI, USA - Reactor 2_5/13/2013_ DNA (SPAdes)... | ecosystem: Engineered > Bioreactor > EBPR >... | reverse complement strand
CGCGTATTTGCCGCCCTGAATCTGAAAAAACCCGCTCAGCCACAGCAACTTTCTCTGTTGTAGTACACGTTTTTGAACCCCGGTTCATAACAATCAATAACTTGCGCGTTTAACTGTCGAACTCGGGCTCCCCGAGAGTAGCGACTTCTTGCGCTTGGTACATCAGAGCCACCACGATCTCGGTATCTCGATGTCACGCTTGAGCAAGACCCCATGCCTGCGACGATGAGCCCCTTTGGCGGCCGCCATCTGCTCTACCAAGCAGACGTTGCAAACATTCTGACCCCGCCCGTCGAAAGGCACGCGGGGTTTTTTCACGTCTGCACCACGGAAACTTGACGCCTGCCTCTTGCCACCAAGCCGAATCGCCCAGCAAGTCTAAATCCCCACCCAGGAGCCACCCATGAAGAGAGTCATAACCGCAATCACCGTCACCGCATCACTCACCATGCTCGCCACCGCCGCGACCCATCAATACCTGCAATCCTCTGCAGCCGAGCATCACCAATCTGCCCTCCTGTCGAAGCTGCACGTAGTTGAGGAAACCCTGTCGGCCACCAAGCACGATCTCCTCGGCTACACCACGTTCACGCAATACCTGGAGGTCACCAAGAAAGCGATCTCAGGCCGGGCGAAATTCCTCGCCGCAACAATCGACCGCAACTACGTCCATGTTGAGCACATCAACAGGTCAGCGCTGGGCATCAAGTCGGACGCCACCATCATCTTGAACTACGCGGTGGAGTACTCCGTCGGCTACGACTTGAGCCCAGAGAGTTTCACTGTGGCTGGCGACGCCACCGGCATAACCCTGCCGTTGAAGAAGCCGGAGCTCGTGTCGTCGCCAGCCATCGGTGCGATCTCGCATGAGATTCCCGGCAAGGGGTTGCTGATCGATGAGAAAGCGCAAGTGATCGCCCTGCAGCAGCGACTGATCACCGCCGTGCGGAAGCAGGGTAATCGCATCAAGCAGGAAGAAGCCGTGATCGCCCTGTGCGAGCGAAAGCTCGGTGAGTTCCTTCGCGACTTCTTGGCGAAGCAGCCGAATGTTCGTGCCGTCCCGATGATCAAGTTCGCGTAGGGTTTGGAGAGGACAGCCAAACGAGTAACTGCTGAGGCCGAGCACCAACGGCCGGATCGAACTGAGAGCAGCCGCTCAGATTTTTCAGTCCACTGGCAGCGATCGACCCGAGGCCGCGCAAGCCCAAACAACAACCCTCCGCTAACCGAAATGCGCCCTTAACGGTCACATTTCAGCGACGCAGGAACCGTCTGGCTTCCTACCATGGCAGCCATGACTCGCGCTTTCCTGACTATCCTCCTGCTGCCCGTGGCCTTTTCCGCGCAGGCCGTCTGCTTCGAAGAAGCCGGTCGCCGCTACGGCATTCCGCCATCGCTGCTCAAAGCCATCTCCGCCGTCGAGTCCAACTCCAACCCCGCCGCACGCCATCGCAACCGTGATGGCTCGGAGGACCTCGGGCACATGCAGATCAACAGCCGCTGGCTGCGCAAGCTGGGGTCGTATGGCATCGGCCGCGATCAGCTTTTTGATCCCTGCACCGGTACGTACATCGGCGCCTGGATTCTCGCGCAGAACATTCGTCGCTTCGGCTATGGCTGGGAAGCCGTAGGGGCCTACAACGCCGTCTCGCCCGACAAACGCGCGGCCTATGCCCGCAAGGTCGCCTCACGGGTCAAGCCATGGCGCTCCTGAACCCGGTCGCCGTCCTGCTGCTCACGACCTCGATACTGGTCGGGTGCGAGAGCTTGCCCGAAGCGCTGCCCAAGCCCCTTCCCGAAGCAGGTCCCAAACCCATGGCGAGCGGCAGGATCGCCTGGATCGAACGCCAGTTTAAAACCTGCAGCGGCACCGCCTGCCCGACGCCTACACGCAAGACGCTGGCCATCGTCGAACTGCCCGTGGCCACAAACGAGCCAGCGCCTGCCGTTCCTGGAGTCCAGCAGACTCTCATACCGGTCGCCTCTGTTTCTCCAGTCGCCACCGCTGCCGAGCTGGCAACGGCCACCATCCTCTTCGAGTACGGCCAGGACACTCCCACCGCCGATGGACAACGGGAGCTGGAGCGCCTCGCTGCCATTGCAGGGAAGTACCAGCGCATCGAACTCGTCGGCCGAACCGACGACATCGGTGGCAAAGCCTACAACGACCGGCTTGCCAGACGACGTGCCGAGTCCGTCCGCTCATGGCTCCTCGACAGAGGCGTCCAGGCAGAGATCTTCGTTCGTGCCGAGGGCCTGTGCTGCTACCTCGATCCGGCAGCCACCGAAGCGGCGCGCCGGAGCAACCGCCGCGTCGAGGTGCGTCTCGCTGGCCCGCGCGACGGGCTCAGTGACAACAACCGCAGCAACAAACGCAAAGGAGCGTAGCGACGTGAAATTACCGCATACCCACAGCTTCATCCGCGACGTGGTCATTGCCGGCGGCTTCATTGCCATCGGCATCCTCGCGCCGGGTTCGCCGATCGAAGGCGGATTCGAGGCCCATCTGGGCGGCATCGCCGTCGGCCTCGGCCTCGGATGGCTCATCAAGTCTTGTGTTGATCTCAAAGGGAATCGTCATGAATAGCCGTCGTAGCTGGATCAAGGGCGCCCTGGCGCTCGTCTTGCTGACCGCCGCCACCGGTGCGCTGGCGGGAAACACCGGCACCGAGTTCCAAAGTCTCTATAACTGGCTGACCGGCATGGTCCAGGGCTACTTCGGCAAGGCGGCGGCGATCGCCGCGATCGGCCTGGGCGCGCTCTTCTCGCTGGCGCGGCTCAACCCGATGCCGATTCTTTCCGGGGTCGCGTTCGCGGTGTTCCTGCAATACGCACCGACGATCTCGACCGGCATCCTCACCGCCACGATCTGAATCCGGAGAGCGCCGTGGACGAGATCGGTTACATCCCCAAGTCACTCGAAGCCCAGGAACGCTTCCTGTGGTGGGACTTCGATCAGGCCATCCTCTTCCTGCTGATCATGGGGACGGGCGTGATCTCGGGGGCCATGCTGGCCGGGATGGTCTGCGGCGCGCTCCTCGCCTGGCAGTACGGTCGGATCAAGACCGGCAAGCACCCCAAGTTCGCCTTGCACGCGCTGTACTGGTGGCTGCCGAGCGGGATCGTCGTCCGCCTGCGCGCGACCCCGCCTTCGCATCTGCGCTTCTTTCTCGGCTGAGCCATGCGCCTTCGAACTTTCACCTCCGAGCGGGACAATCATCGCGCTGAAATCACCTTCATGCGCATTGCCGTCGGCGGACTCGTTCTGGCTTTGCTGGCCAATGCCGGCGCCTTGCTCGGCGTGGCCGGCTCGGAAAGAACCGTGCTGGTACCGCCGGAAGTTCACAAGAGCTTCTGGGTCAGTGGCGAGAAGGTCTCCGGGGATTACCTGCAGGAGATGGCGTACTGGTACGCCGGGCTGGCGCTCAACATCACGCCGCACGTCGCCGAGTACCAGAAGGATCTCTTCCTCAAATACGCCGCCCCCAGCGAATACGGCCGTCTCCAGTCCGAGTTCGGCGCCCGTACCGACTTCATCCGCAAGAACAACGCCTCGACCCAGTTTTCTGCGCAATCGGTGATGCCCGATGAGAGCGCCATGAAAGTGGCACTCGCCGGTGTCCTGATGACCTGGGTCGGGGACAAGAAAGCTTCTGAGAAGCAGACCACCTATGTGGTCGGCTTCCGTTACCGCAATGGGAGACTGCATGTATCCGAATTCAGGGAAACCAGCGATCGGGACCCGTTTGGCGCTGACGCTGCTTCTCACTAGCGTCGCCTCGCCGATTTTCGCGGGGCAACTCCTCGAGGGGCGCCCGGACGACGCGCTGATCGCCACGGTCTCGCGCAACGAACCGAACCTCATCCGAGTCGATGGCGGAAAAATTCGCCGTATTCACGGCGTCGAAGGCGAGTTCGTCGTCAGCGCCGACCGGGAAACCGGCGCCGCCTACCTCAAGCCGACGACCGAGCAGCCGCAGTTAAGCGTCTTCGTCGCTGACGATGCCGGCCGCCACTGGAAACTGTTGCTCCAAACCGCCGACATCCCGGCAGAAACGCTGGTCATTCGCGATCGCACTCAGGCACGCAGCGAGGGCAAAGCCATTCTGGCCGACGACTCACGCCTCGGCGCGATCCGCCGTGTGCTTCTCGCGCTGGCGCGCGATGCCGAACCCGAAGACATGACCGCCCGAAATACGCTGGAGATCGTCCCCCTCTGGAACGAAGCGCGCCTGATCCTGGTAAGGACGCTGGACGGCGCCTTGTTCGGCGAGAAGTACCAGCTGACCAACGTCTCTTCGTCGCGAATGGTGATCGACGAGCGCGAGCTGTACCGATCGGCCGTGCTGGCGGTGATGGTCGACTCGCTCGAACTCGAACCGGGTGAAAGTACGGTCGTCCTGGTCGTTCTGGAGGGACGTGATGGCTGAGTCACCCGGCAACCGGATCGCCTCGACGATCGCCAGACTGTCCCCGAAACAGCGGCAGGTCCTGATCCTGGGGCTTGGCGGTTCGGTCTTCGCAGTGCTCATCTTCGGCGGTGTGGCGCTATGGGACCAGCCGCCCACACTTCCCGAGGGAACGCCGCCGGTGCGCCCGCACCCGCTGCCAATCAGCGCTCCCGGCGCCCAGGCCGACCCCCGAGAGATCTGGATGAGCAAGTCCGGCGAACAGATGCGCCAGATGGAGGAGATGATCCAGGGGCTACGCCAGCAGGTTGACCTGATCGAGCGGAAGCCGCCGCTTTCGAATCCGGTTTTGCAGGCACTGCCGCCGCAGCCGCTTCCCTCGCCGCCACCACCGGTGATCGAGCCCCTCAACCTGCCTCCGCTGCCCCCTCTACCGGCGAATCCGGGCGCAGGGATGAACCCGGACGGAACGCCGATGTTACCCCGGCTACCGGGGATCGCCACCTTCGAAGTGAGCGACGCCAAGGTCAGCGCACCCGCGGTGGGTGGGCAGGGGGCCGACCAGAAAGACGCCCGCAGCTACGTGCCATCGGGCTCGTTCTTCCGGGCGGTATTGCTCGGTGGTCTCGACGCACCCACCGGCGGTCAGGCGCAAAGCAACCCGCACCCGGTCCTCATGCGCGTTCAGGACAACGCTTTCCTGCCGAACCGCTACCGCTTCAAGATCAAGGAATGCTTTGCGCTGGGGGCCAGCTATGGCGACATCAGCGCCGAACGCGCCTACATCCGACTCGAATCCTTGTCCTGTGTGCGCCGTGACGGCAAGGCCATCGATGTCCCGGTCAAGGGCTACGTCGTCGGTGAAGACGGCAAGGCCGGCATGCGTGGCCGTCTGATCAGCAAGCAGGGGCAGGTGCTCGCCAATGCCTTGCTCGCCGGCATTGGCGCGGGAATCGGGCAGGCTTTCCAGCAGAGCGCGATGACGGTCTCGACGAGCCCGCTGGGGTCGATCGGGTCCGTCGATCCCGGGAAACAGGTCCAGGCCGGTCTGGGAACCGGGGTCGGCAAGGCGCTCGATCGCCTCTCGCAGTACTACATCACGCTGGCCGAGAAGATGTTCCCGATCATCGAGATCGACGCCGGTCGCACCGTCGAGGTGGTGTTTACCAAAGGCTTTTCTCTCGCCGGCGGGTCCGCCGGAGGCGGCGACGCCGACAGTTATACCGATATCTGGCGGCGCGGCCGCGAAGTCCAGAAGAAACCCCTCGAACCTTTCAAGGAGTGATCCATGTCGTTCAAACCCCTACTGGTCCTGCTCTCCCTGACACTCTCCGTAGCGCACGCCGACGAAAACGTCGACGCCATGACCGCGCGCCTCAAAGAGAAGTATCCGGCGACCCGTATCAAGCGTGTCGACACCTCGGAGATCCCTGCCCTCTATGAAGTCGTGATGGGGCAGAACACTGCCTACACCGACGCCTCCGGGCGCTACTTCGTCTTCGGGCATCTCTTCGACATGCAGACGCAGCGCGACCTGACGGCCGAGCGCCTGGAGAAACAGCAACGCGTGGCGTTTTCCGAGCTGCCGTTCGCCGATGCCATCAAGACGGTTCGTGGCAACGGTGAGCGCCTGCTGGCCGTGTTCTCCGATCCGGACTGCCCGTACTGCCAGCGGCTCGAAAGCGAACTCGAGAAGCTCGACAACCTCACGCTGTACACTTTTACCTATCCGCTGGAGAGCCTGCACCCGGAAGCGAAGGACAAGGCGGTGTCGGTCTGGTGCGCGCCCGATCGTGCGCGTGCCTGGGCCGATCTGATGAAGACGGGAAAGGCACCGGAAAAGCGTACCTGCGATCACCCGGTGGATCGCAACATCGCACTGGGTCAACGGCTGGGGATACAGGGCACGCCCACGTTGCTGTCCGCCGACGGGCGCGTTCTGCCGGGGGCCGCGAGCAGCGAGCGGATCGAGCAATGGCTCGCAGAGATCCAGCCATGAGCTGGGCAGGCGTCATCGGTCCGTTCATGCTCGTGCTTCCGTTTGTCCTCGCGGGATGCGCTGGCACGATGTCCGGGCTCGACGGGCAAGGCAAGTTCTCGTGCAAAGCGCCGGACGGGATCGCGTGTGCTTCCCTCGCCGGGGTCTACGCCAACGCGTTGCAGAACAATCTGCCGGGCCAAGAGCGGCCGCCTGAAACAGCCACGACGCCGAAGGTCGCGAGCCCTGGCCATACTCCCCCGTCGACGATCACGCGTTCCGTGCCCAGCTCGGGCGAGCCGATCCGCAGCGCCCAGACAGTGCGACGGATATGGCTCGCGCCCTGGGAGGACGACGAAGAAGTGCTGCACGACCAGTCGTACGTCTATCTGGTCGTCGATCCCGGTCGCTGGCAGCTGGCGCACACGCGACGCAACACCAGTGAGGCGTATCGGCCGGTGATGCCGCCAACGGCCTTCACACCCGCGGCCACGAATCCCGACGAGCGTCCCGCTCTCCGGATGGAGCGCGAGGCTTCAGGGTCGGCAAGTCCGCCGTCGCTTCCCCCGCGGGGGCGCGAGTTACTGCAGGCGCCAAACGCTTCGGAGGGTAAGGAATGAGCCTGTCCGATGCCCTGCGGGAGGCCTTCCTGCCGGAGCGCTCGGCGCACGCCGATCGTCTGCCACGGCGGTTGTTGCGCGAGATTTCCCGCATGCCGCGACTCACCGGCATCCTGCCCTATGTCGCCTGGCAAGAGGAGACGCGACTCTTTGCGCTGGATCAGGGGGCCTTCGGAGAACGCGAATCGCAGGCCATCGGTTTTTGCATCGAGGCCTTGCCGCAAACCGGTGTCAACGACGAAATGGAGAAGGTGCTGGCCAGTCTCTTCGTCTCCTGCCCGCCGGGGACCGGCATCCAGGTCACGTTGTACGGGAGCCCGAACATTCTCCCGGTCCTGCAGGCGCAAGCGAATCTTCTGCCGCGCTCAGTCGCGGATGTCCGGTCGGTTGCCGAAGGTGCCGCCAACCAGAATGGTGGCTGGGAAGATCGCCGCCACAACAACATCTTCCGTCTCTTAGCGCGGCGGCGCATCGATCACTACTTGCACGGTACCGGCCAGTCAATTTTTACGCATCAGACCTATCTGCTGCGCGATTTTCGGGCCGTAATCTCGATCACCCTGCCGCTCGACCCCGAGGTGCCGGCCGATGTCGACGAGGCGCTGCGTGTTCGGGAAAGTGTCCACGCCACGCTCAAGTCGGCACACCTGCCGGGCCATGACTGGGGACCCGAGCAGCTACTGCACTTCGTCGCGCCCTTCTTCGATCACTCGTCGCTATTCACCGGTCGGGGCATGCGCCCGATCGAATGGAACGAGGCACAACCCCTCCGGGACCAGGTCTCGCACCACGAGATCACCTCGCGGCTCGGCGATAGCGACATCCGCTTCCGCCAGGCGGGCGGCGACGAATCCGTGCTGCAGCTCTTCTCGGTTCGCCAGTACCCGCGCTACTTTCGCCTCGCCGGCATGAACACCCTGATCGGCGACCCCTACCAGCTCGCCCTGTCGATGCCGTGTCCCTTCCTGATCACCATGGGGGCCGTGGCGCTCAACTACGAGGCGGCTCGGAGCAAGGCGCAGATCAAGGCGACCCGCGCGACACAGAGCGCCGGCTCCTACATGGCGCACTTCCAGCCCGATCTGCAGGAACGCAAGCGCGACTGGGACATGGTGCTCAAGACCTTCGACAGCGGCCGCACGGTGGTCGGGATGTATCACCAGATCTGCCTGTTGGCCAAAGTCGCCGAGGGCGCCCGCTGCGAGCACGCCGTGCGAGCGGTCTGGCGCGCCCGCGGTTTCGATCTCACCAAGGATTTCTATTTGCAGCACCAGGCGCTGGCGGCGGCCTTGCCGATGACGCTGACGCCCGCCCTGCAGGCGGACCTGCGTCAGTTCGGGCGGATCAGCACCAAGACCGCCGACAACGCGGTGATGATGTCGCCGCTGATCGCCGAGTGGAAAGGCACGCCGACGCCGGTCATGACGCTCTTCGGCCGGCGCGGCCAGGTGCTCGGATTCGATCTCTTTGACAACACCGGCGGCAACTTCAATTTCGCGGTCGCGGCGCTGTCGGGTTCCGGCAAGTCGGTCTTCGTAAACGAGATGACCTATCGCTACCTTGGCGCCGGCGCCAAGGTCTGGATCATCGACGTCGGGCGATCGTACAAGAACCTCTGCGAGTTGCTCGACGGCGAGTTCATCGAGTTTTCTGACGAGCGGCGCAACACGCTGTGCCTCAATCCGTTCTCGATGATCATCGATATCAACGCCGACATGGAAATGGTCCTGCCGCTGCTGGCCCAGATGGCGAGCCCACGCGAACCGCTGGACAACTACAGCTACACCGCACTGGGCTCGGCGATCAAGCGCGTCTGGGATGCCAAGGGCCGAACCGCGACGATTACCGACATCTACACCCTGCTGCAGACCGGCCGGCTGTCGAGCGAAGGCGAGTACGAGCGCGACCTGAGCCGCCTGGCAACCGCGCTGGAGCCCTATACCCGCCACGGCGTCTATGCGAGCTACTTCGAGGGGGACGCCAATATCGCCTTCGACCGGGACCTCGTGGTTCTCGAGCTCGAAGAGCTGAAGGCCAAGAAGGATCTGCAGTCGGTGGTGATGCAACTCATCATGTACCGCATCACGCAGGAGATGTACCGCGACCGCTCGCGGCGCAAGCTGGTGATCATCGACGAAAGCTGGGATCTGATGGGCATCGGCGCCAGCGGCAGTTTCATCGAAGCCGGCTATCGCCGCGCCCGCAAGTACGGCGGCGCCTTCGGGACGATTACCCAGTCCGTCGACGACTATTACAAGAACGAAGCGACCCGGGCGGCGATCAACAACGCCGACTGGCTGTTCCTGCTGCGCCAGAAACCAGAAAACATCGAGCGCCTGGGAACGGAAGGAAAGCTCGTGCTCGACGAATGGCTGAAGCGCCAACTCGCCTCGGTGAGTACCGAGCACGGCCACTTTTCTGAAATCTACATCCATTCGCCGGTCGGCTCCGGTCTCGGGCGACTCCTGCTCGATCCCTTCTCGATGCTCGTCTATTCCACCCGCGCCGAGGATTTCCAGGCGATCAAGCGCCTGCGCGAGCAAGGGCTGTCGGTCTCGGAAGCGGTCGAGCGGCTGGTCATTGAACGTGCGTCACGATAGGGCGGCCGCGTCATGAGTCATTTCAGGTCACATTTGTTCACGGCCCTCCTTACCCTGGCGTTGGGGGCTGGCATCGTGGCGTCCTGGCTGCACTTTCGGCCTCTGGAGATTCCGCGCTTCGCGCGCGTCAATATCGGCGCCTTGGTCGCTCAGCAGCAGCAATCGCTGGTCGAGCGGGTCAAGCCGGGTATGGATGCCAATGAACAGGCCAGGCTCTTTGAAGACGCTAAGGCCTTTGGGCTGCGGCTCGACGCCGCGCTCGACCAAGTCGCGCAGGAATGCCAATGCGCGCTGATCAATTCAGCGGCCTTGCTCAAGGCTTCGTCCGCTGCCGCGATTCCGGACTGGTCCGCACGGGTGGCGGAACTCGTTGGCACGGCGCCAGCAAGCCCGTCGGCGCAGTGATCGATGCGGTTCCTGGTCATTGCCGTGTGCTGCTTCTGCTTCGGAAGCGCGTCAGCGAACAGCGGACTGGAGTACCCGTCGATCTGGATCTGTGACGAGGATAGGTTCAACTGGTACTGCGACATCACGCCGGATGCAGAGCCGGCCAACAGCGCTCCCGAACACCCCGAACGGAAGGCGCTCCGGGAGGAAGAGGAAGCCGTCGCGGCCTTGAAGGCATTGCGAGAAGACGCCGAGCGGAAGAGGGCGCTGGCCATCATCAAGCCGACCCCGGAGAACTTGAAGCGCTACATCGTTGCGCAGGAAGCGCTCATGGACCGGGCGTCCGTCTTCTCGGACGTCTGGCGGCGCGTCATCTGGGCCAATCCCGAACTCAATTACCAGTTGCGCAACCCGTCCAACAACGCCGCCATCCAGGTGCGCGATACCCAGCGCGCGCGCAAGGCAAGCGAGACGCTGGCCGCGCTGGCCGGCGAGTGGGGAATTTTCTTCTTTTTCCGCTCGGATTGCCCGTACTGCCATCGCTTGGCCCCGACCCTGAAGTGGCTCTCCGAGCAGTACGGCATCGCCGTGTTTCCGATCTCGCTCGATGGCGGCGGACTACCCGAGTTTCCACAGCCCTCGCGGGACAACGGCATGGCGGCGGCGCTGGGCGTCAGCGTCGTGCCTCTGGTGGTGCTCGGCAACGTCAAGGATCGCCGGCTGCTTCCGATTGGCTCGGGCGTGCTCTCGGCGCAGGAGATCGTCGAGCGCATCTACATCCTGACGCAAACGCGTCCCGGCGAACTCTATTGAGGCGGATAGTGACTACTCCAGGATTTCGGCGAACGCTCGCCGTCACGCTCGTCCTTGCGGCCCTGGGCGGTCAGGCAAGCGCCAACGTCTCGCAATCGATGCAGGACTGGTTCAACGACATCGGGGCCTACGGCAACGTGACCGGCGCCAACGCCTATCGCGGCCAGACGATGAATTTCTATACCGGCGGCAGTTTGTACATGCGCACACCGGTGCGCAACTACCCGCTGGCGAGCATCACGCCACCGTCGTTTCGGGCGGGCTGCGGTGGTATCGATCTTTATGCCGGATCGTTCTCTTTCATCAACAAGGACCAGTTCGTCGCGCTGCTGCGAAACATCGGCAACAACGCCATCGGTGCTGCATTCAACATGGCGCTCTGCTCGATGTCCCCCGACCTTTGCGACCTGCTGAAATACCTGCAGGACCAGGTGTCGAAGATGAACAACCTCAACATCAATTCCTGCCAGGCCGCCGAAGGAATCGTCACCGCCGCCGGGAGCCTGTTGACCGACCGCACCCAGGAGAAGGAAGGCAAGACCGCCGGCGCGAGTCTCAACCTGTTCGGCGATGTCTTCGAGTCCTGGGACGAGTGGAAGAAGAGCCGGGTCACGGCCAGGAACATTCGCACGGCAGCCCGAAACGCGTCAGCGGGCTATCGCGAGCTCTTTGAACCGGGCAACGTCGTCTGGCGATCGCTGTCGCGCGTCTCCGGCGTCAGCGATGAGACCAAGGAACTGCTGATGAGCTTGACCGGCACGATCATTGTCACGCCGCCCGGCGAGAACGGTGACGAGAAAGCCCGGTGGACCTACCTGCCCGGCGGCAAGCTCACCTTCCGGCAGTTCGTCGGTGACGGCGGATCAACGACAGTGACGCTGCCGGGCCTCAAATGCGGTGTCGATGCCGCCGAGTGCATGAGTCCGACCTTCTCGGAGAGCGCCTTCACCGTGACGCCGTTCTCTCGGCAAGTGAGGATCCGGATCGCCGCCATGCGCGACAAGATCGTCAACCGCGATGCCTCCGGCCAGTCGAACCTGGATACCGCGCTGATCGGTACCTCCTCGCTGCCGGTCTGGAAGATGCTCGCGGTGTCGAGCAGCATCCCAGGGGGTGACCGGATCACCGAGGACTATGCGCAGCTCATCGCCGTCGATGTGGCCTACGCCTACTTCACGAACCTTTCGAAGACGCTGCGCAACGCGCTGCAGAACGAAACCGGCAAGAGCGGCCCCGATGCCGTCGCGGTGGCCGAGAAGATCCTGGTCCGGCTCAATGAGATCGAGCAGGAGGCGCGCGACATGCTGCGGGCCGAATACCAGAAAGGCATGCAGGTCGTCGAACTGAGCCGTTCGCTGCAACTCCTCCATCAAAGCCTGAATGCCGGGATGCCGACCAACATATTCCAGTCGATGATGGTCTTCAACCGCTAGGCGACGCAGCGACTGGCCCAAGCGTTCGGGGAGCTCACAATGTACGAGGTCTATGCCTACTGGAACGTCGCCGAGTTGGAGGCGATGTTCAATGCCGTCGCGGCGATCATGGGCAGCGGCGACTACCTCGGGCTGTTGCGCACCATGGCGATCGTCGGCGTGATCGTCGTCGTCATCGCCACCCTGAGCGGACGCGAACGACTCGACGGGATGTGGAAATGGCTCTTCTTCCTGGCCATCTTCCAGGCGCTTCTGCTCGTGCCCAAGGTGACGGTCACCATCGTCGATCGCACGGGCAACGAGCCTCCGCGTGCGGTGGCCAACGTGCCGATCGGGCTGGGTGCCTTCGCGCACGCGATGAGCAAGGTCGGCGACTGGCTGACCGGCGCTTTCGAGACGGTGTTTTCGCTTCCCGACGACGTGCGCTTCCGCAAGAACGGCACCCTGTTCGGCCATCGGGTGTTGGCCGAGCGACTCGCCGTGAAGAGCGGAAATCCGATACTGACCAGCAACCTGCTGGAGTTCTACCGCGAGTGTGTCGCCCCCGATGTGGCGACCGGCTACATCCGCATGAAGGAAGACATCATCGAGGTCAATAACGTCTGGGCCAGCCTGAACGGCAAGACCAACCCGGCGCGATTGGTGACCGTGCGCGACATCAGCGATCCGATGCTGCTGAACACCATCGGTTGCGATGTCGCCTATCAAAGTCTCAGTACGCAGCTCACCGCCGAGGCAAACCGCCAGCTTACCTTGCTGGGTTCGCGCCTCTACCCGAGGATGAGCCAGGCCGACGCCGGCGCGGCGATCGTCGCCTCGCTGGCGACCTCGACCAACTATCTCCTGGGCGTTGCCGCGTCGGCGCAGGACACGGTCAAGCAGGCGATCGTCGCCAATTTCATGATCGATGCCCAGTACCTGCTGCCCGCGCAGCTCGGGGATGCCGCCAGCGCGCAGACCAACCTGGCGATGGCGCAATCGCTGCGCTCGACCAGCGACTCGTACAAGCTGATGGCGCGCATCGCGGAATCGACGATGCCCAAGGTGCGCAATGCCATCGAACTCGTTCAATACGCGATCTTTCCGGTCTTCCTGCTCTTCGTGGTGATCAGCGGGCACCAGGCCGGGGCAATCATCAAGTCCTACGCCACGAGCCTGTTCTGGATTCAGCTCTGGGCACCCCTCTACGCGGTGATGAACTTCATCATCACCATGTATTCGCGCAGCCACTACACCAACGGTAGCGCCGGCGGCGGCCTGGCGATCGAGCAGATGAGTTTCCTGAATACCGCGATCATCAGCGACCAGGCGATCGCCGGGATGCTGGTGATCTCGATCCCGGCCATTGCGGCGGCCATCGTCAAGGGCGGCGAGGTTGGCCTGCAGGCCGTCGCCGGTCTGGTGGCCCCGCCGCGGGATCCCGAGAAAATCGCCAGCGCCCTGGCCATGGGCAACATGCAGATGGGCCACGCCTCGCTCAACAATGTCAGTCACGATACGCAAAAAGGACTGACGGTGGACATGAACCCGAGCCTTCGGCAGGGGATGACCAACTATCAGGCGCGCGGGGGATTCGACTACAGCCACTTTTCTGGCGGCGGCTTTGTCGTCCGGCAGGGAAAAAGTGACGTCCGTGCCGACATGGCGCTCAACGATTCCCTGGGTGCCGCGGCGAAGGAGAATTACGAGCGTTCCCAGCAGGCGACCCGGCAACACTCCGCCGAGTATGCCGAAAGTGCGCTCACGGCGCTCAAACAGGAGGCCGGATTCGAGCGCAGCCACAGCCAGGGCAGCAGTGACACCACAGGCTACCGCCACGGCATGGGATCGAGTCGCAACCACGAAGCGAACGACAGCTTGCGCCAGGTCGATCAGTGGGCCAAAAGGCTCGGCGTCAGCGAAAAGGTGGCGATGGAAATGATGATCGGCGCCTCGATGGGCATGAATACACCGAAGCTCCTCGAGATCGCCGGGCTTCGCGGCGGTGTGGAGCTCTCCGCCAAGCTGCGCAACTCTGCCGATGCCGCACGATCGCTGGAGGAGATGGCTCAGTTCGCCAGCGAATCGAGCTTCGGAAAAAAGGTTGGCACCGTGCTCGACAACGGCTGGGAGCGCAACTATCGAAGCACCGACGACGGCAGGACTTCGGGCAGCGAGGGGATGCGTGCATCACTGGATCACGCGCGGCAGTCGCGCGAAGCCTTCAGCGCCTCCTTGCAGGAAACGGAAGGGCATCGGCAGATGTGGGAGCTGTCGCACAGCGGCCAGCTGGGCTCGAATATGCAGCTCCAGGATCACTTCATCAAGGATTTTCTGCTTCCCAAGGTCGATTTCAACTACGAGACGTTCCAGGGGATCATGGGCGACCCGTACAAGCTGCGCCCGTACATCGCCGAATATACCGCGCAGAACTACGACCGGATGCTCGGCGAGATGGCCGGTCAGGTCCAGGGCGCGGACGCGGTGAGTGCCCGGCACGAGGCGGAGCGAAGCAGCGTTCCCGGCGCCGGTGCGGTCGGGCAGGCGGGCGGTGGGTATCTTGGTCAGGTGACGGGCAGGGCGGCAGGTGCCGGGGTCTCAGCCCAGGGGCGCCCGAGTGATCAGACCGCGCATACGGCGATGCGGGAATTCTCGACGAACGCGTATGCGATACGGGACCGCAAGGAAGGCGCGGCGCTGACGGAGCAGGAGAACGCGACACCGACCGATTTCAGCAAGCTGAACCCGGTGTCACCGGTCGGCAAGGGCGCGGCGGTTGTCGGTGAGGTCGGGAAAGCGGCAGGACGGGTGGTCGAGGGGCTGAGCGGGGATGATCCCGGTCAGTATGTTCGGGACACGCTGGCGGGGAAGAAGAAGCCTTGAGCCGACGCTGTCGCCATCTGGACAAAGGAAGCATTTTTCCCAAGAGCCGCGATCAGCCACCGGTGAGGTCAGCGGCGCGCCGTTCCAACGGTTCGAGTGCCACTCGTTGCGCCGCGTTCGCCACCGCATGTGCGCTGCGCAGGTATTGTGGTCGGTCATGCCTGGCGAAGTCGTCGATCGTCTGATCGACAGTGCTCGCGAAGTCCGCGGCCGCAGCAGTCTTGGCCAGGCAAGGAAAGTAGGCCGCAAACACGCTGCGCCAGTCGACGCCAAGTTGCCAGGAGCCGCCCTCGTCGGCGAAAAAGATTACGTCATCGTGGCACTCGTCGATATGCCGAAGCAGCCCGAAAAGGAGCTCGAACGCCTGGCAGGCGACTTCGTTTTGTCCGCTTTCCGCGGCACTGATGCATCCGCGCAGGAGACGCTTGAACTCGGCGATGAAGGCATCCGTGCCCCGCGAATGTTCCGTGCAGTTTCTGGAATTCACCGCGAAGTCTTCGAAGTAGTGACCGGCCAGACTATCGACGTGGAACGTCTGCACTTCGTCGAGTAAGGCGTTTGGTGTTGCGCTCGCTTCTTCCACGTCGTCCACGTGCACGTAGTCGCCCACGAGAGCCTTCAACGTCGCTTTTGGCACGAGTTCTATCGCGCGTTCGGCGATGATCAGCAGATCGCCACGGCGCATTGCTCGCAGTTCCTTTCGCAGTATTTCCAGATTGGTGATGTGGCTCGTCATCCTGCGGCCTCCACATGAAGTAGAGGAGGGCACGGCCCTTCCCTGAGCAATCGCATCACGCTGCTCCCAACAGAGCGCGTCGCGCCACGCGCGGAGGCGAACAGCGCTGGAGGATCCGCTTCCAACCGTTGCGGACTGCGACGGCCTCGCGCAGGATTTCCACGTACTCGACCGCATCCACGCGCTCATCGGGTGGCATCGATCCCTGCTCGTGTTCCGTGAGCAGCCGCTGCCTCTCCCGCGGGCCGTCGCCGAGCGCCTGAAGGCGGCTGTAGGCCTCGCAGGCGTACGCGAAAGTCTCGCGCTTGCCAAAATCGATCTCCAGCAGCCACTCACGCGTCCGAGTTGCCCGTAGTCCGATCGTCTCGCGCTTGCAGTTGTGGAAGATGTGCGCCGCCTCGTGCACAACGAAGTCTTCGAAGCGACCAGGCGCGTCGAAAGAGGCTGCCGACAGATAGCAGGTCGTCTCCTCGCTCAGACCCAGCAGGCCTGGGGCGTCCTCAGCAAGCAGGTCCGCGCCCAGTCCCGCCAGATAGAGGTTCGCCAGGTCCCAGGCGGTGGCCAGCCATGGCGTGCTTTGCAGCTGCGCATCGATCGTGGCCGGAGTGAGAAGAATGACCGAGCGTTCGAGCAGATCGAGGACCAACGCCTGCTCGCAAGCCGGGAACAGGCCACGCACCATCGGTGCCACTTTCTCGCGCGTGAAGGCGACGATGTCGAGGTTGATGACTGCTTCGGGGAATGCGAGGTGCAGGGTGCGGCTATGGACCGCGGCGATCAGTGCCGCGCGCAGCGCGGCCTCCCCGCAGTGGACGCGGGCGAGGAAGTCGTTCCCCGGCCAGGCGCGGAAGTGGGCATCGTGCTCGCCGCTGCGAAGGTAGCGTTCGGTAGCCTGTTCAGGGGTTTCGGGCATCGGTCTTCGTCCTTTGGAAGGCCTATTGTCTTCGCAAATCAATATTCCAGCACAGGTATTGGCCGGGTCTCGTTGGGCGCGCCGGGAAGAACGTCGACGACGTCAAGTACTGTCGACCCGTCAACGAAAGATCCGCCTGTCGCTGGCCATGAATGGGGGCACGCTTGCCACGGTTCCTTCTGTTCGCCGTCGGTGACCAAGTTCTGACGCGGCAAGCGAAGCGCCAAGATAAGTCTGCGGACGAGCAGGTCGGTGTGGGTGAATTTGCGAGGTGACCGGGAAGTCGAAGCGGGGTTGCGGGTCGAAGAAAGGGCGCTTTTGTGCGTGGCAACGCCCGCATGGCCGAACGCGTTTCGGACGTGCACCCGTTGCGAGCGGCGCCGCTCACAGGGGATCGGCATCATCATTAACCGGCTACTCGCCAACGCCATTCTGCTCTCTCTGGTCCGACACAAGTAGGTGGCCGAGTGCGCGCCTGAATTTGATGGCGCAGGTTGGGTCGGGCTCCTTAGTTGACCGCGCGGCCTAGCAATGGGTAGATGAGCACTGTCTGGAGAGGCCTGAGGGAGGCCTCATTTGGTGGCTTTCAGCGATGAGCAGACGGTCGCGGTTTTTTTTCTAAAGCCGACGACGTTAGCCTGGAGCGCTCAGCCGTAAGCGGTCATTCGGCTGCGCCTGTGACTTTCTTCGCCTGACCGGCTGCTATGCGCCAGTAAGCAGCCAGTGGGCGCAGAATGGCGTCGGTCGGCAGCCGGCCACAACCTGCCGGTCGAGGTGGTCATCCAATTTGAATAGCCAGGGCGTTCCCCGACGCGGCTGGATGTCCGGAATTCGGCAAGCAACTTGATGCCTGCACTGTCTCGACCCAGCCAGGAACGGACGGTGGAGAGCTCTGCCGAAAGCAGCGATTGACGCGGCCTAGGTGTATGCTTTCGACCTAGCCGGCGAAGAGCAGCTTTTCACGATATTCTTGTACTCGCTAAAATCAGCGCACATAGGGCGCAGAGCCTGCTGCGGTAAGGCTTTCACAATTTCGAGCGACGTCGAGTCAGGGAGCCGGCGCCGGAGTTATGCAGAAAGACTGTCGCCATTTATCGAAAATCTATGAAGACATTTTCCGATCTATGTAAAGGGCTATACCAGCCAATGCTTGACAAAGCGTCGAAAGACCTTGGCCGCGACATTGGAGAAATAGAGGCTAAATATTCAGCGCGACGCTTTCGGTTTCCACCTGGGGCAATGTACTCAGAAATCTGGGAGCGTTATATCGCCGACATATCGGTTCGAGTGGAAATAATTTTCGAAGCCTGTTGCCAAGCCTACAAATCAAGCTCCCCAAGACCCCAAGCGGAAGAGTTCTTCAATGAGTTCGTCAGTGCTGAAACGCTCGAGAGAGGCTGCATAGCAGCGACCGCAGAACACCGTTTTTCTGACTTCAATCGTAGATTCAAAATTCGTTCCTTTGAGATGAGCCTAGAACGATACACGAGTAAATTGGCTTTGGAGGGTAGCCGTGTGGCAACGTACTATTCTTCAAAAGCAACAGCATTTATCAGCAAGTCGTTATTAGAAGAACCTTGCAGCCAAGAACCAAATAGTCTTCCAAACACCTGGTATCAGAGACCAATTGGGCAGATTGGTATAGGCGTATTTATAGTTGTATTTGGCGTCTTGACTGTATTTTTAATAAAAAAGCATACGGGTCTTGCACTTTAAGCCTGTTACTTCGAAACCACGCGGCCGGCCCGCCTAAACCGGTCGTTACGCCGCTGCCTCGCGCATAGATCCAACATTCCTGAATGTCCACTTTCTCAGTCGGCGTATGACCGCAATGGGTCGTCAGCACTCAGTGATGAATGGCCACTTCCGGGAAGCGAAAGTTGACTTACCGCTTTCCGGTGACGAAGTCGGCGAGAGGTCGGTCGCATCACGACCCATTGCGGTCTTTCGTTTATCGCGGGCAGAAAGGCGGATTGCAGAAGACAGCGGCCGCTCCTGTCGACAGGTCGTACGCAGGTCGTACGCAAGTCGTCGGCTAAAACCGACGCTGAAGAACCGAGCGCGCTTGGAGAATCGCAAGTTGTTGGACAGAGGAGCGCTTTCAGGGAAGCAGCGTTTGTCATTCTTACGTTCCTTCCACACCTCTACTCGATCCATGACGGCAAGAGTCTGGATGCGCTAAACCCGTTGCCCCCCAGCCACTACCCCCACATCAGCCTTCGTGCTATCTTTCTAAGTTTGACTAGGGTGGCTGAACTATTGGGACTGATTCTAGGTGGCGCCCAAATAACGAAGATAGCGAAAAGCTAGCGAACGAGGGCTAGATCATTGACAGCATACTTAGCGTCGTTAGATGCAAAGCTAGCGACAATTGATATTTTCAAAAGACAGGGGCGAGAAAAGCGCGAAGAACTAGCGGATGCAATATATATGTGCGCCTTACGTTCCGGTCTTTCTATTGACGAGGTTATTCCGATCGTTAGGACTCCAATTGGACTCGACGAGTCATTCTTTATTCAAAAAGAAGGCAACATATTTTCCTTTGTGCCTAAGAAATACCTCGCTTTCGCTAAGAGACTCTTCATTAAAAGAGCTGGTGGAGGCACGCCAAACGCAGCAATGGGAAAGGCAGAACTGTTCTTGTTGCTCTTAAGCGACAAAACTAATAAGCCAGCTAAAGGAGATATTTCGTTCTGCAACAGAAATATCGAGATCAAAACCAACGGTGGGAAATTTGGGCTAGGCAACGGAGATGTCGCCAATGCAAAAGTCGTTGAATTCTGCAATAGAGAAGGAATCGAACTCCGTAAGGCAACAGTTGGGAAGGTTGCGAAAGGAAAGCTGGTATTTGATCCAACGATGAAAACGGACCGGGATAGAGTTGGGAAAAGGTTGCCGGATGTTTTGGCCATATGGTGGGAAGCACTCTCAGGATCGCAAATGAGTAATGCGACTTGGCCTAGGGTGCGTAAGGCTTTTCTTCAGAACGTCGCCGATGTAAACCTGACCAACACCAATATGGAGTTAATGGTATTTGAAACAGACGGCGAATTCCGACACTTCAAGAACTCGACTGAATTCGTAAAGTATTACAACAACGAAAGAACTCGATTCGAGTGTCGAGGCTATCAGAAGAATCCGTTTTCTATCTATCTACGTGTATTTCAGAGGATTTGAATCGTCATCGCTGTCGCTTTGATTGTTCGTTTCAATTGGTCTTTAACGACACAGGATGTAAGTTTATATGGTTATCGCAACATTTACTGGAGATCGGAGTGATTCCTAAAGAGTTGATCGCCATTCAAGATTTTCTTTCTAACCGATCTATGCCGCTGTCCAGACCATTCCGAGACGGACGCAACAACGCGTTAGTAAACGAACGTGAGATCATCGATTCCATAGCGGAGAATTTTGCAATTGAACGCGCACGGGGGCGGCATTGGTATCACTTCGCCATAGACAGGGGGGGCGACAAAATACCTGTAAGTCTCAAAGTAACATCTACTTCCACAGCGGATAATATTCAGTGCAAACTTGGAATGTACTATGCCCTTACTGGAATTTGGCCGTCCTTTGCCAATGAAATCAATTGGGAAGATTATTTTACCCGTCTGAAGCAGGATATCGGCAGAAAGAAGGATAAAGATTATTATATTTTAGTCGTCAATAAAGAAGATTATAAGGATGTATTTTGTACAAGCCTAAAGCAGTTACAAACGCTTGTAGCGAATGGTAATAACTTGCCATTTCAATGCAACTGGGGAAACAATCGGGCGCTTCAATCAAGGACACATGATGCAGCAGTTAGATTTCTTCTTGGAAGGTTCTACGACTCAATCAAACTTCGAGCAAATATCCTCGAAGGATTCGAAAATCACCTCGCCGACCTTTTATGACGTAGAGACTCTTGGTCAGGTATTCACGCCCTCTAGTGTCGTGAACGCCATGTTGGCGTTACGTAAAAACGATGGTCGTGTATTGGAGCCTTCGTGTGGTGACGGCGCATTCTCGAGTTGTTTGCCGGGCTGCGTCGCGATTGAGATTGATAATGCCCACGCTCCAGAAGGTAGTCTGAACATAGATTTCTTTGCCTTTTCTGAGTCAGAACAATTCGACACAATTATTGGCAACCCTCCTTACGTTAGATATCAAGATATTCGACCGGAAACCAAGACTTTAATAAAGTCTAATATTTTTGATCTTCGTTCAAATCTGTATCTGTTCTTCATTGAAAAATCAATTCGCCATCTGAGAGATGGAGGTGAATTGATATTCATCACTCCGCGCGACTTCATGAAAACTACATCCAGCGTGCGGCTGAACAAATGGCTTTACGCTCACGGTACGATCACGCACGCAATCGAACTTGGAGATGCCAAAGTTTTTTCAACCGCGGTTCCAAATTGCCTAATCTGGCGGTATGAAAAGGGCTGTATCGACCGGCCGGTGAGGTATTTGGAGATAGGTAACAAAGACAACTTAGACTTATGCTTGGGATCACCCCAATGGGAAGATAGGGTATTTCTCGAAACAGCGGGACATCTGATGTTTTCTCGGGACCTTCATGCCTTACACATGAGCGATGTGGCAAGCGTGAAAGTTGGGGCCGTGTCTGGGGCCGACGAAATCTATGCTGACGAGAAATTAGGTAATTTGGAGTTCGTCTGTTCTGGGACTATCAAAACTGGAAGGACAAGGCGAATGATATGGGTCGGAAAAAGAGACGGGCCTCCTGATAGCCTTCTTCCCCACAAGCAACGCCTTATATCACGAGGAATAAGGCCATTTGACGAAACTAATTGGTGGCAATGGGGGCGTGGATATCCGATTTCTGATGCGCCGCGCGTCTATGTAAACGGAAAGACGCGGCAATCAAAGCCCTTCTTTCTACACGATTGCAAGAACTTTGACGGAGCGATACTCGCGATTTTTCCCCATAACCACAATGTCGACCTGAAATTGTTTTGTGAGGCACTGAACGAGATTAAATGGGACCAAATGGGGTTCGTGTGTGATGGTCGTTTTTTGTTTTCTCAACGAAGCTTAGAAAATGCCCCTATCCCAGAGGTGTTCCAACAATTTGTGCCTTAGTTTGGCAATAGGGCACGATTAGAGTGGAGTTGGATGCGCTGGAGGCCAGTCTCCGAGGCTTAGGCAAGTCTATGCAAGCGTAGCCTGTTCGGCGGTTATTAAAGTAGAGCAGTCTTCAGAATGGCTGCTTTGTGGCATTCACGAAGGTCTGCTCCTGGCCGGTAGCTTGAGGTCGCCAATGGCCGCTTCGGAGCATTCCAGTTCCCAGAATCTGGATTTGGCTGACTGGCCGGTTTGGAGAAACCTGATCGGCCGCTCAGGGTCGCTATGCAAATCTTTGCATAGCGACCCCTATGCGTAGAACTCAACTATGTGCAGTCTCGGTGCTCACTGCGCCATCTGCCTGCGGCTGCAGGCGGCTGCGGGTGGCGGGTTGGACTTGAACTCGACATAGTTTTGGTGGTGTGGTCGAGTTGTCGTGGTTTTACTCAAGGAGACCACGATGAATTCGACAAGCCAGCTTCCAGTTGTTCCGCGCCGTATTGAAGAGCCCGCGCAGCCGTGCGCCGAAGCCCTCAAACGGTATTTGATCGAGCGCGGTTTCGCCCGGAATACCCAAGGTGCTTACTTTGGGCACGCCGTTCACTTCTTGCGATGGGCGCAGCAGAGTGGGTTCGATGTACACCGCGTCGACGAGGTGGTCGTCGCGCAGTTTCTCGACGACCATCTGCTTCATTGCAACTGTGGCGGACCGACACGCGGTGATCGACGCGAGGCCCGTGCGGCGCTCGGTCATCTGCTCGTCGTGCTGCGCACACTCGGTGTGATAGCGCCACGGCCGGTGAGCGCAACGCCGGTCGACGAAGAGCTGCGTCGCTTTGACGAGTACATGGAGCGCGTGCGCGGTCTCGCACCGAGGACGCGTAGTGCGGCGTTGCGCATCGTACGCGAGTTGCTGTGGCAACGGTTTCATGATCGCCCGGTCGTGTTCTCGGCGCTCAAGCCCGAACAGGTTCGCTGCTGCTTCGCACGGATGACTGAAGGCTGTCATGCGCCGGCCAGTGCGGGCGCCGTAGTCTCGGCACTAAACGGTTACTTCCGCTTCCGCGCGACTTGCGGCGACGCGGTGCAGGCATTGATCGGTGTGCTGTCCTATCCGGCGAACTGGCAACAAGCCGCATTGCCAGAAACGCTTACGGATGAGGAGCTCGAACAGCTGCTTGGCACGCTTGGCGTCCCGAGTCCTTCGATGCGTCGCAGCGCTGCAATGGTGCGCTGCGCAGTCGATCTCGGGCTTCGTAGCGCGGAGATCGCCGCGCTTACTCTCGACGATATCGATTGGGAATCCGGCATCCTCACACTTCATAGGACCAAGAGCCGGCGCGAGCAGGTCTTACCCTTGCCGGAGCCCACGGGGCGCGCCATTGCGGCCTATCTGGAGCATGAGCGGCCCAAGAGCCAACACCGGGAAGTGTTCCTGCGGCGCACGGCACCGAACGACACGGTCATCGGCCCTGATCTCGTGCGTAAGACCATCCGCCAAGCCTATGAGCGGGCTGGCCTGCCCTATACCCGATCACACCTACTGCGTCACACGATGGCCCGGCGGCTGCTCGACGGAGGTAGCTCGCTCAAGGAAATCGCCGACGTTCTGCGGCATCGCTCGCTCAATACCACGTTGGTCTACGCCAAGCTCGACAGCCGAAACTTGCGATCGGTGGCTTTGCCGTGGCCAGGGAGGGCTGCATCATGAGCCAACCCCTGAACTTAAAAAAGCGAGTTCGCCAGTACCTGCGGGAGCGTCGGCGTTTGGGCTTCCAGCTGCGAAGCATGGGCTACGCCTTGCGCGGTTTTGCCGACTACGTCGATAAGCTCCAGCCTTCCGGAGCGCTCACGGTCGATTTGATGGCTGAGTGGGCCAAGTGTGACCGAGCTGCCAGCAAAGATCCGCGCACCTGGGCGCGACGGTTGAAGATTCTGCGTCCCTTCATGCGCTGGCTACAGCAGTTTGAGTCGGGCACCGAAGTTCCCGACGACGCGATCTTTGGACGAGCCGGTGAGCGTCTGGCGCCGCATATCTTCAGTGAGCGGGAGATCGTCGACCTGCTCGCGGCGGCGCGGCGGCTTGAACCGGATTTGCGGGGCGTCACCTACGAAACACTGTTCGGCCTGCTTGCCGCTACCGGTCTTCGCGTTTCCGAGGCGGTGGGGCTGAGCAACAGCGATGTCGATCTCAAGACAGGTATGCTGACCGTACAACGAACCAAGTTCGCCAAATCACGCCAAGTGCCAGTTCATCCGAGCACCCTCGATCGCCTCAGGCGCTATCGCCGCCTGCGCGACCCGCTCATCGAGCTCACCGAGGAAACGCCGTTCTTCGTCGGCTCTCGCGGTCGGCGCCGTGGACAGGGCCTCAGCACACGCCAAGTAGATCGGGTCTTTGCTGAACTACGCGCGCAGCTCGCCTGGCCCAACCGCGGTGCGCACAGTAGCCCACGCGTCCACGATTTACGTCATAACTCCGAGACCGGGATTATTCCGAGGGCGGTGTCGGTAGTTTTCAATACATCGAGTTGTTGCTCGACTTGCGCCGGAAGCGGCGCTTGATTTCTCGGCATTATTCGATTGTCGTCTCCAACTG
>Ga0209460_1000762_pt1 | contig 24697 bp, 23 predicted proteins | sample EBPBio132013_DNA_FD_185868 | JGI IMG/M metagenome (GOLD analysis project Ga0209460, IMG submission 185868) | Wastewater treatment Type I Accumulibacter community from EBPR Bioreactor in Madison, WI, USA - Reactor 2_5/13/2013_ DNA (SPAdes)... | ecosystem: Engineered > Bioreactor > EBPR >... | reverse complement strand
GCAACAACCTACGAACAAGGGGGAATGACTCTTGCAAAGCAACCGAAATGTTGTATACTCGATTTCATCAGGGCAATTAGCTCAATTGGCAGAGCACTCCTTTGACGTGGGAGGGGTTAGAGGTTCGAGTCCTCTATTGCCCAAGCAGCGGAACGAACCAGCGCAGGCTGGTTTTTTCAACGCTCACACGGGCGATTAGCTCAGCTGGTTAGAGCGCACGGTTCACATCCGTGAGGTCGGGGGTTCGAGCCCCTCATCGCCCACACCACCTAACGGGGACGCACGTCTCCGTTTTTGATTCCAATTAGCGGCAGGACGTTTGGGGCGCTAGAATAGACACCAACAAATAAACTCATTGGGAAAAGATAATGACAACCGAGTTAAACCCCAATAAATTTACCGAACACGCCGTTATCGCGCTGGAAGATATTCAACTGGCGACGGCGCTGCGACGCGGCACGGGCAACGCTGACGGTCGGCGGCGGCAGGTGATGGCAGAAGTCGAGGCGAAGGAACTGCGCCAACAGGGGCGCGGGGCGAAGCTGCGGGCGCTGGCGGATTTACCGGATTTACTCGAACAGATGGAACGGAACGTGATCCAGCACGGCGGGCATGTGCTGTGGGCGAAGGATGCGGCAGAAGCCAACCAGCACGTTATTGACATTTGCAAGCGGCACAACCTCAAGCGCGGTGTGAAAAGCAAAAGCATGGCAACCGAGGAAATCGGCTTGCTGCCCATACTCGAAGCTAACGGCATCAAAATGGTGGAAACCGACCTCGGCGAGTACATCGTGCAGGTGAACGAGAGCCACCCCAGCCACATCGTCATGCCGGTGATGCACATGACCAAAGAGCAGGTGCGCGACCTGTTCATCGACAAGCTGGATATGGAACCGACCGATGAGGCGAAAGAGATGACTGCCTTCGCCCGCAAGCTGCTGCGCGAGGAATTCCTGAGCGCGGACTTCGGCATGAGCGGCGGGAATTTCATGATCGCCGAAACCGGCACAGTGGCGATTGTGACCAACGAGGGCAACGGCCGCCTTTCGACGGGGATGCCGCCGGTGCATATCGCGGTGGTGGGCATCGAGAAGATCGTGCCGACGTGGGAGGACTTCGCTACGCTGGTACAGCTCCTGCCACGCAGCGCGACTGGACACCGCATGACGACCTATGTCAACACGTTCAGCGGACCCGCGCAGTCAGAAGAACCGGATGGGCCGGAAGAATTTTATCTAATCCTACTGGACAACGGACGCAGCAATATCTATGGCACGTCGTATACTGAGGCACTGGCGTGTATCCGCTGCGGCGCGTGTTTGAACGCCTGCCCGGTCTACCAGCACGTCGGCGGGCACACGTACGGCTCGGTGTATTCGGGGCCAATCGGGGCGATCATCACGCCGCTGCTGCAAGGCAAGGAGAATGCCGAGCAACTGCCTTTCGCGAGCAGTTTGTGCGGGGCGTGCAAGCAAGCGTGCCCGGTGGACATCAACATCCCTGACATGCTGCTGATGCTGCGGCATGACCTCGAACACGAGCAGGAGACCATCTGGAAAGTGGCGCTTAAGAGTTGGAACTTTGGCAATACGCACCCGCTGCTGTACGAACTCGGTGGGAAAGCGGCCAGCGTCGCCACGCGAACGATTGCGAAAGCGGTGGGTGAGGACAAGCTGAACAACCTGCCCTACCCGCTCAGTGGATGGACGGATTTCCGAGACTTCCCATCGTTCGCTGACCAGTCGTTCCACGATTGGTGGCGCAAGAACCGGAAAGACACAGAGATTTAAACCGCAGAGAAAGACAAAAGATTAACCGCCAAGTCGCCAAGAACGCCAAGAGGGAAGCAATACAAATGCGATTCACCACAGAGGCACAGAGGACACAGAGAAGTTAGGCTCAAGATAAGCTGTGCATCTGATCATTATTCATGATGGAGATTTGAAATCAGTAAACGACGAACGAACGAACGCCCCAAGCAGCCCGCCCCGATTCCGGCGAGCATCCCCGTACATGAGTACGAAGCGGATGTCTCGGAAGGGTTAGAGGGGTTGGCGTGGCGCGAGATGAAAACAACCTTTGACGACCGCATTGAACGGGCGAACACGCCAGCCCGCACGGGGGCGCTGCGCTTCCAGTTCATCGGCAACCCGTTCCAACTGCTCAAGCTGCGAACGGTGCAAGCGGTTTACTTCGTGCAGCAGTTCAATGTGCCGCGCCCGAAAGCCTTGCTGGGCGACGAACACTTCAAGAAGCTGCTCAAGGACATTAGCACGGCGCGTGACCTCGCACCGGCGGATTCTTACCGGACGCTGTACATCAGCGCGGCGGGGTCGGACTCATCGGTGATGACGCGGCTGAAGGAAGAACTGGCGGCGAAAACCGGCCTCGCGATTGGCGACGAGGAAGGCGACCTGCTGATCCGTGTGCGGAAGGCGGCAGGTGGCGAGGGGTGGGAAACGCTGGTGCGCCTCAGCCCGCGCCCACAGGCGACCCGCGCGTGGCGCGTGTGCAACCGCGAAGGGGCGCTCAACGCGCCGGTGGCTTACGCGATGAACATCCTCAGCCGACCCACGCCGGAGGATGTGTACCTGAATATGGGCTGCGGTTCCGGTACGCTGCTCATCGAGCGGATGGCGGCGGGCGAGGTGCAGAGCATCGTCGGCTATGACCAAGATGTCACCGCGTTAGAATGCGCGGGCAAGAACATCGAGGCGGCAGGTTACAGCGAGGTCATCAAGCGGCGGCAGGGAAACATTACCGATTTGCCGCTGGCTGCCAAGAGTGTGGATGTCATCACGGCGGATTTGCCGTTCGGGCAGTTGGTGGGCAGCCACGATGATAACCTGAACTTGTACCCCGGCATGTTGCGGGAAGCGGCGCGGCTGCTGAAACCGGGTGGGCGGCTGGTGCTGGTCTCGCACGAGGTTCGGCTGCTGGACAGCCTGCTTGAAGGCTCAGAAATCTGGAAGATCGACCAGAACTTACGAGTGACGGTGGGCGGTTTACACCCTCGCATCTGGGTACTCAGCCGGAAGTAAAAGCGCGGTTTGCCGTTCATTCCCCTACGCGACAACAACTCAATGCCTGAGAAAATGGATATTCCTTCTATACTTAAGATTAGGAATATCCATACTCATACAGGCGTTGCGATTATGAAATTTACCCCCACTATCAACATTAAACTGCCATTTTTCGTCGGGCTAATACTCGTTTTACAAAATCCGGTATCTGCTCAAGAAATGATGGTCGTACCAGACAACAGCGAGATATTTACAGACGCGGTTGAGGTACTTGATTCGAATATTGAGTATGCATATGGGAATGATTTAGAACGCGAGTTGTGGACTTACTTAGATGACGAAGGAACGTGGGCTTCGTTTGATTATCCAGAGGAATTTGAGGATGTGCTCATTTCTAAAGTAAATCCTGACAGCACAATCACTCTTACGGTTAAAGAGATTGGAGGCACAACTGATCAACGGGTACTGTGGTGGCTTGATACTGCAAGTGGCATATTCTCGCGCTATGAAAATGCCTGCAAGGATTATCTTGATAGACCTGACGAAACTACCCAACCGCATTGGGTTTTCCATAAGGATGAGAAGCTAAACCGGATTGGACTATGCTTCAGCGAAACGGGACAATCCGAATATTTGCTACCCAATGATCTGGTGTGGCTAAACATTGCTGAGTCCCCTAACGCTGAATGGTTGATTTTATTCGGACGGTCGGGTGATCGTAACGGAAGTAAGTTATTGCAAATGCATTCGTATCACGTTCCGACCCATGAAATGATCTTCATCGGCGAGCTATACCGCGAAGAATATTTCCGACTCGAACAATGGATTAACCCAACAGAGGGGATATGGTACAGCGCTGGAATGCCGGAATGGTCCCAGAAACTTTATTATTACTTTGACCTAAGAGTGCCGAATAGTCTCAAAGAATTGGAAGGGAGAGCAGACTTATTTGATAATCCACCGCGTTACGAATATTTGCAAACCTACTATGAAATATTGCATCGTGCTGACCTCTATGGCGACTATCCTGATTGCGAAATAACCACCTTTGACCTTTCAAGCAAGCTGATTGCCACCTATGAATTAGGTCAAGATTGTTACGGGCATGTTTTGCGCGTAGACGAGTCATACTATTACGCAAGTTACCCCGACAATATGGCAAAATCAGGCTTGAGCATATACCGATTTGATGTGAATGAACGTTTGAAAACGGAGTTGGTTCGACTTGACGAATTAGTTGCATTGGAAAGCGTTTCGCCGGACGGACGCTACGCCTTTTTGATCTTGAATGACGGTACATTTCCCGAACTACGGCCTAATTTTAAGGAAAATCCTACAGGCTATCCTCCAGTACAAGAGCTTGATCCCTTTTATTACGATGCACATCTGGTTCAAAGTTCGCGGGTAGGGTTTTATAATCTCGAACTTCAAAAATGGGTTTATCCGCCTACAAATGAAACATTCGGTGGTGCGGTGAACGGCATCATAAGCGAATTATATTGGATTGATGACAATCATTTCTATATACAGTCGGCAACCGAAGCAGTTGCATTCTCATTGGGCGAAACTGGCCTAACAGAAATCAGCCGAATAAAAGGTAGAGTTGAACCATCACCCGACAAACATCACGTACTCATCTGGAATGAAGATAGCACTCTCGAACTTGTCAATTTACTGAGTGGCGAACGTCAACAATTAGCCATATTTCCACAAGGGTTTCCACCCTATTCACCTTCTTTAGAATGGGTTGGTCAGGACGAGTTCGTGATTAATTCAACAATCCGTTTCGACGAATCATATGACAAGCGGTTAACGATGACGTATCACGTTCGCATTCTCGACAACCAGTAACTCACAGCGTCATAACGTTTATTAGAATTTTCCTGTGGTAAAACGCTTAATCATGCACCAGTATCTTTTGTTATGGGTCATCACCAGCTTGCTGCTTTTTGCCCCACTGTCGGCGGCGGCGCAAGACGCGACACCTGCCCCGTGGCCGCCTGACCCGAATGACATATTCGAGGCGGGGATTGAGGCAATAGAGATCCCTCCCTTTTCGCCAGTCAATACCGTTGATAACAGCAAACGCTTGATTTCGATTCGATCACAAGAAACAGGTCACGTTGAACAGTTCTCTTTTGTGGAAGCTTTCAGGGACGTTCGTTCTAGTGAGATTATTGATGGGGTTTTATGGCTTGTAGTCACTGAGACTTCAGGTATTCGATGGGTATGGTCGCTTGATCTGCAAACAAAATCTTTTGAACGCTACATTGCAAAATGTGGTCAACAGCAGCTGATTTCGATTCAAAGTGCTCTAAATCTGCCGTGGGTACTTTATGAAGATCAGCCTGAGGGCAAAGTTTATTTATGTGAAAGTACAACGGGTAACGTAAGCGCCCCACTGCCCGATGATATGACGTGGCTCATTGATGATGTTTATCTTAATAGTCCGATACAGCCTTCAACATCACCGGATGAGCAATGGGTCGCACTTTTTGCCAAGTCTAATCCTCCACTTCCCTATCAGACATTCGTATATAGCTACGACATTGTGCATCAGCAGTTGAGGCGGCTAGGTGATTTTCAATCGGATGAAATTATGCATTTCTCGAACTGGGTTGGAACACAGGTGATGCTTTATACCCGAATGATGTCTGATTCATCTCTTGAGTCGTTCTATATCGCAGACGTAACAAAATCACAAAATCTAGAATACGCATTCAGCGAATCAGGTACCATCCTCGACTATTACGATGATCTACCCCGTTATGAATATGTACATGGATCAGTGGGATATAACAGCCCATTTAATTGTTCATGGTCTGTGTATATGGTCAAAGAACGGAAGAGCATTATTCATGATTTGGGGACGATGTGCCAACCTGAAATCGGCGAACTCAGTGAGACTGCATATTACCGCGACATACCTAATATGGAAATTGGTCCTCCGTCAGTTGCAACACTTGTCCGGTACAACGCACTAACCCGTGAACGAAAAGATCTCTATTCCGGCGAAATCGAGTCTGTCGAATGGGTATCTGAAGATGAGCAGTTCGCGATTTTGACACTCGGCAATAATGGCATTATTAACCGCGCACATGATATTCCCTCTGAATTCTGGGATCTTTATTCCTCGCCTTTGCGATTAGCTTATGTAGACTTGGTTGCACAGAAAGTGTTATTTGAAGTACCAGCCCTTTGGAGTGCTTATTGGGATGGTCAAGAGCTTTTATCAACTATTCAACCACTCGATCAAAATAGATTCCTTGCCATTGGATATACCGAAGAGCAAGATGGGTTAGCCAGCATATTCACCTTTGATGGCGAAAAATATATTAAAAAGCCTCTAATAGATCATGTCGCGTACCAGATCGGACATTACTTAGTAAGATGGACTGATGGCTACCAACAATCAACACGCATGAGCTTGTACAATATTGAAGCTGGCCGCACTATCCCTGTTATTCAAGACGTTAATGCCGATAACTATCGCATCAACATTGATGAAGTTTATTCGCTTGACCACTTTATCATCACAGTATCTAATGTTCCAAGTACAACCACCGATTACCAATCGGTTCGATATAAGGTTAAAATACCTGAACGAGCAGGATAAACTATTCAGCCTAGGGCAAACATTATGACCTCCTCACGCGACATGATACTCAACAAGCTCCGCGCACAGCAGAAGCCGTTCCCTGACGCGCCGCCGCGACCGAAAGCCTATAAGCCAGTCGCCAACGTCGAGGATTTATCGCCAGAAGGGCTGCTCAACCAGTTCGCGCGGATCGTGCAGGAACTCCACGCCGAGATCTTTATTGTGGAGGGAGATGAGGCCGCATGTGACAAGGTGATCGAACTGCTGAAGTCGCACAACACGACTGACGTGCTGGCGTGGGATTTCAAGCATATTCCGGTGCAGTATCTGGAAGGCGCGGTTAAGGAAAACAAGATCACCATCCACCAGCCGCAGATGCACGACGAGTTCCGGCAGGAAACGCTGGAAACCATCCGTGACGCGCAGGTGGGTTTAACAGGGATTGACCTCGCCATCGCCGCAACCGGCACGATGGTCGTCAGTACCGGCGCGGGGAAAGGCCGCCTGCCAACCGTACTCGCGCCCGTGCATATCGCGGTACTGACGCTCGACCAGATTGTGCCGCGCATGGAAGATTGGGTCGCATGGCAGCGGGAGCAGGGTTTAGACGGCTTGTGGAACCGTGCTAACACCTGCTTCATCAGCGGGCCGAGCAAAACCGCCGACATCGAGATGGAACTCATCTACGGCGTGCATGGCCCCGGCAAAGTGCAAGTCGTGGTAAAGAAGTAATGTAACCTTTGCCTTACTATCCGTGGCTGATCGTTCAATATCCGATAACGTGAGACTATGCAACCGACCACAACGACCGACATCACCGCCCTCGCTCGCCAGCTTGCAGCAGACTTTGCCACCCGCGCGGAAGAAGCCGACCGAGAAGCCAAACTCCCCGCCGCCGATGTGCAGGCGCTCAAAGACTCCGGCTACCTCACCATGAGTGTCCCACGGGAATATGGCGGCATGGGCTTGCCGCTGCGAGACTGCGTTGCCGCGCAGCTTGAACTGGCGCAGGGCAGCACGTCGAGCGCGATGGTCGCCGGAATGCAGATGCATATGTTCGGCAACGTCAGCGAGAACCGCCCGTGGCCGGAAGCCGCCTTTGAACGCCTGAGCCGTGCTGCGGTGGCAGGATGCGTGTTCAACACCGCAGCCAGTGAACCGACGCTCGGCAGCCCATCACGCGGGGGCGCATTTGAAAGCCAAGCCGTGCAGCAAGCGGATGGTAGTTGGCTGGTCAACGGGCATAAGACATGGACGACCGGTGGCAAGCACCTGACGCATATCGTTCTGCGGCTGATGATTGGCGACGACGCGGGCGTGCTGTACGTTCAAGGTGACGCGCCGGGGGTAGAGTGGGTGGAAACGTGGGGCGACGGCTTGAGCCTCCGCGCCAGCGACAGCCACGATCTTTACCTCAAGGATGTGGTCGTGCCGGACGAAAACATCCTCGAACGCGGCAAACGTGACGAGAAAACACCGAATGCATGGTTCCCAATGGTCATGGGCGCGGTATACCTCGGCACGGCCATCGCCGCGCGGGATGCGGTTATCCGCTTCGGGTTGGAGCGCATTCCTACGGCGCTCGGCAAACCGATCACCACCCTGCCCAAGATTCAACGGCAGATTGGCGAGATTGATGTGGCGCTGATGGCGGCACGGGCGCTGATGCTGGATGTTGCTAACCAATGGACAGGTGACGAGCGCAGCAAGGGCTTGTTCCCGCTAATTGCCGCTGCCAAGCACATGGCAACCGAAACCGCGAATATGGTGACGGATAAGGCGCTGCAAATCGCTGGGGGAACCAGCCTCACGCGCGACCTGCCGCTGGAACGCTTCTTCCGCGATACCCGCGCCGGACTGATGCAACCGCCCTCCGGTGATACCGCGCTGGAAATTATCGGGCGCGGCGCGATTGAACATATCGGTAACAAAGCATGAGTGACGACGAACTCCGTACCGCACTGCAAGGGCTGCTCGACGACTGGGCAGCACAAGCCCAAAAAGCCGCACGGCAGGGGCAGCAGATCGGCATGAGTAATATTCAGCAGTCCTTTTACCAGCGCGGCCTCGCGGAAGGGTTTAAACGGGCACACATCGGGCTTAAAACGCTGCTGGAGACCCCACAGGTTGAAGAAGTACCCGTTCAGCCCGTGGAAACCGTTGAGTACGAACGCCGCGAACACGAGGCGGTATTGGCGCTCTTGATACGCACCGGCATCAGCACGAATGACCTGCACAGCCACAGCGACAACAGCTACAGTGTTTTCTTGTCGATGCTCCAATCGGTACGGGCGGATGAACTCATGGAAAAGCTGGCCGCAGAACCGTATGTGATTGTCCTCGCGCATGGCAAACTGCCGAACAGTAACAAGGTTTACATCGACTTCGCGTTCCGCCCGCGCCCACCCCGTTAAACACTGTGCAGGAGTTTGACACGCTCCCCGACCTCACGGCTGCTATCGGTGAACGCCATTACGTCAACGCCGAGTTTATGTACCGCCCGCGACCTGAAGGCCAGCGTGAGCGCATTGTGTTTGATTACGCCCTACGGTCGCGGTTGGCACAGCTCGGTAAGGAGGACGCGGTCGTCTATATCTGCCGCGACCAAGCCACCATCGACAGCCTGCAACCCTTCGCCGCTGAATATCCGCATGTCATGATGGCAACCATCATCACCAACCCCACGCCCTATAAACGTGCTGCGGGGAACACACCGGAACAGCTAAAATGGGACGCGCCAGAAAGCTGGCAGCGGTTGCAAACCACCGACCGCTGGGCACGGATCGACGCGGCACTGCACCTCGGCAGCTTGCTCGGTCACGGCGGCTACCTGCTGATGCCTGCTCACGACGCGGTCTGGGGTAAAGGCTTACTCGCGCGGCTCGAACAGTTCAGCCAGCAGCACGCGCGAAATAGTCTACCCGCCGCTGTCAGCCCATATACGTATTATCAGCACTCAGCCGTACCGGATGCGAATATTCCACCGGACATCATCCACCTGTTGAATACCGCCTTCAGCCGCGACACCTTATTCCCGTGGAAGATAAAACGTGACGAGGTGCAAGCCTTCTGGGGCAAAATGAGCATGACTCCTTTTGGCCTGTGTGGTGTCATCCGGCGCGAGGCCGAACAAACACTGTGGGAGGACGACCTCGACATTGACCGCATCATTCGCGATGCCGGATACGGGGTACGCTGCCTATGGGTGAATAATCCCCAGCTTTACCGCCAAGCCCTGCCCGTGTTCGACCGTGACGGCGTACGGAAAGTCATCGAGCGCACCCTGCACTATTCGCTGCACATCCCTGATGAGCGTATTGGGGGCAGCAGTTTGAATACACCGCTGGATTGGTTGGGGTGCGTGCGGCAGGTCGTGATGCCGCGCTTCCGGCGTTACAACCCGCAGTCCGAGACACTCATCGAAACGTGCGCCAATGAAATCGCCGAACGCCTACAGCAATACGGCGCGTCGTGGGTCGATTGGGGCCGTTACCGCCATGTGGTGCGGGTGGGTGATCCGGTGGTTGAAGTCTGGCAGCAGCAAAATTTATAAATCAGAGGATTTAATCTTAAAAATTCGTCTGGTAGAATAGTAAAATTGACTACCAGATGACAGCAGAGTTCGAGGAGTTCGGCAATGATCGAAGCAGGCGATTTAAAAACAGGCGTGACGCTGAAGTTGGATAACAACCTCTACCGCGTCACTAAGAGCTTATACAACAAGCCCGGTCGCGGTAAGGCATCCATGAACACAACGCTCATGGACATCCGCACAGGGAACACCATTCAGCGCGTGTTCGGCGTGGAAGAACGCTTGGATAACATTTTCGTTGAAGCCGAAAAGGTGCAGTTCCTGTACACCGATGGTATGCACCTGCACTTCATGAACCCGGAAAGCTACGAACAGTACGAAGCCGGTCAAGAACTTTTCGGCGACGATGCCCGTTACCTGACTGAAAACTTGGAACTGGAACTTCGCCTTTATGAAGGTCTGGCAATCGACTACAAGCTGCCAACCACCGTTACGCTCAAGATCGCCGAGTCGGATGTGCAGATCGCCGGTGATACCAGCGGGAAGGTCATGAAGAAGGCCACCACCGAAACCGGTTTGGACGTTCAGGTTCCCCTGTTCGTCAACGTCGGCGACGCGATTACGGTTGATACCCGCGACGGCTCATATACCGGTCGTGGCTAGTTTTCGGTAAGCGCAGCACACAATCTCAAAGGCATCCCCTAATCGAGATGTCTTTTTGATTCCTTTTGCCGTCCGAATAGGCAGCTAACCTGCCCCAAAGACCAATGCACACCGAGCCGCGCGGGGCTACACTTTCAGCATGGCGCAAATCATATGACGAGGTGAGAGCGATGCCTGAACAACGTATATATAACCCTGAGTACCTCTACCTGACGACGACCGGATGGAAAAGCGGCAGCCCACATGAGATTGAAATCTGGTATGTGCCGCACGGAAGCTGTTATTACCTCGTTTCCGGCGGTGGCGACAAAGCGCACTGGGTCAGGAACATCAGCCATAACCCGCGCATCGCGTTCCGGGTGCTTGGGCAGCGTTACGAGGGCAGCGCCCGTGTTGTTGACCGTCAAACCGAGCCAGCGTTGGCAGAGGCCGTCGCCGGGTTGATGCAAGCTAAATATAATTGGAGCGATGGTTGGATCGTCGAACTGTGCGCGACGTAAATCCCATCCGGCAAAATCCACGTAATAATGGCTAATGTGAACCGTCTATGGATCAATAGCGACGCGATCAACCGATAAGGATGAGAAAAATGGCAGCCGATTTTTCAGGCAAAGTGGTCATCGTCACGGGGGCGGGCGGCAACATCGGGCAGGCAGTCGCACGGCGCTTCGCCGCTGCTGGCGCGACCGTAGTCGTGGTTGGGCGCAGTGAAGGCGAACTGAGTGCGATTGCTGCCGAGATCAACGGCGTGGTCGGCGTGGCCGATGTGACCGACCCCGCCAGTGTGGACGCGCTGGTCAAGCAGGTTGAAGGCAGCCACGGCAAGATCAACGTGTTGGCACACACCGTCGGCGGCTACAACGCGGGAACACCTGTCCACGAATCCGGCTTGGACGTGTGGGATAAGATGATGAACCTGAACGCACGCTCGGTATACGTAAGCTGCGGGCGTGTCGCCAAGCATATGGTGGACAATAAGGTGAGCGGGCGTATCATCGCTATCCTTGCCAAGAACGCCTACAAAGGGACGAACAACCACGCGGCGTATTCGGCATCGAAAGCTGCTGCCCAGCGTGTGCTGGAAAGCATGTCGGCAGAACTCGGCAAACACGGCATCACCGTCAACGGCGTTGTTCCCAGCACCATTGACACACCGCAGAACCGTGCCGGTTCCCCAAACGCCGACTACAGCAAGTGGGTAAAGCCAGACGAAATCGCGGATGCCATCTTATTTTTGGCAGCGGATGAGAGCCGCGCCATTAACGGGATTAGTCTGGACATCAGCGGCGGGCTGTAAGAAAATAGACGATATGAGTGTCAATATTACAGCATATAACGCCGCACTTGAGGAGAAAAAATGGCTGCCTTGACCGTAACCCTAGACGAGGGACTGCGTGCCACCATCGAATCTGAACATTACACATGGTACGCAGATGAATTGGTCGAAAACGGGGGAACGGGCACAGGCGCTGACCCTGAACAACAACTGCTTGGCGCGGTAGGGAGCTGCATGGCGATCACGGTCAAGCTCTACGCCACCCGCAAAGAATGGCCGCTGGAGAAGATCGAAATCCAACTGCACTTGGAGCGTTTTAACGGCGCGGAATATCCCGCCTACAAAGGCGACTCGAAGTTCGTCTACGAAGTCCGCGAAAATATCACCCTCTACGGCGACAAGCTGACCGATGACCAGCGGACACGCCTGCTCGAAATCTCGACCAAGTGTCCGGTGCGCCGTGTGCTGACCAGCCCAACCTTTTTCGTGTCGTCGCACGGCGAACCCATCGTCGGCACATAACCGTTTATACTGCCATTCGCTTGAAACCGCACCCCTGCCATCAGGGGTGTTTTGTTTTGGCGGATTGCGCTAAACTGGACAATTAGAAAGGGGTAACAAAATGGCTGAACTGAATTATTCAATCGACCTCGATCTCAAAGAAGTCAAAGCGATGGTGGACACACTTGTCCCCTACATCTACGAGAATGACCTTTACGGCAAAATCAACCTCGACTCGGCACGGCTGACCCCCGGTTCGATCTTGCTGCGGCTGCGGCGGCTGGCTGCCCTGCGCGACCAGATGAACCCCTCGCAGTTAGCCCAGTTCGACAAGATCAACGCGAAGAACGAAGCGGTTCAGGGTGAATGGGGTGTCGCCTACGGCAAGAAGATGCTGCGCGAGGCCGAAGCCCGACTGCGCGACCTGCAAACCTACCTGAGCGAGTGCAAAGACGATCCGAAGTTGTGCGCCAACGCTTATAATCCAGAAGCGCTGCGCCGCACGCTCGTCGCCGAAATCCTCGCCGCGCTGCCGCCGGATGTGGACAGCACCGAAGTACGGAACACGGCGAAAAGTGTGGACAGTGGTTTACGCCGCTACGTCCGCGAAGCGCCATTTGTGTGGGACGCGGCGCTGCAACCCGTTTATCCACCGGAAACCTATTGGTGGTTATATGGTCGCCCACCCCAACCCGAATAAGTAGCGGCGTGTGCTGACTTCCGCCCTGCCCTCCACACCCGCCCGTTCAAACATCCTGATCGTGAGTGTTCTGGTCGTGGTCGCGTTTTTCATCGCGACCATCGACTTGCAGCGTGAGAGCCTGTGGAACGACGAGGCATGGACGGCGTGGGCGGTGCGCTCACCGTATCTCCGCGACACGCTCCAACGGGTGCAGGCGGATGTACACCCTCCTCTTTATTTCCTGTTATTAGGCGTTCTGGGTCGTTTCACGGGTGACTCGGTACTGGCGCTGCGCTGGCCGTCAGCGTTGTTCGCCATGCTCGCCCTCGCCAGCACCTACGCCGTTGGTAAACGCCTGTTCGACCGCCGCACCGCCATCATCGCGCTCATCCTGCTTGGCTCGGCGAGCTTCTTTGTGTACTACGCCCGTGAAGCCCGTATGTACAGCCTGCTCATGGCGCTGGCCGCCCTCTCGACGTGGCTCTATCTGCGCTGGCAAGCAAAGCCCTCGTTGTGGCGCAGCCTCGTTTATGCGGTGTCGATGGCACTACTGATGTATACCCATTACGCCGGAGCGCTGGTCATCCTCTCGCACCTGCTACACGCGCTCATCAGCCAAGTGCTGCCGCGAACCCGCCGCCCAAAGTGGTACGCGCTGCCCCTGCCCTATGTCGCCGCGCTGGTGTTCTACCTGCCGTGGCTGCCGATTTTCCTCGCCCAGATGCGGAGCAACCCCAACGGGCCGCTGGCAATCCCCGTGCCGACCGATTGGGCAACCGTCGCCGCGCTGGTACTGATCGTCACAGGTGGTAATTGGTGGCTAATCGCTGCGCCATTCGTGCTGGGTACGGCTGTTCCGCGAGTGCGCCAGCACGCCAGCCAAATCACCCTGCTCCTGCTGTGGCTGCTGGTCACGCCAATTGGCCTCCTCGCCCTCAACCAATGGTTCGCGCCGGTGTATCAGGTACGCTACGCCATCGCCATGCTGCCCGCCGGGGCGCTGCTGCTGGCCTACGGGCTGCGGCATATCCACATTCCCGCATGGCTGCGGTTGGGTGCCGTTCGCAGCCTGTACGTAGCCACAGCTATCACCGTAGTTCTGTTGATCTGGATTGCCGCTGTGCAGCTTACGATTTATCATGAAATCTGGCCGCCTAAACCCGCGTGGCAATCCACCATCAGCAGTATGATCGCCGCACGGCAACCGCTGGACGCGACTATCACCGACCTCGCTGCTTACAGCCCCGCCGCCTATTATGACCGCCAGCTTGGGCTGCGGCGCGGCATCGGGCTTGACCTGTCGTGGCGGCTGCACACACCCACTGAAGTTCGTGCGCTGGTCGATAAACTCGCACCCAGCGACTCGATATGGATTACGCTGCCGGTCAACACCACCAAAAGTTGGCAGGTCGCCGCGCAGCTTGACCGTGAACGCGGAATCAGCTACCGCAGCAGCTTAGGCAACATGGTGTTTTACAACTTCAACGGCGATAACACGGCCAATCTACAATACCAATTTGGGGATACCGTCCGCTTGGTGGGTCAGTTACCCTCCGACGAAGGGTTTACGATTACAGCCGGAAATGAGCTTTGTGTTGACCTCGCGCTGCAAACCCTTACTGCAACCGATGACTCGTACTCCGTCGGGCTGCATCTGGTCGATATAACCGGCAACCTCAACGCGGCACAGTGGGATAATGGCTTCGGCAGCCATCCGGCGGGTGAAACGGTTGACCTATCGCCCTGCCTACCGATCTCTACCGCTACCGCCCCCGGCTCGTATCACCTTGAACTCACCTTCTATAAGTGGGCGACGGTGGAACGGCTGCCGGTGTTCGAAACGGGCGGCGGCACTCCGGTCGGCTGGGGGGATGTGGTGATGTTGCAGTCGGTCGAGGTTCGAGCGCCGGAATAATCGCCAAGTCCGCGAATATGCGGTTAAATTAGACAGACAACTTCTCGTAGAGGCGAACATGGATATTAAAGTCTTTAGCAAGGGCGAAACACGCATCGCCCAAATCAGCGAAATCGAGAGCCTGCTCAAGTCCGAAACCGATATTTTTTGGGTCGACATTTTCAACTGCACCGATGCCGAGGCGCGTATCCTGCGCGATGTGTTCAAGTTCCACCCGCTGGCGATTGAGGACACACGCAACCACCGCCAGCGTCCGAAGATCGAGGAATACGAAGGCTATATGTTCCTCATCATCAACTCAATCACGATCTTCAACACGCCGGATAAACCGACATCAGATAACCTCATCTTCAGCGACCTCAGCTTCCGAGAAATCGACCTGTTCGTCGGGCGTAATTACGTCGTATCCGTCCACAACCTGCATGAAGCGACCATTGATGAGGTCAAACGCCGCTTTGATATTCTCGGTAAGTCGTTCAACTTCACCACCAGCTACGTCCTGTATACACTGCTCGACGTGGTGGTTGACCAATACTTCCCGATCATGGATATGTTTGAGGAAGAAATCGGCAACCTCGAAGACATCATCCTCGCCAACCCTGATCAGAAGCACCTCAACCGCTTATTCGAACTCAAACATATGATGCTGCATATGTGGCGCGTCGTCTGGCCGGAGCGTGATATGCTGAGTACGCTCGCCCAGCCGCACATCCTGAACTTCACCGAGCAGAACAACAACCAGTATTACCTGCGGGATGTTGCCGACCATCTTCTGTGGATCGCTGACATGCTCAGTACTTACCGTGATACGCTCTCAACAGTGATTGACCTGTATATGTCGTCGGTTTCCAATAAGCTCAACCATAATGTGCAGCGCCTCACCATCCTTACGTTGATTATCGGTATCCTCACCGTCGTCAGCGGCTTCTATGGCATGAACTTTATCCACACATGGCCGCCGTTCGAGTCGCCGTATGGCGTGCCGTTTGTGCTGCTGCTGATGATGACCGGTATTGGCGGTCTGCTGCTGCTGCTGAAACGCATTAACCGGTAACAGGCTTCGTATCATGATTGATAGGTGTGAGCATAAATATGGCTGAACATACATCGGATGTGCTGATTATCGGCGCAGGACTCAGCGGTTTGGTCGCGGCGCAGAAGCTCATTCGCGCGGGGCTTCGTGTCACGCTGGTGGACAAGGGGCGCAGCGTTGGCGGGCGCTTGGCGACACGTCGTATCGCGGGCGGCGTGGCTGACCACGGCGCACAGTTCTTCACCGTGCGGTCGCCGGTCTTTCAGCAAGCGGTTGAGGAGTGGTTGGCACAGGATTGGGTTTATGTATGGTCAAAGGGCTTTAGTGATGGCATCCGCACCCCTGACCAATACGATGGACATCCGCGTTACGCCACCCACGGCGGTATGAACGCGCTGGCGAAGCACCTCGCCAAAGGGCTGGAGGGCAAAGCCGCCATTCATACGGATGTCAAAATTGACAGTATCAATCAGACAGCCGATGGTTGGCAAGCGCAGGATGAACAAGGCACCACTTACACCACCAGAGCCTTACTCCTGACCGCGCCCGTGCCGCAGTCTCTTGCGCTCTTGGGCGGCCTCACCGGCAAACTCTCCGCAGCGAACCGCAAGGCCCTCGAACGAATCGCTTATGTACCATGCGTGGCGGGGTTGTTTCATGTCGAAGGGGATGTCAATTTGCCCGAACCCGGCGCGTTGCAGCGGCCTGATGCGCCGATCAGTTGGATTGCCGATAACCAGCGCAAAGGCATTTCGCCTAGCGCGCATATTATCACCGTCCATTCCGGCATGAGCGTCAGCCAGCAGTTGTGGGAGCAGCCCGCCGTGGACGCATTGGCCTACGTGCGCCGCGCATTTGAACCCTTTCTCGCGGAGGGCGCGGTCATCGTCGAAGCCGAACTCAAACGCTGGCGTTATTCCCAGCCGACCGTTTTACACCCTAAACGCTTCTTACTTGCCGAAGGACTGCCACCGTTGTGCTTCGCGGGCGATGCTTTTGGCGAAGCGCGGGTTGAAGGCGCGTTCTTATCCGGCACGGCGGCGGGTGAAGCGCTTGCCCAAGCAGCCATTTAATTATGCATTATTTGAAGGGAACAGCACATGAGTGTCGCAAGTTTTGGTGAACTCTTAATTGATTTCGTCGCGCTGGAACATGGTGTCAGCGTCGGCGAGGCATCCGGTTTCAAGAAAGCTCCCGGTGGCGCACCTGCCAATGTCGCTGTCGCGGTTGCCCGTTTGGGGCATCCCAGCGCGTTTTTGGGGCAGGTAGGCGATGACCCCTTCGGACATCATCTTGCCGACGTTCTCAAGGCCGATCACGTCGATGTCAGCGGTTTGCGCTACTGCCAAGAAGCGCGGACAGCCCTCGCCTTCGTGTCGCTGCGTGCGGATGGCGAACGCAGCTTCAGCTTCTACCGTCACCCCAGCGCCGATATGCTGATGCGACCGGAAGATGTCGCCGAGGATGTTATTCAGGGTAAGGATATTTTCCACTTCGGCTCGTTAACCTCAATCCACGAACCCAGCCGTTCAGCCACCCTCAAGGCAGCAGAATTCGCCCGCGCTCAGGGCAAGATTATCTCGTACGATCCTAATTTGCGGTTGGCAATTTGGCCGAGTGCGGATGCCGCCCGTGAAGGCATGTTTAGCGGCCTTGATTTCGCGACCATCGTCAAGGTCAGCGAAGAAGAAGTTGAGTTTATGACCGGCGGCCACGACATCGCCCCGCTCTGGCGCGATTCGATTCAGGTGATCGCCGTCACACAGGGGGCGCAGGGTGCAACCGTCTATACACGCGGCAGCAAGGTGTTCGTCCCCGGCTTTGCGGTCAAGGCGGTTGATACCACCGGCGCGGGCGATGGTTTCGTCGCGGGGCTGCTCGTCGGAATCCTTGAGCATAAGCAGGATTATGCCGATCACTTAACGGAAATTGTCCGGCTGGCGAACGCAGTCGGCGCGTTAACAACCACCGAACTCGGCGCGATTCCGGCGCTGCCCACGCGCAAGGCAGTTGAGCAATTTATGCAGGAGTCCGAGAATAATTAATTCCAAATCCTTATTTCTTGGGGTGCATGGTGGCAGGGTTTCGACCCTATACTAAAAATAAGCCACTTGTACGACGAGGAATTTTGGAATGGGAATCAAACTCGACTGTCCAACCTGCGGCAAACGCATGACATTTGATATGGCGACAACCAGTGTGATGTGCCACCACTGTGGTTACACGCCCAGCACCGGCATGGACGAACGCGCCGAGCAAATCCGCGCCAAAGGTACACGCCCGAACATCACGTTAACCAATCCATCGGCGATTATGCCCCGCGCCGCAGCTTTGTTTTATACCGCCCACGATCACCTATTTAATGACGACAAAGCCGCCGCCATCAATAGTCTGCAAGATGCCATCGACCTCCAACCCGACTTTGACGATGCCCATATCTGGCTGGCGAAACTCAGCGACGATCCCGCCGTTAAGCGCGATCACTTGAGTAGTATTCTCGCTGTCGATCCGTCACATGGCGAGGCCATGCAGATGATGATGGTACTCAATGGACGCTTAACCGCCGAGCAAGCCCAAAAAGGTTTGAACAGTCAGGGACCGGTCATCAAACGAATAGACGAAGCGGTTAAGACCACCATCAAAAATACCCGCTGCCCCAAGTGCAACGGCAGCCTGACCACCAACGAACACACCGGAAACACCGAATGCGGCTTCTGCGGCTACATTCTCCCTGTCAACGGCAAGGCCAACCCCAATGGCGACCTGCTGTTTGCGGCTCTGCTGGAACGGCGTGCCGAACCCATCCGGTGGGTCATCGGCGAACGCCTGCTGCACTGCAACCAATGTGGCGCGGAACGGGCAATACCCGCCAGTGAACTTTCGACTCGCTGCCCCTTTTGCGGTTCCAACCAAGTCATCGAAAAAGACGCGCTGGATTCCTTCGAGCAGCCGGACGGCATCATCCCCTTCAAAGTCTCGCGGGAAGAAGCCAGCCGCCTTATCAAAGAACAGCTAAAAGGCATGACCGAGCGAATCAAAGGTTGGTTCGACAACAATAAGGTCGCCTCCGCCACGCTTAACGGCTACTACCTGCCCTTCTGGATGTTCGATGCGACGGTTGAAGTCTCGCGCACCCGCATCCTCACCGAACCGAGCAATCGCGGCTATGGCTATACGCGCGTCATGACCCCGCAGCCCACCTACACCCAGACCAAGAACAGCGAAATCTTCGCCGATGTCGAGGTGTGTGGCGCGGTGTCACCCGCCAAAGAACTCACGCGCCAGCTTGGCGATTACCACACCAGCGAACTGCTGGACTACTCACCCAACCTGCTCGCCAAATATCCGGCGCAGTTGTATACGCAGGACTTCGACTCCGCCGCGCTCGAAGCCCGCAGCTACATTTCCGCCGCCATGCGCTATAAACACGGCAAGCGTGACGCGGGCGAAACCGAGAAAGTCACCATCAATGTATTCAGCAACATTCAGCAGATGAGCTTCCGCCTCATCCTCGCGCCCGTTTGGATCGCGCATCTGGTCGAGCAGGATAAAGACCAGCGCACCGCATTGGTCAACGGGCAAACCGGCTTGGTTGTCTTAGGAAAAAGTGAGAAACCACAGCGCAGCCGTTCGCGCTAACGTTCGGGCATACCCGATTTAGGCGAATGCAATGTAAGATTAGGCACAGTAGGGTCGGAATGGTTCCGCAGGTCGAAGCAGAACGCGCGACCTCTTAACAATGTGCCAAACTTGACCACTGTTGCGAACAATCGCTCATAAGGGGGTTTCATGCGTCGTGCTGTATTCCTGATCGCCAGCGTGGCTGTCAGTGCGTTCTTTCTCTATGTCGCCCTGCGCGGGGTCGACTTCAACGAAGTTCTCAAGAGCATCCAGCAAGCGGATATGGGCTGGATTATCGTCTCGCTGGTGGGCATCACCGCCGGCCTCTGGCTGCGCGGCATCCGCTGGCACGGCCTCTTGGACTTCAAGCCGCCGCTGCTGCGTACCGCTCACATCCTGAACCTCGGCTTCCTGCTGAACCTGCTGCCCTTCCGCATCGGCGAAGTCGCCCGCAGCATCCTCATCACCCGCGAAGGCATACCGGTCGTCACCGCTGCCACCAGCGTGGTGCTGGAACGCCTCATCGACACGCTGTTGGTCGTCATCCTGCTGGTGTTCGCCATTACGCGCATCCCGAATACCCCGCCGGAAGTGATCCAGCCGACCACGACATTCGGTGTTTTGGTAGTCATCGCCTTCGCCGTCATGGTCTTTTTCGCCCGCTTCCCCAAGATCGGGCATCAGGTTCTCGAAGTGGTGGAACGCTTCCTGCCGTTCCTTAAGCGCATCGGCCTCAACAAGTTGTTCGACCAACTGCTCGTCGGCCTCAAACCGCTGACCCACTTCCGCAGCGCCGCTCATGTCATCATCTGGACGTTGATCTCGTGGACATCCTCGTTCATCACGCTCTACGCCCTCGTCCGTGCGCTCAACATTCCGGCGGGTGATGGCTCGCCGCTGGACGAAAATAGCCGCATCCTCCTCACACTGCTCGGCCTCGCGCTGGCTTCACTGGGCAACGCCGTACCTATCAGCGTCGCCGGTTTTGGCCCGTTCGAAGCCATGATTATCATCTCCGGCGAAACCATCGGCATCCCTAAAGAGAGTGCCGTCTCGCTCGGCTTCCTCTTTCATGGCATCAACATCATCGGCTACGCGGCATGGGGCATCATCGGCTTGCTCTCGCTCGGCGTATCATTGGGTGATGTCATGAAAACAGCGGAAAAACAATCGGAAGTACCGGAAAGCGCCTAGCACCCATGCCTTACATCGACACCACCACCGGCGCACATCTGCACTATGAAGAAATCGGTTCGGGCGAACCGCTGATCTTGCTTCACGGCTTGCTCGGCACCGCCCGCCGTGACCTCGGTCAAGTGTTGGATTGGCTGGGCGAAAGTTACCACGTCTACGGCCCATCGCTGCGCGGCTACGGTGAATCCACGCCCAAGCCGCGTGACTTCCCGCTCGACTTCTACCATCGCGACGCGCGGGATGTTCTCGCCTTCATGGATGCGCTGAATATCCAATCCGCCCACATCCTCGGCTATTCGGACGGTGGGGAAACGGCACTGGTGGCGGCTGGCTTACAACCGCAGCGCTTCAAATCGGTGGCGGCTATCGGCGCGGTTGGTAACTTTACGCCCGCCGTTCGCCCGCGTGTGCAAAGCCTGTACCCCGGCACATGGATCACCGACGAGGAAAAAGTCCTGCACGGCATACCGGATGCCGATGCGTTCATCCTCCAGTGGGTGAACGCCATGAAGTACATGATCGACAGGGGCGGCGACATCAGCCTCGGCCTCGCGCCGAACATCACCTGCCCGGTCCTCATCATGCTCGGCGAGCAAGACACACTGAACCCCGCTGCCTACGCCCAAACCTTCCTCGAACGCACCCCAAACGGGCGGCTCGAAATGTTTGCCTGTGGGCATCCGGTTCATCAAACGCTGTGGGCAGATTTCAAACGGGTCTACGGGGATTTCTTACGCGCGGCAAGCTCTTAATATCATTGTAGGGATGAGGCGTGCTGCATCCGAATAACGTTTACAACTCCGGCAGTTCGAACGAACCGTCGGCTTTTGGCGGGAACGCAACCACCTTCACCACCGCTTCGACATTGATCGCGCCGTAAATGTGCGGGAACAACTTATCGTTCCCCACTTCCGGCTGTCCGGTCACGGGGTTAATCGGCCCTTCCCACTTTAACGGCGCTTGCACCTGCTCGGTATCCATCACCAGCAGCACCAGATTCGTCTGCCCACGATAAAAATTATTCGCGACGGGCAGCACCTGTTCGCGGGTTGAGCAGTGAATGAAACCCTCTTTCGCCAGTGACGGCGCGGTATAAGTGCCATTTTCCAGAGCCGTTTCCCATTCCGGTAACGAGGTAATGTGCAGAATCGTTGACATTTTATAACCGTCCAGTTTGCAAGAAACGCTTCAAATCTTCCGTCCGTCCCGCGATCACTTCCGCCGCGTGTTCCCGAACGCGCGGGTTATGCAGATGTCCCGCTTGCCACAAGCACGAGGCCAACAGCCGCGCCGCCATAAATGCCTCTAGGTCATGGTCAAAGTTGGGCGGCAGCGCCCGTACCGCGCTGTACCCCGCCAGCCACGCCTCGCGCAGCGCCGGATAGCGGCTCTCGGCTTTGAACAGCAGCAGTGTGGGCGACAAATCGTAGAGAAAGTAACCCCAACTCAAGTCGTCGAAGTCAATCGCCGCCACACCCGACTCGGTGAATAGGAAGTTCTTCGGCAGGAAGTCCGCGTGGATCACCCCGAACGCATCCGGCAGCGCGTCGAGTTCATGAAAAACGTTTTGCACTTCCGCTTCAATCTCCCCGAACACGGCCTTCTGGTCGGCGGTAAAAATCCGTGCGCCCTCACCGGGATTATAGGGCGACTGCTCACCAAAAAAACCCTCCCAATCCAGTGTGGGGCGTGTGAAGTTTTCAGGTGGTTGATGGGCAGCAGCGAATTCATGCAGCCCCGCGATGAACCCCGCCGCCCGCGACACCTCGCCCAAAGGGATTTCGCTGGTGCTGTAAAAGTGGCCTTCAATCCATTGGAACAACACGCACGGCAGCGGCTCATCCAGTGTTTCAACCATCGCTTCGGTCAGCCATTCGCCGGTCGTCGTCGCGACAGGATGCGGCACTTGCATCGCGCTCTGCTGGCTGATGATCGACAACCACAGCACTTCGGACTCGATCCACTCGATGCGCTTATGCCCGGGCCGGTGCATACGCAGCACAAAATGTTGACCGGAGGAAGCCGTCACTTTAAAGACGATGTTATTCAGGTAGGAAAGTAAGGTGATTTCTGCCCGGTTCAAACCGTAGCGGGGCAGTACCAACCGCGCGGCGGCGGTCAGGTGGGCAACCTGTTCGTCATACGTCAGGCTGGCAAAGGTCATGCGGATACCCTCATGTGGCTGGAAAGAGGGAACAAAAAAGCCCCGACTACTCGGAGCTTTGTAAGCGGGCGACGAGATTCGAACTCGTGACATCTTCCTTGGCAAGGAAGCATTCTACCGCTGAATTACGCCCGCACTTATGAAAACCATTATAATCGCTCGTCATCACTTTGCAAGAGTGACTTTTAAGGGACTTTAAAACTTATCCGTCTGGGCAGCCGTATGCTCGAGGCGATGAATGAGCGTCTGCAAATGCACGCCGCCCAGCGAGGGCAGTTCGATGTGCGCCCCTACCCCATGCTTGCCAGCCAAACCAACCGCCCAGAAGCCGCCCGTTAGCGCCGCTTGCAAGCCCGCAAATGAGTCCTCAAACACAATCGCTTCACCCGGCAGCACGTTCAACTGCTTTGCCACCCACAGGAAAATATCCGGCGCGGGTTTGTTGTTCGGCACGGTCATGCCGTCCGCCAACACATCGAACAGCGGCAGCAAACCCAGCTTCTCGACCACCTTTTTGGCGTTCTGGCTGGATGAACCCAAGCCGACTTTAACACCCGCTGCCCGTGCTTCCTGCATAATCTCCGCCGTGCCGGGTAAGCGATCAGCCGGAGACAATTCTTGCAAATACTCGGCGAAGTAATTGTTCTTCCGATCCATCAAGGCTTGCGCCTCAACATCGGTCACGGTCTTGCCGCCCAAAAACACCTCAAGGCTGTGCCGCCGCACCAAACCCTGCATCTTTTCGTGCTGCTCCCATGTGAATGGGATACCCTCGTCCTCAGCCAGTCGCATCCACGAGTGATAATGCAGCATCGGTGTCTCCGCCAGCACACCGTCTAAATCAAAAATGAGCGCACGAATATTGAGAACCATTGCTTTCCAACAGGTTTTTCTTTAGGCGAATATGGATATAATAACAGACTATGCTGCAAAACAAACACCTCATCCCAACCGTTATCGCCTTCTTAACACTGCTGCTCGCGGCATGTGATCCTTTGGCCTCCCAGCCAACCCCGGCGGTCATCATCATTACCGCCGTTCCCAGCGCCACGCCGCCGCCCACAGCCACACAGCAGGCCACCCAAACGCCCATCCCAACACTCACGCCGGTCGCGCTGCCTTCGCCCACCGCGCCACCTTGCGACGAACCGGCAGGTCAAGTCCTCCGCATCGACCAATTTGCGAGTGCTGTCTCCGGTGAGAACCTGCGTTACCGCGTCTACGTGCCGCCCTGCTATCAGAAATCAGCCAAGCGTTATCCGGTCGTCATCCTCCTGCACGGCTCCGGTCAAAAAGAAGATGAGTGGGAAAACTTGGGTGTGGTCACGGATGCCGATCAGGGCTTCAACGCCAATGTCCTGCCGCCGATGATTATCGTCATGCCCTACTTTGGCACCATCGGCAACAACCCCTTCTTCCCGCCCGACCCATCCTATGAAACGGTCGTATTGGATGAACTGGTTCCCGCTATCGACCGCGACTTCTGCACATGGAG
>Ga0209460_1000756_pt1 | contig 24823 bp, 20 predicted proteins | sample EBPBio132013_DNA_FD_185868 | JGI IMG/M metagenome (GOLD analysis project Ga0209460, IMG submission 185868) | Wastewater treatment Type I Accumulibacter community from EBPR Bioreactor in Madison, WI, USA - Reactor 2_5/13/2013_ DNA (SPAdes)... | ecosystem: Engineered > Bioreactor > EBPR >... | reverse complement strand
TGTGGAAGATGGTCCGCCGCCTGGGCCAGATTCCCGAGATCCTCGGCGCGCTCGCCGCTTCGCCTGGCTACGTCCTGCACAGCATCAGCCATACCGACATCCGGGAAGCGCTCGAGGAGGGTTGCCGGCGTCTCGACCTGCCGTGCGATTTCGCGCTCGAACCGCTGATCGGCCGCCTTGCCGCGCACGCCGGCGCCCCGGTGCAGCTTCATCACAGCTCCGGCGATGCCTTCGACGAGGACTACTACCGCCGCGTCGAAGCCATGAAATACGCCCTCGCCCACGACGATGGCATGGCCAGCGACGATCTCGAGGGCGCCGACGTGATCCTCGTCGGCGTGTCGCGGGCGACCAAGACGCCGACCTGCATGTATCTGGCCTCGCGCGGCATCAAGGCGGCCAATGTGCCGCTGGTGCCGGGCGCACCGCTGCCGGCCGGTTTGATGAACGCGCACGGACCGCTCGTCGTCGGACTGGTCGTCGATCCGACGCGTCTGGCCAAGGTCCGCTCCGCCCGCCTGCAGGCGCTGCAGCAGGACACCAGTACCGACTACACCGACGCCGACGCCCTGCGCAAGGAGGTTCTCGAAGCACGCCGCCTGTTCATCAGGCGCGCCTGGCCCGTCATCGACGTCACGCATCGCTCGATCGAGCAGGCCGCATCGATGATCATCGACAAGCTCAAGGCGCGCGTCGGCGAAGCCTCGTCTTCCGGGACGCCCCTGGACGGCAAGCCTGTCCAGTGATGAGCGTCCACGACCGATGAGCGGCGCCTGAATCGCCGACATCGACCGGCTGTTGCGAGGCAGTCCGCCAGCCATGCCAGCCATTCGTCGCCTCGGCGACCACGCGCGATGATCCTGCCAGTCGCACATCTCAATCGACCGTTCTGAGCACCTCTTCCGCCCCTTCGTGGAGATCGCCAAGGTCTGTTTCGTCCAGCTTGAGCAGGCGCAAGCACGAGCCGCCGAGCTTGCGCCATTCCTGCGTGCGGCTGCCGCCGGTAAGTTGCTGGACGAGATGTTCGGCCGTCTGGCTGATGGCTACCAGATAGCGGCTGGCGGCGGGCAGACCAGAGTCGAAGAGGTCGATTGCCGACTGGTCGTGGTGGTGGCGGATGGCCAGGCAGATTTCTTCCGGCAGCCACCAGTCTTGCGCCAGCAGACAGCCGACCATGGCGTGATCGGTGGGCAATTCCCGCTGTTCGACCGCCGTAAAGGTCAGCACGCCATCGGCATTGGCGCGCTCCAGCGTGTGCCGGTAGCCCGGAAAGCGGCGCAGCAGCATGGCGATGCCACAGTCGCGGAACAGCCCGTAGGTATACGCGTCATGGGTACGCACTCGACGGTTTGGCAGCTCTTCGGCGAGCCAGCCCGAGAGCGCGGCAATCTGGGCCGATGCGCCCCAGAAACGTTCGAGTTGGCCGTTGCTCGGAAAGGCCTGGCGCAGGCTGATGGTGGCGACGGCCCGGCTGGCGACATCGAGACCCAACATCAACAGCGCATCGTGCGCCGAGCGCGCCCGGTTGCGCAGGCCGAAATACGGCGAGTTCGCGGTCTTGATCAGGCCGGCAGCCAGACTGACATCAGCGCTGATCAACTGGCCGATGCGCTTCACATTTCGACTGTCGCTGCCGATCTCGGCCTTGATCCGGTCGATGATGAGCGGGCGCGGTGGGATGTCCAGGTCCTGCAACGTCTGCTCCAGCACCTGGTCCACTTGCGGGCGCCCGTTCAGGGTTTCCTCGGGGATGTCAGTCATTTCTCTGCTCTCCGCGCCATCCATTTGAGCAAGGCGTGTTCGGGCATCGGTCGGGCGTGATGGAAGCCCTGACTCGCATCGACGCCAGCCTCCGTCAGTGCAGCCAATTGCGAGTGGTTTTCCACCCCTTCGGCGACCACCGCCATTCCCAGTTCCTGGCCCAAACGCGTCATCGACCTGACCACGGCGAAGGACCGGCGGTCTCCCGGCAGAGCGGCGATGAAGGACCGGTCCAGCTTGAGTTTGCTTGCCGACAGGTCTTTGAGATTGGCGAGGCAGGAATAGCCGGTGCCGAAATCGTCGATCGCCAGGCCGACGCCGACCTCGCGCGCACTACGCAGATTGGCCTGAACGGTTGGCGAGAGATCCAGGAACAGCGACTCGGTCAGTTCGAGTTCGATCAGGCGCGCTGGAACATCGGCACACACCAGGGCAGCGTGCAGGGCGGGCATGAACCTGGGGGAAAGCAGTTGCGCACGGGAGACATTGATCGCCATCGTCGTCGGTGTCCCCCGCGCGCGCAGGCGGGCGGCGCAGCGGGCGCCCTCGAGCAGGCTCCATTCGCCAAGGCGAATGATGAGGCCGGTCTTTTCGGCGACGGGGATGAAGCGCGCCGGAGCGATCTGATGTCCGCCGGCGTAACAGCGCATCAGCGCCTCCACCGCCTCGACCCGACCGTCCCGGCCGACGATGGGTTGAAAGTGGAGGCGCAGGCCACCGTTCTCCAGAGCGGCGTGCAGGGTGCTCTCGATGGCCAGTTCCTCGCGCGCCAGTTGTACGCCAAGACGCCCGGTCAGCAACTCGTCGCCGGATAGCGCCAGGCGATTGCCGCCCCGGCGCTTGGCCTCGAGCATGGCGCGGTCGGCGCGTTCGAGCCAGGCCGCGGGCTCCTCCCCGACCTGTTCAAGAGCAATGCCGATGCTGGCGGACGGGCGGATCAGGAGTTCGTCGACGGTCAACGGCAGCCGAATTTCGACCAGCAACTGGCGAGCCAGTTGCGTGGCAGCGGACCGGTCACGGACCGCTGCCAGCACGACGAATTCGTCACCCCCCATCCGCAACAAGGCGCACGGAAGACCGATCGCTGAACGAATACGCTCGGCAATACGAGCGATGACACCATCTCCAGCCGCATGTCCGAAGGATTCATTGACCTGCCGGAAACGATCGATATCCAGCCAGATGGCGCACAGCCGCGCCTGCCTGGCGCCGACATCGGCCATCAGCACCGCCGCCGCCTGCAGACCGGCCGTCCGGCTGAGGAAGCCGGTGACCGGATCAAGCGTCGGGTTCGCCGCTGGGATCGTGTCGAAGCGCCGGCGAAGGACCTCTTCTGACGAGGGATGGCCGGGCGAGTCGCTCACTGCACTGTTTCCTCCTGTCAAATGAACTGGCTTACCCCGATGGGCTTGCGACGTTTGGGCAGCTTAGGGGGCAGGGCCGAAAAGTGCTTGACCGGGCACGCCTTTCGCATGACCATCTGCGCCACGTGACAGACGAATGCCCGGGGGACTCCCGCCATGTTGAAGCCCGAAACCTCGCTGGCCAGCCTCTGGCTAATCGTGTTGCGTCTCGTCGAGCTGCATGGCATCGACCCCCAGGCGTTCAGCCAGGAAGTCGGCGTGCCGGCGGCAACGCTGCGCGATGTGCATGCACGCCTTCCCAGCCGGCTGGTCGATCTGGCCTTTGCGAAAGCCGCAGCACTGATCCCGGATCCGGCCTTTGCCCTGCGCGCCGGCGAATGCTGGCACCCCTCCAACCTCGGGACGATGGGTTACGCCTGGCTCTCCAGCCGAACGCTGCACACGGCGCTGAAGCGGATGGAACGTTTCGCTTGCATCCTCAGCAACCGAGCCACCTATCGCTGCGTGGACACGCCGGCCGGTGTCCGCTTTGTCCTGGAGCATGGCCGCGGCGATACGCCGATTGGTCATTCGATTGCCGATTCGACGCTCTCGCTCCTGCTCGGCATGTGCCGAACCAATTACGGCGGCAAGCTCAACGCTGCGGCGCTTTTTCTGCGCCGGCCGGAACCTGCCGACCCACAGCCATGGCCGAAACTGTTCGGCTGCAATGTTCGGTTTGGCGCCCTGGAAGACAGCCTCTTGTTCGACCGCGATACGGTGGATGCACCGCTTCCGTCCGCGAACGTCCCACTGGCCAACACCTTCGACAGAATACTGAGCGAGCAACTGGCCCACGCCTTCGACGACGACATCGTCAGTCGCTGCAAGGCCAACCTGCTGCGCGAACTGACGTCAGGAGTGCCGTCGGCGCAAGAGACGGGTACGGCGCTGGGAATGAGCCAGCGTACCCTGCAGCGCAAACTGCACCAACTCGGCCTGACCTACCAGAGCCTTTGCGACGAAGCCCGTCACGAACTGGCCCGACGCTATCTTGATGACACGAACAAATCGGTTACCGAGGTCACCTTCTTGCTGGGCTTTTCCGAACAAAGCGCCTTCACGCGTGCCTTCCGACGCTGGAGCGGCATGTCGCCGACGACCTATCGCCACAACCCGGCGGCGTAGCCTCGCGTAGCCTCGTAGTCTCAGCGCCGGCAACACCGCGAGCGTCGGACGGTTATAATCCAGCGTTTCCCCATCAGACGATCAGAGACATCATGGAAGCCGAACAACTCAACATCATCGACAACCGGCTCGCCGACCTCGCACAGCGGGCGAGTGAGCTGCGGAGGTATCTTTGACTACGATCAGAAAGCCGATCAGTTAAAGACCGTCGCCCGCGAGCTCGAAGACCCGGCGGTCTGGGACAACGCCGAGCGCGCGCAGGAACTTGGCCGTGAGCGGCGGTCGCTGGAGAACGTCGTTCTGACGTTGAACCGCGTCGGCGACAGCCTGCGCGACACCGGCGAACTGTTCGCGATGGCGCGCGAAGAAGACGACGACGAGACGCTGAATGCGGTCGCTGCCGATATCGACGGCATCGAGAAGGAGGTTTCCGGCCTCGAGTTCCGCCGCATGTTCAACAATCCGGCCGACCCGCTGAACTGCTTCGTCGACATCCAGGCCGGCGCCGGCGGTACCGAAGCACAGGACTGGGCGGCAATGCTGCTGCGCATGTACCTGCGCTACGCCGAACGCAAAGGCTACGCGGTCGAGGTGCTCGAGGAATCCGAAGGCGAAGTCGCCGGTATCAAGACCGCCAGCATCAAGATCTCCGGCGAGTACGCCTACGGCATGCTGCGCTCGGAAACCGGCATCCATCGGCTGGTACGCAAGTCCCCCTTCGACTCGAATGCCCGCCGCCATACCAGCTTCTGTTCGGTCTCCGCGTATCCCGAAATCGACGACTCGTTCGAAGTCGAGATCAATCCGGCTGAGCTACGCATCGATACCTATCGCGCGTCCGGAGCCGGCGGTCAACACATCAACAAGACCGACTCGGCGGTACGCATCACCCATCTGCCGACCAACATCGTCGTCCAGTGCCAGAACGACCGCTCGCAGCACCGCAACCGTGCCGAAGCGATGGCGATGCTCAAGTCGCGCATCTACGAAGCCGAGATGCGCAAGCGGCAGACCGAACAGCAGAAGCTCGAAGACGCCAAGTCCGACATCGGCTGGGGCCACCAGATCCGCTCCTACGTCCTCGACCAGTCGCGGATCAAGGACCTGCGCACCAACGTCGAAGTCGGCAATACCCAGGGCGTCCTCGACGGCGACCTCGACCAGTTCATCGAAGCCAGCCTGAAGCAGGGTGTGTGATTCCGGTACCTGCTTGCCGACCCCTGCCTGCTCCGCCTGACCAACCCGCACCCGCACCGATCACGAGAACCGCACCCATCATGTCCCCGACCGAAAACAAGCCCGACAGCGCGCCGCAACACGACGAAAACCACATCATCGCCGAACGTCGCGGCAAGCTCGCCGAATGGCGGCAGAGCGGCAAGGCCTACCCGAACGACTTCGCGCGCGAAAACACCGCCGGCAAGATCAACGACCTCTACGATGTGAGAAGCCGCGAGGAACTCGCCGCCTCGCCGGTCGAGGTCAAGGTCGCCGGCCGCATCATGCTCAAGCGCGTGATGGGCAAGGCCTCGTTCATCACGCTTCAGGATCTCTCCGGCCGCATCCAGGTCTACGTCAGCCGCGACCACCTCGGTGAGGACGATTACGCGGGCTTCAAGCGCTGGGACCTGGGCGACATCGTCGGCGCTGTCGGCACGCTGTTTCGTACCAAGACCGGCGAACTGACGGTCGAATGCTTGGAGATCCGCCTGCTTGCCAAGTCGCTGCGGCCCCTGCCGGAGAAGTTCCACGGTCTGACCGACCAGGAACAGAAGTACCGCATGCGCTACGTCGACCTGATCACCAACGAGCAGTCGCGCTTCACCTTCGCGGTCCGCAGCCGCATCGTGCAGTCGATCCGCAGCTTCATGGTGCACCACGGCTTCCTCGAAGTCGAGACGCCGATGATGCATCCGATCCCCGGCGGGGCGACGGCGAGGCCCTTCGCGACACACCACAACGCGCTGGACATGCCGCTCTTCCTGCGCATCGCGCCCGAGTTGTACCTCAAGCGGCTGGTCGTCGGCGGCTTCGAGAGGGTCTTCGAGATCAACCGCAACTTCCGCAACGAGGGGCTGAGCCCGCGCCACAACCCGGAATTCACGATGATGGAGTTCTATGAGGCGTACACGGAGTACCGCCAGTTGATGGACTTCACCGAAGGGCTGCTGCGGCACAGCGCGCGCGAGGCGCTGGGAGTGGAGGTCTTCGAATACCAGGGCCGCCGACTCGACTTCGCCAGGCCCTTCGCACGCCTGACGATCAGCGAAGCGATCCGCCAGTCGCATCCCGGCTTCAGCATCGCGCAGCTCGCCGACGCCGCCTGGCTGCGCGAGAAGCTGAGCACGATGAAGGTCGACATCAGGGCGACCGACGGCCTGGGCACGCTGCAATTGAAGCTCTTCGAGGAAACGGCCGAGGCCGATCTCTGGGATCCCACCTTCATCATCGACTACCCGGCCGAGGTCAGCCCGCTGGCGCGCCGCAGCGACAGCAACCCGGAGGTTGCCGAGCGCTTCGAGCTGTTCATCGCCGGCCGCGAGATCGCCAACGGCTTCTCCGAGTTGAACGACCCCGAAGACCAGGCAGCGCGCTTCCTCGAACAGGCGAAAGCCAAGGAAGCAGGTGACGAGGAGGCCATGTACTACGACGCCGACTACGTCCGCGCCCTCGAGTACGGCCTACCGCCGACCGGCGGCTGCGGCATCGGCATCGATCGGCTGGTCATGCTGCTCACCGACTCGCCGAACATTCGCGACGTCATCCTCTTTCCGCAGATGCGACCTGAGTAGCGAGCAGGCAGGCCCGCGCACCGGCTCATGAGCCGCCGCGCCATCGTCATCGGTGCCGGGCTGGCCGGCAGCAGCGCCGCCGAACGTCTGGCCGCACGCGGCTGGACCATCGAGCTGATCGAGCGCGCCGACGCACCCGCCCAGGGGGCGTCCGGCAACCTCGCCGGCGTCCTGCGGCCCCTGCCCTCGGTCGACGACAACCGGCTGGCGCGGCTGACCCGTGCCGGCTTCCTCGAGGCCTGCCGGCACTTCGCGTCGCTGACGGCCGCTGGCCTGCCGCTGCGCTGGGCACAGACCGGCGTCCTCCATTTGGCGCGCGACGACACGCATGCCGCCACCCAGCAACGGGTGGTCGACGTCCAGCAACCGGCCGCCGACTATCTGCGCTTCGTCGACCGGGGCGAAGCCAGCCAGCTTGCCGGTTGGCCGGTCACACACGGCGGCTGGTGGTTCCCCGGCGGCGGCTGGGTCGATCCCGCGTCATTGTGCCGGGCCAACATCGCCCGCCACGCCGTCGCCATCAAGGCACACTACGGCTGCCGGGTCGCCGAGGTCGAGCGTCGGGCAGGTCTCTGGCGAGCGTACGCCGACGGTGGCGCCGTCATTGCCGAAGCGCCGGTGCTGATTCTCGCCAACGCCACCGACGCCGGACGTTTCGCCGTGGCCGCGCACCTGCCCCTGCGCGCCGCGCGCGGGCAGGTCTCGCATCTGCCCGCTGCAGCCGGTTCGGCGCCCGACATCGTCGTCTGTCGTCTCGGTTACGTGACCCCGGCAATCGACGGGCTGCGCTGCGCCGGCGCCACCTTCTCGATCGATGACGGCGAGACCGCACTGCGTACCGCCGACCATGCCGAAAACCTGGCCAGGCTCGCTTTCATCCTGCCGGGCCACGCCAAGGGCATCCAGCCGGCCGATCTCGGCGGCCGCGTCGGCTTCCGGCCGCTGGCACCCGATCGCCTGCCGATGGTCGGAGCGGTCGCCGACGCCACCGCCATCGAGGCCAGCCACCCATCGCGGCCGCTCGCCGAGATGCCGCGACACCCCGGCCTCTACGTGATCAACGGTTTCGGCGCGCGCGGCATCGTCTGGTCGGCGCTGGCCGGCGAACTCCTCGCCTGCCTGATCACCGGGGCGCCACTGCCCCTCGCCGACGACCTGGTCAGCGCGCTCGACCCCGGCCGCTTCCTGCTGCGCGGCCGCCAGAGAAGGGTTCGCCGCGACGACGCCGGCAGCGGGACATAGACGCACGCCCCGCCGACGCCTTCACTACGGCAGTGGCCACCCCGCGCACCGGCAGCCGCACCCGCATTGACCGCGCTCGAAGGAGGCCCCTATACTGCCGCCGACGCTCGCGAATTCCCTGGCCCGCCGGGCGTCCCCGGCCCTGTCGGCGGCGCCCAGCCGGCCGACAGACCACCATCGGCAGGCACGCCGCATGCCGTATGTACGGACAACACGGGAGATGCGTTCCCGAGCCTGGGAAATAGCGGCACGAGGAGTACGCATGTCCATGTCGACGTCGATCCTGCGCCCGGTGGTGATGCCGCCCGAACTCATCGGCCACCCTGCGCCCTGTGATCTGTTCAATGCCAGCGGAGTTCTTCTGCTGCGCGCCGGAGCGCTGATCGTCCATGGCCGCCGGGATCCGTCGCAGCCTCTGCGCTTCCTCTGCCCGGCGGCATTCGCTGCCAGGATTTCCCATGCCCACCCGGCCAGGGAGTTGTCGCGGATCGCGGCAAGCCTCGCCGACATTTCCGAGCGCATCGCCCGCAACGCGCACGTTTCCGCGAGTGAACTCCGTGAACTCGCGCGCGACCTGCTCGAAGTCTGGCTGCTCGACGCGGATGCCTGCCTGGGCTTCGCGCGACTGGGACGCTTCGCGCGCAGCAGCGTTCGGCACGCCATCCATGTTGCCTTGCTGGCGCTCGAGTCGGGATCGGCAAGCGGCTTGCCGAGCCAGAACCTGACGACGCTTGCCGGCGCCGCCCTGAGCATGAACCTGCCCAGATTCGCCTTGCACGACGAGATGTTCGATCTCAGCGGGGCTCCCGATGACGCCCAGCGCCGCAGCATTGGCGAGCATCCGATCGAAAGCGCCCGGCTCCTGAGGCGACTTGGCAAGGACTACGAAGACTGGGTTCCTGCCGTCATCTGCCACCATGAGAATGTGGATGGGAGTGGCTATCCCGGCGGCCTGAGGGGAGCATCGATACCCCTGACGGCGCGCATTCTGCGCGTCGCCGACACCCTCGCCGCGCGTTTGAGCGGACGCAAGGCGCGCGCACCCGTCTACTGGAACCTCAACCACGCGGGTGATGCGTCGCTGCTGACGCGACACGTATTCGGCGCTGACCTCGCGCGCATGGACAAATCGCTGGTGAATCAACTGATGCGGGCTCTCGGGCCGTTTCCACCGGGCAGCCTCGTTCGCCTGAGCAACCGCGAGTTGGCGGTGGTCACGCGGCGGCGTTTCGGCAGCGCCTCGCAGCCGCGCCAGGTGGTGGCGATCGCCGACACCTTCGGCCGTCCACTCGAAGCACCCATGTTTCGTGCCACCGGTCCCGGCTTGCTGGCGATCCGTGCCTATGCGCAGGACGAGTCGGGCCGTCATCACGCACACAACTGGGGTCGGGCGTGGGGTTATGAGCTATGAATGCGACAGGCGTGGCACAGATCTCCGAAGGTACGGTGCTGTCCGCGCGAACCGCCACGCCGTCAGACTTCTACGGCGGGCGATGAGTGCCAACGGGTGCCGCTGAATCAGATGGAAGCAGGTGTTGGTGTCGAGCATGATTTTGCCGTTTGCGGCACCTTGCCCAAAACAGGGCCTGTCGGGCGAGTTAGCTGTCATCCCTTACCCCGGCGCCATCCGACACCGCCGCACCGCCGTCAGAATCCCGCGCAGAATCTCGATCGGCGGTGGCGGACAGCCAGGCACCATGACATCGACCGGAATGACGTTGGCCACGCGCCCGCAGCTCGCGTAGCTCTCGCCGAAGAGCCCGCCGTCGCAACCGCAATCACCGACGGCAACGACCAGCTTGGGCGCCGGCGTGGCCTCGTAGGTTCGGCGCAGGGCCAGTTCCATGTTCCGCGAAACCGGTCCGGTGACCAGCAGCATGTCGGCGTGGCGCGGGCTGGCGACGAACTTGATGCCGAGCCCTTCGATGTTGTAGTAGGGGTTGTTCAGCGCGTTGATTTCGAGTTCGCAGCCATTGCACGAGCCGGCATCGACTTGGCGGATGGTCAGCGCCTGGCCGAGAATGGCAAGGAGTTCGTGCTGGATGCCCTCGCCTTCGACGCCCAGCGCGCCGCTGAATTCGGGCGCCGCTTCGCTGCGGATGCCCTGGCCTGCGATCTGTTTGAGGATGCGCCACATCAGAGGTCGTGCCCCGCGTAGCTGAGGTTGAAGGACTTGTTGATCAGTGGGAAGTCCGGAACGATATTGCCGATGACCGCGTGCTCGAGTACCGGCCAGTTCTGCCAGGAGGGGTCGTGGCAGTGGCAGCGGCGGATGCGGTTGGCGCCGTGCTCGCCGTCCCACTCAAGGGCGACGAAGACCTCGCCGCGCCAGCCTTCGACCCAGCCTGCGCCAAGGGCAACCTTCGCCGGTAGCCGCAAGTCGCCACGAATTTCGCTGCCGCCACCGCTCTCGCCCAGGCGCAGAAGGATGGTGCGGATCAGGCGCAGCGATTCGAAGACCTCGTCGAAGCGTACGGCGACCCGCGCCGCAACATCGCCGCCGGTGCGCGTCGCCATCTTCACGGCAAGCTGGTCATAGGGGGCCCATGACCGGTCGCAGCGCAGATCGGTAGCCTGCGCGCTGGCACGACCGGCGAGACCGGTCAGCCCGAGACGGGCGGCGAGTTGCGGTAGCACTCGGCCGGTAGTCATGAAGCGATCCTGCAGGCCGGAATGTTCATCGTACATCTGGCGCAGATCCCGAACTTCGCGCTCGATGCTGTCGCACTGGCGCGTAAGGCGGTCGGCGAGCGCGCGCTCGACGTCTGCCAGCACGCCGCCGGGGACGACGCAGTCCATCATCAGCCGATGGCCGAAAGCTTCCTTCGAGAGACGTAGCCAGTCTTCCCTGAGCCGCGAGAACTGGGCCAGCCCGAAGGCGAATGCCGCGTCGTTGCCGAGCGCACCCAGGTCGCCGAGGTGATTGGCAATCCGCTCACGTTCGAGTAACAGCGCACGCAGCCAGACGGCGCGCGCCGGCACCGCGCAGCCGGCGAGCGATTCCAGCGCCATGCAGTACGCCCAGGCATAAGCAACTGTCGAATCGCCGGAAACCCGCCCGGCCAGGCGATAACCATCGAGTGGCGACAGATCGGTGAAGCGCTGCTCGATCCCCTTGTGCTTGTAGCCCAGACGCTGCTCGAGACGCAGGACTTTCTCGCCGACGACCGAAAAGCGGAAGTGCCCCGGCTCGATGATTCCCGCATGCACCGGTCCGACCGGGATCTCATGCACACCATCGCCTTCGACGCGCACGAAGGCGTAGTCGGTGACTTCTCTCGCCGCGCCAGCCTCCCCTGCCGACGCATCGCGGCGCAAGGTGAAGCTGGCCGCTGGCCAAGCGCCATGGGCTAGCCACGGCCGCCGATCGGCGGCATCGTCCGCAACAATCCCCAAGAGATCCGCCGCAGCCCGCTGCATGCGGCCGGCACAGGGGAACAACGGCGCCAGGTCAGGATAGCTGGCACCCCGCTCGGCGAGCGGCAGGTCGAGCCACAGAAGGCCTTCGCGCACTGCATACGCGGCGGAAACGACAAGACCGCCCGCGGCACCGCGCGTCCGATCGGAGCCCCACAGCGCAACCAGGCGACCGCCCTTGGTCGCCACTCCGCGCGCAACGACTGCCCAGGTCTCCGAGCGCACCGTCGCGCGCCAGATCGGCAGCGCCGCCGGCAGGCGTTCGCAATCGAGACTGAAGCCGGCGATCAGCATCGTTTCAGCCGCCAATCATCCGGGCAGCCTGGCGATACCAGGCGTCCAGGTAGGGCGGGATGTACAGACCCAGCATCAGTCCGAGACCGAGATGGGCGAAGACCGGTACCAACGCCGGTGGGTGGGCCAGCGGCTTGACCGAGGTTTCGCCGAAAACCATTGGCTGCACCCGACTGAACACAGCAGCGAAGGCGACGCCGAGAGCGAGCAGCAGGAAGGGCGTCGCCCACGGCTGGTCGCGCATGGCGGTGGTGAGAATCAGGAATTCACTGGCGAAGACGCCGAAGGGCGGCATGCCGAGGATCGCCAGCGAGCCGAGCATCATCCCCCAGCCGACCGTTGGGCTGACCTTGATCAAGCCGCGGATGTCGGCCATGTTCTGCGTCCCGGCCTTCTGCGTCGCATGGCCGACGGCAAAGAAGATCGCCGACTTGATCAAGGAATGCACGGTCATGTGCAGCAGACCGGCGTAGTTGGCGATCGGCCCGCCCATGCCGAAGGCGAAGGTGATGAGCCCCATGTGCTCGATCGACGAATAGGCGAACATGCGCTTGACGTCTTTCTGGCGCGACAGGAAGAACGCTGCCACGACCACCGACAGCAGGCCGAAGCCCATCATCAGGTGACCGGCGAGCGGGCTCGCTAGCGCCCCGTCGGTCAGCACCTTGCAGCGCAGCAGGGCATAGACGGCGACATTCAGCAACAGGCCCGAGAGTACCGCCGATACCGGCGTCGGCCCTTCGGCGTGCGCATCCGGCAACCAGTTGTGCATCGGTACCAGGCCGACCTTGGTGCCATAGCCGATGAACAGGAAAGCGAAGGCCAGGGTGATGATCCCCGGATCGAGATGCGCCTTGACGGCATCGAGATTGGTCCACAACAGAGCGCCGCCCTCGGTGCCGATCACTTTCTCGGCGGCCATGTATAGCAGCACGGTACCGAAAAGGGCCTGGGCGATGCCGACGCCACAGAGGATGAAATATTTCCACGCGGCTTCGAGGCTCGCCGCCGTCCGGTACACGCTGACCAGCAGCACGGTGGTCAGCGTCGCCGCTTCCATGGCCACCCACAGGATGCCCATGTTGTTGGTGGTGAGCGCCAGCAGCATCGTGAAACCGAACAACTGATACATGCTGTGGTACACGCGCAGCCGCCGCGGCGTCATCTTGCCGTGGTCGCGCTCGATGCGCATATAGGGCCGCGAGAAGATGGCGGTGGTGAGGCCGACAAAACTGGTCAGTGTCACGAGGAAGACGTTCAGCGGGTCGATGTAGAACTCGCGGTTCCAGGCGAACAGCGGCCCATTCGCGATCACTTCAACCGTCAGCAGACATGTGGCGATAAAGGTCCCGAAGCTGAACGCGACATTGATCTCGCGCGCGGCCTCGCGCTGCCCGGTGAACACCAGCACCAGGCTGCCGAAGAGCGGGACGCCGAGGACGAAGTAAAGCGTATTCACCTCAGTCCTCCTTGAGCTTTTCAAGGTGGCTGATGTCGAGACTGTCGAACTGTTCGCGAATCTGGAACATGAACACGCCGAGAATCAGGATGCCGACCAGGACGTCGAGGGCGATGCCGAGTTCGACGACCATCGGCATGCCATAGGTGGCCGAGGTGGCGGCGAAAAAGAGGCCGTTTTCCATCGACAGGAAGCCGATCACCTGTGGTACTGCCTTCGAACGGGTGATCATCATCAGGAACGAGAGCAGCACACAGGCGAGCGCTATGCCGAGCGTGGCGCGGGCGACGCTGACTGACAATTTGGAGATTGGCAGCGCCAGATCGAAAGCGAAAATGACCAGCGCGATGCCGATGATCATCGTCGTAGGGATGTTGATCAGCGTCTCGACATCCCAGCGTACGTCGAGGCGAGCAATCACCCGATGCAGCAGCAAGGGAATCAGGATCACCTTGAGCACCAGGGTAATGCCGGCCGACAGGTACAGATGCGGCTGCTGCGTGGCGTAGCCGACGACCACCGTTGCCGCCACCAGCACGGCGCCCTGCGCGGTGAACAGGTGAATCAGCGAGAGAATGCGCCGCTGCGAGATCATCGCGAAGGCCAGCATCAGCAGGATCGACGCCAGGAGATTGATCAGTTGGCCGACGAGTTCGGTCATTGCGCTCATGTCAGGCGCGCACCAGGATATGCACCAGCATGCCGATCACCGCCAGCAGGAAAGCCGTCGCGAGAAACTCCGGCACGCGAAAGATGCGCATCTTGGCGCTGAGCGTCTCGAGCACGGCGAGCAGCGTGCCGCCGATCGCCAGCTTCAGCACCAGCACCGGAATCGCCAGCAGCAGCGCCAGCGGCGCCTGCGCCTCGGCGATTCCCCACGGGAAAAACAGCGCCAGGCCAATGCACGAATACGCGAAGAGCTTGAGGCTGGCGGCCCACTCGAGCAGGGCCAGATGGCGACCCGAATACTCGAGGATCAGTGCCTCGTGGATCATCGTCAGTTCGAGGTGGGTCGCCGGGTTGTCCACCGGCACACGCGCGTTTTCGGCCAGCGAGACCATCGTGAAGGCGACGCCGGCAAAGGCGAGGCTCGGGTAGATGGTCAGCTCGCGATGCGCCAGGGTCTCGACAATCGTCGTCAGTGAGGTCGACTTCGAGATCAGCGAGGCCGAGAAAAGCACCATCAGGAGCGCCGGTTCGGCGAGAAAGCCGATCAGCATCTCGCGCCGCGCGCCGAGCGTGCCGAAGGAAGTACCGACATCCATCGCCGCCAGCGAAACGAACACCCGGGCAAAGGCGAACAGGCCGACCAGGGCAATGGCGTCGGCCGCCGGCGACAGTGGCAAGTCGGTGGACAGCGTCGGAACGATCGCGCAGGCCAGCGCCATGCAGCCGAAGACGATGTAGGGCGCGCCGCGAAACAGCGGCGAAGCGTGCTCGGCAAGCACCGATTCCTTGTTGAACAGCTTGTGCAACATCCGATAGGGCTGCAGCAGGCCGGGTGCCGACTTGTTCTGCAGCCAGGCACGCCACTGATTGATCCAGCCGCCGAGCAAGGGGGCCAGCAGTAGCGCCATGACGATCTCCAGCAGTTGCGAGAAAACGCCGAGCCAGGTCACTGCTTCACCACCACGAGCACCGCAATCAGCGTCACGAAACTGTAGAGGAGATAGACGGCAATCCGCCCCTGCTGCAGCAGGCCGATCAGGCTGGCCAGACGCTCGACGCTGCGCGCCAGCGGCAGGTAGAGCCAATGCCAGAAGTGGTCGGCGACGCTGGCGCGATAGCGGGGCTCGGCGTCGAACGGCGTCGGCAACTCACGTTGCATGCGGAAAAAGGGCTCGAAAATCTGCCGGATCGGTTGCCCGAAGCCCTCGGCGGTATCCTGCATGCGCGCGTTCTGCCACGGGTAGCCGCAGTCCCACGGCGCGGCACGGCGCAGGCGGCCGTGGTAGAGCAGGCGCACGAGCAGGAAGGCGAGCGCGAAACTCGCCGCCACGCCGAGCAGGAAGATCGCCGGCCCGTAGCTCGCGCGCTCGATCGCCACAGGCACCAGCAGCCAGCCGCCGTCGTCGACAGTCTCGCCGAGACCCGCGCCAACCAGGGCTCGCGTCACCGGGTCGATCAGCGAGATGCACTGGACGGGACAAAGCCCGAGCAGGATACAGCCGCCGACCAGCCAGGCCATGCCGACGCGCTCCCAGGCACCGGCATCGTGCGCCTGCGCCAACTTCGGCTCGCGCGGCTGGCCGAGGAAGATGACGCCGAAGAACTTGACCATCGTATAACCAGCAAGGGCTCCGATCAAAGCGATCAGTGCCGCCGCCACCGGGATCAGCATGTCGAGCACGGAACTCGGCAAACCAGGGGCAAAGAGAAAGCTTTGCAACAGCAACCACTCGGCAACGAAGCCACCGAGCGGCGGCAGACCAGCGCTGGCCAGCACGGCAATCAGCGTCACCCACGCCACCCACGGCATGCGACGGATCAAGCCACCGAGCTTGCCGAGGTTACGCTCGCCGGTCGCATGCAAGACGGCGCCGGTGCCGACAAAGAGCAGGCTCTTGAAGAAGGCATGGCTCGCTACATGGTAGAGCACCGCGGTGAGCGCCAACGCCGCCATCGGCGCCATGCCGTAAGCGGCGAATAACACGGTCAAACCGATTCCGGCGAACAGCAGTCCGATGTTTTCGATCGACGAGTAGGCGAGGAGCCGCTTCATGTCGACCTGCACAGCGGCGAAAACGACACCGAACAGCGCAGTCGTCAGGCCGACCGCCAGCAGCAAGAGACCCCACCACCAGAGCGGGGTGTGTAGCAAGTCGAAAAGAACGCGCAACACGCCGTAGATGGCAGTCTTCAGCATCACCCCACTCATCAGCGCGGAAACCGGCGACGGCGCGGCCGGGTGGGCTTCCGGAAGCCACACGTGCAGCGGCACGATGCCGGCCTTGGCGCCGAAACCGAACAAGGCGAGCAGGAAGGCAAGCGACGCCCAGAACGGCGTAAGTTCCTGGGCGCGCATGTTGGCAAAGGTGTAGTCGCCGGTATTCGCCTGGAGAACGCCGAAGCACAACAGGATGCCGATGGCGCCGACATGCGCGACCAGCAGATAGAGGTAGCCGGCACGCTGGATCTCGACGATGCGATGATTGGCGGTAACGAGAAAGAACGACGACAAGGCCATCGTCTCCCACATCACCATGAACGCGTAGGCGTCGTCGGCGAGCACCACCAGCGCCATGCTGGCGAGAAAAGCGTGGTACTCAAGCGCCAGCAGACCGGGTGGCGTGCCTTCGCCCTTGCGGAAATAGCCGGCGGCGAAGGCAGACACCCCCGTCGAGACGCCGCCGATGATCAGCAAGAAGAAGGCCGACAAGCTGTCGAGGCGAAAATGGAACGGCAGACTCGGCAGCCCGATCGGCAGCACGGCGACCTCGGGCGAGTTCGTGAGCGAACTCAGGGCAACGCCGAACAGCAGCAAACCGAACGCCCCGCCGATAGGAAACAGCACCCTGGCCACCAGGGCAAGTCGGCGCAAGGCGAAGATGCCGGCGACGCCAATCAGCAGCCACGCAACCACGACCAGCAGCACCCAGTCAAGGTGCAGCCAACTGGTCGGATAGACGAGGAGTCCAGGCGCGCTGCTCACGCGCAGCGCCACCTGGCATCACGCGGCACCGACGCGCCGAAGTGCTCCGCATCGAGCGCGCACTGGATCAGTGACAAGGATTGTGCATCCGTTGGGCGGCCTGCACGTATCGACCGCCAGCGATTGGGGAAGCACATACTGCTCAGATCTCCAGAAAGCTCGTATGAAAGCCGCTCAACGGGGAGCTTGCAGCGAGTTGAGCGCCGGACCACACTGATCAAGTCGACTGCCTTTCAACTACCGCGCAAATCTTGTAGTAATTATATTAGCTCCTGTTACAATTGCAATTTGAATTTGATTAACATCTGATGTGATTCAATGGAAAACCGTACCGCTCGCCTGACTATTCTCATCGACCCGCGCAAGAAGCAGATCTTCGAAGAAATCTGCGCAGCTCACGACCTGACGCCATCCCAGGTAGTTAGAAAGCTGATTCGTCAGTACATCATTGAGAACGCCGGCGACCGGGATCTGCCGGACTGGCTGAAAGGGCGATCGTCACTCGACCGAGGCGTTGCGCCATAGCCGGAGCGTCAACGCCGACAAGCGAAATGCTAAGATTCGCGCCTTCTCTTGATACCGCCCCAACCACGCAGGGAGAACCCAGATGAAACTCGAAACTCTCGCCGTCCACGCCGGCTACAGCCCCGAACCGACGACCAAGGCGGTAGCCGTACCGATCTACCAGACCACCTCCTACGCGTTTGACAGTACCCAGCACGGAGCCGACCTGTTCGACCTCAAGGTGGCCGGCAACATCTACACGCGGATCATGAACCCGACGCAGGATGTCCTGGAGAAGCGCGTTGCCGCGATGGAAGGCGGCATCGGCGGGCTGGCTCTCGCCTCGGGGCAGGCGGCGATCACCTACGCCATCCAGACGATTGCCGAAGCGGGCGACAACATCGTCTCCGCGTCCACGCTCTATGGCGGCACCTACAACCTGTTTGCTCACACGCTGCCGCAGTACGGCATCGACGTCCGTTTTGCCAATCATGCGGACCCGGCAAGCTTCGAGAAACTCATCGGCGCCAGGACCAAGGCACTCTTCTGCGAATCTGTCGGCAACCCGCTCGGCAACGTCACCGACTTCGAGAAGCTGGCCGAGATCGCGCACCGGCACGGCATCCCGCTGATCGTCGACAACACCGTTCCCTCGCCTTACCTGTGCCGCCCGTTCGAACACGGTGCCGACATCGTCGTCCATTCGCTGACCAAATACATCGGCGGTCACGGTAACTCGATCGGCGGCATGATCGTCGATAGCGGCCGCTTTCCGTGGGCCGCGCACAAGGACAGGTTCAAGCGCCTCAACGAACCGGACGTCTCCTATCATGGTGTCGTCTACACGGAGGCGCTGGGGCCCGCGGCCTACATCGGTCGGGCGCGCGTCGTCCCGCTGCGCAACATGGGCGCGGCGATCTCGCCATTCAATGCCTTCCTGATTCTGCAAGGACTCGAGACGCTGCCCCTGCGCATGGACCGAATCTGCAGCAACACCGAGCACATCGCCGCTTATCTCAAGGGCCACGCCAAGGTTGCCTGGGTCAATTACGCCGGACTGGCCGACCATCCCGACCACGCGCTGGTGGAGAAGTACATGGGCGGCAAGGCCTCCGGCATCCTCACGTTCGGCGTCAGGGGAACCGACTGCAGCGGCTCGCAGGCGGGTGCGCGCTTCCAGGATGCCCTGCAGCTGTTCACGCGTCTCGTCAACATCGGTGACAGCAAGTCACTCGCCTGCCACCCGGCGTCGACCACGCACCGGCAACTGGCGCCGGCAGAACTGGCGAAGGCCGGCGTTTCCGAAGAAATGATCCGCCTGTCGATCGGTATCGAGCATATCGACGACTTGCTGGCCGATCTCGAACAGGCGCTGGCGGCCGCCTGAGGACATCGGCGGGGCCTGCCGGCGTGCTGCCGGCAGGCCCCGCGCGACGCGTGATGGCAAGCGCCGGACAGGGTTTTGGGATACGATAGAGACATACCTTCGTGCGGGTCCGCCGATGTCCACCAAGCAAGACCGTCTGCCGCTCGTCGATCTGCGTGCCGATGACGCCGAGATCGGGCGTTATGCCGCCCTGCTCGACAGTCTCGGCATCGGGCTGCTGGTCTTTGCCGCCGACGGATCGCTGCTGGAGCGCAACACGCAGGCGATTGCTTTCCTCGGCGATGCGCCAAGCCTTTGGCAAGATGAGAACGGACAGCCTCTGGCCACCGAGGAGCGCCCCGAAAGGCAGGTCATCAACACGCGCCAAGCCGTCCATCAGCGTGCCATCGGGCTGCGCGGAAGCGCGTCCGCCGCGAGCACATGGTGCAAGGCCAGCGCCTTCCCCGTCTTCGCCAGCGATGGCGGCTTGCGGCGTGTTCTGCTGATCCTCGCCGACCTGCGCCAGTACAGCCGGGCAGCCAGCGACAGCCAGCAACTGCCGACGCACGACCCGCTGACCGGGGTCTTCAACCAGCGCTACATTCAGCTCCTCCTCGACGATGAGGGACGTCGCGCCCGTCGCTACGGTACGCCCTTCGCTCTCGCCCTCCTGGCGATCGACAATTTCCCGGAACTTTGCCGAGCGGATGCCACGCGGTCGGCCAACCGCCTGCTCGCCGACGTCAGCCGACTGCTCGGCAAGAGCCTGCGTGAATTCGACATGGTCGGCCGTTTCGGTGATGACCAGTTCCTGCTGATCCTGCCCAACGTGCGCGTCAACGAAGCGATGATCGGCCTCGAGCGACTACGCGAAACCATCGAGGCCAGTGCTACGAGCGACAGCGGGCCCTTGCTGACGGTCAGCGGCGGCGTGACCGAATACACCGGCGAGGATGCCGGAGCGTTGATCGAGCGCGTCCGCTCGCTGCTCGCCGCCGCACGCGAAGCCGGCTGCAACCGGCTGTGCGTGAACATGGACATCTTCTAGCGGCGCAGCGCTGCCGCGGATCACGGCAACTCCTCGACCTGCAGCCAGACGCTGCGCTGGTCGAGACTCTGGCTATTGCCGCTGCGCCCCTGACCGCTGCCGGCACCCACGGCCTGCTGGCTGCTGCCGCCGAGTTCCAGCCATTCGCCGAGGCGACCGGAAACCGTACTCGTCAGCCGCTGCGTGCTGACGGTGCCGTAAGCACTCTCGCCGGGCGAGTCGAAACGCGGGCTGATGTCCACCGTCACACGCCCACCGACGACCCGGGGTGCGGCGTAGAAGCCTTGACCGAGATCACGGTAGACAATGCTCTCACTGACCACAGCGCCCCGCGGACCAATCGCCACCTGCCGTAGCGGGATCGGCAGCGAGCGTCCGACCTCGATCAGCGCCCGCCCACCGTCGACCACTTGCACCGTCTGCATGCTGCCGCTGGCCTGCGTCCGGCGCGAGTCCCAGGCCTGCGCACTGACGCTCGCGTCGCCACGCCGGACCTCGACGCGCGTACTTTCCTTGCTTTCCTGCATGCCGCCGGACGGCTTGCCGATCCACCGCGTTTGGCCGATATCGCCCCCGGCCACCACCGCCACCCCCTCGTCGCGACCCTCCACCTCACGGTTCTGGCTGACCCGGATCAGCAAGCGCCGCGGCGGCGTGTCGATCGCCGCGAGCGCCTGCCTGATCTGCTGGCGGTTGCGCGGCGAAGCACGCAGAATCAATTGATCGTTCATCCCCGAAAGGGTAGCGCCGGGCTCCAGCAAGGGCTGCAATGTCGGCAGCACCTGATCGAGCGTGCGATGCCGCAGGGCAATGATCTCCATCTCCTGCTGCGCCATGGCCAGCGCCGGCAGGCAGAGGCACAGCCGAAGCAGCAAGCCCCCGAGGGCGCCGACGCGTGCCAAGCCAATCGCCGCCGCCATGCCCGGCCGCTCAGGACAGATGCGGCAGGCCGAGATACTCGCGCGAACGCATCTCGGTCAGACGACTCGCCGTGCGGAAGAACTCGCTGGCCTGCGTTCCCTGCGTATACAGACCCTCGGGACCACAGTCGGCGGTGGCGATCAGCTTGACCTTGTGATCGTAGAAGATGTCGACCAGCCAGGTGAATCGCCGTGCCTCGGACGACATGCTTGCCGACATTCTGGGAATCGCCGACAGCAGCACCGTGTGATAGCCGCGCGCCAGTTCGAGGTAGTCATTCTGCGAGCGCGGACCGCCGCAAAGCGACTTGAAATCGAACCAGATCACGCCGTTGCCGCGACGCAGCGTCGGAATTTCGCGCCCGAGCACCTCGATGCTGCCCGCCGGTACGCCCTCACCGCCAGCCATCGCGGCGAAGTACCCGGCCATTTTCAGCTCGGCAGCCGCATCCGCCGGATAGTGGAAGATCTCGACCTGTTCGAGGGTTCGCAAGCGGTAGTCGACACCGGCATCGATCTCCAGAACGTCGAGACGCTCCTTGATCAGCGCAATCGTCGGCAGGAAGTTCTCGCGTTGCAGGCCATTCGGGTAGAGCCGATCGGGAGGGTAGTTGGAGGTCATCACGAAGACGACACCCCTGGCAAACAGCGCTTCGAGCAGCCTTCCGAGGATCATCGCATCGGCAATGTCGGATACGTGGAACTCGTCGAAGCACAACAGGCGCACCTCGGTAGCGATCCGGTCGGCAACCCGGAGCAGTGGATCGCTCTCACCCTTCAGCTCGTTCAACTGGCGATGGACGCCGTGCATGAAGGCATGGAAGTGAATCCGGCGCTTGCGCCGGTAGGGCACCGAGTCGAAGAAGCAATCCATCAGGAAGCTCTTGCCGCGCCCCACGCCGCCCCAGAAATAGACGCCACGCGGCAGATCGGGCGGGGAAAAGAACCGCCGCAGGGCGCTGCGACGCCCGACCTTGAACGACAGCAGCGCATAGTAAAGGCGCTGCAGGCGCTCGGCGGCCGCCCGCTGCGCAGCGTCGGCAGTGAAGTGCCGTACCGCGAGCAGGCCCTCGTAGGCGTCGAGCATGCCGCGCTCGGGGACGCGGAGAATTCTGTGAGGCATCAGCTTCCTTCCGGTGCTTGGGGGAGATTTCTGGTGGATGCCGGGGCAGGCAGGTGGAGACCGCTGCAGGCGCCGCGGCGAACCCCGCTCGCCACGGCCATGGCGAAATTCTAAACCATCGCCGGCAAGACGTCAGAATCGACCGGCGGCTGGAGAACTTCGGGGAGTGGCAGAGGGCGAACGCCGGCGCTCAGCAAGGCGCTGTGGATGGCGCTCGCCGTGGCGAGCGCCTGCGGGCCATCGCCATGGACGCAGATACTGTGGAATTCGCACCGGATGAGACGCCCCTTCGCGGTGACGATGCCGCCCGCGTCAAGCATGCGCAAGACCTGCGCAACGCAGGCGTCGGCGGTGTGCAGGACGGCATCCGGCTGGCTGCGCGCGACGAGCTTGCCGTCTTCGGCGTAAGCCCGGTCGGCGAAAATCTCGGTCGCCACGCGCAGGCCGGCGCCTGCACCCGCCGCCGCCAGTTCCGAAAGCGCGGGGGCGAGCAGGATCAGCGACGGGTCAAAGCTGGCAATCGCCGACGCCACGCTGGTGGCCAAGTCGGTTTCCTCGCAGGCCATGTTGTTCAGCGCCCCGTGTGGCTTGACGTGCGTCAGGCGCCCGCCCTCGGCCCGAGCGAGGCCGTCCAGGGCGCCGATCTGGTAGATCAGCATCGCTTCCAGTTCGGCGGCAGGCAGACGCATCACCCGCCGCCCAAACCCCTGCAGGTCGGGAAACGACGGATGCGCCCCGAGGCTGACGCCGGCCGCCAGTGCCTGGCGAACCGTCCGCCGCATGACCAGCGGATCGCCGGCATGAAAGCCGCAGGCGATGTTGGCCGCACCGACGACGCGCAACAACTCGCTATCGTTGCCCATCTGCCAGACACCGAAAGCCTCGCCAAGATCGGCGTTGAGATTGATTCGGGACACCATCATTCCTGCCTCCGGGCAGCACGCGCGACCGCCGCAGCGCCGTCGGCCGCCCGGGCATCGACGACGCCGCTGACCAGATTGACGGCGTAGAGCGCCTGCGCATCGACTTGCCGCGCATCTTCCAGGGGGCCGATGCCGGCGATGAGCGCACGCAGCGCCGCTTCGCGCGAGCGCGCCGCCAGTTCGCCGGCGGCCACCGACACGGCCGCAAAGCGCAGCGGCTGTCCCGGCGCCATCACGGCCAGGCGCGGCAGGTCGGCCGAGATCACCGTCGCGATCTTCGGATAGCCGCCCGCCGTCTGCCCGTCGGCAAGCAGGACGATCGGCAGCCCCTGGCCGGGCACCTGGATCGATCCAGGAACCGTCGCATCCGAAGTGATCTCGCTGCCCTTCTCCGGACGATGCCTGAGCACCGGGCCGTCGAGGCGCATCCCCATGCGGTCCGCGGCCGGCAGGACGTGGTAAGTCGCGCTCAGAAAACGCTCCAGCGATGGCGTGTCGAAGTAATCGTCCTGCGGCCCCATGACGACACGGATCGGCGCCGCATCGACCAGCGGCGGCGTTCGCAACACCCGCTCGCCGCCGTCGCATGGCGTGCCGGCCAGGCGGGCGCCGCTGGCCAGCAAGCGTCCGTCGATACCGCCAAGTCCGGCGCGAACATAGGTCGACGCGCTGCCGAACTGCTGCGGCAGGCGTATACCGGCCAACGCCAGGTAGCCCAGGCGGCCCACCACCGGCATACCACAGCGCAGGCTGTCGTCAGGCGCCAGCGTCAGGCTGCGCCAGGAGTCAACACGACGGCGCTCGCCGCTGCCGACGACCTCGGCAGAAAAATGACCGGCCAGCGCCAGGCGCAGCGGCAGCCCGCCAGCACGCACCCAGAGGCCGCCGGCGAGGAATTCGACGGCCGGCGCATTTTCCGGGTTGCCGGCCAGAGCATTCGCCAGGCGCAGCCACCCGCCTTCAAGCGCACCGGCATGCGGCACACCCAGCCGGCGCAAGCCGGGGCGACCGAGATCCTGTAGCGACGCCATCGCCCCCGGGCTGACGACTTCGAGCACGGCGTTCATGGCGTAGTCCCCGCATCGATCAGGAAGGACATCGGTGGCAACGGCGAATTGCCTGCCCCCGTCAGCTCTGCCGCCAGCACCCAATATTCGCCGACCTCGACCGCCCGGAAGCTCACCCGATCGCCCGGCCGCAGCAGCGCCGCCTGCGGCCACGCCGCGGAGAACAGCGGCACGGGGCAGTTGCCGATCAGGTGCCAGCCGCCGGGACTCTCCCAGGGGTAGATCGCGGTCAGCGTGCCGGCCGTCGCAACACTCCCGGCCGGCACGCGCACGCGCGGTTCGCTGCGCCGCGGCCGAGCGAGAACGGCTGGCAGGTCGCCCATGAACGCAAATCCCGGCAGGAAACCGAGCATGTAGACCTCGTAGGTGCCGCTCGAATGCAGGCGAATGACTTCCGCCGGCGTCAGACCACAGGCTGCCGCAAGTTCCTCGAGGTCAGGCCCGCAATCGGCACTCTGGTCGCCATAGCACACGGGCAGCCGCCACTGGCGCCGGGCAGGCGAGCGCGCCGCGGACGAGGCGTCGATGAGGCTGCGGATCACCGGTTCGATCGCGGCCCGCGTCGTCCGCAGAGGATCGTAAATGACCGTCAGCGATCGAAAGGTCGGCACCGTTTCAACGATTCCCGGCAAGCGGCCGTCTTCAACCGCCTGCGCCAGGACCGCGTCGAGTGCGGCCACCGCCGCCAGCAGGCGGCGGTCCACGCCGTCGCCGAATTCGATGG